>Ga0307410_10000812_pt1 | contig 13229 bp, 8 predicted proteins | sample 322Ometagenome_3_FD_203707 | JGI IMG/M metagenome (GOLD analysis project Ga0307410, IMG submission 203707) | Maize rhizosphere microbial communities from greenhouse at UC Davis, California, United States - 322HYB-O-3 | ecosystem: Host-associated > Plants > Roots > Rhizosphere > Soil | place... | reverse complement strand
GCAGCCCGTCGGCGCCAACCGCGGCTTCAACACGCCGACCAACATCGAGATCCCCGAGTCCAACGTGTTCGAGCTGCGACTCGACGGAATCGCCGAACCGGTCCGCGCCTCATTCAATACGGTGAAGGGACGCCAGTTCGAGGTCGGGCAGCGCGTGCGGGTCCAGTACGTCCGGCGCGGCTTCCCCCCGCTCTGGCAGCGCATCGGGGTCGTCGATATGACGCCGGCCGACAGTGTACCCTGACCGGGCGCGCCACTCGAGTCTCCGCGCGAACGGTCGGCCCGCTCATCGCCAGGCGCAGACCTCCGGCGCGAATGCTCCCGGAGGTCTGCGGTGGTGACGCGTAGCGACCGCGCCTCCCTGAACGTCTGCCCCCGCTGCGGCACCAGCTACGACGCCGAGGCTCGGTTCTGCCCCCGCGACGGCGCATCGCTCCGCGTGCCCAGGACCCCCGCCGACCTCGTCGGCCAGGTGATCGCCGACCGCTACCACGTGCTCAGGAAGCTCGGCGAGGGCGCGATGGGGCAGGTCTACCTCGCCGAGCACGTGAAGATGGGCCGCGAGTGTGCGGTCAAGGTGATGCACCCGACCCTCCTGCACGACGCCGACGCCGTCAGCCGGTTCAACCGCGAAGCGTCGAACGCCAGCCGGATCGTGCACCCGAACGTCGCTACGGTCTTCGATTTCGGCGAGACGGCGGACGGAATCACCTACCTCGCCATGGAGTACGTCGATGGGTGCTCGGTGGGCGCCCTCCTGCGGCGCGACGGCGTGCTCGCCGTGCCGCGGGCGGTCGAGCTGACCCGGCAGATGGCCGACGCACTCGCGGCCGCCCACGACCTGGGCATCGTGCACCGCGACCTCAAACCCGAAAACGTCATGGTGACGCGCGGCCGGACTGGCCGCGAGTGCGTCAAGGTGGTGGACTTCGGCATCGCGAAGGCGGCGGACAAGGCGCAGCACGTGACGCAGACCGGGTTCGTCATCGGCACGCCGGAGTACATGAGCCCCGAGCAATTGAGCGGCGAAGAGGCCGACGCGCGCACTGACGTGTACGCCCTCGGGTGCATCCTCTACGAGATGCTGACGGGCGAGAAGCCGTTCGCCGCCCCGAGCGGTGAGGTGGTGATCGCTCGGCGGCTGACCGTGCCGCCGGCCCCGCCGAGTCTCCTCAGGCCCGACCTGCCGGCAGCGCTCGACGCCGCCGTGTTGAAGGCACTGGCGCTCGCCCCGGCCGATCGCTTTCAGACGGCGACCGAGTTCGGCGAGGCCTTGGCGCCGCACGACGTCGACAGCCGCGTCGCCGTGCAGCCCAGCGGGGTTGGCCGGCCGATCTCCGAGCCGCGGGCGTCAGGCATGGCGCCCTCACACCCCGCCGCCGCGAGTGTGCCGGTCGCCACCCCGCCCACCCCGGTCAAGCGCCGGCGGCGCGCCGCCCTCTGGGCGAGCGTCGCCGGCGCCCTCGTCCTCGCCGGCGCCGCGGCCGGGGTGTGGTACTGGCCGAAGGTCGTGTTCGAGAATCGGCTCGCCGTGCCCGTCACCGTAACGTTGCAGGGCCAGCCGGTTCGGACCGTCGCCCCGGGCGGCGTGCTCACCGCTCGCGTGCCGCGCCGGGGAAACTTCGAGGCCTGGTGGACGGCCGTGCCGCCGACTGGCGGGCGCGGCGTGCCCCTGGGCGAACCCCTCGCGGGTCACGCGACCCGACCCTTCCACGAGAACCCCACCGTGCCACTCCGCGTCCGGGCGGAGGCGCACACGGACGGCGCGGCGTATTTTGCGCCCCTCATCACGAACGAGACGGGGCGGCCGCTTCGTGTCATCGTGAACTGGAGCCTGCGATCGCCGGGCGGGGAGCCGCTGGCCCGCGAGTGCCCGTGCGTCGTGCCGCCGGGGGTCGTTCGCTTCCCGATCGGCTATTACCTCTTGTACCGCAACAGCACGGTGCAGGTCGTCGATCCCGACGGCGCCACCGCCACGTTCGCGGACTTCAGCGGGTCGATCCGCGCGAGCAACGGGACCGTGGGGTTGCGCTTCGCCCCCCAAGATCTGCGGTCGGCCACAACGGGCTCGATGAGGAAATCGCCCACTGCCGGCCGTCCCTAACGGTAACGGGGGCGCGCGGATCGAGATGCGGCGAGAGCAGCTCGAGGTGTGCGCGCGGCGGCACCACGCCGGGCGACGGTCCGCGCCCCGTTCGCTGGCCCGATCAGGAGAAACAGTTGGGGAACGATTCGGTTGCGGCGTACCGTTCACCATGAAGCGCCCTGTGCCGCCCCGTTGCGGCGCACGCCCTCACGAACGAGGCGGCGGCGCGGGGGGTAGCCACCCGCCGAGCCCCGCATCGAGAGCGACGCCATGATCGGTGCGTGGATCTGTCCGGAGTGCGGCAACGCGCTCCCGTCCGGCGGTGGCGCGTGCGCCGTGTGCGGCGCGCGCTCCCAGCTCGTTCCGCCCGACACTTCCGCCGTCGACGAGCTCGAGACGCGCCTCCGCTCCGCGACGGCCGGAGATTACGAGATCCGCGGGCGAATCGGTCAGGGCGGAATGGCTGCCGTCTATCTCGCCCGCGACCTCCGCCTCAACCGGCGCGTGGCCATCAAAGTAATGCTGCCCGAGCTGAGCGGCGTCCCGACGATGGCGGCCCGCTTCAACCGGGAAGCGCAGATCGCGGCCGGTCTCTCGCACCCCAACATCATCGTCCTCCACTCGGTCGAGTCGGGGGGCGGGTTGCTCTTCCTCGTCATGAGCCTCGTCGAGGGGTGCTCCCTCGACCTGATCGTGCGCGAGGTCGGAGCGCTTCCCGTGCCGCTCGCCCAGTTGGTGCTGCAGGAGGTCGCCCACGCACTGCACTACGCGCACGACGAGGGCGTGATCCACCGGGACGTGAAACCCGGTAACGTCCTGCTCGACGTCCGCGGGCGGGCGGTGGTGACCGACTTCGGCATCGCCCGGGCCGCCGAGGCGCCGCACCTCACGCAGACAGGCGCCGCCATCGGAACACCCGCGTACATGAGTCCCGAGCAGTGCATGGGACGGGAGGCGACCGCGGCATCCGACCAGTACTCGCTCGGTGTCGTCGCCTACGAGCTCCTCACTGGGGCCCGACCGTTCACAGGGGCGACGTTGGAGATCCAGTGGGCGCACGCCACCGAGCCGCCGCGCTCGGTCGCAAGCATGCGGACGGACTGCCCGCCTGCCGTCGCCGCCGCGGTCATGCGCATGCTGGAGAAACGTCCCGAGGACCGGTGGCCGTCGCTCCGCGAGGCGGGTCTGGCGCTCGCCGACGGCCTCACGGACGAGAGCGCGGCTCGCGCGACCCTTGCGGCGCTCGCACGGGCACGAGCCGAGCGCCACCTCGGCCCGCTGGGACAGACGCCTGCCAGCCCGGTGCCGCGCTCCGTGACGCCGCCGTCGCCGGTGCCTGAGCCGGCAATGCCGGGTGGGGCCAGCGTGCCGCCGCCCGCCACCGACACGGACGAGTTGTCGCCGACCCTCGGCGCGCCGCCCGCGCCGCACGCCGTGGAGCAGGACTCCTCCACGCCGGCCCCCGTCGGTTTGGCCGTCCCATCCGTTACAGAGGGCGAGGCGCCTGGTGAGCGTCAGGCCACCGACCAGCCGGCGTGGTGGGCGCGTGTGATGGCGCTCCTGTCTTTCCGTCCCCGCCTGACGGGGGCTGTGGCCGCGCTGCTGGTGGCCGCCGCCGTGCTATTGGCCGTGTGGTGGTCGCCGGTGGCGCATCCGGCGGGCGGCGACGTGACGACCACACCACAGCCCCCACCCACCGAGTCCATCACCCCGCCAGTCGTGGACTCCGTACCCGAGTCGAAGGCAGACGTCGTCGCGTCCGACAGCGCGCCGCCCTCGGTCGAATCTGTGGAGCTGCTGGTGCCGGCCAAGCGGCGCCGACTGTCCGTAGGCAGTCGCATCATGCCCCGCGTGCGCGTGCGCGGCGTGGGCGGGGACTCCATCGGCGCACTGGCGCCCGTCGAGTGGACCTCCTCCGATTCGGTGATCGCCCAGGTGGCGGGGAACGGTGTTGTCACCGGCCGTGCACCCGGGACCGTGACGATCACCGCCACGCTGAGCGGCGTGACTGGGCGCGTGACGCTCACGGTCGTCGAGCGCCGGCTGCGCATCCGGACCGTGCCGCGCATCGACCTGGTCGCGGGTGACTCGGTGAGGCTGGACGCGCGCGTGGTGGACGCCAACATGGACGACGCCGAAGTTCGTGACCGCGTAGTCACCGTGGCGACGAGTGGGCTCCGCCACGTCAGCTACGACTCCGTCACCCGATACGTCGTCGGACGCAGCGCCGGGGAGGAGTCCCTCATGCTAGCCGGCGGCGAGAGCCTCCGCCTCATCCTGCCGGTGCGAGTGCGGGGACGCCGAGGCGCCGCGAGGCCGACGGCGGTGCCGAGCCCGACCCGTGACGAGATGCGCAACCTGGCCCAGCACGTCGCCACACTGATCGCGCGGCGCCAGCGGGCAGAGCTCGAGCGGCTCTTCGCCACACAGATTGCCGAAGGGAGTCTCCCCGGCGTGGTCGACCGCGTGCGCAAGTCGAAGGTGACCGCTGCGGTCGCCGTCGGCGACCCGGTGCTGAGGGGAAGCGCCGGTGCGTCACCGACCGTCGACCTTGCGGTGCGGTACCGGTGGAGTCGCAAGCTGGGGTTCGGCTCCGACAACGAGATCGCCTGTCTGCGTGCCGTGCTGCGGCGCCCCGGCCCCACGTGGGAGTTCGATTCGATTCGGCAAATCCGCTGCGCCGCACCCGGCGTCACGTCCGCTCCCGCCGACAGCCGATAGCGAGCCGCCGCGCGCTTGCCTGCGTCGCACTCGACTCACCCGGGGTGCGCCGCGTGCCACGCCGCTCCGGCCTCGAAGAGCGCGCGTTGCGTGCGCGCGGCCCGCAGCAGCTCGGATGCCGCCTCGAGCTGCGAGTCGACGGCGAGGTCGCGGCGCTTGGCCTCGGCGTCGCCGAAGGCGAGCTGCGCCACCCGCAGCTCCAGCAGGCGCGACACGTAGCGTCCCGCCGCGTCGAACTGCGCGCGCCGTACGCGTACGCCGGCCGCCGAGAGCCGGCGGAAGAATTCGTCGCGCCACGCCGGCGTCACCGCGAAGCCCGGCCGCACTGTGCGCGACAGCTCGAGGGCGTACCCCGAGAGCACCGTCGCCGTGGTGCCCGCCGGCGTGCCGAGCAGGCGCGCGACCTCCTGCTCGGGCGTCGTCAGCGTGTCCGCGGGCACGACGACGTCCGGCGTGATGCCCCCGCCGCCGTACAAGACGCGGCCGCCCCGCGACCGGTACTGCGGACGCGAGCGGGTCTCCGCGTGCGTCTCCAGCGAGTCCGCGGTCGGCCCGTCCGCGTCCCATCGGCGGGCGCTGTCGGCCGCCGTGCGCTGCTTGTGAATGGACCGCCCACTCGGCGTGTACCACGTGGACGTCGTCATTTTGAGCGCGTACCCGCCGTCGAGCGGGAAGAGGGACTGGGCCAGCCCCTTGCCGAAGCTCGTCGTCCCAACGACGAGAGCCCGATCCTGGTCTTGCAGCGCGCCCGACACGATCTCCGATGCCGACGCGCTCCCCTCGTCCTGCAGCACGACCAGCGGCAGCTCGACGCTGACCGGCTGGGCCTCGGTCCTGATCAGGAGCGAGCGGTCCCGCTCGACGATCCGGAGCACGGGCACCGCCGGTGGCAGGAACGCGTTCGCGACCCGGAGCGCCTCCTCCACCGAGCCCCCCGGGTTGCCGCGCAAGTCGAGGATGACGCCCCGCGCTCCGGCTCCGGCGGCCTGGGCGAGCGCGCGCTGAGTCTCGGCACCGGCAGTCTCCGAGAACCCCGTGAGGGGCACGTACGCGATCGCGCCGTCGAGCATCAGCGTGTAGGGCACCACCGGCAGCCGCACCACCGCCCGCTCCAGGCGCGCGGCGAGCGGCGCGGCGGTCCCGTCGCGCCGAACCGTGACGCCGACCGTGCTCCCCGGCTCGCCGCGGAGCAGGTCCGACACCTTGGCCACTGGCAGGCCGGCGGTGGCGGTGCCGTCCACGCCGACGAGCCGGTCGCCGGTGCGAAAGCCGGCACGGGCGCTCGGCGTGTTCGGGTAGACTCGCTCGACGAAGACGGTGTCGCCCACGGGGAGGAGCAGCATGCCCACGCCGCCGTAGCGGCCGAGTGTCGATTGCGCAAAGCCCCGGAGGTCCTCGGGCGTGAGCAGCTCGCTGTACGGGTCGCCCAACTCGTGGACGAGCCCCCGGGCGGCGCGCTCGTAGAGGTCCGTCGTGTCGGTCGCGTCGTAGAATCGCGCGGCCACGGTCGTCAGCACCTGGTCGAACAGGGCGGCAGGCGCGAGATCCTCACGGCTTGCCGCGACCGCGCCGCCGGCCACGAGCACCACGGCGAGACAGGGGACGGCGGCGCGCCTGACGATCGGAGGGAGTGTGGGCATGGGGTGGGCGGGGAGGGGCCCGCGCCCTCACTCGGGGCGCGCGGTCCGTAAGAGTGGCGCCGCGCCTCCCCCTACCGCAACCAGGTGGTGACGAAGGCGTATTCTGCGCTGACGAGCACCCGCTTTCCCGTTGTGAGCCGTTCGCCGTTCGCCGTTCGCCGTTCGCCGTTCGCCGAGAGCCGAGAGCCGAGAGCCGTAGTTAAGAGAGCCGAGAGCCGCAGTTCAGCGCGCCGCCGGTTCTGGCGCCGCTGCTTCGTCGGCGCGCAGTGCGAGCTTCTCGATCGCCGCCGGCCCGCTCGCCCAGCGCATCATGCTGTCCGCCGCGTCGAGCAGCGCCTCCCCGGAGAAGAATGCGCAGCGGCGGTGCAGCTCGAGCGCCTGGAAGGTCGGGCGCGCCAGCTCGCGGCGCACCTTGGCGAGCCGCTTCGCCGGCGCGACGATGTAGAGCGGGAAGTTGAGGTTCGGCGAGAGCGCCGCCAGGTCGGCCATGCGCAGCAAGCCGGAGTAGATGGAGCTCGTGTGCTCCACCTCGAAGGCCGCGACCACCTGGTTGGCGCCGCGGAGCCACACGACGTCGATGAGGCTGATCACGCGCTGAGAGTCGGGGTCGAGGCCGAGCGGGGGGAGCCGCGGGATACTGAGCGCCCCGAACGTCTCGCCGTGCCACGACCGCCGGTGGTCGTTCGCGGCGATCCAGACGCGGCAGCCGAGCTTCCGGCCCAAGCGCGCGAGAAGCCACTGCACGTGGGCGTGGTCAAGCCCCGCCGACGTGGAGCGCGAGCGTCGTGCTGGCGCCAGCGGCGGCTCGCCGGGCGCCGGCTCGCGGATGGCGGAGATGGGGACGACGCGCTCGAGCGGCCGGCCGCGGAGCGGCCGGCGCGATGGTCGGGCGCGGTAGCGCCGCGGAGTCTCGCCCTCGGCCTCCGCGGCGGGCTCGCCGCCGCGCTGTTCGCGCCACCAGCAGAGATACTCCAGCGCCCACGCAGTCACCCCGAGCGTCGCCGCGAGCGCGAGGAACGCCTCCCGGAAGGCGAAGTAGTCCTCGATCGGATCGCCCGCGGGGACGTACAGGTCACCCTCGAGCTGGAGTGCCCGACGGGCCGACGGGTGAAAGCCCGGCCACCGCTCGGGCTCCTGCAGGTGCCACCACATGCCGACGAAGAATGTGGCGCGGGCCGGCTGCACCACGTACGCCGGCCGCCCCGGCGGCGATCCGTCGCCGGCGATCGTGTGGAGGAAATCCACGAATGCGCGCAGCCGCTCCCCGGCGACGTCGGGGTCGGAGGGCGCGGGCAGCGCCTCCCTCAGGCGCGCCGCGAGCGCGCCGACGTCGGGGGCGTGCTTGACGAGCGCATTGAGGAACATCGCGCCTGACGAGCCCTTCAACCCGAAGGCGTCCCAGTCCGTCTTCGTTCGATGGTCGAAAGTCTCGCGGAGCTCCTCGACGTCGACGGCCCCGCCGACGAAGCGGCCGAGCAGCTCGAGCGCCTGCGGACGCACTCGCCCGCGGCGAGCTTCCCACGTCCTGCACTCCGCGAGGGCCTCGGCGTCACCGAGCAGCTCCTCCCACAGCAACCGCCAGGATTCCGCCTGCAATCCGGTGAGCCCTTGCACCGGGACGGCAAACCGATCGTGCGACACCTGCATGACAAGCCACCCAGTCCGGAACGCACACCCACACGACAGAGCTGACGCCCCCCGCCGCGCCCGGAGCCGCCAACTCGCCGTACCAACTGGGCGGGTCGCCGGCGCCGAGCGACCCGCGGGGGCTCCGGCGCAGCTCGCGGCCAGAGTCCCTGCTCGAAGCACGGAAATCGCCCAGAAGTCTACGCCCCGTGCCGCGGCAAGGCCAGATGAGCCCCAGGATTGGCCACGAAAGGACGGCAACGGCGGTCGAGGCGATCCTCCTCGGCCCCTGGGGTGTGATCGACGTGGGGTGGCTCGGTGCTGCACCGACGGTCGTACGACGGTAGAGCACGGTTGTCACCCGGAGCGACGCCGTCATCCCCGGCGCACCGGTGGCATCGGACCTAACGTCATAGCCGGTCCGGTGCGGAGATGACAGACCGGTGACTCGGCGGGGCATCGTGAGGGCCGACGCCCGCTGCCGACGGGTCGCCCGCCTGGCGATATTTCGCCCAGTCCGACCGCGGCACCGATGGCGGTGCCAGCGGCGCGCACCTCGCGCCTGGAGACCTTTGTGATTCTCGATCTTCCTTCCTCCCCGGCGGCGTTCGCCAACGCAACCTGGGAGGACATTGCCCCATACTACGAGACACTCGCCACGGTGCCGCTCACGCGCGAGCGCGCGGACGATTGGCTGGCGGCGTGGTCCACCCTCGAGGAGCTCGTCGGCGAGGCGGGAACGCTCGCCATGACTGCCTATACCGGCGACACGGCCGACCCGGCGAAGGAGGCGGACTACCTTCGCTTCTCCACCGAGATCTTCCCGCAGATGGACGAGCAGCAGGTGCGCCTCGCCCGGCGGCTCCTCGACCTCGGCTACACCCGCCCCGACCTCGAGACGCTCCTCCGGGAGTTCCGCACCGATGCGGCGATCTTCCGCGAGGCGAACGTGCCCCTCTTCTCCGAGCTCGAGGAGCTGTCCGCCAACTACCAGAAGATCACCGGCGGGCTCTCGGTGCAATGGGACGGCGAGCGCAAGACCATCCCGCAGCTCCAACCGTACCTCAAGGTGCAGGACCGCGCCGTGCGCGAGCGCGCGTTCCGCCTCGGCGCCGAGGCGTACCTCGCCAAGCGCTCGGAGCTCGCGGCGCTGTTCGGCCGGATGTACGCACTCCGTCAGCAGGTCGCGCGCAACGCGGGGTTCGCGAACTTCCAGGAGTACGTCTTCCAGGCGAAGCACCGCTTCGACTACACCCCCGCCGACTGCGCCCGCTTCCACGCCGCGGTCGAGGCGACCGTGGTTCCGGCCGTCGAGCGGTTGCTCGCCGACCGGCGGGAGCGCCTCGGCCTCGCGAGCGTGCGCCCGTGGGACCTCGGCGTCGACCCCGACAACGCCCCCCCGCTCACGCCGTTCAGCGACATTCCGGACTTCGTCGGCACGGCGGAGCGCATCTTCGACCAGGTGGACCCGGAGCTCGGCCAGTACTTCCGCACCATGGCTGGCGAGGGGCTGCTGGACCTCGAGAGCCGGCCGGGAAAGGCGCCGGGCGGGTACTGCACGAAGCTCAGCTTCCGCCGACAGCCATACGTGTTCATGAACGCGGTGGGCGTTGCGGACGACGTCAACACCCTCGTGCACGAAGCAGGGCACTGCTTCCACGCCTTCGCTGCGGCGCCACTCCCCTTCGTCTGGCAGCGCGGCACCGGGTCGGAGGCCGCGGAGCTGGCATCGATGTCGATGGAGCTCCTCGCCGCCCCGTACCTCGCCGGGCCGGACGGGTACTACTCGCGTGCCGACGTGCGCCGTGCCTGGATCGAGCACCTCGAGGACACGCTCTTCAGTCTCACGCACATCGCGAGCGTCGACGCGTTCCAGAGCTGGATCTACACGAGCGGGCTCGGACACGACGCCGAGGCGCGCGACGCGGCCTGGCTGGAGATCCGCGCGCGCTTCGACCGCGGCGTGGATTGGAGCGGGTTGGAGGCCGAGCGCGTCGCGCGGTGGTACCGGCAGCTCCACATCTTCGAGGAACCCTTCTACTACATCGAGTACGGGATCGCGCAGCTCGGCGCCCTGCAAATCTGGCGCGACAGCCTCGCCGATCAGGCCGGCGCCGTCGCCCGGTACAAGCGCGCCCTCGCTCTCGGCGGCACGCGCCCGCTGCCGGAGATCTACCGTGCGGCCGGCGCCACGCTCGTCTTCGATCCCGAGCCCATGGCCGAGCTGGTGAAGCTCGTCGAGACCCGAATCCGCGAGCTGCGCGACGAGCCGCTGATCGAAGCAACCTCGCCGATTCCAGCTCCAGCCACGGCATTCGGCGGCGGATGAACGCGGGGCCGCGGATGCACGCGGATAAGCTGCGACGGCCGCGGATGACCGCGGATCGCTCCAGGCGCGCGCCAGACCTCCTCTTGCCTGGTGCGGGGCCCGGGGTGTCATGGTTCAGGAGCCATCCGCGTTCATCCGCGCCGTACGTCCGCGTGCATCCGCGGCTGATGCCGCCGTTGAGATGAATCCGGAGGCGTGCGTGGTCGCCGTCGCCGGCGCCGCGGGGAGCGCGAGGACGACGGCCGCCGTCAACTTGGCGGTGGCGCTCGCCGTGTCCGGGCTCGACGTGCGGCTGTGCGACCTCGACCCGGCCGGCGCGGCGAGGCGGGCCCTCGGCGGTGTGGTGGCCGACCACTCGGGGAGCACGCCCCGCGAGGTGCGCCTGTCGCGCCGGCTCCGCGGACGTGTAACGGTCGCCGGCGGCTCCGACGGGGCGGGCGGTCGCACCTCCACTGCCGGCGTGCCGGCGGATCGCCCCCCCGACGTGGTCGTCGTCCACTGCCCGCCGGAGCTGGACGAGGTCGCGCTGACGGCGCTCCGCGGGGCACGGGTGGTGCTCGTGCCCATCGACGCGTCGCCCGGCGCCCTCGCCGCGGTGGAAAGCGTCGCCTTCGCGGTCGGCGCCGTGCGTGCCTCCGGCGGCGTCGGTCCGCGCATCCGCATCGCGATGGTGCGCGTCCTTCCACGCGCGATCGACCGGTGGGCCGTGGTCGACCGTCTCACCGAAAGCTACCCGGAAGGGCTGTACGCCACGACGGTCCCCATGGGCCGCCGCGCCGGCGGCGGTGGGGCACCCACCCTTTACGCCCCCACTACCCGCGCCGCGGCAGCCTACGCCGCCCTCGCGGCCGAGGTGCGGGCGGACCTGGCGCTATGACCGACGACCTGGCTCGCCACTACGTCGCTGACGTTCTCGTCAACCTGCGCAAGCAGAAGGCGCTCGCCGAGGGCGCGCTGGCCCAGGTGCCGGACGACGCGCTCGATCACGTGCTCGACCGCGAGTCGAACAGCCTGTCCGTGCTCGTTCGGCACATCGCCGGCAACATGCGGTCACGCTGGACGGACTTCTTCACCACCGACGGCGAGAAGCCCGACCGGAACCGCGACGCCGAGTTCGAAGCCGCCGCGCGAACCCGCGCCGAGCTGCTGGTCGAGTGGGAGGACGGATGGCGGCGCCTGTTCGACGTCCTGGAGTCCCTCGCGCCGGCCGACCTCACGCGGCGCGTCGCGCTCCGCGGCGAGCAGATGTCGGCCCTCGAGGCGATCGACCGCGCGCTCGTGCACTACAGCTATCACGTCGGGCAGATCGTGCTGCTCGCCAAGCACTTGCGCCGCGGCGAGTGGCGCTCCCTCAGCATCCCACGCCGCCGGTCGCGGGCCGACGAGCGGGACGCCGGCGGCGCGCTCGGCGCCCGGGCGCCGTGACGACTGCCGTCCCCCACGACGCGTACGCCGCCCTCCGCTTCCCGAACTTCCGCTGGTTCGTCGCCAGCACGATCGCAATGACCCTGGCCGCCCAGGTCCAGGGCACGGTGGTGGCCTGGCAGGTGTACGCGATGACGCACGACCCGCTCTCCCTCGGATTGATCGGGCTCGCGGAGGCGCTCCCGTTCATCAGCGTGGCGCTGTTCGCGGGGCACGCGGCCGACCGCGCGAGTCGGCAGCGCATCTCGGTCGCGGCGCTCGCCGTGCTCCTCGCGTGCTCGATGGCGCTCCTCGGCTTGACTGCACGCCCACTGCCCGGTCGCGGCGCGCAGCTCGCCGCCATCTACGTCGTGATCGTGGTCAGCGGACTGGCGCGGAGCTTCCTGCAGCCGGCGCGGACGGCCCTCGGCGCCGAGCTCGTGCCGCGTGACGTGTACGCGAACGCGGTCGCCTGGCGGAGCTCCAGCTGGCAGCTCGCGGCGGTGCTCGGGCCGGCGCTGGGGGGCGTGCTCTACGGCTTCGCGAACGCGACCGTCGCCTACGCGGTCGACGTCGCGCTCATGGCCGCGGCGCTCGGCTGCATGGCGGCCATCGCCCACGCCCCGCGGGCGGCCGGGCCCGCGGGCTCGATCCGCGAGAGCCTGGGGAGCGGGCTGCGGTTCGTGATGGGGAACCAGGTCATCCTCGGCGCCCTCACGCTGGATTTGTTCTCGGTGCTGTTCGGCGGAGCCGTCGCGCTCCTCCCCATCTTCGCCGCCGAGATTCTCCACGCCGGCCCGCAGGGGCTCGGCCTGCTGCGCGCCGCGCCGGCCGCGGGCGCCGTGGTCATGTCGCTGCTCCTGGCGCACCGTCGGCCGTTCCGCCGCGCGGGGCGCGCCCTGCTGACCGCCGTCGCGCTGTTCGGCGCGTGCATGGTGGGCTTCGGGCTCTCCACCAGCTTCCCGCTGTCGCTCGCGCTGTTGGCCGCAAGCGGCATGGCGGACACGGTGAGCGTGGTGGTGCGCGGCACGCTCCTGCAACTGCTCACCCCCACGCACCTCCTCGGCCGCGTCTCCGCGGTCAACTCGATCTTCATCGGCTCGTCGAACGAGATCGGCGCCTTCGAGTCGGGCGTCGCCGCCAAGCTCGTAGGCGCCGTGCCGAGCGTCGTCCTGGGCGGGCTGGCGACCCTCGGTGTCGTCGCCGCCACCGCCGTGAAAGCCCCGGCCCTACGGCGGTTGCGGGAGATCGGCTGAGGGCAGGGAGTAGGGAGTAGGGAGTAGGGGCGGCAGGTCTACTCCCTACTCCCTACTCCCTGTTCTAACTCAGTCGCAGTGCGGCGGACCGTTCAGGCCATTGTTGAAATCGTCCAAGTCGTCCTTCCAGGCGAGCACCTGCGTCTTCTCGGCATTGGAGAGCCCAT
>Ga0307410_10000811_pt1 | contig 13234 bp, 6 predicted proteins | sample 322Ometagenome_3_FD_203707 | JGI IMG/M metagenome (GOLD analysis project Ga0307410, IMG submission 203707) | Maize rhizosphere microbial communities from greenhouse at UC Davis, California, United States - 322HYB-O-3 | ecosystem: Host-associated > Plants > Roots > Rhizosphere > Soil | place... | reverse complement strand
GCTGCTGCACTTCGTGCTGCGGAAGCGCGAGCTCCTCGTTCCGCTGAGCGCCTACATCAGCGCGCTCTCCATCGCCATCCTGCTGAATTACGCGCACGACTGGGTGCTGCTGCTGTTCCCGATCTACCTCACCATCGGGTCGAAGTACCTGTTCACCGTCGACGGGTGCCACCACTTCAACCCGTCACTCTTCGGCGTCGCCGGCACACTGCTGCTCGCCGGGCACCTCATCAGCGCGGCGCCGGCGTACCAGTGGGGCGGCAGTTGGGCGATGTCGGCGTTCATCGTCAGCGCGGCGCTGGCGCTGTTCGTGTTCCGGATCGGGCGCGGTTGGCTGATCGTCTCGTTCCTCGCGTTCTACGCACTCCAGACGGCGCTCCGCGCGTGGATCATGCGCGCGCACCTGCCGCCCGACATGCTCTTCCTCGGCACACTGACGTCGCCGCCGTTCTACCTGTTCACGTTCTTCATGCTGACCGACCCGAAGACGTCGCCCGCGAGCCCGCGGGCGCAGGTCGGGGTGGCGCTCGCCATCACGCTCGTGGACCTGGTGCTCCACAAGTTCCAGTCGGTCTTCACCTTCTTCTACGCGGCCTTCGCGGTGGCGTGGGCGCGCTTTCTCTTGGCGCACGCACGCGCGCTCTGGCAGCGCGGGACTGTACGACGTCTCCACGAGGCACTCTGGACGCGCGAGATGGGGCGCACCGTGGCCGTGCTCGGCGGGATGGCGCTCCTCGGCGGGTGGGCCTACCAGGGCGTCCTCCGCCCGCGTGTGACGCTGCGCGACGCCGGCTTCGTGCTGCGCGAGGTCCCCGCCGCCCACAGCGGGCTCGCGGTGACGATGGATCCCACGTCGCTCGAGCTCGTCGACCTGCGGCTTCGCCACATCGCCAAGTGGCTGCTCTCCGTGGGAGCGAGCGCGGAGGCGGCCGACGTCGACGGCGACGGTCGCGTCGACCTCTTCCTGACGAATCCATTGGCTCGGCCGGCGGACCGCGCGCAGCTCTACCTGAATCGCGGCAGCTTCCGATTCGAGCGCATGGCGGTGCCGGCTCTGGACCCGCTTCAGGGTGAGCCGGCCGATCAGGGGCTCGCGTCCGGCGGGCTCTTCATGGATTACGACGGCGACGGGGACCAGGACCTGCTCGTGCTCGTGAGCTTCGGCCGGCCGCGGCTGCTGCGGAACCTGCAGCGGCAGACGGGCCGACTGGCCTTCGAGGACGTGGCGGTGCAGGCGGGGCTCCCGGACTACGTCATCAGCGTGAGCGCCAATGCGCTCGACTTCGACCGCGACGGCCGGCTCGATCTCCTGATCGGCAACGTGCTGAGCCCTCACCTCGATCAGTACCGTGACTCGACGCGGCTCAACATCTTCCGCCTCCCGCCGGCGGCGTATCCGGGCGACCGGCGCATGTTCCACTTCATGCATGACGGGTGGCACAACGCGGGCAATGGGGGTCGGAACGTGCTCCTCCGCAATCGCGGCGACGGAACGTTCGAGGCGGTGGACGTGGCGGCGATGGGGATGCCCGAGACGCACTGGACGCTCGCCGTCGGCACCGGCGACTTGAACGGCGACGGGTGGACCGATCTCTACCTCGCGTCCGACTTCGGGCGCGACGACCTGTACCTCAACGAGCGCGGTCGCCGCTTCCGGCGCGTCGCCGGGCGGCTCTTCAGCGACGTCGGCACGGACACCTACAAGGGGATGAACAGCTCCCTCGCCGACTTCGATCGCGACGGTCGGTTGGACGTCTACGTCTCAAACGTGCACCACGAGTTGCAGGCCGAGGGCTCGCTGCTGTGGATGAACCGCGGCACGGGGCCCGACGGCACCCCCGACCTGCACGACGAGGCGACCGAGCGCGGCGCGCTGAACGAGCAGCGCTTCGGGTGGGGCGCGGGGGTCGGCGACCTCGCCAACAGCGGGTGGGTCGACATCGTGCAAGCCAATGGGATGGTGGACGACCGCCTCGACCCGTCGCTCCGCGCCGCGCCGACGAGCCGGGCCGAGGAGTGCCCCGACTATTGGTACGTCAACCACAAGCTGATGCAGGCCACGTCCGAGATCCACACCTACGCCGACATGTGGGGGGACCTTCGGGGACGGTGCATCTACCCGAACGAGGCGCGGCGCGTCTACTTGAATCGCGGCGCCGACGCCCGCCCGCAGTTCGTGGACGTCGCCGCGCCGGCGGGGCTCACGGGGCGCGACAACTCGCGCGGCGTGGCGGTCGCCGACCTGGACGACGACGGGCGGCTCGACGCCGTGATCGCCAACCAGCACGGGCCCCCGACGCTCCTGCGCAACGTGGCCACGCCTTCTGGCGCGCGGAACGGCTGGGTGGGGCTCCGCCTCGTCGGTGACGGGCGTAGCTGCGCGCGCGACGCCCTCGGCTCGACGGCCACGGTACTGGTGCCCGGGGAGCGCCCGCAGCTGCGGGAGGTGCAGGCCGCGAACGGCTTCTCCTCACAGCACGACACTCGGCTGCACTTCGGCCTCGGCGCCGCGCGGCACGACAGCGTGACCGTGCGCGTGCGCTGGTGCGGCGGCGCCACCCGCGACTACCGGGTGCCCACCGGCCGGTACGGCCGGCTGGAGCAGTGAGATGACGTCGATGACGTGGATGACGTCGATGACGTCGTCGCTGGCGCTGCGCGCCGTGCTGGCCCTGCTCGCCGTCTACCACCTGGCGATCGGCGTCGTCTCGGTGAGCTCGCTCACCCTCACCGCCCGCGTGACGGCGAGGCTCTACGGGATCGCGGTCGGCGAGAGTCCGCAGCTTCGCTACGCGGTACGGATGCTCGGCCTCTACGCGCTGGCGCTCGGCGCCCTGCTCGCGCTGGCCGCGTGGCGGCCGAGCGAGCACCGCGAGGTGATCGCCGTGGTGTGCGCGCTGCAACTCGCGCGCGCCGGCTGCCGAGTGCTCTTCCGCGACGAGCTGACGGCTGCCTTCCGCGTTCCGGCCCGTCGGAACGCCGTGGGGGCTGCGCTGCTCGTCGCGGAGGCCGCGGTGCTCGCGGTCTGCTTCCCCCGAGCCTGACGGGCGCGTGAGCGCCGGCGTCTCTCCGCCGATCGCCGCCCCCGCGTCGCCGCCGGCCTCCGGCGTCGAGCGCGTGCCCTACAAGTGGAAGGTGCTCGCGTCGACCATCTTCGGTGTCTTCATGGCGACGCTGGACACGACTGCCATCAACGTCGCGTTCCCGACGCTGCGCGCCGAGTACGGGGCCACGCTGCACCAGGCGCAATGGATCGTGTCGGTGTACGTGCTGGCGCTGGGAATCGCCACCCCGGTGGCCGGCTTCCTGGCGGACCGGTTCGGGATCAAGCGCGTCTACGTGCTGGGACTGGCCATCTTCGTCGCGGGGTCGCTCCTGGCGGGGCTCGCGCCGACACTCGGCGTCCTGGTGGCTGCGCGGGCGCTGAAGGGGATCGGCGGGGGGATCGCCATGCCCTGCGCGACGGCGATGCTCTTTCGCGGCTTCACGCGCGCGGAGCTCGGCTTCGCGCTCGGCGTGTTCGGCCTGGCACTGCTGTTCGCGCCCGCACTCGGGCCGGTGCTCGCCGGCGTGCTGATCGATCACCATCACTGGCGGTGGATCTTCTTCATCAACGTCCCGGTGGGCCTGCTCGGCGTTGCGATCGCCGGTCGGTGGCTGCGGGAGAAGCGGGCGGAGCGCGCGCCGTCGTGGGACGGGTGGGGACTCGCCTGCGCCACGGTGGGCTTCGGTTCGCTCCTCTACGCCGCATCGATGGTTACGGCGCGCGGCTGGGAGGCGCCCGAGGTGGTCGGGTCGCTCACGGTCGGCGCGGGCGCGCTCGCCGCGCTGGCGCTGGTGGAGCTTCGCCTCGCGCGCGACCCGCTCCTCGACCTGCGCCTGTTCAGGCGGCGCCCGTTCGTGGTGGCGACGCTGGTCGGGTACGTGACGGTGGTCGCGTTCTTCGGCGCCGAGTTTCTGCTGCCGCTCTACCTGCAGGTGCTGCGCGGGCGCACCGCACTGGAGGCGGGGATGGCGCTGCTTCCGCTGGCGCTCGGGGCCGGGCTGACGATGCCCATAGCCGGCAAGATCTACGACCGCGTCGGGCCGCGGCCGCTCGTCATCGTGGGCTTCGCCCTCCTCCTCTACAATACGTGGGGGCTGGCGCACCTAACGGGCACGACGCCGATACGCTTCATCCTGGTGCTCATGGCGGTGCGCGGCGTGGCGCTCGGCCTCGCCGTGCAGGCCCCGTTCACGGCGGCGCTGGCGAGCGTGTCACACGACGAGGCGCCGCGCGCCAGCTCACTCGTGATCTCGACGCGCCTCGCCGTACAGGCGATCGGAGTCGCGGTGCTGGCGACGCTGGTTGCCAGTGGCGCACCGGGCGGCGGCGTCTCGCTCGCGGGGTTCACGCGCGCTTACGGGCTGACGTTCGCGCTCGCGGTGGGGGCGCTGGGGCTGGGGGTGCTCCTGCCCGGGTGGCCGGGGCGGTGGGAGCCGGGCGACGGCGCGGTGGGGTGAGGGGGCGACGCTCGCCGAGTGGACGGTGATCACCACGCTGCTCACGACATCCATAAGGCGGTGCTCCACACCCCAGACTGAGCGAGGTACCGGCTGAGGGGCGCGGCTCAGCGGACCGGCGGCACCCCCCGCGCCGCCGCCGACGGCCCGCCGCCCTCAACCTGCGGCCACCCGTCCCGGTACGTGATCCGGTCCATGAGCAGCACCCGGCGCGTGTTGACCTCAGCCGTCGGCGCCGCGCGGGGTCTCAGCGAATCCACGGCGTGGTAGACCATCCAGTCGTCACCGCGGGCGTCGCGCACGACCGAGTTGTGGCCGGGCGCGACCCACCGGCCGCGGCGCTCCAGGATGACGCTCTGTGCGCGGCCGGTCAGCCGAGCCCCGCGTAATACCGAAGCCCGCTGCCCGTGCTCCGGAAGCCGGCCTCCCGCAGCGCGGCCGCGTGCGGCGATGAAGCCGCGCGCTCGCCGTCGATCGTCTCGACCACCACGTCGCGGCGGCGCCCCGCCGCGGGCAGCTCCGCCAACCGGTCCGCCAGCGCGCGCGCCGCGTCGCGAACGTCGACCGCGCTCGCGGCCTCGCGGACCCGCAGCCTCGCGCCGCGGCCCTCCGCGGTGAGAACGATGCGCCCGGCACGCGTGACGATCAGCGCGCCGGCGCCACGCGGGCGCGCCAGCGGGTCGGCCGCGACCCCGGGCGCGAGCGGCAAGGCGTAGACATTCGCCGGATCGGAGGTAGAGAGCACCACGAGCGGTGCCTCGGCCTCCTCTGGGGGCGCTCGCAACAGCTCCACGGCCTCGGGCAGCGCGAATTGCGCGCCCGCCAGGCCGGCCACGAAGTAGCCGCGCCGCACCTCGCCGCGAAACTCCAGGCGCTTGAGCTCGTGATAGATCGCGCGCCACCCCACGGCCGGCCGCTCGCGCCGCCACCAATCGCGCGACACGACGCCATACCGGGCGAGCCATTGCCGGGCCACCCGCTCGGCCAGCTCCTGCTCGTCCGCCGAGGGGCCGAGCACGCCAGGCGTGTGCACGAGCGACCAGCGTCCGCCCCACGACGCGCGATCCTCGCGGTCGGGACGCTTCCACTTGGCGAGGCTCCGCGGATTGACGCGACGCTGCACCACTGGGCGGTTGGCGGACGGGGTGAAGTCCGCGGGGAGCCAGCGCGTCGGGTCGGGATCGTCGCGCCGCTTCGTCGGGAATACGGGGCGCCACCGGAGGACGTCCCGAAGCGCGTCCACGGTGTCGTTCGTCACGACGCCCGCCGCCACGAGCTCGCGCAGCGCGTCACGCAGCCGCTGCGGGCCGAGCCCGGTGGCGGCCGCGAGCTCCGCGGTGAACGACGCACCCTGCGCGCGCAGGGCGTCGCGCACCGCGCGCGCGGCGTCGCCGAGTGCCGCGTCGTCGGGTGGCGCGGCGAGCCAGAGGCGGCCCGTGCCCCGCTCGAAGAAGCGGACGTGACCGACCGCCTGCGCCGCCGCGCCCGCTCGCTCCTGGCGTTGCGGCGCGCGTGGCGCCGCCGCCCAGACGAGCGAGCCCGAGGCCGCGAGCCGCCCGAGCGAGTCCGGCTGGTAGCGCTCGACACGCGCCGGCACGTAGTCGCGCTCCCAGGCGGCTGCCGGCCGCGCCAGTCCGTACAACTGGCCCATCACGGTGGCCGTGCCCTCGGGTCCGGTGAGCCGCGTGTCGGGCGTCAGGTGCTGCCACCGCTGCAGGAACCGCGCGAAGGCGTCGATCGGGACGGCTTCGATCTGCTGGCGCGCCAGCGCCAGCTCGCGGCGGCGTGCCTGATCCAGGAGCCGGCGCGAGCACCAGCGTGTGACGGAGCGCTCCCCGCCGAACACGCCGCGCACCAGCACGCCGCGCCGCTCCGATTCCTCCAGCCGCCGCTCCACCCACCCCGCGTCGAAGTCGTAGCGCGCGCGCACCGCGTCCACCGACACCGGGCCGGCCAGCGCCACGAACCGGCCGAGCACCTCGCGACGTGCCGCACGCGGCGTCAGCGCGGGCTCGAGCAGTGCCGGTGGGACAACGACAACCGCGGGTCTCGGGTCCAGGGTCTTACGGGCATACAGGGTTGCCAAGCGCTCGGTACCGAAGGCCGCCGCGTAGCGGCCGTAGGTGTCGACGAGGAAGAAGCGCAACTCTTCGCCGCGCGCGGTCGGGAGTCGGGCCGCCACGAGCCGGCCACTGTCGAGCAGGTCCGCGAGCGGGTCGCCGCGCCGCCACTCGGCCGACGGCGCCACGCGCGCCTCGAGCTCCTCGCGCGTGACGTCGCCGGCGCGGTCGACGAGGATCGCCAGCTCGTCGGCGTCGCGCGCCTGCCGACCGGGCGCGGTGCCGCGACGGCGCGCCAGCACCTCCTCCAGTACGGCGAGCGTGTGCTCGTCGGCGCCCGGGCCGCCCATCAGCTCGTCGAGCAGCGCCCGGTCGAGCGAGAGGAGCGCGGCGCGCTGCTCGGCCCGCGGCGTGTCGTCGCCGTACATCCAGTCGATCACGAAGCCGAACTGCAGCGACGCGGCGAACGGCGACGGCACCTCCGTCGCCGCGACGCGGAGTGTGATTGCCCCCGAGGCCAGCTTGGCGAGGACCTCGCGCAGCCCCGCCATGTCGAAGGCGTCCTGCAGCACGTCCCGGTACGTCTCCACGAGAATCGGAAACGACGGGAACTCGCGCACGCCCTGCAGCAGGTCGGCCGCCTTGAGGCGCTGCAGCCAGAGCGGCATCCGGCGCCGGGGGTTGCCGCGCGGGAGCAGCAGCGCGCGCGCCGCGTTCATGCGGAACCGGGCCCCGAAGAGCGACGACTGACCCACTTCCTCGAGTACCAGCCGCTCGGCTTCCTCTCCACTGAGCCCGCGGAATACGTCCACCGGCGGGGCGGCGCCCATGTCGGGGAGGCGCAGCATCAGGCCGTCGTCGGTGGTCTGCACCTGGACGTCCACGCCGAGGCGCTCCCGCATCCGCCGCGCGAGCGCCATCCCCCACGGCGCGTTCACCCGCCCGCCGAACGGCGCGTGCAGCACCAGGCGCACGGACCCGACCTCGTCGCGGAAGTGCTCGAGCACCAGGTGCCGGTCGTCAGGCACCAGCCCCACGATCGCGCGCTGCGACTGCACGTACTCGGCGAGCGACCGCGCGGTGGGCTCGTCGGCCTGGTGGCGCCGCTCGATGGCGCCGAGGTCGTCGAGCGTGCGGGCGCCGTCGAGCTCGCGGCGCAGGGCGCCCACCCGCGCCGTGAGGTGGAGCGAGCGCGCCATGAACTCGCCGTGCCAGAAGGGCATTCGCGCCGGCGCGCCCGGCGCCGGCACGACCACCACGCGGTCGTGCTCGATCGACCGGATGCGCCACGTGGACGAGCCGAGCTGGAAGGCGTCGCCGACGCGCGACTCGTGCACGAACTCCTCGTCCAGCTCCCCGAGGCGCGTCTTATCGGGGAGGTTCACGGTGTAGAGCCCGCGGTCGGGGATCGTCCCGCCCGAAATGGTCGCCACCATGCGCGCGCCGCGGGTGGGCGTGAGCTGGTCGCTCACGCGGTCCCAGACGATCCTGGCGTCCAGCTCCGCCGCCACGTCCGAGGGGTACTTGCCGGCCAGCATGGCGAGCGTCTCGTCGAAGGCGGCGCGCGAGAGCGCGTGGTACGGGTAGGCGCGGCGCACGAAGTCGAAGAGGTCGGCGGCCGTCCACTCGGGCGTGTCCGAGGCGACGATCGCGACGACGAGCTGCGCGAGAACGTCGAGGGCGTTCTGGACGACGCGCGTGGGCTCGACGTCCCCCTGCCGCATCGCGTCGAGGATGGCGAGCTGTTCGAGGGCGTCGTCGCGGAACGTGGGGACGAAGACGCCGCGGCTCGTCGCGTCGAGCGAGTGGCCGGCGCGCCCGACGCGCTGGAGCGCCGCCGCGACGCGCTTGGGGCTCTGGAGCTGGACCACGAGGTCCACCGAGCCGACGTCGATCCCGAGCTCGAGGGAGCTCGTGGTGACGAGCGCCCGCAGCTCGCCCGCCTTGAGCCGCTCCTCGAGCAGGAGGCGCCGCTCGCGCGAGAGCGAGCCGTGGTACGGCAGGGCGAGCTCCTCGCCGGCGAGGGCGTTCACGCGCGCCGCCATCCGCTCGGCCTGCGCGCGGTTGTTGACGAAGACGAGCGTCGTCCGCGCGCCGCGCACCTGCCGGAGCACAAGCGGCGCGACCGACGTCCACACCGTCCCGTCGACGTGAGCCAGGTCCTCGACTGGCGACACCACGCGCGTCTCCATGCGCTTCACGAGCCCGCAGTCCACGACCTCCACCGGTCGAAAGCGCGGCGAGGGCGGCGCCGCCGCGCCCACCGCGGCCTCTCCCGCGGGCGCGTCGCACCCGCCGAGGAACCGGGCGATCTCGTCGAGCGGGCGCTGGGTGGCGGAGAGCCCGATGCGCTGCGGCGCGTCCGGCGCGAGGCGGGCGAGGCGCTCGAGGGTCAGCGCGAGGTGGGCCCCGCGCTTCGAGCCGGCGACGGCGTGGATCTCGTCGACGATCACCGCGCGCAGCGCGCTGAAGATGGTGCGGCCGCGCACGCTGGTGAGCAGGATGTGCAGCGACTCCGGCGTGGTGATGAGGATGTGCGGCGTCTTCCGCAGCATGCGCGCGCGCGCCGACGCGGGCGTGTCGCCGGTGCGCACGGCGACGCGTATCTCGGGGAAGGGCTCGCCGGCGGCGCGGAAGCGCTCGGCCAGCTCGGCGAGCGGCCGCTCGAGGTTGCGCTGCACGTCGTTGTTGAGCGCCTTGAGCGGCGAGACGTAGAGCAGGTGCACCGCGTTCGCGAGCCGGTGCTCGAGCCCCTCGGTGACGAGCGCGTTCAGCTCCCAGAGGAACGCGGCGAGCGTCTTTCCCGTCCCCGTCGGCGCGAGGATGAGCGTGTCCGCCCCCCCCGCAATGGCCGGCCAGCCGGCGCGCTGCGGCGCCGACGGCTCGCCAAGCGTCTCGGCGAACCACTGGCGGACGATCGGGTGGAAGAGCGAGAGCGCGTCGTCAGCGGGCGACATGGGTGGTAGCAATCTAGCGGCTGACGGAGGGTGCGGGTCGGGTGGTGCGGGTCGGGTGGTGCGGGTCGGGTGCGGCGGGTCGGGAGGGCTCCGCTGCGCCTCCGACCCGTAGTATCCCACCCGTAGTATCGCACCTGCACCATCACCCGCACCATCCAACCCGCCGACCCTAGTCCTCCACCATCGCCGACGCCGTACGCGTCTCCGGCATTGTGGCGTACACGGCGAGCGACGTGGCGACGCAGGCGGTGACGTACCAGAAGTACCACGCTTCGTGTCCCGCGCTCTTCGCCCACAAGGCGAGGTACTCTGCGGTGCCGCCGAAGACCGACACCGTGACCGCGTAGGGGAGGCCCACGCCAAGGGCGCGAATCTCGGTGGGGAAGAGCTCCGCCTTCACGACGGCGTTGATCGCGGTGTAGCCGCTCACCGCCAGCAGGGCCGCCGTCAGCAGCGCGAAGCCGCGCGGAGCGCTCTGGGTGGAGGCGAGCGCCGTGAGCACGGGCACCGTCCCGAGCGTGCCGAGCACGCCGAATGCGATGAGCACCGGGCGCCGGCCGATGCGGTCGGACAGGAGGCCGACGAGCGGCTGCGCGAGCATGAACACGACGATCGACGCGGCCGACACGCGGGTCGCGTCGGACTTGGTCCAGCCCGCGGTGTTGACGAGAAACTTCTGCGCGTACGTCGTGAAGGTGTAGAACGCGACCGTGCCGCCGGCGGTGAGGCCCACGACGGTGGCGACCTGCCGCGGGTACGCGAGCAGCGCGCGAAGCTGCCCCCCACCGCCGCGTCCCGCGGGGTGCGCCTGGCGATCGCGCCGCGCACGCGCCGCGCGGAACGCGGCGGTCTCGTCGATCGAGCGGCGCAGCCGCAGCGCCACGACCGCGCAGGCGGCGCCGATCGCGAATGGGATGCGCCACCCCCAGCGCTCGAGCTCGGGCGCGGTCAGCGTGCGCTGGAGCACGAGCAGCACGCCGAGGGCAATGAGCTGGCCCATGATCAGCGTCACGTACTGGAAGCTCGAGTAGAACCCGCGGCGGCGCCGGCCGGCCATCTCGCTCAGGTACGTTGCGCTCGCGCCGTACTCGCCGCCCACGCTCAATCCCTGCAGGAGGCGCGCGAGCACCAGCAGCGCCGGCGCCGCCACCCCGATCGCCGCGTAGCTCGGCGTCAGGGCAATCATGAGCGAGCCGAGGCACATGACCAGCACCGACGTGGTGAGCGCCGCGCGGCGCCCGCGCCGGTCGGCGTACCACCCCATCAGCCAGCCGCCCACCGGGCGCATGAGGAAACCGACGGCGAACACCGCGGCGGCGTTGAGGAGCTGCGCGGTCTGGCTCGCGGGCGGAAAGAACGCCTTGGCGAAGTAGAGGGCGAAGGCGGAGTAGACGTACCAGTCGTACCACTCGACGAGGTTCCCCGCCGAGCCGCCGACGATGGACCGCAGGCGCCGGCGGTGCGTGGGAGGGAGCGGGGTCGGTTCCGCGCCGGCAGCGTTGGGGTTCGGCGCCGCCCAGGCAACGACGCCGGCCCGATCGGGCTCGAGCCCCGTCACGGCCGCGAGCCGATGGCCGCGGGCTGCGTCTCGCGCGTGCGGCCGAGCCGGGGCGTCGGCCGCAGGTGCTTCGCCAGGAACGAAACCGTCTCGCTCCAGCTCTCCTGCCCTTGGGGCGTGTCGAGCAGGCCAAAGGAGTGGCCGCCCGGCGGGTCGTGCCACTCGCGGTAGGTGTAGAGCCCGGCCGTATCCTGGCCGGCGGCGATCATCGAGTCGCGCAGAATGTGGTTTTCGATGATGAACACGTCGTCGTCGTTGTCGGCCGTGTGCACCAGCACCGGGGTCTTCAGCTTGCGCGCGTGCGCGGACGGCGAGCGCTCGACGTACGGGCGCGGGTTCTCGGCCAGCGACCCGCCGAACGCCGGCTGCGCCGCGAAGAGCGCCTCGTACTCGGGCGGGTGCGTGCGCATGCGGGCCGGCAAGTCGGCCACCGGGACGTGCGCGACGGCGGCCTTGAAGAGCTTCGGGTGGCGATAGACGGCGTGCAGCGCGATGAACCCGCCGTGGCTGTACCCCATGATCCCCAGCCGACCGAGGTCGGCGTACGGCACGTGTCGCCGGAGGTAGTCGCGCGCGGCCACGACGTCGTCGATCTCCTTGCCGCCGTAATCGATCATGGCGTAGAAGCGCGCGCCGTAGCCGGTGCTCCCGCGGTACTCCGGGGCGACGATCACGTAGCCCTGCCCGACGAGCGCGTGCACCTGCGCGAGGTGGCCGAGGCCGAAGTCGGCGTGGACGCCGCCGTGGACGAACAGAATGGTCGGCCGCCGGACGGTGGTGTCGATCGGGGCGAACAGGTAGGCCGGGATCGTCAGGTCGTCGGCACCCGCGTAGGCGATCTTCCGCACGATCATCCCCGGGCCGAGCAGCGCCATGAAGATGTCATCCGTCCGCCGCTTCTGTTCGATCTGCTCCGCGAAGTACGCATGGATCGCGGCGCTATCGGGGCGCCCGTGTAGAACGGGACCCGAGACGGTGTCGGCGCTCGAGCCCGTGTCGGCCCCCGCGCCGCCGTCGGCGTTGGGGACGGCTGCGCGTGCGACGGCCGGCTCGGCCAGCGGCTTCGGCTCGTCGTCCCGGGCACGGGCGCTGCTCGAGCAGGCGGCGAGGAGGGCCGCCGCCGCGAAGTGGAGAATCGCACGCCGTGTTGGAGGGCCGCGGAGAATGGGCACGCTACCGGCTCGACGGGTTGTCGCTGATCGATGGTCGGTGGTCGGCACGGCAGAATAGCTCCGATCACCGGCCCCGGCCACCCGCGGTCGGCGCTCGGAGAACGGCGGCTCTCGGCTGTGGGCTCTCGGCTCTCGGCTGGGGCGGTGAAGGGCAGGAACCCCTCCGGCGTGCGGGACGCCCTCCTGCTCTTCCCGCAGTAGCCGAGAGCCGAGGGCCGAGAGCTGTAGTTCTTCGAAGTACCACTCCCGACCCGCGTCCGCTATTCTGATCTGTCGCCGATAGCCCGAACCTACACCTTCAGCGCATGACCCACCACGACCCGTCAGAAGGCGTCGCCGAGGGCGCCTCCACTGGCCCACCGCCCTGCCCGAAGTGCCAGGGGCCGATGTGGGACAACCGCGTCGGGAAGCGGAACCCGAAGGCGCCGGACTTTAAGTGCAAGGACCGCGAGTGCGGGGGAGTGATCTGGCCCCCGCGCGACGCCCTGCGGGCGGTCGCGTCCGTGTCGACCCCGCTCACGGCCCCCGCGGCACCGGCGGAGCAGGCGGCGGGCGCAATGCCGACCTGCCCCATCTGCGGCGGGCCCATGTGGGACGATCGAGCGACGAAGCGGAACCCCCGCGCGCCGGACTTCAAGTGCAAGAACAGGCCGCGCGAGCGTGGCGGGCCGGGGTGCGAGGGCGTGATCTGGCCGCCGCGCGACGGGACGCCGAGCCCGTACCCGCAGCCGCAGCGATCGCGGCCCGCCGTGGGAGCCGAGCCACCGTCCCGCCCGCGCGGCGGCGCCCCGCCGTGGGACAGCCCGCCCCCGCTGGACGACGCCCCACCGCACACCGACGACGACCTGCCGTTTTAGTGCGGCTCTCGGCTCTCGGCTCTCGGCCCTCGGCTCTCGGCAAGGCGGCGATAGGAACCCCTCGGCGTCGGGCACGTCCTCCCGACGCCGAGGGGTTCCTATCGCCGCTCAGCCGAGAGCCGAGAGC
>Ga0307410_10000807_pt1 | contig 13248 bp, 6 predicted proteins | sample 322Ometagenome_3_FD_203707 | JGI IMG/M metagenome (GOLD analysis project Ga0307410, IMG submission 203707) | Maize rhizosphere microbial communities from greenhouse at UC Davis, California, United States - 322HYB-O-3 | ecosystem: Host-associated > Plants > Roots > Rhizosphere > Soil | place... | reverse complement strand
GAGGTGGGCTGGCGCCGGGCCGTCGCGCGGCCGCTTGTCCGGCCGGCGGCCGCTCGCTATACTCGGCCGGCGCCCTTGCCGGGGGAGGCATGTGCCCGGACCCTTGACGTCAGTGGCCTTCGCGCTGCTCGTCGCCGCGCACGCCGCCACCGCGGCCGACCCGCGCGCCGTCGTGCGGCGGGCGCTGCGCGCGGTGGAGGGAGACAGCGCGCGCGCCGTCGCCGTGCGGTGGCAGGAGGCCCTGCGACGCGACTCGACGGATCGCGCGGCGGCGCTCGGCCTCGCCACGCTCGCGCGGCTGACGTACGACTACCCCACCGCCGAGCGGCTCTACCGGCGGCTCTTCACGTCCGACTCGGCCACGCCCGACCACTACGCCGCGTACGCGCGGCTCGGGCAGGCGTGGGCCCACGAGGAGCGCGGCCGGAGCGAGGACGCCGGCGATGAGTTCGCGCGCGCGCGACGAGTGGCGCGCGCGGCGGGCGACTCGGCCGCCGAGGGGGAGGCACTGCTCGGGCTCGCGTTCGCGCGGGGCGGGAGCGAGAGCATGGCGGTGGTGATGGCGGTCCTCGACACGGCGGGGCGCCTGATCCCGGCGTCCGCGCCGGACCTGCACGCGGAGCGCCGCTGGCGGCGCGCCGTGGTGCTCGGCATCCTCGCCGACTCGGGCGCCACGGCGGAGGCGACTGCGAGCGTCGAGCTGGCTCGCCGCGCGGGCAACCTGCGCGGCGAGGCGCAAGCGCTCCGCGCCCTCGCCAAGGTCTTGGATTGGCGAGGCCAGGAAGACTCGGCGCTCGCCGCCTTCCGCCAGGCCGAGCACCTGTTCCGGCGGGCGCGCGACCGCAGCTGGCTCGCGGTCACCCTCATGAACCGGGCGAACTCGCTGCGCAAGCGGGGCGATTTGGGTGATACGAAGGAGGCGCTGCGCCTCACGCTCACCGAAGGTGAGGCGTCGCACAACCTCTGGGCCGTCGCCAGCGCCCACACCGGCCTCGGAGCCATGGACATGCAGCTCGGCGACTTCGTGGCCGCCGACGAGCACCTCAACAAGGCCGTCGCCATGTTCGAGGCGCAGGGCGACCGGTCGAGCGCGATGAATGCGCGCAAGTTCCTGTCGCTCGTCGCGCTCGCCGCCGGCGACTTCGCGGCGGCGAGGAAGCAGACGCTCGAGGCGCTGGCGTTCTACCGCGGGACGGGGGAGACGCTGGATCAGTTCGGGGAGTATCAGACGCTCGCCACCATCGCGATGCGTGAGCGCGACTGGGCCGCGGCCGAGCGCGCGCTCGAGGGCGCGCGCGCCCTCCTCGGTCGGCTCGACGGCCCGCAGTGGGGCGCGGAGCTGGCGTACGAGGAGGGGCGGCTCGCGCTCGCCCGCGGCGACCTCGCCACTGGCGAGCGGTCCTTCGCGCGCTATCTCCGCACGCTCGACTCCACGCAGCACGTCGCCCGCTACGACGCGCGCCTCGCCCTCGCCGACATCTACGCCCAGCGCGGCGAGAGCGCGCGCGCCGAGCGGGAGGCGACGTCGGGTTGGGATGAGCTCGACCGCTGGCGCGCCACGCTCTCCGACCGGGAGCTCAGGCTGCTGGTGTTCCAGGCTGTCCACACCGAGCTCCAGGCGTCCCCGGTCGAGCTGAACGCGCAGGGCGCGAGCGTGGCGCGGGTGCTGGGCGCGCTCGCGGCGGGCGGGCGCGCCGAGGTGGCCTTCGCACTGGCCGAGCGGAGGCGGGCGCGGGAGCTGGGGGACCGGCTCGTCCGCGCCGCGGCGCTGCGCTCGGGCAGCGCTGCGGCGCCCCGGGCGGCAGGCACAGCGCCGAACACCGAGCGTGTCACGGTGAGGGATGTCGCGGCCGCGATCCCCGACGGCCACACCGCGCTCCTCGAGTTCGTCGGCGGGGTCAGTGGGGCGCCGACAGCGGTGTTCGTGGTGCAGCGCGCCGGCCTTCGCGTCCGCGTGCTCCCGCCGACCGACTCACTCGCCGAGCGCATCGGGCTCTTCGCCACGCTCCTCGAGAGCGGGGCCGACCCGCGCGCGCTCGCCCGCGCCCTTGCCGCGGCGGTGCTCGACTCGGCGCTCGCCGCGCTCGACTCCGCGGTCACGCGTCTGGTCGTCGTCCCCGACGGCACCCTGCACCGCCTGCCCTTCGACGCCCTGCGACTCGCCGACGGGCGCTACGCGGTGGAGCGCTACGCGATCGGTCTCGCACCCTCGGCGGCCGTAGCGGTGACTCTCTGGCGTCTCGCGGCGGACCACCGCGCCTCCGGCCCGCGGCCGGCTCGTCTCCTGGCCTTCGGCGATCCCACCTTTCCCGGCGAGCGGGAAGCTCCGGACGACACCGACGCGGAGAGCGCGGCGGAGACGTACCGCTCCGCATTCGAATCGGCGGGCGGGCTGCCGCGCCTGCCCGCCTCCGCCGACGAGGCGCGGCTCGTCGCGCGCTACGCCCCGAACGCCGAGGTGCGCCTGCGCGAGCGGGCGAGCGCGACGTTCCTGAAGCGCGCCCCACTCGACTCCTTCCGCGTGATCCACTTCGCCACCCACGCCCTGGTCGACGAGGCGTCAATCGCGCGCACCGGGCTCGCCCTCGCCCCCGGCGGCGGCGAGAGCGGCTTCGTTGGCGCCGGCGACCTCGGGGCGCTCCGGCTCGACGCCGACCTCGTGGTGCTCTCGGCCTGCGGCACGGCCGGGGGTGTCGTGGTGGGCGGGGAGGGCGTCCAGGGGCTCACGGCGCCGCTGCTCGCCGCCGGCGCGCGGAGCGTCGTCGCCACGCGGTGGCGCATCGGCGATCGGAGCACGGTGGCGTTCGCGCAGGACTTCTACGCGGCGCTCGCTCGTGGGCTGCCGGTGAGCGACGCATTGAGGGCCGCGAAGCTGGCGGCGCTCCGCCGCGGCGCGCCGCCCCGTAAATGGGCGGCGTTCACGCTCGTCGGCGATCCGTTCGTGCGGGTGCCGCTGCGCGCGCCCCGGCCGCTCTCGCGCTGGTGGCCGGTCGCGGCGACGCTCGGCGCCGGTGGCGCACTCGCCTACGGCGCGGCGATGCGCAGGCGGCGCGCCAGGGCGCGCCGCACGGCTCCGGTGCCGAGCTGAGCGCGCACCGTCCAGCGATACTCTCCCGGAGTGACCCCCTGCGTTGGCGGCACGGTGAGCGAGGTGTCCGTGGTCCGCGCGCTGAAGGGTACGTTGCCATCCTCCGTCACGAGCTCCGCGACGTACCACCGCGCGCCGGGCACCGGCCGCCACACGAGCGTCGCCGGGAGCGACACGGCACCGCCGTCCTCCGGCGCCACGAGCGCCATGTCCTCCTGCGCTGCACGCATCCGTTCGGCCGGCTCGCGATTCCCACGCTGGCGCCCGACGCTCACCCCGACCGCCAGCGCGAGCGACGCCGCGAGCGCGATCGGGATGGCGCGCCGCGCGACGACTCGCCGCCCCACCCGACGCGCGCCACGTGTCTCGCCGCGCGCCTCGCCGCGCTCGCCAGCGACCGCCCGCGAGGCCTGGTCCATCGTGCGGAGCACCTCCAGCTCGCGCCGACACGCGGGGCAGGTGAGGGCGTGGTCGAGCGTCACGATGCGCTGCATCTCCGGGCCGTCGTGCTGGACGACGGCGAGCAGCGCCTCGAGGTCCGGGCACTCGACCCGGTTCGGCCCGGCGCGCTCTACTAAAGCCTGCCGATAGGCGTCGCGCAGCCGGTCGTCAGTCAGCTCGTCGGTCATCGGATCCCTTCCTTCGTAATGCCCCACTCGGCGAGGCGCCGCCGCAGGTCGTCGAGCCCGCGGTAGAGCAGGTTGCGGGTCTTCGCCTCCGTCCAACCGAGCAGCTCGGCGATCTCCTCGCGGCTGTACCCCGTGAGGTACATGCGGACTACCGCGCGGCGGGCGAGCGGGAGCGTGTCCACGGCGGCGCCGATCCGTGCGACGAGCTCCGAGCTCTCCACCTCGGCGTGCGGGTCGGCCGGTCCGGCCGGCACCCCTTCCGACCGTTCGTCCAGCGACTCCGTGACCTCGGCGCCGCGCGAACGCTGCCACCGCAGCACGTCGAGGGTGGCGGACATGGCAGTGCGGTACACATATGAAGAGCCGAGCTCCGTGAGCTGCTTGCCCGCCTCGCCGGCACGCCAGAGGCGAAGGCGAACCTCCTGGAGGAGGTCGTCGATGTCGGCCTCCGACAGCCCGCGGCGCGCGCCGACGCTGCGCACCATCGTGCGGAAGCGCGCGATGACCGCCTCGAGTCCCGACGACAGCCGCTCCGCTCCCAGCTCCATGGCAGCGAAGGTAGGCGCCCCCTGCCCTTTCGGCAAACGTTGGCGAACGCGACGGCTTCCGCGGCGCACTCCGCTCGATGGCACTGCGGCGGCGCGCGCCGCCACGATGATCGTGAGACCTACCGCGCCGCTCATCAGGTCGTCCTCTGTTCGGGGCCGGGCACGCTGATCGGTGACGAGCGTGACACGGAGGATCCCCGGTTTTCTTCTCACTCGCCGGCACGCTGAGTGAATTGAACGGCCGGAAGTCGGGAGTCGGGAACTACCCCCGCCAGTCATTCTGACGGCCCGCCGCTCCTCGTCGTTCGTCGCCCTGCCCGGGGGTGGTCCGCGTGCTCCTACCAGGCGGGGTTCTCGGCGTTCTCCACGAGCAGCCGCGCGCCGCCGCCGTCGATCCCGACGATCCAGAGGGCGGTCTGCGGGGGCGGGTCGAAGGCGAACTGGAACAGCCTGTCGGAGCGCTCGAACACCACGTGCTCGCCGTCGGGCGCGATCGAGAAGCTGCGCACGAACTCGTTGGTGAACGTCGTGATCGGCGTCGTCTGCTCGGTGGCGAAATCGAAGCGATAGAGATTCATGCTGTTGAGGAACTCTCCGGCCTTCAGGAACACGAAGCCCGAGCCGTCGGGCAGCCAGACCGCGCCCGGCACCCAGTCCGAGGACTGGAGTAGCTGCACGCGGCCGGTGCCGTTCTCGTGCACCCGGTAGACGCTGTTGTCCTCGAAGGGGCCGGTGTGCAGCACCTGGTCGGCGAGCGCCGGCGTGGGACCCCAGGTGCCCTGGCAGGCGAGCATCTCGTCGGTGCCCGCGATCATGGTCCCGATGCCGAGGCCGGGGCTGCCAGTGGGTGCGATCGCCCACAGTCCGGCGCACCCGCTCAGTGCGCGGTAGCCGATCAGGCTGGCGTCCTGGCGCCAGAAGGGGCTCATCGCTCCCAGACTGCGCACGCCATTCAGGATGTCCAGCGTAGGTGCGTCCACCGTAGCGCCGGCGCGGACGTCCACGCCCGGGTTGAACCAGCGGTAGTCCCCGTTCATGGCGACGGTCGGCTGCGTGATGCCGCCCAGGTCGGCCACGTTGGTGAAGGTGAGCGTGGCCGAGCTGCCCGGCCCAACGGTCACCGTTTGCGGGTCGGGGGCGCCGACCACGTAGACAATGAAGAAGCCGGATGCGTTCGGGTCGCCGACGTTGCTGGCGTCGTTCCGAACGGTGACGCGGACGGTGCCCTTGTCGAAGCCGCCGAGATCGGCCACCGCGGGCGGGTTGGTGAGCCGGCGCAGGCCGCTCCCGTTGGGCCGGATGGCGTACAGGTCCGACTCGAACAGCGAGTGCGTGGCCTCGTGCTGACTGGCGAACGCCAGCTCCCCGCCGTCGGGCCGCCAGGCGAGGTCCACGATCCCCAGGTTCTCGGCGACGTCGGGCCGCGGATGGGCCCAGAGGAGCCGGTCGTTACTGCCGTCCGGCTCGATGAGCCGGATCTCCTTCTGATCGCGCACGTAGGCGATCGTGCCCCGCCCTGAGCTGGAGCTTTCGGTGACGGTGAGAGCCACGGTGGCGGTCTGCGACGGTACACCGCTCGCCGCCCCAGTGATCGTCAGCTGGTACGCCCCCGGCGCGGCGCTCGCCCCCGCGGCGACCGTGAGGGTCGACGCCGTGCCCGTCGTGCTCGTGGGATTCAAGGTGGCGGTGACTCCGGCGGGCACGCCGCTGACCGTGAGATCGACCGCGCCGCTGAAGCCCCCGCCGCGCGTGATGGCCAGCTGCGCCGTGCCGCTCGCACCTTGCTCGACGCTGAGTGCGGGGGGCGCGACGGCGAGCGAGAAGCCGGCAGCCGAGGTGGCGGTGACGGCGAGCGCCAGCTGCGCGGTTTGCGCGGTAACCCCCACACCGCTCCCGCGCACGGTCAGCGTGTAGTTGCCGGGCGCCACAGCGGCGCTCGCCGCGACTGTGAGGGTCGCGGTGGCGCCTACGACGGAGCTGGGCTCCGCGGTCGCGGTCACACCGTCGGGCGCACCCTCGACCGTGAGAGCCACCGGACCCGCGAAGCCGCCGCTCCGCGCTATGGATATGGTCGCGGTCCCGCTGCCTCCCTGCGCGACGGAGAGGGATGACGTCGACAGCGCCAGCGAGATGGCGCCTCCGGGCTCCTGGGGGCCCTTCTTGTCACTGCCGCAGGCGGCCAGCGCGGCCGCCAGCGTGAGTGCCACGAGAGGTCGGATCGCGAACCGCATACGTCAGGCGCCTCCTACATCAGCTCATGCGCGTCATTGAACGTAGCGCCCGTCTTCAAGTGGTTCTCAATTGCTGTCAACATATTGCCGCTCAACAGGTTGGTGGGCGTTATCGGGGACGAGGCACGCCGGGCGGAGGTCATTCCCGAACTCCGGGCCGCCGACGATTACACGCTGATCACCACGGTGTGGCGGAGCGCCGTCTACTCGGACGATCTGTCAGCGGTCGGCCGTTATGCGGCCCTCCTCATCGAGCCGCAGCGCCCCCCGAGGTGCGGGCACTCGGCCACGCTGTGCGGGCCACCTCGAACTCGCCGGCGGCCGGTGGCGGGCGCGACGGCCGGCAAAAGCGCCGTGGAACGCGTGCGCGGCGCGCGAGGGGCGAACGGCTGAAGCATACAAATCTCCTGGTGAGATCCGACGGCAGCCGCGACGACTGACCTGGGGTCCGCTCAGCTGCGGCGCGCGGTCTCTTCGTCAAGTGTTCAGTGAGCAGAGAGAAGTGGCGAAGCACTCTGGGCGGGGCCCACTCGCCGCTCGCCACTGGCCACTCGCCACTCGCCACTCGCCACTCGCTCACTGCGGCAGCGTTACCTCGACGGGACTCTGCGCCCGCACGCCGACCGTGCCGGCCCCGAGCTCGCCGTAGACGTTGCCTCCCCAGCACGTGGCCCGGTGCTGCGTCGTGACGCCGCACGAGTGCCCGCCGCCTGCGCTCACGGACTCGTAGCGCGCGTCGCCGGCGACCGCCGCGGGTGCGGCGCGGTCGCTCAGGTCGCCGGTGCCAAGCTGTCCGAGCGCGTTGTCTCCCCAGCAGTGGGCCGCGCCGCCTGACGCCACGGCGCACGAGTGCAGCTCCCCCGCGCTGATCTGGGTGAATTGCAGCCCGCCCGAGACCGGGGCGGGCACGAGGCTCGACCCGCCACCGCTGCCTGTCCCGAGCTGCCCGGCGCCGTTGGCGCCCCAGCAGTAGGCGGCGCCGGCCGTCGCGATCGCGCACACGTGTCCGACGCCGACGTCGATCGCGGAGAAGGCGAGGCCGCCGGCGACTGCCGTTGGCTGCTTGCGCGTCTCGATGGTTCCGTCGCCGAGGACGCCCGCACCGTTCACCCCCCAACAGTAGGCCGCCCCACCGGTCACGAGCCCGCAAGTGTGGTTCGGGGCGACGTCGATGGCGCCCCAGGGGCCGCCCGTGACCTGGAGGGGTGTCGCGCTCCGATCGACGTTCTCGTCCTGATAGCCGAGGAAGCCCGTCCCCCAGCAGTAGGCGGCGCCGCCTCCCGCGATGCCACAGCTGACGACCTGTCCGGCGCTGATCGCGGTGAACGAGCCGCCCTGCACGGCCTGCGGCGAGGTGACGGCCTCACTCTGGGAGCCGGTCAACTGCAGATGGAAGTTGTCGCCCCAGCAGAACGCCTGGCCGGCCGAGGTCACGCCGCACGTGTGCCGCTCGCCCGCGCTGATCTCGGTGAACGTCATGCCGGCCCCCACCCGGACCGGCGTCGCGCGATTCGTCGTCGAGCCGTCGCCGACCTGGCCGTGGTCGTTTCGCCCCCAACAGAACGCCGCCCCGTCGGTGCGCAGGGCGCACGTGTGCCACTGGCCGGCGCTGACGGCGCGTACGTTCCCCTCCTGCTCGCCGCCTCCGTTATCGGGACCCGTCGAGTCGTCGCCACAGCCGACCATGGTCATCGCGAGGAGGGCGATTGCCAGCGACAGCCCGACTCGGGCGCGACGGCGCTTGGCGAGCGAATGCTTGGTGGCGCACACAGAAAGCCCAGGCACGGCGTCGTGCATGTGAGAAACTCCGGCGGGAGGGTGGTGGAAGGTGGAGGGGCACTCGCTCACTGCGGGCGCGGGTTCCACGCCGGCGACCGCCCGTTCTGCACGAGCAGGCGCGCGTCGGAGCCGTCGCGCCGCATCACCCAGATGTCGGACGGGCCGTCCGCGGCCGCGGCCCGCTCCAGGGCGACGAACTGGCCGTCGGGGGAGACGCTCAAGGCGCGCACGTAGCCGTCGCCGAAGGTCGTGAGCTGGCGCGTCGCCCCGGTGGCGATCACGTGCTCGAACACGTTGACGCTCTCGTCGAGCAGGGCGGTCTGCTTGGCGAACAGGAAGCCCGAGCCGTCCGGCAGCCATCGGAGGTCCCAGAGCAGCCGCTCGGAGGAGGGGTAGGTGTAGTACGGCTGTCCCGCCGTGCTGCTCCCCTCGCTCACGCGGAGGATCTTGACCTCGAACGCGTCGGTGTCGAAGTGCCCGATGAGCAGTTGGTCGACGCCGACGGCGGAAGGCGCATAGTCGTAGGTGCAGGGCGTGAATGCGTCGGGGTCGAGGAGGTTGTCGAACGACGTGCCGAGGGGCGGGTTCGCGGGCGCCTGGTGCAGGATGCAGGTGTTGGCCTCGAGGTAGGCGATCTTGGCGCCGTCGCTCCGCCACCCCGGGCCCACCGCGCCGAAGTTCTCCAGGCCGCCGGAGAACGAGAGGTTCAACGTGCCCGCGTCGACGGTGGCGCCCGGCTGAACGTCCGCCGCAGCGCTGACGTCGTACCACCGCAAGCCCTGGAGCGGGAGGATCGCCACGACGAGCTGCGGAACGCCGAGGTCGGCCACGTTGGAGAACGTCAGCGTCTTGCTCTCGCCCGCTGGGATGAGGACCGATTGCGGCTCTTCGGCGCCCAGCACGTAGATGAAGTACGGCCCCGCGTCCGACACGCTGACGTTGCTCACTCGCACGGTGACCGTGCCCTGCGGGTAGCTCGCGAGCTGGTCGTGGGTCGGGGCGTTGGTGATCTTGCGCAGGCCACTGCCGTCGGACCGGACCGTGTAAATGTCCCAGTTGAAGATGGAGACCGCCTGTTCGTGGTCGCTGGCGAAGGCGATCTCGGTCCCGTCGGGCTTCCAACTGAGCCCGGAGACGGCGTAGCCGTTCTCCGCAGATGGCGCCGTCCAGATGGCGCGGTCGTTCCCGCCGTCCGCGTTGACGAGCCTGATCTCGCCCCCACGGGCGTAGGCGAGCGCGGCGGTCGTGGTCACCGTTCCGGCGGTGACGGTGACCGTAGTGCTGCCGGTCTTCCCGCCGCCGGTGGCGGAGATGCTCGCGGTGCCGGGGGCGACGCCCGTCACTACCCCCGTGGCTTCAGCGACGCTCGCCACGCCGGGGTTGTTCGACGACCAGGTGAAGGTCGTCCCGTCCACCGTTGCGCCGGCGGCATCTTTCGCGGTGGCGCCGAGCGCTACCGTGTTTCCCACGGGGACGCTCGGGTTGGTCGGGGTGACCTCGACCACGGCGACGACCGGATCCCCACCACCGGGCGGCTCGGGCGGGCTGTCTCCGCTACAGGCGGTGACCGAGAGTGCCGCAGCGAGCGTGAGAGCGAGCGTGAGTCTGAAGAACCGCATCCTCGAGCACACCTGGCTTGGATCGGGTAGTCTCCTCCCGCGCGTCGGGCGGGACGAGCGCAAGGGTGCGCGATGGCAAACCGCGGGCGTCGCCAGGTTACTGGCGTGCGCGGAAACAGATGCTACCTTGGCACCACGGCGCCAAAAGGTAGGGACGGTTCTCAAGTGGTTCTCAATGCTGTCAACATGTTGACGGATAACATGTTGCCGAACGGGCGGCATCGCCTCGTCACACTCGGCCGGCTCGCCCTCCTAGGCCCCGACGGAGCCGAGGAGCCGTCGCTCGGCAAGCAGCGGCGCAAGCTGGCGCTCCTCGCGGTGCTCGCGCTCGCGCGGCGCCCCCTGGCGCGCGATTACTTGATCGAGCTGTTCTGGGGGGAGCAGGACGAGTCGCGCGCCCGCCACTCGCTGAGCGAGGCCCTCTCCCACCTGCGCCGCGTGCTGGGCCGCGACGCGGTCACGACGCGGCAGGCCGACGTGGCGCTCGCGGCGGCGACCTACCCCATGGTGGACGCCCACGAGCTGGCCCGGGCGGCGGCGGCCCCCGACCATGCGCGGGTGGTGGAGCTGTACGGCGGTCCCTTCCTCGACTGCGTCTACCTTGGGAGCACGAGCTTCGACAGCTGGGTGCAGCGGGAGCGCAGCCGTCTCGAGGCGCTCTTCCTGCAGGCGTGCGAGGCCCGGTGCAGCGCGCTGGCCCGGGCTCGCCAGTGGGAGGAGTGCGCGGCGGTGTCCGCGCGGTGGCTGGCCGTCGCACCGCTCTCGCCGCAGGCCGCCGTGTTTCGGCTCAACGCGCTCAAGATGCCGGGGACGGCGGAGGCCGACCGTCGCGCGCTCGCCGAGTACGAGCGGCTCGCCGGGCTACTCGCGCGCGAGTACGACCTCGCGCCGGACCACACCGTCACCGAGCTCGCGGCCACGATCGCCGATCGCCTCGCCGCCGCGGCGCCTCGCGCATCGACCCCCGGAGCGACCGCCAGGGGGGAGTCCGCCGCGCCATCGGTGAGGGTGCCGGCAGCACTCCCCGCGCGTGGGCCCGCGGCGAAGGACGACGCCGCGGGCAGCGAGCCGGCATCCGCCCAGTGGGCGGTGAGTGAGCCGGTACGGACGACATCGCAGCCTGGCGGGCGCGGGTGGCCCGCGCGCCGGCGCCGCACCCTGGTCGCGGCGACCGTCGCGGCCGCTGCGGCCCTCACCGCGGCGGCGGTCGTCGCGTTCCGCCGGGCGCCACCGGCGCCCATGTCGGGTGCCGTGGTCGCGGTGCTCCCTTTCGCCGTCCGGGGCGGCGAGCAGTACGCCTACTTGCAGGAGGGGATGGTCGACCTCCTGAGCACCAACCTCGACGGCGCAGGCCCCCTGCGCGCCCTGGATCCCCGCGCCCTCCTGGGGCGGGTGACGCGGACGCGCGAAGGCGAGGCAGCGCGCACGGGCCGGGTACTGGCGCCCGAGGAGGCGCGCGACATCGCCCGCGGGTTTGGCGCCGGACTGTTCGTGCTCGGCGACGTGGTGGGCGTCGGGGACCGCGTGCGGATCAGCGCATCGCTGTACGATGCCCGTCGCGGGAAGGAGGCGGCGCGCGCTGTGGTGGACGGCTCGCCCACCGAGCTGTTTGCGCTCGTGGACCAGCTCACCCGGCAGCTGCTCGCCGGCTACCCCGGCCAGTCTCCGGACCATCTCACCGGGCTGGCGGCGCTCACGACCTCGTCGCTCCCGGCGCTGAAGGCGTACCTGGCCGGCGCCTCGGAGTACCGGGCGGGGCGCTTCGACGCGGCCGAGGCGGCGTTTCAGCGGGCGGTGGCGCTGGACACCACCTTCGCTCTGGCGCACTACCAACTCAGTAACACCCTGCTGTGGGTGGCACGTGGCGGCTGGGACTCGGTGGCCAACACGGGCCTGCGCGCCGTGCGCCACTCCGTGCGGCTCACGCCACGGGCACGGCTCGTCGTGGAGGCGTACGCCGCCTTCCGTACGGGCGACCTCGATCGCGCGGAGCGGCTCTATCGCTCGATCGTCGGCGCGTATCCCGACGATGTGGAGGCGTGGTACCAGCTCGGCGACGTCCTGTACCACGGCAATGCGCCGCGCGGCCGCTCGTTCGTCGAGGCGCGCCCCGCCTTCACCCGGGTCCTGGAGATCGAGCCGGACCATGTGGGCGCACTGCTGCACCTGCTGCGGATCGCGCTGGCAGAGCGGCGCCACGCGGAAGCCGACACGCTGATCCGCCGTGCCGCGGGGCTCGGCACGCCGCCGCTCCGCGCCGAGCTGGCGGCGCTGCGCGCGTTCGCGATGGGCGACGCGGCGGCGCGGGACCAGGCGGTCCGTGCGCTGCGCGAGATGCCCGACGAGGTGGTGCGCGTGACGGCGATGCGCGTGGCGCTGTTCACGGGCGACCTCGACGCGGCGGAGCGGATCGCGCGCATGCTCGTGGCGCCCCAGCGCGCACCCGAGTTCCGGGCGGTGGGGCGGCTGCAGCTGGCGGACCTGGCGCTGGCGCGCGGGCGTCGGGGGGCCGCGCGTGCGGAGCTCGACAGCGCGGCACTCGTCGCTCCCGGGATCGGGCCGGCCATTGCGCTCGAGTACCGCGCGCTGCACCTGGGGCAGGCGTTCCTGGCAGTGCCACGTGCCGAGCTCGAGGCAATGCGCGACACGCTGCGACGGTGGGACGCCACGGTGCCGCCGACCGCCTTCCCGATGTGGGCCGTCTACAACGGACTGCACGGGTACATTCGGCGCTATCTGATCGGGCTGCTCAGCATCCGGCTCGGCGATCTGCCGGAGGCCGAGCGCCAGGCTCGCGCGCTGGAGGGGGACGCCGCCACCCGGACGGGCGACGCGCGAGCGCTCGCCGTCGGTCTCGGGAGGAGCCTCCGCGGACACACGCTGGCCGCCCGCGGGGCGCCAGATTCGGCCCTGGCCGCGTTCGAGGCCGGCCGGGCGCTCGTCTCCGAGGGGCTCCTCGACGCCCCACTCGCCAACCAGGCGACCGACCGCTACGCGCGCGCCGAGGTGCTGCGCGCGCTCGGCCGCGACGACGAGGCACACGCCTGGTACGCGTCGCTCGGCGAGACGACGATGGACCTGGTGGCCTTCGCGGCGCCGGCACAGCTGCGACGAGCGGAGATGTACGAGCGGCGGGGCCAGCCGCGGCAGGCCGCGGCGCACTACGCCCGCTTCGTCGAGCTGTGGAGCAATGCGGACCCCGAGCTCCGGCCGGCGGTGATGCACGCGCAGGAGCGGCTCGCGCGACTGTCGCCGGGCGGGGAGTAGAACGGCCGGGAGTCGGGAGTCGGGAGTCGGGAGTCGGGAGTCGGGCTTGCATCCTGGCGCCCTGGCGCCGCTGTGCGCGCCCACTCG
>Ga0307410_10000806_pt1 | contig 13255 bp, 9 predicted proteins | sample 322Ometagenome_3_FD_203707 | JGI IMG/M metagenome (GOLD analysis project Ga0307410, IMG submission 203707) | Maize rhizosphere microbial communities from greenhouse at UC Davis, California, United States - 322HYB-O-3 | ecosystem: Host-associated > Plants > Roots > Rhizosphere > Soil | place... | reverse complement strand
TCCCGCCACCCCCCTCGAGCATCAGCATCCGGACGCCGAGGCGCGCGCCGGCCTTCTCGAGCGCGAGCGGGAGGTCCACCTCCTCCCTCCCGGCGAGCAAGTACGAGACGCCGCGCTCGCGGAGCGAGGCGAGGCAGTCGTCCGACACGCGCTCCGTGAGGACCGCGACCAGGTGGTCGCCGTCGAGGTCGCCCGACTCCCACACGAGGCGGCCGCGCGGGTCGATCGCGATGGCGAACGACTCGTGCTCGCCCGGTGCCAGGAAGTCCTCGCGTGACGGGCCCTCGTGCACGTGCGCCACCTCCGCGTCGGACCCCGTGCCCGCGGCGAAGTGCTGCTCCATCGTCACGCGCCCGCAGAGCCACCCGTCGGGCTCGTACGTCGCGTGCACCTGCTCGTACTGCCGCCGCCCGTCGGGCGACAGCGGCCAGCTGTCGACCACGATGCGCCCGTCGACCGAGGTCATCATGTGGCAGATGATGCGCGGGCGGCCGCGACGCGGTGCGGTGGCGTCGCTGCCGGCAACCGTTTGCTGCTCGCGTCCCGTCATCGTGCGGGGTCCCGCCGGGTCCCCCGGCGCGGCGAGATCCGGACGGTCGCCGCCCGCGCTCGCGCGCCGACCATCGGCGCAAGATACGGGCTTCCCGCGTACTTCGCCCGGTACGCGTCGTCGATCCGGTCGTCGAGGGCCCCGCCCGCCGGCGCGTTGACGGGCTCGAAGGCGACGTCCGTGCTCATGCCGGCGGCGGTGATCCGGCCGGCCTTCTGCCTCCGCGCGGCCTGGTACCAGCGCGAGGCGGTTCCGTTGTAGGCGCGCGCGTACAGGTCGCCATCCACCACGACCGACCAGATCCACGTCGGGGTGCCGTAGGTCGCCCCGTCGTCGCGGAACGGGGGCACGTGCAGGTCGTCGGTCTCGGCGATCCGGCGCAGCGCGTCCGCGGGCCACTGAGTCATGGCCGGCACCCGCTACGGCTCGACGCGCGCGATGGTGACGCGCAGCGGGCCCGGGCGCTCGAGCGCCTCGACGCCGGCGTCGATCCTGCCGAGCTTCACGAGCCCCGCCGAGTAGCCGAAGTCCCGGTAGTACACGGCCAGATTCCCCCACGGCGCGTAGTACGCGATGTCGCCGACGTCGGGATCGCTCCCCGGCGGCGCTCCCCGGGTGGACAGCCTGCGCGGCAGGTCGGCGATCTTCTCGGTCGAGGCGTGGTCCTCGAGCTTCACGGTCAGGGGCAGCAGCGAGGCGAAGTCGCGGGCGGCCTCGGTGTCGTCGAGCGTCGCCGAGAGAGACCTGCCCTCGACGTCGATGCGGATTTTCATGGTTCCCGCCTGTTGATCGGGTGTGCGTCGCACTGGCGGTTGCGCTCCGGCGTCGGTCGCGCCGCGGCACGCGGGCGCCGACGCGCCGAGGACGGCGCCCGCCAGTGGTCGTGCCACGAGTCCCCTCATGGGCGCCTCACGTCGTGAGCAGCGTCTTGATCGCGCGGCGCTCGTCCATCGCGCGGTAGCCCTCCCCCGCCTGCTCCAGCGGGAGCGTCAAGTCGAACACCTTGCCGGGGTTGATCTTCCCCGTCCAGATCAGGTCGATCAGCTCGGGCAGGTAGCGCCGTACCGGGGCCGGGCCACCGTGCAGATGGACCTCCGCGAAGAACAGCTCCAGGCCGGGAAATACCACTCCGTGGGTGACACCGACGAAGCCGACGTGCCCGCCGGGGCGGGTGGCGCGGATCGCCTGCATCATCGACTCCTGCGTGCCGACCGCCTCGATCACCGAGTGCGCGCCGAGTCCGTCGGTCATGTCCTTGATGCGGGTTACGCCCTCATCCCCGCGCTCGGTCACGACGTCGGTCGCGCCGAACTCGAGCGCGAGCTGCTGCCGCGCCGCGTGCCGGCTCATCATGATGATGCGCTCGGCGCCCATCTGCCTTGCGGACAGCACGCCGAGGAGGCCGACCGCGCCGTCACCGACGACCGCGACCGTCTTGCCGGGGCCCGCCGCGGCCGCGTCGGCGGCGAACCAGCCGGTGCCGAGGACGTCGGAGGCCGCCAGCACGCTCGGGATCAGGTCGGCGGACGGGAGGTCCGGCGTGGCCACCAGGGTGCCGTCGGCGAGCGGGACGCGCAGGACCGGCGCCTGCGCGCCCTCCGCCCCCATGGGCCGGGCGTCCACGCACCGGCTCTGGTAGCCCGCCTGACAGATGGCGCAGGTGTTGTCGGACGCCCAGAACGAGCCGACGACGAACTGACCGGGCCGGACGGTCCGGACCGCGCTGCCGACCTCTTCGACGATGCCGCAGTACTCGTGGCCCATCGGCGTCGGCCGGGTGACCGGCTCGATGCCGCGGTAGGGCCACAGGTCGGACCCGCACACGCAGGTGGCCGAGAGCCTGAGGATCGCGTCCGTCGGTTCGATGATGGTCGGGTCGGGACGCTCCTCGACGCGCACGTCGCCCGGACCGTAAAGCACTGCTCCCTTCATGCTTCGTTGCTCCTGTTGCTGGTGTACTGCTCGTCGCTGACGTGCTCCATCCACTCCACGGCCTTGCTGTCGAGCGCTTCCTGAATCGCGATGTGCGTCATCGCCCTCGTCGGCGACGCGCCGTGCCAGTGCTTCTCGCCGGGCGCGAACCAGACGACGTCGCCGGGGCGGATCTCCTCGACGGGGCCGCCCTCGCGCTGCACCAGGCCGCGGCCGAAGAGCACGATCAGCGTCTGGCCGAGCGGGTGCGTGTGCCAGGCCGTGCGGGCGCCCGGCTCGAACGTGACGGCCGCGCCGGCGGCGCGCGCCGGGGCCGGCGCGGCGAAGAGCGGGTCGATGCGGACGGTGCCGGTGAACCACTCGGCCGGCCCCTTGGCAGAGGGCTGTGCCCCTGCGCGCGCGACGTTCATGCGGCGTCTCGTTGTTCGTGATTCCGTGGCATCCCAACGGGCGCCACCTCCTCAAGACGCCGGCCGCCGTCGGTGACGCGGACCTGGTTCCGTCGCCCCGTCGACCAGGCGAGCCCGGCCAGCAGCGCCGACACACCGAGCGCGGTCGCGCTGATCGCGAAGGTGCTGCGGTACCCGCTCGCGTCGTACAGGACGCCGCCCGCCGTGGCGCCGAGCGCGATGGCCAGCTGGACCACGGCCACCATGAGCCCACCGCCCGCCTCGGCGTCGTCGGGGAGCACCTTGCTCACCCACGTCCACCACCCGACCGGCGCCGCCGTAGCGATCAGGCCCCAGCCGGCGAGCAGGAGGCCGACGGCGACCGCAGAGCCGCCGAGCACCGTGAGCGCGACGGCGATGGCGGCCATCGCGAGCGGCATCGTGATCAGCAGGCTGTAGAGCCGCGTCCGCAGGGCGAGCCCGATGAGCCAGGTGCCGAACAGCCCGGCGACGCCGGTGACGAGCAGGATCAGCGAGAGCGTCGAGACATCGACCCGCGTGACCGTCTCCAGGAACGGACGGACGTAGGTGTAGAGCGCGAACTGTCCCAGGAAGAACACCGTGACGGCCGCCATCCCGGCGGGGACCTGCGGCCGGCGCAGGACCCGGAACACCGTCCCCCCGCCGGACCCGCGCTCGGACGGCATCGCCGGCAGGCTCGCGTACAGCCAGCCGAAGGTGAGCAGCGCGAGCGGCACCACGGCGAAGAAGGCGCCGCGCCACCCGACGTACTGCCCGAGGAAGCTGCCCAGGGGCGCGGCCACCGTGGTCGCGAGCGCGTTGCCGCCGTTCAGCATCCCCAGGGCGCGCGGCACGTCCGCCTCGGGCACGAGGCGCATGACGGTGGCCGCCGACATCGACCAGAAGCCGCCGATGACGACCCCGATGAGCGCGCGCCCGGCCATGAAGACGGCGGCGTTCGGCGCGAGCGCCACCATCAGGCCCGACACCATCATCACCACCGTCAGCGCCAGCAGCACGCGGCGGCGGTCGATCCCGCGCGTCGCCCCCGAGATGGCGAGGCTCGTCAGGAGGGCAAAGACGCCCGAGACGGCGATAGCCTGGCCCGCCTGCCCCTCGGTCACGCGCAGGTCGGTGGCGATGGGGGTCAGCAGGCTGAGGGGCATGAACTCGGACGCGATCAGCGTCGCGACGCACAGGGTGAGGGCGAGCACGGCGCCCCACGCCGAGGTCTGCGTTGCCCGATGGGTTGCCCCATGGGTCGGCGACGCGAGCGCGTCCCGCTCGTCGTCACGCTCGTAGGCGATCTGCACGGCCATGATCCGCCTCAGCGCGCGGCCGCGCCGACGAGCGCCTGCGCCTGCCCGGCGAGGTGCCGCGTGAAGAACGCCGTGAGCTTGTCCCACGGGATGAGGTCCACCCGGTCGTACAAGTCGACGTGTCCGGCACCGCGCACGAGGAACAGCTCCTTCGGCTCGGCCGCCCGCCGGTACGCGTCCTCGCTGAACTCGCGGGAGTGCGCCACGTCGCCCGTGATGAACAGCATCGGACGCGGGGAGATCGTCTCGATGTCGTTGAACGGGTAGAAGTTCATGAACTTCACGTTGCTGCTGAGCGTCGGGTGCGTCGTCAGCAGCGGCGACTGGCCCGGCGGCGTGTACTCGCCGCGAGGCGTGCGGTAGAAGTCGTAGAACTCCCGCTCGACGGGGCTCGACTCCGCGGTCAGCTGGTGCACGGTCCCGCTGGTGTACCTCGTCTCGCCGCCGGTGGACTCCGCCCAGCGCTGCTCGGCGGCCGCCGCGATGGCCTGCTTGCGCTGCTCGACCGACTGCGAGTGCCGCAGCCCGTTCCGGTTCGCGGCGCCCATGTCGTACATGCTCACGGTCGCGACGGCCCGCATGCGCGGGTCGATCTTGGCCGCGCTGATGACGAAGCTCCCGCTGCCGCAGATCCCGAGGACGCCGATCCGGTCGCGGTCGACCAGCGGCTGCGTGCCGAGGAAGTCGACGGCGGCGCTGAAGTCCTCGGCGTAGATGTCGGGGGCCACCGCGTTGCGGGGCCGGCCCTCGCTCTCGCCCCAGAAGGAGAGGTCCAGGGACAGCGTCACGAAGCCGCGCTCCGCCATCTTGGTGGCGTACAGGTTGGCGCTCTGCTCCTTCACCGCGCCCATCGGGTGACCGACGATGATCGCGGGGTGCGTCGTGCTCCGATCCAGGTTCTTGGGGATGAACAGGTTCCCCGCGACTGTCATCTGGTACTGGTTCTTGAAGGTGACCTTCTGCACGGTCACCTGATCGCTGACGTAGAAGTTGTTCGCGCCGTGAGACATGTCCTGCGCCCTCGCGCGTGGGACGGTGGTGATCGACAGGATGCCGAGCGCGACGGCGTACACACGGGCACGGGCATACCATCGAGGGGTCGTGGCCGCGCGACGTTCGCGATGATCGCACATGAGCAACTCCGGGTTCGGGTCTGGCGGGTCATCCCGCCTGCATCCCAATCAACCCGTCCCCGGCATGTCGATCTACTTGACATGGCTTCATGCGGCATGAAGCATTGCTTCATGACCCCTGATGCGCTCGACGGGATGGCCGTCTTCGTCGCGGTGGCGGAGGCGAGGAACTTCCGGGTCGCCGGGGAGCGGCTGGGGGTGAGCGCCTCCGCGGTGAGCCAGGCGCTGCGGAAGCTGGAGGCCCGGATCGGCGTCCCGCTCGTGCACCGGACGACGCGGAGCGTCCACCTCTCGGAGGCGGGCGAGCGCCTCTACGCGGCGGTGCGCCCCGCGCTGGCGGAGGTGGAGGCCGCCGTCGCGGCCGTGGGGGAGCTGAGCGACGCCCCGCGCGGCACCCTCCGCCTCCTCATCGGCACCACGGCGGACCCGGTGCTCGCACGGCTCCCACTCGCCGACTTCCTTGCCGCCCACCCGCACGTCGGGCTCGACGTCGTGGTGAGCGACGCGGTCGTGGACATCGTGGCCGCCGGCTTCGACGCGGGCATCCAGCTCGGCGAAGTGATCGACCGCGACATGATCGCCGTCCCGGTGACGGGCGACATCCGGATGAGCGTTGTCGGCTCCCCCGCGTACTTCGCGCGGCACCCCAAGCCGCAGCACCCGCGCGATCTCGTCGAGCACGAGTGCCTCAACTGGCACCCCACGCCGGAGGCGCCCCCGTACCGGTGGGAGTTCACGGAGCCGGGGCCGGACCGGAGCCCGAAGGGCGGACGCGAGCTCGCCGTGGCTGCCCCGGGGCGGGTGCTCTCCACCGACTCGGCGGTCAAGCTCCGCCTCGCGCGCGACGGGTTCGGGCTCGCCATCGTGTACGAGGACGAGGTGCGCGACCTGGTGGCGCGCGGGGAACTCGTGCCGGTGCTGGAGGAGTTCTGCGAGCCGTTCCCGGGCTACTACCTGTACTACCCGCAGCGGCGGCACGCCTCGCCGGCGCTCCGCGCGCTGATCGACCACCTGCGCGGCGCGCGGCAGCGCTCGTCGGGGGAGAGGAGGCCCCGCGCGAAGGTGGCAGCGGGGCGCCCCGCGCGTCCCCGGGGGCGGTGAGTCGACACAGAAGGTTCCAGGGGCGCCTGGCGGCGTGCCACGACGGGCAGCTAAGTGCTTGCCTCTCTGAGTGTTCGCACTCCGGTCGAGAGTGGGATCTCAAAGTGATTTTGTCGGCACGTCTCCCATTCCTGCTGCCCCTGGAACATTCGTTTCTCGCGGGAGCTCGGCGAGCCGGCGTTCGCGCCGCGTGCGGCGCTCGCCGGGAAGGACGCGCGGATGCTGGCGCGCGAGATCCTCGCGATGTCACGGCAGGAGTTCTCGGCGGCCTTCAAGGGCTCGCCGATGAAGCGCGCGAAGCTGCGGGGGCTGAAACGCAACGCCGCCGTCGTCTTGGGCAACGTCGGCACGGCGGAGGACGTGGACGTGCTCGCGAGCGCGCTAGCTGACCCCGAGCCGCTCGTGCGCGAGCACGCGGCGTGGGCGCTCGGACGGATCGGGTCGCCAGCGGCGGTGGAAACCCTCCGCGTGCGCCCGTCCGACGAGTGAGACACCACCGTGCTGGCACGCGCCGCCGGCCGCGCTACGGCGCCTCGACGACGATGCGCACCGACTGCGCCTCCCCGGTCGCCGAGCGCGCCCGCATGACGTGCGTACCCGGCGCGAGCGGCCAGCGCTCGCGCGGCCACGGCCGCTCGTCCACGAACCACCGCACCCCGTCCGCCCCGCGCCCCGTGGCGCGCAGCGCAATCGTCGCGTAGGCGCCGGGCACGCCGGCCGGTACCGCATAGCGGTCGCCGTCGAGCGGCGAGACGATGCGGAAGCGGGTGTCGCGCGCCGGGGCCTCCGCCGGTGCCCGCCCCTCGAGCATTGCGCGCGCGCTCGCCTCGTCCTCCACTCCACCCGCGGCCGCCGGGTGCAGCGCGCTCGCCGCCCACGCGGCGTACTCGTCGGGGAGCCGCACGCGCCCGCCGCGCTCCCAGTCGTCGGGCGCGGCCGGCTCGGTCCCGGGCGCGAACCATTCCGTCAGGCGCTCGCACTCGTCCGTCGCACGCATCCCCGAGAGGCGGCAGACCGGCACGGCCACCGCGCCGGCCTCCGCGGGCGTCGGCAGGCTGCCCGCCGGGTATCGCCGCGCGACGAGCATCACTGCGCGGTGAAGCAGCGGGCCGGCTCCGCTCACGCCGCTCACTCCTTCCATCGGCCGGCCGCTGAAGTTGCCCGCCCACACCGCGACGGTGAAGCGCCGCGTCGTGCCCACCGTCCAGTTGTCGGTGAAGTGGCGACTCGTACCGGTCTTGACCGCCACCGGGAACGGGAAGTCGAACGGAGTCACGCGGCCGAAGCCCGGGATGCGCGCCGCGGGGTCGCTCAGCACGTCGAGCACGATCGCGCTCGCGAGCGGGCTCACGACGCGGCGCGTCTGCTCTCGCGGGGGAGCCGCCGTGGAGACAGCCCGCCACGTCCACGGCCGCCACACGCCGCCGTTCGCGAGGGCGCGGTATCCGTTCGCCAGCTCGACCAGCGTCACGTCGCCGTTGCCTAACGCCAGGCCGAGGCCGTAGTGCTCGGCGTCGCGGTCGAGCGAGGAGAAGCCCGCCAGCCGCAGGGTGTGCAGCAGGCCCCCCGTGCCGAGTCGCTCGGCCAGCTCCACCGCGGGGACGTTGTACGAGCTCGCGAGCGCCTCGCGCGCGCGCACGGGCCCACGGAACCGGCGGTCGTAGTTGCGCGGCTGGTAGCCGCCGGTCGCGGTCGCGTAGGTCTTCGGGACATCGGGGAGCACGCTCGCGGCGGTGAAGCCGCGGTCGAGCGCGAGCGCGTAGAGGAACGGCTTGAGCGCCGACCCCGGCTGGCGCGCCGACACCACCATGTCGGTCTGACCGTCGTCCGTGTCCCAGAAGTCGGGGGAGCCCACCCACGCGAGGACCTCGCCCGTCTCGTTGTCGAGCACGACGAGCGCCGCATGCTCCACCCCGCGGTTGCGCAGGACGGCCACGGTGTGCCGCACCTCGGCCTCGAGCTCGGTCTGCAGCCCGAGGTCGAGCGACGTGCGTAGGGTGGCGCCAGCGGCGTCACCGTTCGGAACGGCCGCGCCGGCGGCGCCAGCGCTCCAACCGATGACGCGCGTCGTGAAGTGCGGCGCGAGGAAGGCGGGCACGCGCCCCCTGGGCGCGAGCGGCTCCGCGCGCGCGCGCTCGGCGTCCTCGCGCGAGGCGTAGCCGAGCCGCTCCATGCGCTCGAGCGCGGTGGCTCGGCGCGCGCGGGCGCGGCGCGGCGAGACGTACGGGTTGTCGCGCGACGGCGCGCCCGCGATCCCGGCCAGCAGTGCCGCCTCGCCGACGCTGGTCTCCGAGGCGGACGTGCGCAGGTAGAGCGACGCCGCCGCGCCGACGCCGACCGTCGCCTGCCCCAGCTCGACCCGGTTGAGGTACTGCTCGAGGATCTCCTGCTTGCTCAGGTGCCGCTCGATCCGCAGTGCCCACAGCGACTGCGCGAGCTTGCCGCCCCAGTCTCGCTTGGCGGGCCGCACGAGCCGCGCGAGCTGCATGGTGATCGTGGAGGCGCCCGACACGACACGTCCGGCGCGCGCGGCGTCGCGGAGGGCGCGCGCGACCGCACGCGCGTCCACGCCGCCGTGCTCCCAGAAGCGCCGGTCCTCGGTCGCGACGAAGGCGTTGATGAGGTCGGGGTCGATCTCGTCGTACGGCACCCAGCGCGCCCGGTCGCCGCCGGCGGTGCGGGTGGAGCGGAGCGCGAGGCCGTGCCGGTCCTCGATCGTCACGCCCTGCCCCGCCTGGTCGTGCGACGCGAGCGGCGCCGGCAGCGGCAGACTCACCCACGCCGCGACCGCTGCCACGGGCGCGAGCGCCACGGCGCAGAGCCCCGCGAGGGTGCGCCTGTGGCGCCACCATCCTCTCCGGCGCGGCGTCGAAGAAGCATCTGTCGTCATCCGTCCACCCCGTCGCTCACCGTCCCTTCGGCGTCACCTCGAAGGCGCCTCCGTCGCTACGGCCGGACACGGCGGGGTTGTACATCTCCTCCGCGTGCGCGGGGGGCTTCACGAACGTGCCCGCCGTCGTCGCCCGCGCGATGTACGACGCGGTGTAGCTGCCCGCCCAAAGCATGGTGGCCGAGTAGACCACGCGGTCGTCGCGGAGCTCGCGATGGTCGAAGGGCGACCACCAGCCCGAGTCCCAGGAGCCGTAGCCCCAGCGCGGGGCGTCGTCCTGCTCCTCGTGGTCGGGCTCCTCGCCCGTCGCCACGGCCTTCGCGCCCGGGCCCGGCATCGCCGACGCGGTGCGCAGGCTCAGGTCCACCGCCTCGAGCCCCGCGGGGAGCGGGTCGTCGAGCACGAGGAAGTAGCGCGTCGTCGGCGCCGTGATCCGTAGCCTCACGCGCACCAGGTCCCCCTCCGCCACGCTCGTAACCGGCGCGCCGGTGTCGAAGCGCTCGTACCAGCGCTCCACGCGGACGCCGCGGTCGACCGGCGTGACGGGCGCCGCCGCGGGGATCTCGGTCATCGTCAGGTAATAGAAGGCGACGCCCGGCCCCGGCCCCGCGGCGAGCGACAGCCGCAGCGTACGTGCGGCGCCCCCGCCCTGTGTCAGCCCCGCGAGCGCGACCGTCGTGTCGCGCCCAGCGGCGGCGCCCGTGGCGCCCCGGAGCACGACGCGCGAACCCGCGCTCACATTCACCGAGCGATCGCCAGCCGCGCGGCGGTGCCGGTCGTAGCGCTCGAGCGCCGCCACGGCCGACGCGTAGTCCTGCGTGTTCCACATCCAGCCCGTGCGGTCCGCGCGCCCTTGCTGCGCGAGCGTCTCGACGAGCGGCCCGACCAGCGCGTGCTCCGGGTCCACGGCGAGCGTCGCCGCGAGGATGCGCGCGTACGGGCGGATGGCCGAGGAGAAGTAGAAGGGCGCGCGCGTCGTGTCGGGGAGCACCGCGCGCGTGCCCTCGACGCGCAGCAGCGCCCACGTCGGCTCCATCAGCCGGCGCGCCGCGTCCGCCTGCCGCCGCCGGGCGAGCACCTCCGCCAGCCGCGCGCGGTCCTCGAGCGTCAGCTGCGCGGCCGAGCGCAGCAGCTCGTTCTCCGCGGCGACCTCGGGGCGTCCCATGCGGCTCAGGAAGTCCACCGCCGCCACCTGATCCCGGAGCCGCGTCTCGCGCCGGTCCTGCCAGTAGGCCACCGGCGTGACTGCCGCGGTCGCGTCGCCGTGCAGGGCCTGCTGGAGGTAGGTCGCGAGCTGCGACAGCACCATCGTGTCCACGGGCACGCCGGCGAGCTGCGCGTCGAGCAGCGTGACGCCGGCGTAGGCGCTGAGCCACGGCGTCGTCCAGTCGCTGGGCGACCAGTAGCCGATGCCGCCGTCCTCGCGCTGGCGGCGGCTCAGGACCTCGGTGGCGCGCACGATGTCGCCCCGCGCTTCGCGCCCGAGGCCGATGGCCGCGCCCGCCTGCTGCGCGCGGTAGAGCGCGATCAGCGGCACGGCCGTGCTGATCACCTGCTCCGTGCAGAAGTACGGGTAGACGTGCAGCGAGCCGCCGATGCCGCGGATGGTCGCGAGCGGCGACGCCCCGACGCGGAGCGAAAGGCGCGACCGCGCGAGGTCGAGCCCGGCGGGCACCGCGAACTCCACGGTGGTCGAGTCGCGCAGCACACCCGCGATCGTCTGGGCCTGCGGGTGATGGTCGGGCCTCGTGGGAATGGTCACGCGCACGGCGTCGGCGTTCGTCCCGTCGGTGACGTCGAAGCGGAAGGTCACGCTGTCGGCGCGCTGGGCCGTGAACGGGAAGCGCACCTCGGTGGCGCGCGAGGCGGCGAGAGTCACCTCGCGCTCGCCGTCGCCGCGCAGGCGCACGCCGGTCGCCTCGGCGGTCACCTTCACCTTCACCGCCTGTCCGTCGCGGCGGTTGATCACCGCGCCCGCGCTGAAGGCGTCGGCGGGGCGCACGAAGCGCGGCAGCGCCTGGCGCGCGACGAGCGGCCGCGTCACGAGCAGCGACGACTCGCCCTTGCCGTAGCGGTCGCCGGCGGTGACGGCGACGGCCATGAGGCGGAAGGTCGTGAGGTTGTCGGGCAGCTTCGCGACGGCGACCGCGTCCCCGTTCGCGTCGGTCACGACGGAGCCGAGGAAGAAGGCGGTGGTCTGGAAGCGGGAGCGGAGCACGTCGGCGCCCTCGGCGCCGCCGCCGCCGCCCGGCTCGCGCCGGCCCTTCTCCCCCTCGGGCACCTGCGGCGCGACCGCCGTCAGATTGCTCGCGAGGCGCATCCCGAGCCCGCGCGCGCGGTAGATCAGGTCGACCGGGTCGGGCGTCTCGTAGCCCGTGAGCGCGAGGACGCCCTCGTCCACCCCCCAGAGCGTGACCTCGCTGCGCGCGCCGCGGCCGCGGGCGTCGCGCACGCCCACACGGACGCGCGCGGAGTCCGTCGGGTGGTACTCGGCGCGCTCGGGGGCGAGCGTCACCGCGAGTCGCTTCACCTCCGGCGTCACGCGCAGTTCGGCGTAGCCGACGCGGATGGTCGGCCGGCCGGGGTCGTCCGCCGGCCCCGGCTTCGCGCTCCGGCCGCGCGCGACGATGACCGACACATAGGCGTTAGGCACGTACGCCTCGGCGATCGGAAGCTTGATCGTCGTCGAGCCGGAGGTCAGGCGCATGCGGCGCTGGAGGATGACCCCTTCGCGCTCCACCGCCACCCACGCCTCCGCATCCGTGAACGGCGACGCCAGCAGCACCGTGGCGGTGTCCCCGACGGCGTAGCGCGGCTTGTTTGGCACGACGTCCATCTTGAACTGCGTCTGGTCGCTCCACGGCACCCAGCCGGCGCCCTCCGCCCACCGCTCGAGGCTCGTCGTCGCCTTCCGGCCCTTCGCGTCGCTGGCGGTGAACCGCACGATGTACATCCCGCCGGCGGCCGGCGTGAAGGCGCACGTCTGCCGCTCGGCGGTGGTCGTCACGGTGCAGCGCGCGACGGTGTCCGACACCCACTCGCCGACGGTCTCCGCGACGCCACCGCGCTCGCGGCGCACGCGGTGCCACTCGCGCCGCACGAGCGCGCCTTGGACGCGGACGCCGCTCACGCGGTCTCCCGTCGGCCGCACCGCCATCACGGCAATGGAGTGCGGCGTGCCGGTCCTCCAGAAGTAGTCGTCGCCGAGCGGCTTGGCGGCGACGTAGAAGTCCGCCGGGTGCACGATCGTCGACGTGCTCGTGCTCACCACCTGGCGGTTGACGTCGGTCACCGCCGCTTCGACGACCACCTGCATCGGGCGCCCGCGCGTCGCCTCCGGCAGCGTGAGGGAGAGAGAGCGCGCGCCGAGCGCGTCGAGCGTGTCGGTGCGCGTATCGAATACGCGGTCGCTCGACTCGCTGCGGCCCTCCTCGTCCCACCACGACGCGCCGTCGCCGACGTACCAGCCCTCGGTGCCGGGCACCTCGTACTCCCAGGAAGTGAGTGCGCGCTTGCGCGCCATCCACTGCACCGCGGCGTGCCCCATCTTGGCGCCGAACAGGTAGCGTGCCTGCGCCGTCGCCGTGAAGCGGTCGCCCGGGAACTTCGGCGCGCTGTCGGCGCGCAGGTCGACCAGGAACTCGGGCGGACGGTACTCGGCGACGCGGTACGAGGTGTGGGCGACAGAGCGCCACCGGCCCTGTCGCTTCACCTGCACCGCGAGCGAGTAAACGCCCACGGGCGCGCCCGCGGGCAGCTCGAGCGACTGGTCCGCCGTGCCGAACGCGGAGAGCGGCGCCGTGCGCTCGCGCAGCACGCCGTCGTTGTCGCGGGCGCGGAAGATCCACTTCAGCGAGTCGCCGCGCGCGGGCAGGCGCAGCGCACCAAGCGGGCCGTCGCGGACGATGGCCTTGGCCTGG
>Ga0307410_10000805_pt1 | contig 13277 bp, 7 predicted proteins | sample 322Ometagenome_3_FD_203707 | JGI IMG/M metagenome (GOLD analysis project Ga0307410, IMG submission 203707) | Maize rhizosphere microbial communities from greenhouse at UC Davis, California, United States - 322HYB-O-3 | ecosystem: Host-associated > Plants > Roots > Rhizosphere > Soil | place... | reverse complement strand
GGAGCGCGTCGCCCGAGTCGCGGATCGTGTCCACATAGTCGTGCTGCTCCGCATCCAGCTTGGTGTCGAGGAGCAGCCCGCTCATGCCGATGACGGCGTTCATCGGCGTGCGGATCTCGTGGCTCATCGTCGCGAGGAACGAGCTCTTCGCCTCGTTGGCCGCTTCGGCCGCGGCGCGCGCCTCCTGCGCCTGGCGGAACAGGCGCGCGTTCTGGATCGCAATGACCGCCTGGTCGCCGAAGGTCGACAGTAGCGCGAGCTCCTTCGCGGTAAACGGCTTCGGCGGCTGGCGCAACAGCGCCATCGAGCCGATGCCGCGCCCCTCCCACAGCATCGGCGCCCACACGATCGAGCAGTGACCGAGGAGCTCGACGATCGTGCGCACCGTCGCGGGCGCGTCGGCGATCCCGGCCGTGTGCGGTATCTGGATCGCCCGTCGCTGCGCGATCACGCGAGCAGTCATCGTGTGTGCGAGCGGTTGCGGAAAGGTGCTGGCAATTGCGTCGAGCGCGGATCCCCGCCATGCCGCCGCGTGCAGGTCGTCACCTTCGACGAGAAAGATCCCGAGCTGCTCGGTCGCGAACAGGTGTTGGCAGCTGTCGAGGATCTTCTCGAACACCGGCGTGGTGTCGGCGACCGAGCCGCTGATCACCTGCAGCACCTCCGCGGTCGCCGTTTGCTGCTCGAGCGCTTCCTTCGTCTCGTTGAACAGGCGCGTGTTCTCGATCGCGATCAGCGCCTGATCGACGAACGACTGTGCCAATGCGATTTGCGCGTCATCGAAGGCGCCGGGCAGCATCCGCACCAGCACGAGCACGCCGATGCAGTCCCCTTCGCGCAGCAGCGGCAGCATCAGCGACGCGTGGGCGCCCAGTCGCCGGTAAACCCGCTGCTCGAACTCGGGCAATTCGATCGCCGACCAGTCCGGAATGTGCAGCATGCGGCGCTCGAGGATGACCCGCGCCGGGAAGTTGGCCGCGGGGTCGACGGGAAACAAATCCTGGCCGACCAACTGCGGAAAGCCCGGCTTGGTCTTCGCGGCGACCACGCGCATGTGATCGCCTTCGCGGCGAATCACCACTGCGCGGTCACAGGCGAGCAGCTGCAGCGCCGTGTCGACGATCGCGTCGAACACCGGCAGCACGTCGGTGGGCGAGCGGCTGATCACGCGCAGGATCTCCGCGGTAGCCGTTTGGCGCGCCAGCGCGTCCTGCGTCTCCCGGAACAGCCGCGCATTCTGGATGGCGATGACCGCCTGGTCGGCGAACGTGGCGAGGAGCGCGATCTCCGCGTCGGAGAACGGCCGCGCCGGCCGGCACATGATGTCGATCGTGCCGATGCCGCGGCCCTCCCATGTCATCGGCGCGCACGCGAACGAATAGTCGCCGCTCTCACGCGCGACGCGGCGCAGGTAATCCGGCACGTCTGCGTCGTCGGCGACGCTGGCGCGGTGAAGGACTGAACCCTGGACGATCGCCTGCTCGCTGACCGTGCCCGCAAGCGGCCGCGGATAGTTTCCTGCCATGCCCGCGGCCGCGGCCGGAAATTGGCCGTGGTACGCCGCTACGTGCAACCGCGCATCTTCGGTGAGGAACACGGCAAGGTCGGTCGCGCCGAACAGGCGCTGGCAACTGTCGAGGATCTTGTCGAACACGGGCTTGGGGTCGGATACCGAGCTGCTGATGACCTGCAGCACCTCGGCCGTGGCCGTCTGGCGCTCGAGCGTGAGCCGCGTCTCGTCGAACAGCCGGGCGTTCTCGATGGCGACGGCCGCCTGCTGCGAGAGGCCGACGAGGAAATCGAGCTCGGCCTGGTCGAACGCGCGGCCGCCGGTGCGCCATACCGTCATCCCGCCGCGGACCTTGTCGCTGACGAACAGCGGCGCCACCATCATCCGCTCGTCCGTCTCTTCTGCCGTGCCGGCGATCTGGATGCCTCGCGAATCCGATCGCGTGTCGTTGACGAATTCTGCGTGGCCGGCCGCGAGCAGGCTGCCGATGATGCCGCGGCCGGCCTGCACGTCCATCGCGAGGATCTGCGGCGCGACCGCGCCGATGGCGACGGTGGCGCGGTACGACTTTCCGTCGGACTCCGGCAGGAAGATCGCGCTGTTGTCGCCGTGCAGCAGGTCCATCGCGTGACGCGCAATTCGATCGAGCACTTTCGCCAGCTCGAGCGTCGACGAGATGTCGCGGCCGACTTCCGCCAGCGCCGCCGTCTCGCGTGTGCGCCGTTGCGTCTCGTCGAACAGCCGTGCATTCTCGAGCGCGACCGACAGGGCGTTGGCGAGCGTGGTCAGCAATCGCACATCCGAGTCGGCGTACGCGTCGGTGTCGTTCGAATAGAGCGCGATGACGCCGAGCGCCTCATCCCCCTTGAGCATCGGCACGCCGAGGTAGCTTCCGTCCATGACTGGCGTGCTGGAATCGCCGATGGTGACCGAGCCGAGCTCGTTCGAGCGTTTGACGACGTCGCGATTGATCACAAGCGGGCGCCGGGTACGGATCACCTCCCCGGTGAAACCCACGCCGCCTCCCGCGCGGGACGCAACCTCGAAGCGCTGCCCGTGCTCGATGAAATACGGAATCGAGACCATGCCTGTCGCTCGGTCGTGAAGCGCGATCGCCATGTCCCGCGCGGCGAAGATCTCGGCGATCTTGTCGCCGACGAGGTCGATGATCGCCTTGAAGTCCAGTTCCGCCGCGAGGCCCTGCTGGACGCTGTTGATCACCGCCAGCTCGGCGTTGCGCTGCTCGGTCTCCTTGAGCAGGCGCTGCGTCTCGTCGAACAGGCGTGCGTTCTGCAGCGCATTGCCGAGCGAGGCAGCGATCGTCGTGAGCAGCCGGACTTCCGCATCGCCGAACGCGTCTTCCCGCGTGTGGTTCTCGATCGAAATGAGGCCGCGCACGCGATCGCCGCTGATGATCGGCACACCGATCATCGACTTGCTCTGATCGATTCCGGGAATGGCGGATGCGTGCACGCGCGCGTAATCGGTTGCCCGGTTCAGAACCTCCGGCAACCGCGTTCTCATCATCGTTTGAAATGTCCCGTCACGCTTCGGGTGATACGGCGCGATCGCCAGGCGGTTGCCGTGCTCGAACACGTAGAGAGGATGAAGAAGGTTCGTACTCTCGTCGTACCAGGCGATCGTCAGATCGGGCGTATGGAAGACGCGGCGCAGCTCTTCGCCGACGAGATCGACGATCGCCTGGAAGTCGAGCTCCGTGGCGAGGCCTTGCTGGACCGAGTTGATGATTGCCAGCTCTGTCGCGCGCTGCTCGGTTTCCTTGAGCAGCCGCTGCGTCTCGTCGAACAGGCGCGCGTTCTCGAGCGCGCCGGCGAGCGACGCCGCGACGGTCGTCAGGAGCTGCACGTCGGAGGCGCCGAACGCGTTCCGACGGTCGTGGTCTTCGAGGGTGATGTCGCCGAGCAGCCGCTCGCCGCCGAAGATCGGCACGAGGATGAGCGACTTGCTGAGATGGGTGCCGGGCACCGGCGTCGTGAGGCCCAGGCGCGCGTAGTCGCCCGGCGACCCGAGCACGAGCGCGGTCCGCGTCTTGCGCACCGTGTCGTACATGCCCCCCGGCCTCGGCGGCTGTGGCTCTATCGTGAACCGCCGCCCCTGCTCGTACCCGTACAGCGTATGCACGAGGTTCGTGCGCTCGTCCAGCCAGCTTATCGACAGATTGTCGGTCTGGAACAGCGTCCGCAGCCTGTCACCGACCAGGTCGATGATCGACTCGAATCCGAGCTTGGCGGTGATGCCGTGGTGGATGGCTCCGAGCAGCCCAAGCTCGGCCTCGCGCTGCGCGAGCAGTTCGCGCTTCGCGACCGGCCGCGTTGCGACCGCCGTGGCTTGCGGACGACGGGGCTTGTTCGCTGCCGTTGCGGCTTGCGGACGACGCGGCCTCGATGCGGCCGCCGGCTTGCTGCGCGTGCCTGCCATGCGTGCTTCGGACTCCCTCGTCCGGGAAGCGAATCGGCCGCTAGTCTACAGGCGGCGCATCGTGCACGGCGAAATCGGTTCCTGGCCCGTGGTCGAGCGGCCGACGAACGGAAGCGGACTTCGGGGTCGGAGGAACAAGTCGACTTGTTCCTCCGACCCCGAAGTCGCCCGTCGTCAATTCACATCGAGCATTTGCCGACATACCCTTCCGATACCGCGAGCTCCGCGTCCGCCGGCGCGATGCTGCGCCCGTCGAACAGCATCGGGATCTGGTTGGGCGTGCCGAGCTTCGCGTCGGCACGCCGGCGCTCGTTGATCATCCGGAAGATGTTCCATTCGTCGTGCGCGCCACGGCTTACCGTCGACGATGCGCGCAGCGCGTAGTAGCGCCGGAACGACGCCTTGGTGAGGCCGCTCTGCACCGCCTTGTCGAAGTCCGGATCGGCCTTGACGCGCTTGTCGAAGTACGCATCGAGCTTGGCGACGTCGTTGCTGCCGTCGAATCCGAAATAGCGGCCGAAGTCCTGCGGGCCGGCGAAGTAAACGAAATCGAAGTCGCCGAGGCCGTCGCTGCCTTCGAGCAGGCTCGTCCACATCAGCATGTAGTCCGCGCCCGTTCCTTTGGGCAGGTCGGCGTCGAGCGTGCCGGGGTTCAGCACGTAGACGAACTCGCTGCCGAATCGTTTCTCGATCGCCGCCTTCGCGCTCTCGGCGACTTCCTTGTTGACGTTGAAGTTGCCGCCGCCCGATGACGTCAGCGGCACGCTCAGGTAGCCGACGAGCTTGCCAGCCTTGCGCTGTTCCGCGATGACCTGGCGGAAGCGTTCGACGCGGGTCGCGATCACCGGCTTCAGCTCGTCGTTCACGCAATAGCAGATACCGATGCGCGTGCATTCGGTAGCTTTCGCCGCGTGTGCCGAGCCCGCGGCGAATGCGGCGAGTACGCATGCGAGCGCCTGCAATGGCAGGCCGAAACGGTCACGAAGTGCCATGGCGTTGTCCTCCCGGAAATGCGCGACGCGCGCCGGAGCTGCCAGCATACTCCGCAAAAATGCACGCAGGTCGGGCGCGCACGCCACGGGAAGACGCTATGGCGCCGGCTCCTCGCCGAGCGTCGGTTCCGTGCGCAGCGGCGGCGCGGCGGCCGCGCGCAACGCCGCGAGTATGCCCTGCAGCAGCGCCGTCGGGGACGGTGGGCAGCCGGGAATCGCGACATCGATCGGCAGCAGCTTGTCGACGGCACCCAGCGTCGCATAGCTCTCGCCGAAGATCCCGCGGCCGCATGCGCATTCGCCCGCCGCGATCACGAGCCGGGGTTCGGGCGTCGCGTCGTACGTGCGGCGCAACGCGATCGCCATGTGCTTCGTGACCGGCCCCGTCACGAGCAGCGCGTCGGCGTGGCGCGGGCTCGCGACGAACCGAATGCCGAGCCCCTCGATGTTGTAGTAGGGATTCATCAGCGCATGCGCCTCGAGCTCGCATGCATTGCACGAGCCGGCATCGACGTGGCGGATCGTAAGCGCGCGGCCGAGCGTGCGCAGAATCGCTTCCTGCAATCGGGCCGCGACGATGTTCTCGTCGGCAGCCCTGGGCGGCGTCTCGGTGATGACGCCCACGCGGGCGATGCGGCGCAATGTCTGGTACATGGCTCTAAGGCAACAGGCCCTGTTACAGGTCGTGGCCGCTGTACGAAAGGTTGAACGACTTGTTGATCAGCGGAAAGTCGGGAACGATGTTGCCGATCACCGCGTGCTCGATGGCCGGCCAGTTCGCCCACGACGGGTCCTGCGGATGGCATCGCCGCACCGTGCCGCCGGGCCCGCTTTCCAGCGCGATCAGCACCGGGCCACGCCAGCCCTCGACGTAGCCGAGCGCGAGCCGGTCGGCCGGGACGTCCGGCAGATCGACGCGGCATTCGCCTGCGGCCGGCGGATCGAGCAGCGCGGCGGTGATCGCGCCGATCAGCCGCGTCGATTCCTCGATTTCGTCGAAGCGAACGGCGACGCGCGCCGCGACGTCGCCCGCGCTTTCGACCGCCATCCGGACGCCGAGCGCATCGTACGGCGCGAACGGAAAGTCGCAGCGGACGTCGCGTGCGATGCCGCTTGCCCGGCCGGCGAGGCCCAGCATGCCGAGCTTCGTCGCGAGCTCCTGGCTCACGCGGCCGGCGGTTCGGAAGCGATCCTGCAATCCGGCGTGCTCGTCGTAGATCGAACGCAATTCCACCACCTCGCGTGCGATGCGGTCCGCTTCGTCGTGCAGCGAATGGACCTGTCCGAGTGCCAGGTCGCGCGCAACGCCGCCGGGAACCACCACGTCCATCATCAACCGGTGTCCGAGCGCGGCGAAATTGGTCCGCAGCACGTCCTCCCGCAGACGCGAGAACTGCGCGAGACCGAACGCGAAGCCACCGTCGTTGCCGAGTGCGCCGAGATCGCCGAGGTGATTGGCGAGCCGCTCGCGCTCCAGGCACAGCGCGCGCAACCACGCGGCCCGCACCGGGATCGCGACGTTCGCGATGCGTTCGGCCGCCTGCGCGTACGCCCACGCGTAGGCGACGGTGCTGTCGCCGCTGACGCGCCCGGCGAGCCTGCCCGCTTCGAGCAGCGGCAGCGACTCGAAGCGCTTTTCGATGCCCTTGTGCGTGTAGCCGAGACGCTCCTCGAGCCGCAGCACCTTTTCGCCGACGACCTGGAAGCGGAAGTGTCCCGGCTCGATGATGCCGGCGTGAACGGGGCCGACCGGAATTTCGTGCACGCCTTCCCCCTCGACCCTGACGAACGCGTACTCCTCCTGCCCGGGTTCCCATTGTGGCGAGGCGGCGAAGTCGTGGCGCAGCGGAAACTGGTCGATCGGCCAGCTGGCGAGCCAGAGCCACGGACGCTGGTCGTCGGCTTCCGCGGCGATACCGACGAGATCGTAGGTCGCGCGCTGCATCCGGCTCGCGGCCGGGAAGATCGGCGAGATATCCGGATAGCGCGCGTCAGCGTCCGGCAGCGTGTGCTCGAGCATCGTGAGTCCGCCGGCATCCTCGACGACCGCGCGCACGCAAAAGCCGCGGCGGCGATCGCGCTCGTCGCTGCCCCACAGCGCGACGAGCCGGCCATCCTGCTCCCAGGCGAGCCGGCACGCCGTCAGCCACTGGCCGGAGCTGACCTGCGCGCGCTGCGCCGGCACCTCCGCGGCGAGCACCGATGCGGCAAGTCCGAGGGGCGCGACGTTCATCCGATGAGCTTCGCCGCGCTGCGGTACCAGTCGGCGAGAAAGGGCGGTATCCACAAGCCCAGCATCAGTACGAGCGACAGGTGCACGAACACCGGAATCATCGCGGGCCGCACGGGCAGGCGGCCCGCCGTCGTGTCGCCGAACACCATCGGCTGCACTTTCGAGAACACCGACGCGAACGCGATGCCGAGCCCGGCCAGCAGGAACGGCGTCGCCCAGGGCTGCTCGCGCATCGCGGTGGTCAGGATCAGGAACTCGCTCGCGAAAACGCCGAACGGCGGCATGCCGAGTATGGCAAGCGTGCCAAGCGCGAGTCCCCACCCGATCATCGGGCTGATCGTGACGAGGCCGCGAATTTCGTCGATGACCTGCGTGCCGGTCTTCTGCGCGGCGTGGCCGACGGCGAAGAAGATCGCGGACTTGGTGAGCGAGTGCACGGTCATGTGCAGCAATCCGGCGAAATTGGCGATGACGCCGCCAACGCCGAACGCGAACGTGATGATGCCCATGTGCTCGATCGACGAATAGGCGAACAGGCGCTTGATGTCCCGCTGTCGCGACAGCATCAGCGCCGCGACGACGACCGAGATCAGTCCGAAGCCCATCATCATGTTCTTCGCGAACGCCTCGGGCAGCGCGCCGTCCACCAGCACCTTGCAGCGCACGACGGCATACAGCGCGACGTTGAGCAGCAATCCGGAGAGCACCGCCGAAACGGGCGTCGGGCCCTCGGCGTGCGCGTCGGGCAGCCAGTTGTGCAGCGGCACGAGGCCGACCTTCGTTCCGTAGCCGACGAGCAGGAACACGAACGCGAGCGACAGAACCGTCGGCTCGAGATTCTCGCGGACGGCGTCGAGCTCGGTCCACAGCAGCGCGTTGCCACCGGCGCCGAGGAGCTTTTCGGCGGCGAAGTAGAGAAGGATCGTGCCGAACAGCGCCTGCGCGATGCCGACGCCGCACAGGATGAAGTATTTCCAGGCCGCCTCGAGGCTCGCGGGCGTGCGGTACAGCGACACGAGCAGCACGGTCGTGAGCGTCGCCGCTTCCATCGCCACCCACAGGATGCCGACGTTGTTGGTCGTCAGCGCGAGCAGCATCGTGAACATGAAGAGCTGGAACATGCTGTGATACAGCCGCAGCCGGCCGGGCGTGAGCCGGCCGTGCTCCTCCTCGATGCGCATGTACGGCCGCGAGAAGACCGCCGTCGTCATGCCGACGAACGCGGTCAGCGCGACGAGAAACACGTTGAACGGATCGACGAGGAATTGCCTGCGCAGCACCAGCAACGGTCCTTCGTCGATCACGCGCACCGTCAGCATGGCCGCCGCGACGAAGGTCGCCACGCTGACGGCGACGTTCACGGCGGGCGCGTGCCGGTGGTGGCCTGCCAGCGCGAGCAGTGCGGCGCCGATGACGGGCAGGGCGAGGACGAGCACGACCTCGATCATCGATGCAGTCCCGTCACTCGTCGGTCTCCCGCAGATTCTCGAGGTGCTTGAGGTCGAGGCTGTCGAACTGCTCCCGGATCTGGAAGAAGAACACGCCGAGGATCAGCATGCCGACGAGCACGTCGAGCGCGATGCCCAGCTCGACGACCATCGGCATCCCGTAGGTTGCGCTGGTGGCGGCGAACAGCAGTCCGTTCTCCATCGCCAGGAAGCCGATCACCTGCGGGATCGCCTTGCGACGCGTGATCATCATCAGGAAGGCCAGCATGACGCAGGCGGTCGCGATGCCGAGCGTCGAGCGCGTGACCGTGCTCGCGAGCTCGGAAATCGGCAGTGCGAGATTGAACGACAGCACGACGAGCACGATGCCGATCAGCATCGTCGTCGGGATGTTGATCAGCCCCTCGAACTCCCAGCGGACGTCGAGGCGGCGCACGAGGCGGTAGAGCAGCCATGGCAGTACGAACACCTTGAGCAGCAGCGTCAGCACGGCGGACTGATACAGATGCGGCTGGCTCGTCGTGTAGGCGACGACGGCGGTCGATAGCGCGAGCACGAAGCCCTGCGCCGCGAACAGGTCGACCAGCGACACGACCCGGCGCTGCGCCAGCATCGCAAACGCGAGCAGCAGCAGGATCGCCGCGAACAGGTTGATGAGCTGCGAGCCGAGCGGAGCGGCGCTCACCGAAGGGCTCTCCACGCGCGCGGAAGTCGCACCGTCAGCTTCCGAGGAGCAGGTTGACCAGCATCCCGAGCACCGCCAGCAGGAACGCGGTGCCGAGAAATTCCGGTGCCCGGAAGATGCGCAGCTTGGCCGACAGCGTCTCGATCAACGCCAGTGCAGCGCCGCCGACGGCCAGCTTGGCGACGAGGAGGGGCGCCGCCAGCAGCATCGCGAGCCCGTTCGCCCCTTCGGCGATGCCGAACGGAACGAACAGCGCGAGACCGATGCACGAGTAGTTGAAGAGCTTCAGCGCCGACGCCCACTCGATCAGCGCGAGGTGCCGCGCCGAGTATTCGAGCACCATCGCCTCGTGGATCATCGTGAGCTCGAGGTGCGTCGCCGGATTGTCGATCGGCACGCGCGCGTTTTCCGCGAGCGAGACCATCGTGAACGCGACGCCCGCGAACGCGAGGCTCGGGTAGATCGCCAGCTCGCGGTGCGCGAGCGTGTCCACGATCGTCGGCAGCGATGTCGAGCCCGAGATCAGCGAAGCGGTGAACAGCACCATCAGAAGCGCCGGCTCGGCGAGGAAGCCGATGAACATCTCGCGCCGCGCGCCGAGCGAGCCGAACGACGTGCCGATGTCCATGGCGGCGAGCGCGATGAAGACGCGGGCGAGGGCGAAGAGACCCACGAGCGCGATCGCGTCGGCCGCGCTCGCGAACGGCAGCGCGGTCGAGAGGGACGGCACGATCGCGGCGGCGCAGCACATCGCGCCGAAGATGATGTACGGCGTCAGCCGGAAGAGCGGCGATGCATTGTCGGCGATCACCGCATCCTTGTTGAACAACTTGCGGATCGTCCGGTACGGCAGCAGCAGCGGCGGCGGTCGCCGGTTCGAGAGCAGCGCGCGGCACTGATTGACCCAGCCGACGAGCAGCGGCGCGAGCAGCAGCGCGACCGCGACCTGCAGCAGCTGGGACAGGAGGCCGGCAACGCTCATTTCATCACCGGACGAGGAACAGCAGGGCGAGCAGCGTCACGAAGCTGTAGGTCAGGTAGACGGCGATGCGCCCGCGCTGGAGCAATCCGGCGAGACGCGCGACGGCGTCGGTCGCGCGCACGATCGGCAGATACAGCCAATGCCAGAAGTGGTCGGTGGCGCTGACGAAATAGCGCGGCTTCGCGTCGAACGGCGTCGGCAGGTGCCGTTCCATGCGAAAGAACGGCTCGAATACCTGCCGGATCGGCTGGCCGAAGCCCTCCGCCGTGTCCTGCATGCGCGCCGTCTGCAGGGGGAAGCCGCAATCCCACGCCGCCGCGCGGCGCACGCGGCCATGCCACAAGCGGTGCACGACCTGGATCGTGATCAGCACCGCCGCGACGATCACCACCAGCACGATCAGCGGGCTGTAGCTCGAGCGGTCGGTTGCGATCGGCGCGAGCAGCAGCCAGCTCGATTCCCCGGCGCGGCTCACCGTCGTCGCGAGCAGCATGCCGTTGACGTGATCGATGGCCGCGATCGTCCATGTCGGAAACAGCCCGAGCAGCACGCATCCGGCCGCGAGATAGGCGAGCGCCGCTCTTTCGCACCGGCCGGCGTCGTGCGCGTAGGCAAGATGCGGCTCGCGCGGGCGGCCCAGAAAGATCACGCCGTAAAACTTGACCATCACGTACGCCGACAGCGCGACGGCGAGCACGAGTGCGGCCGCCGCGACCGGGACGAGCATGTTGATCGTCGTCTGCGGCAGCGTCGGCGTGAACAGGAACGCCTGCAGCAGCAGCCACTCCGACACGAAGCCGTTCAGCGGTGGCAGCCCGGCGATGGCGAGCGTGCCAACCAGCGTGAGCCACGCCACCCAGGGCATCCGGTGAATCAGGCCGCCGAGACGGCCGAGGCTCCGCTCCTTCGTCGCGTGCAGCACCGAGCCGGTCGCGAGGAAGAGCAGGCTCTTGAAGAATGCGTGATTGAGGCAGTGATAAAGCGCCGCGGTCAGCGCGATGGCGGCGAGCAGCGGCTTGTCGTAGGCGCGAAACAGGATCGCGAGCGCGATGCCGGAGACGATGACGCCGATGTTCTCGATCGACGAATACGCGAGCAGCCGCTTCATGTCGGTCTGCGCGGCGGCGAAGATGACCCCGAACAGCGCCGTCACCAGCCCCACGGCGAGCGCGATCGCACCCCACCACCAGAGTTGCACGTGCAGCAGGTCGAACGTGACGCGCACCAGGCCGTAGATCGCCGTCTTGAGCATCACGCCGCTCATCAGCGCCGACACCGGCGACGGCGCGGCGGGGTGCGCCTCGGGCAACCAGACGTGCAGCGGCAAAAGGCCCGCCTTCGCGCCGAAGCCGAGCAGCGCCAGGAAGAACGCGACGGATGGCCACGCGCCGCCCAGCGACACCTCGCGCATCGCGCCGAACGTGTAGTCGCCGCGCCCACCCTGCAGCACACCGAAGCAGAGCAGGATCGCGATCGCGCCGATGTGCGCGATGACGAGGTAGATGAATCCGGCGCGGCGGATCTCGGCGATCCGATGATCGGTGGTCACGAGGAAAAAGGAAGCCAGCGCCATCGTCTCCCACGCCACCATGAACAGGTATGCGTCGTCGGCGATCAGCACGAGCGCCATCGCCGCGACGAACGCGTGGTACTGGAGGCAGACGAGCCCCGGAGCGGTGCCGTCGCCCGCCCGGAAGTAGCCGGACGAGAACAGCGAGATCGCCGCCGTCGCCGCGCCCAGCAGCATCAGGAAGAACGCGGCAAGCGCATCGATGCGCAGATGGAAAGGCAGGTCGGGCAGCCCGAGCGGAAGGACGATCGCCTGCGGCTGCGCGCGGAGCGCGAAGAATGCGATGCCGGCGACGATGAGTGCGACCAGCGCGCCGAGCATGAACAGCAGCCGCACGGCGCGCAGATTGCGCGGCCGCACGATACCGGCGCCGCCGATCACGAGCCACGCCACGATGGCGGCCGTGATCAGCGCGAGCGGCGACGTCATCGCGGCCTTACTTCACGCGCATGCCGGGTGCCGCACCCGCATCGGGCGCGAGCAGGTAGATCCCGGGTCCGTCTCCGGAAGCTGCGAGCACCATGCCTTCCGATACGCCGAAGCGCATCTTGCGCGGTGCGAGATTGGCGACCATCGGCGTCAGGCGGCCCACGAGCGTTGCGGGCGCGTACGCCGACTTGATGCCGGCGAAGACCGTGCGCGGTGCAGCCTCGCCGATGTCGAGCGTCAGCTTGACGAGCTTGTCGGCGCCTTCCACCGCTTCGGCGGCGACGATGCGCGCGATCCGCAGGTCGACCTTGCCGAAGTCGTCGATCGTAATGGGCGCAGCGGCACCGGTGGCGGGTTTCGCCAAGCTGACCTGCGGCGATTTCGCCGCCGCTGCGGCGGTTGCGGGCGCGACGGGCTTCACGGTTGCCGCGGGGCCGGCGGATTCGGGAGCGAGCAGCGCCTCCATCTGCTTCGGATCGACGCGCGTCAGCAGGTGCCGGTAGGCATTGATGCGAGCAGGCGCGAAGCCGGCATCGGCCCAGACGAAGTCGCGCTCGAGTCCGAACAATTCGCGGGCGACGCGCGACGCGACGCCCGGCAGCACGGGCGCGAGGATCACCGACAGCAGCGCGAAGCCCTGCAGCGCCTGCGAGCATGCCGTTTGAAGCTCGTCGCGCCGCGCGGGATCCCTGGCGAGCAGCCACGGCTGCGCCGCGTCGAACGCTTCGTTGATGTGATCCGCGATGCGCATCGCGTCGCGCAGCACCCTGCCGAACTCGCGCGCGTCGTAATTGGCGCGCGCGATCTCGGCGTCGCGCACCGCCGTCTGCAGCCGCGCCTTCGTCGCCTCGGGCTTTTCGGTGGACGTGCCGAGCTCGCCTGCGAAATGCCGCGTGATGAACGTCGCGGCGCGGCTCGCGATGTTCACGTACTTGCCGATCAGGTCGCTGTTGACGCGGGCGACGAAGTCGTCGGGATTGAAGTCGATG
>Ga0307410_10000803_pt1 | contig 13296 bp, 9 predicted proteins | sample 322Ometagenome_3_FD_203707 | JGI IMG/M metagenome (GOLD analysis project Ga0307410, IMG submission 203707) | Maize rhizosphere microbial communities from greenhouse at UC Davis, California, United States - 322HYB-O-3 | ecosystem: Host-associated > Plants > Roots > Rhizosphere > Soil | place... | reverse complement strand
CGCGACGTCCACGATTGGGACGTCGCGGCCGCCCCCGCGCTGCTCACCACGGCCCGGGGGCGCTCGATCGTGGCGGCGGCGGGGAAGGACGGCTACGTCTACGCGATCGACCGGGCCAGCGGGGAGCGGCGCTTCCGGACGCCGGTCGCGACGATGGACAACGTCGACGCGCCGTTGACCAAGGCCGGCACCCGATTCTGTCCGGGGGTGAACGGAGGCGTCGAGTGGAACGGCCCCGCGTTCTCGCCGGCGACGAACCTCCTGTACGTGAACTCCATCGACTGGTGCACGACGGTCAAGCTCGCAGCGGCGCGCAAGCTGAAGGACAAGCGCGGGCTGCCGTGGACGGGCTCGGCGCAGCTGCTGCGCCCCTTCGGCGTGAACGACAAGGCGCGGCGTGGCTGGTTGACGGCGGTCGACGCGGACGACGGGACCGTGCGCTGGCGCCACGCGTCGCCGACACCACTCGTCGCCGGCGTGGTCGCGACGGCCGGAGGCGTCGTCCTCTCCGGCGACCTGCGGGGCGGCGTCTTCGCGCTCGACGCCCGCACCGGCGCGGCGCTGTGGCGATTCGAGACCAGGCGCCCCGTCGGCGGCGGCGTGCTGACGTACTCGGTCGGCGGCCGGCAGTATGTGGCCGTGGCCGCGGGGATGCACTCGCCGGAGTCGTGGCGGATCAAGAGCCGCCCCGCGCGAGTCATCGTCTTCGCGCTCCCGTGACGCCGAGCGCCGCGACAGCAGCGGCGGCAACCGTCCACCGGATCGGCCGTGTCGAAGTCGGGACAGACTGCGGGAGACTCGCACACCACCACCACGCGAGAGGCAGCGGTGACCGGACTTCTCAACGACCTCCGTTACGGGGCGCGGGCGCTCCGCCGCGCCCCGGGTTTCACCCTGGTCGCCACCCTGACCCTCGCGCTGGGCATCGGCGCGAACGCGGCGATGTTCGGCGTCGTCGACGCCCTGCTCTTCCGGCCGCCGGCGCGCGTGGCGGACCCCGGGCGGCTGGTGCGCGTGCAGACGACGATGCCCACGCCACCCGGCGAGCCGGCCGAGCTCTCGTCGGTGCTGTCCTACCCCGCGTACACCGACTCGCGTGACCGCGCCCGCGGGTTCGCCGGCGTCGCCGCGTACTCGCGCACCACTGTGACGGTCGGCGACGGCGATGAGGGCCGGAGCGAGCAGGCCCTGCTCGCGACGGGCAACTACTTCGCCCTGCTCGGTGTGCGTCCCGCGCTCGGCCGTTCCCTCGCGGTTACGGACGATCACCAGGACGCTCCGGTGCCGAGCGCGGTGGTGAGCTGGGACTACTGGCAGCGTGCGCTCTCCGCCGACCCCGCGGCCGTGGGCAGCTCGATCACGATCAACGGCCGCCCGTTCACGGTGGTCGGGGTCGCCCCGAAGTACTTCGTGGGCACCGAGCTCGGGGCTCCCGCCTTCTGGCTCCCCCTCGCCACCGCTCCGTCGCTCGGCTACGACGCGCGGATGACGCGCTCGCGCTACGCGGCCTGGCTGTCCGTGGTGGGCCGTCTCGCGCCCGGCGTGTCGCGCGAGCAGGCGCAGGCGTCCGCGCAAGGCGCCTTGCTTTCGGCGCTCGACGAGGGGGCCGATCCGCCGGCGGGGGCAGGCCTCGGCGCCGGTCCGACGGCGGGCGAGGTACGCATCGCGATCCGCGGCCCTGGCGGCGCACCCGGGCGCCGTGCGCCGGTGCAGGTGAAGCTGGCGCGGCTCGCCGGCGGGCAGCAGGGGGCGCTCCCAGGCCCGATGGCGCCGAGCCGCGCGCTCCCGCTGTCGCTGTGGTTCCTGGCCGTGACCGCCGCCGTGCTGCTCATCGCCTGCGCCAACGTCGCCAACCTCTTGCTCGCCCGCGCGGCGAACCGCGCCCACGAGCTGGCCGTGCGCCTTTCGATCGGCGCGGCGTTCGGCGCCGCGGCGGGCCTGCTGCTCGCCGTCGTCGGCGTCGCCCTCCTTCCGCGCGTGATCCCGCTGCCGCCCCTGCCACCGCTCCTGGACGCGCGCGTCCTGCTCTTCACCACGGCGCTCACGGCGGCCACCACGCTCGCGTTCGGCCTCGCCCCGGCGCTGCGCGCGGGGCGCGCGGACCTGAACGTGGCGCTCGCCGGCAGCGGGCGGGGGCGTGCCAGTCGCTCGGTCGGTCGGAATACCCTCGTGGTCGTACAGCTCGCCGCCTCGGTAGTGCTGCTGGTCGGGGCCGGTCTCTTCGTCCGCAGCCTGCGCAACGTCCAGGCGATCGACACCGGTTTCGCGGCCGAGTGGCTCCTCCTCGCCTCGGTGGACCTGCGCGGCTCGCGCATGACGCGCGAGCAGGCGGACGAATTCTGGCGGCGTGCGCTCGAGCGGGTCCGCGCGCTCCCGGGCGTGCGCGCCGCGGCACTCGGCGCGATGCCGCCATTCGAGATGATGATGATGATGCCCGCCGCGGTGCCCGGCCGACCCACGCCGGACGGGCGCCCACTTCCGGCGCAGACGGACTTCGCCGACGCGAACTACTTCGCCACGCTCGGAATCCGGCTCGTGCAAGGGCGCCCGTTCACCGAGGCGGACCGGGACGGCGCCGCGCCGGTGGCGATCGTCAATGAGGCGCTCGCGCGGCGGTTCTGGGGGGGCGAGTCACCGCTCGGCCAGTGCATACGGCTCGGTGACGTCGGCTCCGACGCCTCGTGTCACGAGGTGGTGGGCGTGGCGGCGGACGCCCGATACTCCGACATCACGCAGGCCGCCGGACCCTTCTTCTACCGCCCTCGGGCCCAGCGCCCGCCGACGGCGCGGCCGATGACCGTCATGCACGTGCGCACCGCGGGCGACCCGGCGGCGAGCGCGGGCGCGGTGCGCCAGGCGCTGCAGGGGATCGACGCCGCCGTGCCCTTCGTCAATGTTCGCCCGCTGGTCGACCTCATACGGCCCCAGGCGCTCCCCTGGCGCATCGGCACCCTCCTGTTCACCCTCTTCGGCGCCCTCGGCATGGTGCTGGCCGCCGTCGGTCTGTACGGCGTGATCTCCTTTCTGGTCGCACAGCGCACCCGCGAGGTGGGCGTCCGCATCGCCCTCGGCGCGCAGCGCCGCGACGTGCTGGCCCTGGTCCTCGGACAGGGTGCCCGCCTGATCGTCGCCGGCGTCGCAACCGGCGCGCTGGCTGCGGCGGCCGCCGCACGCCTGTTCGCGTCGATGATGTACGGCGTGAGCGGCCTCGACCCGCTCGTGTACGCGGCGACGGCACTCGTGCTGGGCACGGTTGCCCTGTTCGCCACCTGGGTACCCGCGCGCCGCGCGACCCGCGTGGACCCGATGGTAGCGCTGCGGGCAGAGTAAAGCGGCTCTCGGCGCTCGGTCCTCGGCTCTCGGCTGGGGCGGTGACGAGGAACTGCTCGGCGTCAGTTACGTCCTCCTGCAGGCCCGCAGGAGCCGAGAGCCGAGCGCCGAGCGCCGAGAGCCGCAGTTCAGCAGCACGTGCCGCCGGCTGCGGGCCATCCGGAGGCGGACGCCGGTGGCGAGGACCACGATGTAGTCGCCGTGCGAGTGGTGGTACAGCTCTCGGACTCGCGACAGGTTGACGAGCGCCGATCGATGGATGCGGACGAACCGCGCCGGGTCCAGAGTCGCCTCGAGGCGGCCCATCCGCTCGGTGACGAGCAGCCGGCGCCCCGCCACGTGCAGCCGCGCGTAGTCGTCGTAGGCCTCGATCCAATCGATGTCGGCCACGGGGACGAGCGCGATCCGCCCGCCGGTACGCACCTCGATCCGCTCCGCGTACCTGGCGTGTACAGCCGGCGGCTCGGCGGGCCGCTGCGCGAGCGCGGGTACTGCCGCGACGCCGCCGGCGGAGCGTGCCGCCTCGAGGGAGTCGACCAGGCTCGCCGCACGACCCAACCGCACGTGCTCCTTCGCGCGGCGGACCGCCTCGCGCAGGCGCCGCTCGCCGAAGGGCTTCAGGACGTAGTCGAGCGCCCGGACCTCGAAGGCACGGAGCGCGTACGCGTCGTACGCCGTCACGAAGATCACCGCCGGCACGGGTTGGTCGCGCAGCTCGCGGAGCACGCCGAAGCCGTCCAGGTCGGGGATCTGCACGTCGAGGAGCACCACGTCCGGCCGGCACGCCACGATGCGGGCGACGGCGTCGGACCCGCTCCACGCCTCGCCCACCAGCTCGACCTCGGGGTCGCCGGCGAGCATGAGGCGTACCCCTTCGCAGGCCAGCGGCTCGTCGTCGACGATGAGGACCCGGATTCGCCCTGGCACGGTGGCACTCATGACGCCACGTCCGGCGGCAGCCACGGAAGCTCGACGTGCACGACGCACCCGCCGCCCGGCGCGTTGCCGATGGTGAGCCGCTGGCGGTCGCCATAGAGCTGACGCAGTCGCTCGCGGGTGTTGCGGAGGCCGACGCCGTCTCGGGCGCGGACGGCCGTGTCGGTGTCCGACAGCGGGAACCCGGGCCCGTCGTCGCGGACCGCCACGCGCAGCACGTCGCCGTCGCGCCACCCCCGCACGTCCACCACGCCCCCGCGCGACCGCGGCGCGATGCCGTGGCGCACGGCGTTCTCCACCAACGGCTGCAGCAACAGGGACGGCACGCGCGCGCCGAGGGCCTCGGGCGTGACGTCGATCCGTACGCGCAGCCGGTCGCGGAGCCGCGTGCGCTCGATCTCGAGGTACTGGCGCGCGAAGTCGAGCTCCTCGGCCAGGGGCACTTCCTGCTCGTTGGAACCGTCGAGCATTCGGCGCAGGATCGCGCCGAGTCGCTCGAGCGTGTCGTACGCCTCCTCGGCGCGGCTCGTCCGCCACAGGAGGCCGACGGTGTGGAGTGCGTTAAACAGGAAGTGCGGGTGAAGTTGGGCGCGCAGTGCGTTGAGCCGGGCCCGGGCGAGCTGCGCCTCCAGGCGGGCCGCGTGGAGCTCGCGCTCGCGCGAGGCGCGATGATAGGCGCCGGCGTGCGCGGCTCCCACGATGAGCCAGTAGAGCAGCGCGTTGATGTGGAAGTACACGAGCGACTTCTGAATCGTGGTCCCCCAGAAGCCATCGGCCAGCGGCAGCAGCGCCGCCCACCAGAGTGACGTGATGACGAGATTGACGACGAAGCTCGTGGCGGCGGCGGCGGCCAGGTGCATCGGGAGGTGCCGGCGCCACGTCGCCGCTCCGAGCGGCAGGCGGCGGGCCAGGAGCACGATCGCGGCGCCGACCGGGAGCCACGCCGCGGCGGCGAGGGTCTGGGCAAGGATCTGCTCGGCGAGCGTCGCGGGCACGCGCCCGATCGCGTCGGCGAGGTAGAGCTGCGTGCCGGTCACCACCCCGACGGCGAGGCAGGCGCCAGCGGCCAGCACGACGGCGGCCGCCCGCCTGGCTGCCGGCGATCGCTGTGCCTTCGGTTCGAGCATCGTCGCCTGCGCCGCCGTCATGCCTGCGCTTTGCCCTTCGAGCGTCACCCTCCGGGGCGGGTGCTCCGGCCGACCGGTGCCGCCCGACCCTGTCCCTCGGTGATGGTGACGCGCTGGTTGGCGCGCACCGCCGCGACGCGATCGACTCGACCCGACGGCCACCGCACCACGATCTCGTCGGCCCGCGCCGCGTCGCCCAGGCCGACGTGCTGCTCGAGCGCGTTCTGGCTTCGCCATCCGGTGTGCGCCGCTACCTCGCGGATCTGCGTCCGCGGCCTGCCACCGATCGACGCCCGGACGGTGACGCGAGCGCCGAGCGCCGCCCGGTTCGATGCGGTCCCTACGAGCCTGATCAGCAGCCAGTTTCCGTTGCTCCCCGTGTTGCGGTAGAACTGGTTCTCCTCACCCTCGCCGGCGAACTGTGGCCAGTTGCCGACGTAGGCGTCCAGATCGCCGTCGCCGTCGACGTCTCCCCACGTCGCGCTGGACGCGTACCCGATCGTCCGCCCCAAGTCGCCCACCACCGTTCGCACGAGCGTCCCGTCGCCGCGGTTCAGGAACAGGTACGACGCCGCGCCCCAGTTGCCCTGCAGGAGGTCGAGGTCCCCGTCGTTGTCGACGTCCGCCCAGTTGACCGTGTACGCGGCGCTCGGCGCCGTCACGAAGTCCCCCTCAGTGATCCGCTCGAACGTGCCCTTGCCGGTGTTACGATAGAGCCGGCTCGCGCTTCCCCCAAGGGCGCCGACCGCGAGGTCGAGGTCACCGTCGTCGTCCATGTCGCCCCACGCCGCGCTGATCGCCGGCACCGTGTCCGTTACGACCGCGTCGCCGGTGACCGCCGTGAAGCGCCAGTTGCCGTCATTGCGGTAGAGCGCCCCGCCGGTTGCGACGGTGCGGCTGATGATGCGCGGCAGGAACAGGTCCTGATCGCCGTCGTTGTCGTAGTCCGCCCAGCTCGGGCCGCCCGACGCCACGCTGTCCGTCACCATCGGCGGCTCGGTCACGCGCACGAACTTGCCGTCGCGCGTGTTCCGGAACAGGAAGCTCTTCTGCGGGCCGGAGAGGCCGCCGTTCGACACGAAGAGGTCCACCCACCCGTCGTTGTCGACGTCCACCCAGCTCGACGCGAACGAGCTGCCCGGCGTGTTGACGATGTCGCCGTCCCGCACGGCGGTGAACCGGCCCCGCCCCTCGTTGCGGTACAGCAGGTCGGGCTGGTTCAACTGCGTGGAGACGAACGCGTCCAGGTCCCCGTCGTTGTCGTAGTCGGCCCAGGTGCTGCCTGACGAGAATGCGCTGTCGGTGGCGAGCGGGCCGCCGGGAACCGGCGTGAGCGTACCCCCGTCGTTGCGGTACAACCGGTCGGGCTGCGGCACCGGTGGTGGCGGCGCCGAGACCGTGTACCCGTTCGTCACGAACAGGTCGAGGTCCCCGTCCGCGTCGTAGTCGACCCACGTCACGCCGCCGGTGCTCGCACGGTCGGTGGCGGGGGCGCCGGCGGCGCGCGTGAAGCGCGGCTCGCCGCGTGCGGACGGGCGTGCCCCGAGGGTCCACGCCAGCAGTGCGAGCAGGGGGATCACCGTCCCGGCCCCGATGACGTGGCGGCGTGCTAGCCGTGCGTGGGGCGCGGAGGCGTTGGCGGGGAGTGGCATGGTAGGTGGCGTGAGAGCACTGGCCGGCGGATCTCACATCGGCGGCACGGTGTGGCCTGAGCGCTCCCGAGTACAGTCGTCATTCGGCGAATCGGACGCCGGCTCGGCGAGTTGGTACCGGCGGCACCGTGCGCAGGACGCCCGGTCGAGTTGACATAGGGGGGAGGGGTATATAGATTCCGTCCTGTCGGGGCTGCGAAGGCGCCCTGCAAACCCTTCACCGGGAGACCGATCGTGCACGACGTCACCCTCTCCATCTCGGGCATGAGCTGCGGCCATTGCGTGGCCGCCGTCTCGGAGGCCCTGAAGGAAGTTCCCGGCATCTCCGCCGCCCACGTCGGCATCGGCTCGGCGACGCTCACGCTCGACCCCGCGGTGGCCAGCGCCGATGCCGCCATCAGCGCCGCCGTGCAGGCCGTGGAGGACGCCGGTTACGAGGCGCGCGTCGCGCCCGCCGCGTCGGGCCGCGCGCTGCCACTGGCGTAGGGCCGCATCGGCGGCCGCGCTTGCTGCTGCGGTCGCTGAAACAAGAGCAGGAACCGATCATGAGCACCGCGAACATCGCGCACGCCCCCTCCGCGACCGAGTCATCCGCCGAGAAGGTCGTCATTCCCGTCACCGGGATGACGTGCGCGGCCTGCCAGGGGCGGGTGCAGCGGACGTTGAGCAAGTCGCCGGGCGTCGTCGACGCGTCGGTAAACCTCATGATGGGTAACGCGACCGTGGCCTACGACCCGGCCACAACGTCGCCCGAGGTGCTCGTCGAGCGGATCCGCGCCACGGGATACGGCGCGGAGCTCCCGCGGGTCGAGCCGAGCGCCTTCGAGGAGCAGGCGGCTCGCGACGAGGAGCAGGCCGAGGAATTCCACGAGCTCCGGCGCAAGGCCGTCGTGAGCGGCGCCGTGGGCGTCGTCGCGATGGCCCTGTCGATGCCGCTCATGGCGGCGGGCGCTCACACGGCCCACGGCCCGGCGGGCGATCCGTTCATGCGGTGGGCCATGGAGTCACTCACTCCGGCGCTCCGCTCGGTTGCACCCTGGCTGTACGCGATCCCGCGGCCGGTGCTGTCGTACGCGCTGCTCGTCCTCACGCTCGCGGTCATGGCGTGGGCCGGCCGGCACTTCTACACCCGCGCCTGGGCCGCCTTTCGCCACCGCGCGGCGGACATGAACACGCTCATCGCCGTGGGTACGGGCGCGGCCTTCGTGTACTCGGCAATCGCCACCGTCGCGCCCGGGCTCTTCCTGCGCAGCGGCGTGGCACCCGACGTGTACTACGAGGCGGTGGTCATCATCATCGCGCTGATCCTCACCGGGAACGCGTTCGAGGCACGCGCCAAGCGGCGCACGTCGGCCGCCCTCCGCGCCCTCGCCCAGCTCCAGCCCAAGACGGCGCGCGTCGTCCGCGACGGGCCGAACGGTTCCGAGGAAGTGGACGTGCCGACGGCGCAGGTGCGCGCGGGCGACACCGTCGTCGTCCGGCCGGGCGAGCGCCTCGCCGTGGACGGCGAGATCGTTCAGGGGCAGAGTGCCGTGGACGAATCGATGCTGACGGGCGAGTCACTCCCGGTGGCGAAGTCCGCCGGTGACCGCGTCATCGGCGGCACGATCAACCGCACCGGGACGTTCCGCTACCGCGCCACGTCGCTCGGCGCCGAGAGCGTGCTCGCGCAGATCGTGAAGCTCATGCGCGACGCCCAAGGATCGCGCGCGCCGATCCAGAACCTCGCCGACCGGATCAGCGCCGTGTTCGTGCCGGTCGTGATCTCGATCGCGGTCGTGACGTTCGCCGCCTGGTTCGCCACCGTTTACGCGGGCGGTGCGGGCGGCGGCGAGGCCACCGTTCGGGCGTTCGCCGCGGCGGTAGCCGTGCTCGTCATCGCCTGTCCGTGCGCGATGGGGCTCGCCGTGCCCACGGCCGTGATGGTCGCCACCGGCAGGGGCGCCGAGCTCGGCGTGTTGATCAAGGGCGGCGAGGCGCTGCAGCGTGCCGGCGACGTCACTACCGTGGTGCTCGACAAGACCGGCACCGTCACCGAGGGCAAACCGGCGGTCACGGACGTCGTGCTGGGTCCGTCCGCGACCGTGGACGAGGCGAAGCTGCTCCTGCTCGCGGCGTCGCTCGAGGCGTCGAGCGAGCACCCGCTGGCCGAGGCCATCGTGCGGCACGCCAGAGAGCGCGGACTTCGCCTCGCGCCCACGGAGGCGTTTCAGTCGGCTACGGGGCGCGGCGCTACCGGGGCTGTTCGCGGACAGGCCGTGGCCGTGGGGAACGAAATGCTGATGCGCGAGTGGGCGGTGGACGTGGCGCCACTGCGGGCGGAGGCGGAGCGCCTGGCCGGCGAGGCGAAGACGCCGATGTACGTCGCCGTCGACGGAGCACTCGCCGGCCTGGTCGCGGTGGCCGACCCCATCAAGGCGACGTCGCGGGAGGCGATCCGGCGGCTGCACGGGATGGGGCTCGACGTCGTCATGCTCACCGGCGACAACCAGCGCACCGCGGCGGCCGTGGCGGGGGAGGCCGGAGTCGACCACGTCGTCGCCGGCGTGCTGCCCGAGGGCAAGGTCGGTGAGATCGAGCGGCTCCAGCGGAGCGGTCGGGTCGTGGCCATGGTCGGCGACGGCGTGAACGACGCGCCGGCGCTGGCGCGGGCCGACGTCGGCATCGCCATCGGCACGGGCACCGACGTCGCCGTCGAGGCCGCGGACGTGGCGCTGATGCGCGGCGACCTGCTCGGCGTCGCGCAGGCGATTCAGCTCTCGCGCCGCACGATGCGGACGATGAAGCAAAACCTGTTCTGGGCCTTCGTCTATAACGTGATCGGCATCCCGGTCGCGGCCGGCCTGCTCTACCCCGCGTTCGGCCTGCTCCTGAGCCCCATCCTCGCCAGCGCGGCGATGGCGTTCAGCTCCGTGAGCGTGGTGACGAACAGCCTCCGGCTTCGCCGGTTCAGGGCTGCTTCGTGAGGTGTGAGTGGAGCGATCAGCGATCAGCGATCAGCGATCAGATCGGCAGGGCTGATCGCTGATCGCTGATCCCTGGATACTGCACCGAGAATCCGACTATGGCATCGCACACGACATCAACGAATGAGCACCCTGCTGGCGGCGGTGCGACCGACACCGTGGCGTGCGGGTGCGGGATGCACGAGGCGCCGGGCGGTCGGAAGGCCGTCGCCGTGGACGCCGACGCGAAGGTGCGGAACCTCAAGCGCCTGCGCCGGATCGAGGGGCAGGTGCGGGGCCTGCAGAAGATGGTCGAGGAGGACCGGTACTGCGCCGACATCATGACGCAGATCTCCTCGGTCCACGAGGCGCTCCGTGCGGTGGGCCGGGAGCTCATGCGCAACCACCTCAAGCACTGCGCGGCGAGTGCCATCCGCTCGAGCGACGAGGAGGCGAGCGCGATGTACGACGAGCTCGTGGAGCTGATGTACAAGCACAGTCGCTGATCGGGGGTACACCCGCGCCTCCCTCCGGCTACCTTTCGGATGCCCATGCGACGCCTTCGGCCCCTGCTCGCGCTGCTGCTCAATCTCGCCTTCCTCCAGTCTCTCGTGCTCGGGGGCGGGTCGAGCTGCGCCATGCCGTCGCTGCACCAATCCGATGCGGCTGGGGCCGCGACCGCCGCGCAGCATTCTGCAGGCGCCGCGCACCACGCGACGCACGAGGGCCGACCGGGCGCACGCGCACAGGTCGCGGCCGGCCCTGAGCCGTCACCGTCGCCGCAGGCACCAGTCGAGTGCCCGTTCATGACCACCTGCACCGCCCACGCCGTCGGCGTGATGGCGGCGGCGGAGCTGCCGCCGAGTCTGTCGGACGGCACGTCGCCGGCGCGGCCGGGTCCTTGGGACGAGCCGCATTCCGCTACTCGCACCGTCGAGCCGCCCCCGCCGCGGGCCTGAGCCGACGTCGCGGTGCGCTCGCCCGCCCAACCCGGGCCACGCGATCCGCCCGCACACCCGCTGAGTAGCTCCTCGCCCACCCGCGGCGCGACGGCGCGCGCCGCTCCCGACGCAGTCGGTGGGCCCGCCGCGGCACCGCTCGAGAGGATTCCTGACATGCTTCGACTTCGCTCTTCGCTCCGCCTCCGCGCGCACGCGCTGGGGGCGATCGTGGCTCCACTCGCGCTCGGCGTCACCGCCGCGCCCGTGCAGGGGCAGACCGACTACTACAACACCGACGCCGGCCGTCCCGGGCAGATCGAGGACGCACTCGTGCTCGAGCGCTACGGATTCGAGCTGCAGGCAGCTCCGCTGCGCGTTGAGCGCGCCCGTGGGGGCGTATACAGCTGGGGCGTCGAGCCGGAGCTCGCGTACGGCGTGCTGCCGCTCACGCAGCTCGAGGTCGGGTTCCCGCTCGCCCTCGTCGACGCGGGCCCCGCTGGGTACACGGCGGGCCTCGCCGGCGTCGACGTGACTCTGCTGCAGGGGCTGAACGTGGAGACCGCGATTCCGGCGCTCGCCTTGGGCTGGGGGGTTCTCCTGCCGGCCGGTGCCCTGGGGCCCGAACGAGCGTACGCATCGGTCAAGGCGATCGCGACGCGGACGCTCTCCTGGGCCCGATTCCACGCCAACGCGCAGTACACGTTCGGCCGGCGCCCCGGCGAGCAGTCCGCGGACGACCACTCTCACTCGCTCGGCGCCGGCTCCGTGGAGCTCTCGCGGTGGCTCGCCGGCGTCGCGGCAGACAAGACGTTTCCGCTCCGCTCCCTCCTGATGACCGGCGAAGTGTATGCGCGCAAGCCGCTCCACGTGGGCCAGCCGGTCGAGTGGAACGCGGGCACGGGGGCCCGCTACCAGGTGAGCCCCCGCTGGGCGATGGATGGCGGCGTCGGCCGGCGACTCAACGGGGACGACAGGGGATGGTACGTCACCGTAGGCGCGGCCTACGCGTTCGGCGTCCCCGGTCTGATGCGGCTTGGGAGACGGTGAGCGCCATGCCCACGCTGACCCGATTCGCGCTCGCGCTCGCCCTGGCGCTCCCGCCCGTCGTCGCCGCGCCGCGCGGCGCCGCGGCGCAGTGGTCCACCGCGTACGACCAGTTCTACTACCCGGCCCGGCATAACTGGGTATTCCGGCGGACGTACCCGTTCGCCGACCGGCTCTTCAACGCGTTCGACTACGGTCACAGCATCCTCTACGAGGAGCTGTGGACGCGGCCGAACGCGGCGCCGGCTCGCTTGGAGGTCGAGCGGTACGACTATCTCACGCGGCGCGTGCTGCCCAACCCGCCGCGCGTGCCGCTCGAGGAGACGGCGATCGAGATCCAGTACGCGCGGCTCGCGCCCGAGGCCCGCCTGATGTTCGAGTGGGCGCACCTCCTCCACCGGCAGGCATACGACGTGCTCGCCGACGAGCGACTGGGGTGGGCGGCGAAGGATGCCGAAATGGCGAAGCTGCTCGCCTACTACAAGTCGCGTCCCGACGTCGCCTTCAGCTCGAAGCCGAAGAGCATGAAGCTGATGCAGGAGCAGCCGTACTCGCTGGCGTTTCGCAAGGAGTACCCGAAGTTCAACGGCTTGATCTGGGGCTACCACTGGCTGCAGGTCGGACTGTACGAGCCGCTCGCCGTGGGCCGCACCTTCGACGAGCGCCAGGCGCTAGCGTCGGCCACGGTGGCGCGGTTCCGGCAGATGCTGAACGACCCGCCGCGCTCGATGCCCTACGTGATGCCGATGACGGCGGCGGTCGCCCCGGAGTTCGCGAAGCGCTACCCCGAGGTGGCGATCATCTTCGACAACCTCCACTCGATGCACGACGTCGTGAGCGACATCCTCGCCAACGAGAGCGTACCGCGCGGCCGCAAGCGCGCCGAGATCCTGCGGGCGGCCGAGCGCTTCCGCGACGACACGTCGTTCGTCATGACCGAGCAGGCGTGGCGCACGATGCCGCGGCACATGGGCGTGGAGAACATGGGCGGGCCGGCAGTTGGCTTCCTCGCCGCCCTCCCCACACCGACGGTCACGTACGGGGCGGTCATGACCCACGACGACCGCACCGGGGAAATGACCGGCTTCACGTACGGCGAGGCAACCGGGCCGCACGGCGGCCATGCCACCGCCGCCACTCCCGCTGACAGTGCGCCCGCCGCGGACCACCCGGCGGCGGAGCACCACGCGACCGCGGCCGACCCGAGCGACTCGGCCAACGCACGGGAACGCGCGGCGCTGGAGGGGACCGTGACGCCGGAACGTCTGGCGCCGAGCCTGGAGTTGCAGATGCGGATGCTGGAGGATCCGGTCGTGCGGCG
>Ga0307410_10000802_pt1 | contig 13300 bp, 10 predicted proteins | sample 322Ometagenome_3_FD_203707 | JGI IMG/M metagenome (GOLD analysis project Ga0307410, IMG submission 203707) | Maize rhizosphere microbial communities from greenhouse at UC Davis, California, United States - 322HYB-O-3 | ecosystem: Host-associated > Plants > Roots > Rhizosphere > Soil | place... | reverse complement strand
CTGCTCCGCAACGTCTGGGGCGCCGTCGCGACGCAGCTCGTTCCACGACGTGACCGACCAGACGTCGGCGACGACGCCCCAGTCGTTGCGGAGCAGCTCTTGGGCCTCGAGCACCCACGGCACACCGACGCCGGAGGCGAGCAGCTGCACGCGCGGCGGCGTCTCGCCCAGACCCTCGCTGTTGCCGGGGGCGTAGAGGTGCATGCCCTTGACGATGCCCTCGTGGTCGACGTGCTCCGGCTCGGCCGGCTGCGCCATCGGCTCGTTGTAGACCGTCATGTAGTAGATGACGTTCTCGGGGTTCTCGCCGTACATGCGGCGCAGGCCGTCCTCCATGATGTGCCCGACCTCGAACGCGAACGCCGGGTCGTAGGTGACGACCGCGGGGTTGGTCGCGGCGAGCAGCGGGCTGTGGCCGTCGGCGTGCTGCAGGCCCTCGCCGGTCAGCGTGGTGCGTCCCGCGGTCGCGCCGATGAGGAAGCCCCGGGTCATCTGGTCGGCAGCCGCCCAGATGGAGTCACCGGTGCGCTGGAAGCCGAACATCGAGTAGAAGATGTAGATCGGCACCATCGGCTCGCCGTGCGTCGCGTAGGACGTGCCGGCCGCGGTGAAGGCCGCCACCGAGCCCGCCTCGTTGATGCCGAGGTGCAGGATCTGGCCCTGCTCGGACTCCTTGTAGGCGAGCATGAGCTCGGCGTCGACCGAGGTGTAGTGCTGCCCGTGCGGGTTGTAGATCTTGATCGTCGGGAAGAACGAGTCCATGCCGAACGTGCGGGCCTCGTCGGGGATGATCGGCACGACCCGCCGGCCGAACTCCTTGTCGCGCATGAGCTCCTTGAGCAGGCGCACGAAGGCCATCGTGGTGGCGACCTGCTGCTTGCCGGTGCCCTTCTTCACGACGGCGTAGGAGTCGTGGGAGGGCAGCTCGAGCGGCTTGTGGTCGACGACCCGCTTCGGGATGGAGCCGCCGAGCTTCTGGCGCAGCTCCTTCATGTACTGGATCGTCGGGTCGTCCTCGCCCGGGTGGAAGTACGGCGGGCGGTAGGGGTCGGCCTCGAGCTGCTCGTCGCTGATCGGCAGCTTGAGGCTGTCGCGCAGGCCCTTGAGGTCGTCGAGGGTCAGCTTCTTCATCTGGTGGGTGGCGTTGCGGCCGGCGAAGTGGCTGCCGAGGCCGTAGCCCTTGATGGTCTTCGCGAGGATGACCGTCGGCTGGCCGGTGTGCTCCATCGCAGCCTTGTAGGCGGCATACACCTTGTGGAAGTCGTGGCCGCCCCGCTTGAGCTTCCACCAGACGTCGTCGTCGCTCCAGTCCTTGACCATCTCGCGCGTGCGCGAGTCGCGGCCGAAGAAGTGCTCGCGCACGTAGGCACCGTCGTTGGCGCGGAAGGTCTGGTAGTCGCCGTCGCTGGTCTGGTTCATGATGTTGACCAGCGCGCCGTCGCGGTCCGCCGCCAGCAGCGGGTCCCAGCCACGGCCCCAGACGACCTTGATGACGTTCCAGCCCGCTCCGCGGAAGAACGACTCCAGCTCCTGGATGATCTTGCCGTTGCCGCGCACCGGGCCGTCGAGGCGTTGCAGGTTGCAGTTGATGACGAAGGTGAGGTTGTCGAGCTCCTCGCCGGCGGCCAGCTGCAGCAGGCCGCGCGACTCCGGCTCGTCCATCTCGCCGTCACCGAGGAAAGCCCAGACGTGCTGCTGGCTGGTGTCCTTGATGCCGCGGTTGTGGAGGTACTTGTTGAACTGCGCCTGGTAGATGGCGTTCATGGGGCCGATGCCCATCGAGACCGTGGGGAACTCCCAGAAGTCCGGCATCAGGCGCGGGTGGGGGTACGACGGCAGCGCCAGGGGCTTGCCGTCGACGAGGTGGCTCTTCTCCTGGCGGAAGCCGTCGAGCTGGGTCTCCGACAGCCGGCCCTCGAGGAAGGCGCGGGCGTACATGCCGGGGGAGGCGTGGCCCTGGAAGAAGACCTGGTCGCCGCCGCCGGGGTGGTCCTTGCCGCGCCAGAAGTGGTTGAAGCCGACCTCGTAGAGGGTGGCGGCCGAGGCGTAGGTGGAGATGTGGCCACCCACCGAGATGTCGGGGCGCTGCGCGCGGTGCACCATCACGGCGGCGTTCCAGCGGAGCCACGCGCGGTAGCGCCGCTCGACCTCCTCGTCGCCGGGGAACCAGGGCTCGCGCTCCGGCGGGATCGTGTTGATGTAGTCGGTGGCCGTCAGCGACGGGACGCCGAGCTGCTTCTCCCTCGCTCGCTGGATGAGCTTGAGCATGAGGTAGCGCGCGCGGGTCCGGCCGCCCTCCTCGATGGCCCCGTCGAGCGAGTCGAGCCACTCCTGGGTCTCGTCGGGGTCGATGTCCGGCAGCTGGCTGGGCAGGCCGTTCAGGATGGGTCCGGCCTGATCGCGTGCGGCCACGTCGTCGGTCCTTTCTCGGGCGTCGGCCGCTGGTGTGCCGGCGGCCACAACCATCTTCCCCCCAAAGGAGGTGCACGTCACAACCAGGGTGGTCTACCGGCCGGTATGCGGACCGGACGTGCTCGAACGGGCGGCCTCCAGGGCGACGCCGGGGCCCTGTGGCAGCCCGAACGGCGTTGCGCCGATTGGAAGTCGGTCCGCCTGTTTCGCGATACTCGACCGCCGTATGCCTACTGCCCTGACCCGTCCCGACCTGGCGCCTCCACAGACGAGGCGTCAGCGTCGCAACCGCTTCCGCGGCGACATCGAGGGGATGCGGGCCACCGCGGTCCTCCTGGTGGTCGCCTTCCACGCGGGTGTGGGCCTGGTCAGCGGAGGGTTCGTCGGCGTCGACGTCTTCTTCGTGCTCTCCGGTTTCCTCATCACCGGCCTGCTCGTCGACGAGGTCGCCCGCACCGGGACGATCTCGCTGGGCGACTTCTACGCGCGTCGCGTCCGGCGCCTGCTGCCGCTGTCGACGCTCGTGCTCGCTGCCACCGCGGTGGCGTCCTACCTGCTGGTGCCGCCGATCGACCGCAAGGGCATCGCGGCCGACCTGGCCGGCGCCGGGCTCTGGGGTGCGAACTGGCGCTTCGCCGCCGAGTCGACGCAGTACATGGCCGACACCGACAAGAGTCCCGTCCTTCACTACTGGTCGCTGAGCGTCGAGGAGCAGTTCTACGTCGTCTGGCCGCTTCTGCTGCTCCTGCTCGTGGGCCGCACAGGTCTGGCGCAGCGTGCCTGGGGTGTGGTGTTCCGGCGGATGGTCGTGGTGCTCTCGGTGCTCATCGTGGTCTCGCTGGTCCTCTCGTGGCGGCAGACCGCCTCTGGCAGCCCGTTCGCCTACTTCGGACTGCACACCCGGGCCTGGGAGCTCGGCATCGGCGCCGCGCTCGCCCTGGCCCGCCCCGCCCTCCGGCTCCTCACGCGCCGGGCCGCCCAGGCGGCAGCGGCGACCGGCGTCGCCATGATCGTCGGCTCCGCGCTGCTCATGGACGAGTCCACGCCCTTCCCGGGCACGGCGGCCCTCGTGCCCGTGCTCGGCGCGGCCTTCCTGGTGGGGGCCGGCACCCGGCTGCCCGACGAGGGCGTCTCGCGGGCGCTGGGGCACCCGGTGCTGCGCTACATCGGGCGGGTCTCCTACGCGTGGTACCTCTGGCACTGGCCGGTGCTCGTGCTCGCCAACACCCGTTTCGGCCAGACCGCCGCCGGCGCGGACACCGGCGAGGCGACCGCCGCCCACGCGAGCTGGCCCGTGGTGCTGGCCGCGGTCGCCCTGTCGTTCGCCCTCGCCGTCGTCAGCCACTACGTCGTCGAGCAGCCGATGAGGCACGCCGGCTTCTTCAAGGCCCGGCGGGGACGGTCGCTGCGCCTCGGTGGCGCCCTCATCGGCGTCTCGCTCGTCTCCAGCTGCGCCCTCATGGTCGGTGGTTCGGCCTCCGCCGAGCAGGACGCCGTCTCGGCGCCCGAGGCTGCGGGGGCCCCGGCGGCCCCGGCTCCGGCCCCGGCTCCGGCCCCGGCCGCGGGCGAGGAGCCCGCCGAATCGAAGCCGCTCGGACCGGTCACCCCCGCAGCCGCACGTGAGGACCGTCCGCGGGACGGTGACGACTGCTACGTCGGCTACGACACCACCACGGTGCCGCCGGCGGAGAAGTGCCGGTTCGGCCCCGCCAAGGGCGCCGAGCGCACCATCGCCCTCGTGGGCGACTCGCACGCCACGCAGTGGCGCCCAGCCCTGGAGCGGGCGGCCAGGGAGCGCGGCTGGACCATCTACTTCTTCGGCAAGAGCTCGTGCACGGTCAGCGACGCACCGGTGTGGCTGAAGCAGAACAAGGGTCCCTACGACGGCTGCGGCCCCTGGCGCGACGCCGTGCTCGACCGCATCGCCGGCATCAAGGGGCTCGACGCCGTGGTGATCGGCCGGTGGATGGACTACCGCACCCTCGCCCTGCAGCCCGACGGCTCGCAGAGCACGCCGGAGAACATCGGGCCGCTGTGGACCGCGGCGTCGAAGCGCTCGTTCGCGGCGATGGCCAAGGCGACCAAGCGCATCATCGTCGTGAAGGACGTGCCACGGCCGGCGGGCGACGTGCCCTCGTGCCTGTCACAGCACCCCGACGACGTCGACGAGTGCGGGTTCGACCGCGATCGGGGCACCGGCCTCGACGCCGCCCTGGCCAAGGCAGAGAGGGCTGCTGCCCCCAAGGCCGTGCGGTTCGTCGACCTGACCGACGTGATGTGCCCGGCCCGGCGCTGCCAGGTGGTGACCGCCGCTGGGCAGATCATGTTCCGCGACAGCCACCACCTCACCGAGGGCTACAGCGAGTCGCTGTGGAAGGTCCTCTCCGACCGCGTCGACAAGGCGATCCGCAGCTGACCGCCCTGATGGTCCGGGCTGACCGTCCTGACGGTCCGGGGCTGACGGCTCAGAGCCGGAGGCGGTGGCCGCCGGAGTAGACCGTCAGGCGCGGGGGCCTCACGAACCCCACCAGGGTCAGGCCCGCCTCCTGGGCGAGGTCGACCGCCAGCGACGACGGCGCCGACACCGAGGCCAGGGCCGGGATGCCCGCCATGACGGCCTTCTGGGTCAGCTCGAAGCTGGCCCGTCCGCTGACCACCAGCACGTGGCCCGACAGGGGCAGCAGGCCCTCGCGGCCCGCCCACCCGACGACCTTGTCGACGGCGTTGTGGCGGCCGACGTCCTCCCTGACCGCCAGCACCTCGCCGTCGGCGGTGAAGATGCCGGCAGCGTGCAGCCCGCCGGTGCGGTCGAAGACCTTCTGCTGCTCCCGGAGGGCGTCGGGCAGCCCGGCCACGACCTCCGGGGAGAGGCGCACCGGGTCGTGCGCCACGGCATACCGGCTCTTGGTGGTGATCGCGTCGATGCTCGTCTTGCCGCACACCCCGCACGCGCTGCTGGTCCAGCCCGAGCGCTCGGAGCGCGAGGTGTCGACGGCGGTGCCCGGGGCCAGCGTGATGTCGACGACGTTGTAGGTGGGGGAGCCCGACTCGTCCTCGTCGAGGCAGTGCATCGCGTGGTGCACCGTGTCGGCGCCGGGGATGACGCCCTCGGTCAGCAGGTAGCCGATGGCGAGGTCGAAGTCGTCGCCGGGGGTGCGCATGGTGACGTAGAGGGAGTCGCCGTCGACCCGGATCTCGAGCGGTTCCTCGACGGCCAGGGTGTCGGGGCGGCTCGACACGGTGGGGCTGCCCGGCTCGTCGACGACGACCCGGGTGCTCGGCACTCGCCTCGTCACACGCCCCACGACACGCACTGTATGCCGTGTGGGCGCCATGGCCGATAGTGGAGCCGTGGAGACCGAGCAGGGCTGGGAGCCGGTGGCGCTCTACGGCGACGGGGGACCGCAGTGGCAGGGCGTCTCGCCGCGGCTGGCCACCGCACGCTCCGTGGTGGCCTCCGTGGTGTGCGGGGTGCTGCTGGCCGCCGCCCTGGGTCTGTGGGTCGCCCTGTCCTCTGCCCTGCTGCTGGTCGCCGCAGCCGGGGTCGTCGTGGTGTGGCTGTGGCTGCTCTGGCTGGTGCGCCGTCAGGTCTCCGCCATCAGCTGGTCCGAGCAGGCCGAGGAGCTCGTGATCCGCCGCGGACGGCTGCGGCGCAGCCTCGTGAGCGTGCCCTACGGGCGCCTGCAGCTGGCCGACATGGAGTCGGGCCCCCTGTCGCGGCACTTCGGGCTGGCCAGCGTGCAGATCCACACCGCGTCGCCCCGCAGTGGCGGCAGCATCCCCGGCCTTCCCGTGGCGGAGGCCGAGGCGCTGCGCACCCGGCTGACGGAACGCGGCGAGTCGCAGCGGGCCGGCCTGTGAGCGCGGACGCTCCGTCGCCCGACCCCACGCGCTGGCGCCGCCTCCACCCGCTGTCGCCGGTGCTGCGCGGCGGGCTCGCGCTCGTCGCTGCCGTGGCCTGGCTGGTGAGCAACCAGGTCGACGCCTGGCTGGGGGCCGACTCGCAGCTGCCGGACGGCACGCCCCTGCTGTGGCTCGGGCTGGCGGCGACGGTGGCCTTGCTCGCGCTCGTCGCGGGGTCGTGGCTGTCGTGGCGGGTCTCCCGCTTCAGGATCGGCCCCAGCACCCTGGAGGTGCGCACCGGTCTGCTGCTGCGCCAGCACCGGCAGGTCCGCTACGACCGCATCCAGGCCGTCGACCTGCGGCGACCGCTGCTGGCGCGGCTTGCCGGGTTGTCGGAGGTGCACGTGCAGTCGGCCGGAGCCGGTCGCGACGCGCGGCTGTCGTTCCTGCCGCACGCCGAGGCCCACGAGGTGCGCCGCACCCTGATGGCCCTGGCCGGCCGGGGCGACGAGCGTGAGCTGCTGGACGCAACCGACGCCGCCGACGTCGCCGACGCAGTCGACGCCGCTCCCGCGTCGGCCCGCACGGCACCCGGTCGGGGGGAGACCGTGGCCCGGGTGCCGGGGGAGCGGCTCGTGCAGGCCTGGCTGTTCCGCGGCCGCACGCTCGGCCTGGCGGCCGCCGTTCCCGTGCTGCTCTGGGGCCTGGCCACCGGACGCGGCGGGGTCGTCGCGGCGGTTGGACCGGCGCTGCTCGCCATCGGGGGAAGCGCCGCCAAGGAGCTGGTGCGCGAGTGGAACTTCGAGCTGCGCCGCGACGAGGAGGGGATCCACATCAGCCGCGGCCTGACCGAGCTGAAGTCGAGCAGCGTGCCGGTGCACCGGATCCAGGCGGTGGCGGTGCGGCAGCCCCTGTCATGGCGGCTGCCGGACTGGTGGAGCATCGAGGTCAACGTCGCCGGCGCTGCCACCGACCGGGACGACGGCGACAGCGTGCTGCTCCCGGTGGGCACCCGGCAGGAGGCCCTGGCCACGCTCGCGGTGCTGCGGCCCGACGGCGACGTGCACGCGGTGGTGGACGGGATGGAGGTGGCCGAGCGGCTCGGTGGGCCGACCGCCTCGGCCGGCCACGCGGCATACGTCACGGCGCCGCCGCGAGCGGTGTGGCTCAGCCCGCTCGTGCGGCAGCGGCACGGGTATGCCGTCACCGCTGACGCGCTGCTCGTGCGCGGTGGTCGCCTCCGTCGGGTGGTGGAGGTCGTGCCGCACGCCCGGGTGCAGTCGCTGCGGCTGCGGCAGGGCCCGGTGCAGCGGTGGCTGCGGCTGGCCACCGTCGACGTGCTCACGACACCGGGGCCGGCGCAGCCGCGGGTCTGTCACCTCGACGCCGAGGAGGCCACGCGGCTGCTGAACGCGCAGGTGGCGCGCTCGAGCCGGGCGCGCGAGCGGGTGCACTGACGACCACCTGACCACGGAGTGGCCAAACCGGGGAGAATCTCGGCAATCGGTTGCGCGAAGGGCCCGGGACCGGGTGGACTGTGCGCCACAGAGCGACATGCGAGGACGGAGAAGGGTGTGAGCACCTCCGCTCAGGCGGCGGCCCCGAGGAGTGCGGCGGGCAAGCTGGGTTTCACCGCGGGACAGGTCATCCAGGAGTTCGGCTACGACTCTGACGTCGACGACGACCTGCGGTTCGCCATCGAGGACCTCACGACGACCGAGCTCGAGGACGAGGACTACGGGGGAGTCGCCGACGCGGCGATGATCTGGTGGCGCGACGAAGACGGCGACCTCGTGGACGCCGTGGTGGACGCGCTCACCAACCTCGCCGACCACGGCTTCATCGTCCTGCTCGTTCCCAAGGCGGGCCGCGCCGGCCACGTCGACCCCAGCGACATCGAGGAGGCCGCCACGACGGCCGGCCTGCACACGTCGGGCACCGTCAACGCCTGCGAGGACTGGACCGCCACGAAGCTCGTGGCCCCCAAGACGGCGCGCCGCTGACCCGGCTGGCACACTGGCGGGCATGACGCAGACGACCCACTCGACGGCGCTCGCCGTGGGCGCGACCGCGCCCGACTTCACCCTGAAGGACCAGAACGGCCAGGACACCTCGCTGTCCGACTTCACGGGCCGGAAGAACGTCGTCCTCGTCTTCTACCCGTTCGCCTTCTCGGGCATCTGCACCGGCGAGCTGTGCGAGATCCGCGACAACCTCGGGGCGTTCGTCTCCGACGACGTGCAGGTGCTCGCCATCTCGTGCGACCACATGTTCAGCCAGCGCGCCTGGGCCGACAAGGAGGCCTACTTCTTCCCGCTGCTGTCGGACTTCTGGCCGCACGGCGGGGTGGCCCAGGCCTACGGCGTCTTCAACGAGAAGGCGGGCGCGGCGCTGCGCGGCACCTTCCTCATCGACCGCGAGGGCATCGTGCGCTGGAGCCTGGTGAACCCGATCGGGCAGGGCCGCGACTTCTCCGGCTACCACGAGGCGCTCAGGCAGCTGGCGTGAGGTCCGCCTGACACCCTCCGGCCTGACATCCTCCGGCCTGACAGAATCCCGCCTGACAGAATGTCGCACCACACCCGGCGGGCCGGCACTGCGCCTGCCCACCCGGGGCCTGTAGCTCAGTTGGTAGAGCACCGCGTTTACACCGCGGGTGTCGTCGGTTCGAGCCCGGCCGGGCCCACGTGCAGCACGAGCAGCTGACCCTGGCCGACGTCGTCGGCGCCCTCGAGGGCCTCTACCCGCCCGACACGGCCCAGTCGTGGGACCAGGTCGGGCTGGTGGCCGGTGACCCCGCCCAGCCGGTGCGCCGGATCCACTTCGCCGTCGACCCGACCCTCGCCGTGATCGAGGAGGCGCGTGACCTCGGCGCCGACCTGCTGGTGACCCACCACCCGCTGCTGCTGCGCGGTGTCCACAGTGTCGCCACCACGAGCGCCAAGGGTGCCAGCGTCACCCGGCTCGTCAGCGCGGGCGTGGCGCTCTACGTCGCGCACACCAACGCCGACGTCGCCACACCGGGGGTCTGCGACGCGCTCGCCGCGGCCTGCGGGCTGGGCGCTCTCGAGCCGCTGGCGGTCGTCGAGGGGCAGCCGATGGGGCGCGTCGGCGCGCTGGCCGCGCCGGTTTCCCTCGCCGAGTTCACCACGGCCCTGTATGCCGCGCTGCCCAGGGCGGCGGGCGGCATACGGGTCGCTGGGCCGCCGGACGCACTGGTGCAGCGGGTGGCCGTCGTCGGTGGCGCGGGTGACGACATGTTCGGGCACGTGCGCGCCAGTGGCGCCGACGTCTACGTGACGGCCGACCTGCGCCACCACCCGGTGCTCGAGGCCCGGGAGGAGTCGCGCGGCGGGCCGCCCTACCTCGTCGACGCCGGGCACTGGGCCACCGAGTCGGTGTGGCTCGCCAGCGTGGAGGAGCTGCTCCGGGCGGCGCTTGCCGGGCTCGGTGCAGGGGGCACTACGGTGGACACCCACATGTCCAGACTGCGCACCGACCCGTGGGACTTCGTGGTCGGGGCCGAGGCTCCCGGAGGTACGTCCTGAAAGCCGACCCGACCCGCCAGTGGCGGTTGCTCGACCTGCAGGCCATCGACACCCGCCTCGACCAGATCGCGCACGCCCGCAAGACGCTGCCGCAGATCGCCCAGCTCAAGGACCTGCACACGCAGGCGGAGCTGCTCGACACCGAGCTGGTGCGGGTGCGCACCGAGCTGAGCGACGTGCAGCGCGAGGTGGCCAAGGCGGAGTCGGACGTCCAGCTCGTCCGCGACCGGGCGGCGCGCGACCAGGCCCGGCTCGACTCGGGCACGGGCACCGCCAAGGACCTCCAGGCGCTCCAGCACGAGCTGCAGTCGCTGAGCCGCCGGCAGGCGGAGCTCGAGGACATCGAGATCGAGATCATGGAACGGGCCGAGGCGGTCGAGGCCGAGGTGTCCCGCCTCGAGGGCAAGCACGCCGAGCTGACGGTGAAGCTCGAGGAGGCCCAGGCGGCCCACGACGCCGCGCTGGCCGACCTCGACGCCGAGGCCGCGCGGGTCGCCGCCCCGCGTGCCGACGTCGTCGCCGGTGTAGGTGACGACCTCGTGGCGCTCTACGAGAAGGTGCGGGCGGCCAGTGGTGGCCTCGGTGCCGCCGCGCTGAGCCACCGCCGGTGCGGCGGCTGCCAGCTCGAGCTGAACTCCGTCGACATGAGCCGCATCAAGGCGGCGCCCGCCGACGAGGTGCTGCGCTGCGAGGAGTGCCGCCGCATCCTCGTGCGCACGGCCGAGTCCGGCCTGTAGACGGACGTGGGTCGCTCACTCGTCATCGAGGCCGACGGGGGCTCACGGGGCAACCCGGGCGTGGCCGGCTGGGGTGCGGTGGTGCTCGACGGAGCCACCGGTGACCTGCTGCACGAGGGCTGCGCCCCGCTGGGCCAGGCCTCCAACAACGTCGCGGAGTACACCGGGCTGATCGAGGGACTGCGGGCAGCGCAGGGCATCGACCCCGGGGCCGACATCCGTGCGCGGATGGACTCCAAGCTCGTCGTGGAGCAGATGTCGGGCCGCTGGAAGATCAAGCACGAGGACATGCGACGCCTGGCCCTGGTCGCGCGCGACATCGTGGCGGAGATCAGCGGCGCCGGGGGTTCGGTCAGCTTCGAGTGGATCCCTCGCGAGAAGAACAAGCTCGCGGACGCCCTGTCCAACCGCGGCATGGACGGCGTCACCCTCAGCCGTCTCGTGGCGGCGGAGGAGACCGCGCCGGACACCAGCGTGGCCGAGGCCGTCGACGAGGTCGTCGACCCGGCGCCCTCGGGCACGGCGGCCCCCGTGGGGGTCGGCCCCGACCTCGGCACCCCGACCCGGATCCTGCTGGTGCGCCACGGGGTCACCGACTTCACCGCCGAGGGGCGGCTCGACGGCCGCGGCGGCCCTGACCCGTCGCTCAACGCCTCGGGGCGCTCGCAGGCGGCGGCCGCCGGCCGTGCTGCCGCCCACCTGCTCGGTGGCGCCCCCGCCCGTCTGGTGACCTCGTCGCTGACCCGCGCGATCGAGACCGGCTCCGCGGTGGCCGAGGCCACCGGCCTGGAGCCCGTGGTCGACCCCGACTGGGACGAGCAGAACTTCGGCGACTGGGACGGCGCCAGCGTCGCCGACCTCATGCGCGAGGAGCCGGAGGCCCTGCGCGCCCTGCGCAACGACCCCAGCTACGCCCGGCCCGGTGGGGAGACCCACGACGAGATGGCCGAGCGGGTCCTGGCCGCCTTCGACCGGTGCGTCGCGGCCGGCGGCATCACGGTGGTCGTGTGCCACCGCAAGCCGATCATGACCGTGCTGGCACACCTGCTGAAGATGCCCCACGAGACCATCTGGCGCCTCGCCGCGGCACCGGGTTCGCTGACGGCGGTCGAGGTGTGGGCCGACGGCAACGCGTCGGTCGCGTTCACCAACCGCACCTGACGCAGGCCGGGGCACGGCGCCTCAGTCGCCGGCCTCGAGCACGGGGCGCCTCAGGCACAGGGCGCCTTCAGACACCGGGCGGGTCAGGCGTCGAGGACGTGCACGACGACGGGCTGGTCGGCGTTGTTGGTGAAGCCGCCGAGGTTCCAGCGGGGCACGAGCGGCTGTTCCCGGCCGGTGCTGTCGGTGGCCCGGGCGCGCAGCACGTGGCGGCCGGGGGTGGCGTCCCAGCCGAGGGTGAAGCGCCGCCAGGCCCACCGGTGGTCGGCCGCCTCGACCGCGGCCTCGGTCCACGTGTCGCCGTCGTCGGTGCTGACCGCGACGGACTCCACCGGTCCCCAGCCCGACCACGCACGCCCGGTGAGCGTGACGGGCCCCGGCCGCAGGATCCGCTCGCGGGTGAAGAAGTCCGGGTCGCCGGGCGGCATCAGGAGGGCACGCGGCTCGATCCGCGTGACCGGTTCGCCGTCGTCCTCCGGCTCCTGGCGCAGCCGGTAGCCGATCACGTTCTGGTAGCCGTCGTAGGGGTGGTCGAGCACCCGGATGCGCACCAGCCACTTCACGTGGGCCATGCCGTACCAGCCGGGCACCACCAGCCGCACCGGGAAGCCGTGCTGCACCGGCAGGGGAGCACCGTTCATCTCGTAGGCGACCAGGACGTCCGCCGTCGAGGCCTCGGCCAGCGTCAGCCCCCGCTCGTAGTCCTGCTCGAGGCCGCGCTCGAAGCCGTGGTCGGCACCGGTGAAGGCCACGTCGACGGCCTCCGCCGTGGGGGCTGCGTCGCGCAGCAGGTCGGCCAGTGCCACCCCTGTCCACTCGGCCGTCCCGACGGCGCCGGAGAGCCACGGCTGGCTGACCGGTCGGGGCGCCAGGGCCGCTCGGCCGTTGCCGGCGCACTCGAGCGTCACCCGCACGGTGCGCGACGGCATCGAGCGCAGCGCGTCGAGGTCGAGCTCCAGCGGCCGCTCGACGCAGCCGTCGAGCCGCAGCCGCCAGGTCGACGGGTCGACCGCCGGCATGTCGTAGTGGGTGAGCACGTAGTGGAGGCCGGCCGGTGTCAGGTCGTCCCGCAGCGCCTCCGAGGGCATCGCGTGGTTGCGGCTGGCGAGCAGCAGCTCCTCGAGGCTGACGCCCTCGCCCGGCTCGGCGACGCGTGCCGGCTCCAACCGACTGGGAGTCACTGCCATGGGACCACCTCCGCCCTTCCGAGGGTACGCGCCGGCAGGTGGCCGGGGGAGGCCCTGGCGGGCAGCCGGTTGGCTCACCGCCGTGTCCACGAGATGGGCCCGCGGTCTCGACATGTGGCTACTCGCCTAGGGTGTACGCATGACTTCGAGCTACGCCGGTGACGTGACACCGCAGGAGGCGTATGCCGTGCTCGGCGAGGACGGCGAGGCCGTCCTCGTCGACGTGCGCACGCGGGCGGAGTGGAGCTACGTGGGGCTGCCGGACCTGAGCGCCCTGGGACGCCAGGTGCTCTGTGTCGAGTGGCAGCGCTTCCCGGACGGCTCGGTCAACGAGCAGTTCGTCGACGAGCTGCGCTCCGCCGACCTGCCCGACGGTGCGCCGCTGTACTTCCTGTGCCGCTCGGGCGTGCGG
>Ga0307410_10000797_pt1 | contig 13320 bp, 11 predicted proteins | sample 322Ometagenome_3_FD_203707 | JGI IMG/M metagenome (GOLD analysis project Ga0307410, IMG submission 203707) | Maize rhizosphere microbial communities from greenhouse at UC Davis, California, United States - 322HYB-O-3 | ecosystem: Host-associated > Plants > Roots > Rhizosphere > Soil | place... | reverse complement strand
CGGCCTGGACCGCGCGCTGGAGCGCGCCACCAAGGTCCGCGCGACCGTCGACTCCACCCGCGCTGCCCAGCAGCCAAGTTCAGTCGTGCCGATGCCGCGCCCCGGTCAACAGGGTCAGCCCGGGCAGCAGCCCGGGCAGCAGCCGGGGCAGCCCCAAGCGGGGCAGCCGCAGCCCGGCCAGGCTCAGCCACGTCCGGCACAGCCCGGGCAGGCGCAGCCGCGTCAGGCGCAGCCCGGCCAACCCACGCAGCGTCCGGCTACCCCACCCAAGCAGCCGTGAGCGGCGGCCACCGCTGATTGCGTAGCGATCGATCGTGAGCGGGGGGCGCGCGGGACTGCCAACACGGCGCCGCCCGCCCCCCGCTCCCGACTGTCGCACGTCTCGTCTCACGCCTCCGTTTTCACGGTGCCTGCATCACCGGACCTCGCACCCGCGCGATGGGTACAGTAGCCCCATGAAGACTTCACTCGTTGCCGCGTTTTGCGTCGGCCTGGCCTCGGCCGCCGCCGCTCAGCAGCCGACCCCGGCCACCCCTCCCGCGCCCGCGACGCCGGTCGTGCCATCCGACAGCACGGCGGCCGCCGCCGCTGCGGTGCCGGCGCGCACCGACAGCACGACCCAGCCGCTCCAGCCTCCTCCGCTCGGTCAACCGGCGGCGGCCGCGGCGCCGATCGCCGATCCCGGATCCGCCCCCGGGGCGTCCCCCGCAGGCGAGTTCGCCGTAGACCGAATCGTCGCCGTCGTCGGTGACGAGCCGATCCTCTGGAGCGACGTGCAGGAGGTGCTTCTCCAGCGGCGGGCCCAGGGTCTCCAGCTCCCGGAGGACTCCGCGTCCTACCTGAAGCTCGCCGAGCAGGTCGTCAACGAACTAGTCGACGAGCACCTGCTCATCGAGCGAGCGAAGGCCGAAAAGATCGAAGTCACGGACCAGGACGTGGCGAGCATGGTCGACCAGCAAGTGAAGACCGTGCGCGACCGCTTCCAGAGCGACGCCGAGTACCGCGAGGCGCTCCGTACGAACGGGATCGGCACGCCCGAGGAGTACCGCCGCAGTCTGGTCGATCAGGCGAAGAAGCAGGCCATGCAGCAGCGCCTGATGAGCAAGATGCGGCAGGACGGAAAGGTGATTCCGGTCGCGGTGACGGAGCAGGACGTGACCGCGGCCTTCGAGAAGACAAAGGACCAGCTCCCCAAGCGCCCCGCCACGGTGACGTTCCGCCAGGTCATCGTGTCGCCGCGCGCGTCGGACGTCGCCCGCGCCCGCGCGCGCGCCAAGGCGGAGTCGCTGCTCGTGGAGATCCGGAACGGAGGGAACTTCGAGCAGATCGCCAAGCGCGAGTCGATGGACGCGACGACGCGGGAGACCGGCGGCGACCTCGGTTGGAACCGGCGTGGCAAGATGGTCCCCGAGTTCGACCGCATGATGTTCGCCCTGCCGCCGGGCCAGGTGAGCCCCGTCGTCGAGACCACCTTCGGGTTCCACATCATCCGCGTGGACCGCGTACAGCCCGCCGAGGTGAAGGCGCGCCACATCCTGATCCGGCCGGCCGTGGACTCCTCGGACGTCGCCCGCGCGAAGGTGCGGGCCGACAGCGTCGCCGCGCTCTGGCGAGCGGGGGCGAGCTTCGATTCGCTCGCCGCGAAGTACCACGACCCCGACGAGGAAAAGGTGATCGCGCAGCCGTTCCCGCGCACCGAGCTCCCGCCGTCGTACGCGACCGCCTTCGAGGGGAAGGGCGCGAACGCCATCACCGATCCATTCCCCATCGAGGACCGCCAGCGCGGGGTCCCCAAGTTCGTGGTCGCACAGATCACGAGTGCCGAGGAGGGCGGCGAGTACAAGGTCAGCGACCTGCGGACGAACATCCGCGAGCAGCTCGCCGAGGAGCGGTCGGTCCGCCGCTTCCTGGACGGCCTCCGCCGCCAGACCTACGTCTCGGTCCGTCTGCGAGAGCCGGCGGCTCGCTGACGCCCCGAACGCTGCCCACCGTGGCCGCCGCTCCCGACCGCGTGCGACTCGCCGTCACCCTCGGCGACCCTCGCGGCATCGGGCCGGAGGTGGTGCGCAAGGCGCTCGCCGATCCCCGCGTGACGCGCCGAGTCCAGCCCGTCGTCGTCGGCCCCGGCGGCACCGAGCTCTCCCCGGACGAGGACGTCGGGCGATGGCGCGCCGGTGGCGGCGCCGCGGCGGCGGGCCGCCTGGCGGGCCTCGCGATCGAGCGCGCGGTGCGTCTCGCGCAGTCGGGCGCAGTGAGTGGCGTCGTCACCGCGCCCATCGACAAGGCCGCGCTGCTCGCCGGCGGCTACGACTACCCCGGTCACACCGAGATGCTCGCCCAGCTCGCCGGCGCCGACGTGGCGATGATGCTCGCCTCGAGCACCCTGCGCGTCGTGCTCGCGACCACCCACATTCCCCTGCGCGACGTCCCGGACGCCGTCACGGGCGAGGCGATCGAGCGGGCGGCGCGCGTCACCCGCGACGGGCTGCGCCGCTGGTTCGGCATCGGCGAGCCGCGCATCGCGCTCTGCGCGCTCAACCCGCACGGCGGTGACGGCGGCCGCTTCGGCCGCGAGGACGACGACGTGCTGGCTCCCGCGGCCCGCCGCCTCGATCTGGCCGGCCCCTACCCGGCCGACACCGTCTTCGTGCGGGCGATGCGCGGTGCGTTCGACGCCGTGATCGCACCGTATCACGACGTCGGCATGACCGCGATCAAGGTCGCGTCGTTCGGCCACGCGGTGAACGTCACGCTCGGCCTCCCGTTCCCGCGCACGTCGCCCGATCACGGCACGGCGCTCGACATCGCCGGACGAGGCGTGGCCGACCCATCGAGCTTGGTCGAGGCGCTGCTCCTCTGCGCGGACATCGTCGAGCGGCAGCGACGCACGCTCGGCGTACCGGCCGCCTGACGACGCGGCCGGCCGCGACGCCAGTCCTCCCCATCCCATTCACGTCCAACATGCGCCGCCTGACGATCTTCGTTCCACTGCTCGCCGCCTGTGCCACGACCGCACGCCAGAGCGACGCGCCGCTCAGCATTCCGCCGGCCGTGGTGACCGCGCCCGACCCGGCCCCACGCGCCTGGGGCCCGGCCGGCGACGGCCTTGCGGCGGCCGACACCCTGCCGCAGCTCGACATTCGGCCGACGCCGGAGCCGGAGGCGGTCGCGCGCATCGTGCGCGAGGGCACGACGAACTCGCATGCGGCGGCCGATCTGCAATACCTGACCGACGTCATCGGGCCGCGGCTCACCGGCACCCCAGCGATGCGCCGCGCGAACGATTGGACGGCGGAGCGGTTCCGCGCGTACGGCATGGACAGTGTCTGGCTGGAGCCGTGGCCCTTCGGCCGCGCCTGGGAGCGCGGGCCGATGACGCTCACCCTCGTCGCCCCGCACCGGCGCCAGCTCGTCGGGTACTCGTGGGCGTGGGCGCCGGGCACGAACGGGCCGGTGACGGGCGACGTCGTCTACGTGGACGCGAAGACCGAAGCGGACTTCACTCGCCGCTTCGCCGGCACGCTCGCCGGCAAGTGGGTGATGACGAGCCCCCCACAGCCGGTACCCAACCCCGACGGCCCGCCGCTCACCGCCGCCGACTCGGCCCGCGTCCGCGCCGCCATCCGCGAGCTGTACGCGCCGCCCACTGACTCCGCGGAGCTCGCGTTCCGGCAGCGGCGGCTCTCGCTCATCGCCCGGGAGCCGATCGCGGGGCTGCTCCGTGACGGGGCCAAGGAGTTCGGCCTCGTGACGATGAGTGGGTCGCCGGAGAGCATCTACCCGATGCCGTTCCTCGTCGTGTCGCACGAGGACTACGCCCAGTTCCATCGCGTGCTCGCGCTGGGTGAGCGCGTGGCGCTGCAGGCCGACGTTCGCAACACCTTCTCGAGCCAGCCGGTGACCGCGTACAACACGGTGGCCGAGATTCGGGGCTCGACCAACCCCGACGAGATCGTGCTCCTCGGCGCGCACTTGGATTCGTGGGACATCGCGACCGGCGCGACCGACAACGCGACCGGCTCGATCGCCGTGCTCGAGGCCGCACGCATCCTCAAGGCGTCGGGCGTTCGACCGCGGCGCACGATCCGCTTCGCGCTGTTCAGCGGCGAAGAGCAGGGGCTCTACGGGTCCGAGCGGTACGCGGCCGCGCACGCCGGCGAGCTACCGAAGTACCAGGCGGTGCTCGTGCTCGACAACGGCACCGGGCGCATCACCGGCATGTCACTGCAGGGCAGGGCGGAGCTGCACGACGCGTGGACGTCGCTCCTCCAGCCGGTGAGCGCGCTCGGGCCCTTCCTCGTGCAGGCGCGGAACAAGGGCGGCACCGACCACTTGCCGTTCCTTCCCTACGGGGTGCCCGCCTTCAACTTCGACCAGCTCTCCCGTGGCTACGACCACACGCACCACTCGCAGGTCGACACGTTCGACCACGCGGTGACCGAGGACGTGGCCCAGGCGGCCACGGTGATGGCGGCGACCGCCTACCAGCTCGCGAACCTGCCGGTGCTCTTGCCCCGGGGGCAGCGGCGCGCGAATTAAGGGCGGCCCTCTGAACGGCGGCTCTCGGCGCTCGGAGTACTGCGGCTCTCCGCTCTCGGCTCTCGGCTGGGGCGGTGAAGGGCAGGAACCGCTCGGCGTGCGGCACGCCCTCCCGCCGGTCACCGCAGTAGCCGAGCGCCGAGCGCCGAGAGCCGAGAGCTGTCGTTTAGCGAGCCGCCCTTAAGCTCCCCCGTCTCCGTCTGCTCGCGCGCTTCCGCGGCGATCGCCGGCCGAGTGCAGGTCGACCGCGAGCGTCTCGATGCGCCGGCCGGCCATCTCCTGCACGCTCAGCACGGCGCCCCCGGCGGAGACCCGGTCGCCGATGACCGGGAGGCGGCCGAGCGCGCCGAACACGAAGCCGCCGACCGTCGTGTAGTCGTCGTCAGGCAGCGCGAGGCCGAAGCGCTCGTTCAACTCGCCGATGTGCGTGGCGCCCGGGACGAGCACCTGACCGGCGGCCGCGGCGGTCGTCGCCGGCTCCGGCTCGTCGTACTCGTCGAGAATCTCGCCCACGATCTCCTCAAGGAGGTCCTCCATCGTCACGAGCCCGGCCGTCCCGCCGTACTCGTCGAGCACGACGGCCATGTGCTCCTTGAGGCGCTTGAAGTCGGCGAGCACCTCCTCGACCTCGCGCGAGCCGGGCACCACGTGGAGGTCGCGCATCAGCGCGCGCAGCTCGAAGTGCTCGGGCGGGTGGTGGAGCACGCGGAGCAGGTCCTTCGCGAGCACGAGTCCCACGACGTTGTCGATGGTGTCCTCGTACACCGGGTACCGGGAGAACCCGCCCTCGGCGATGGTGTCCAGCGTCTCGTCGAGCGTCGCGTCGATGTCGAGCGCGACGATCTCGGTGCGCGGCGTCATCACCTCGCGCGCGTTCTTCTCCGAGAACTCGAAGACTCCTTCGATCAGGTCGGCGTCCTGTTGCTGCAGGGCGCCGCCCTCCTGGCTCTGCTCGACGAGCATGCGCAGTTCCTCGGGCGAGTGCACGCTCTCCTCGGCGAGCTCCGAGGGCTGTCGGAAGGCGCGCAGGACGAGCCCGGCCGAGCGGTTGAGCAGGAACGTGAACGGCGCCATGATCCAGGCGAACGCCATGAGCGGCGGGGCGAGCCACCGCGCGAACTGCTCCGGGTGGTTGAGCGCGGCGGCGCGGGGGGCGAGCTCCCCGAATACCACGTGCATGTAGGTCACGGACGCCAGCGCGACGGTGGCGCCCGCCGTCGCCCGAAGCGAGACTTCGACGATCGGGGGGAGGTTGGTGACGAACCAGTGCTCGAGCAGCTCCCCAACGGCCCCCTCGGCCACCCAGCCGAGCCCCAGGCTGGCCAGGGTGATGCCGAGCTGGCTCGCCGAGAGCATCCGCGCCAGGTTCGACATCGCGCGGACGGCGAGGCGTGCCTTTCGGTCGCCGGCGCGCGTCATCGCTTCGAGCCGCGTGCGCCGGGCGCGTACCAACGCGAACTCGGCGGCCACGAAGAAGCCGTTCAACAGCAGGAGCACGAGGATGGCAGCGAGCCGACCGATCACCCGCTCAAGTTACGACCTCGGCCGGGAGCCCCGCCAGTAATGCACCTGCACGCCCACGGCCCGGGACACCACCACGGCGTCGGCTCCGGCGCGGCCGCCCACCACGGCCACGCCCACGGCGAGGGGTGCGGAGCGCACACGGACTACGGCCACGGGCAGATGCGTCAGCTCCGGTTCGCGCTCGCGCTGACGGCCGGCTTCCTAGTTGCCGAGATTGCGGGCGGGCTCCTCTCGAACTCCCTCGCGCTCCTCGCCGACGCCGGGCACATGCTGACCGACGTCGGAGCGCTCGGGCTCTCGCTGTTCGTGGCCTGGTTCAGCCGTCAGCCGGAGAATCCGCGCAAGACGTACGGCTACCTGCGGTTGGAGATCCTCGCGGCCTTCCTCAACGGCGCCACGCTCCTTCTGATCAGCGCGTGGATCCTCTGGGAAGCGCTCGCCCGCCTGCGGGCGCCCGAGCCGGTAGCAAGCGGGATCATGCTCGGCGTGGCCGCGGTGGGCTTGGCGGTGAACGTCGGTGCGGCGTGGGCGCTACACCCCGACGAGCACGCGAGCCTCAACCTGCGCGGGGCGTACCTGCACGTGCTCGGCGACCTGCTCGGGTCAGTGGGGACCATCGTGGCCGCACTCCTCGTGCGCTTCACCGGCTGGAGCGCCGCCGACCCTGTCGCCTCGATCATCGTGACCGCCCTCATCGTGCGGGGGGCATGGCGGCTGGTGCGCGAGAGCGTGGACGTGCTCCTCGAGTCCACGCCCGCGCACATCCCCCTCGGCGCCGTGCGGGCGCAGCTCGAGCGGATCCCCGGCATCGAGTCCGTGCACGACCTGCACGTGTGGACGGTGACGTCCGGCGTGATCGCGATGAGCGCCCACGCGATCGTGCGCGAGCCCGATCGCCAGCAGCACGTCCTCGAGCACGTGTACGACGCCATGCGCCTGTTCGGCATCGAGCACGTGACCGTGCAGCTCGAGCGGCGCGAGATGTACGAGCGCGAGCGGCATCTGCACCCCTGAGCGCGAGGGACGAGGGCCGGGTGCGGAGGGTCGTCACTCCGTCACCAACTTCGAGGCCGTTCCGGTGCCCGCCTCCTGCGCAAGAACTCCGGCACGCCGCCCACCGTGACCGGACGTTCGGGCAGTTCTCCCGTCCCTCGTCCCTCGTCCCTCGTCCCTCTCCGACCCGGTGACAATCTCGACCATTCGAGCGTCTGCTAACGACCGCCTGCGCACCCCCCTACCCGCACAGCTTCCGATGCACAGCGAGTTCCGGATCGAGAAGGAGCGCCGCCCCGTCGTGGTCGTGACGACGGCCGGCGACCGGATGTTCGGCGACATGTTCGTCCAGGCCTACATCCGCCACCGCAGCGGGCGAGAAGAGCCGTCGGACATCATGAACGGCCCCGAGCCGTTCTTCCCGCTGGCCGTGGCGAGCGGCGAGCTGGTGCTCATCGCGAAGGAGTGGGTGCGCGAGGTGGAGATCGTCGGCGATGCCGGCGCCGACGACGCGGCCATGGCGTCGCGCCCGGCCACCGTCGAGATCACCGTGTCGGGCGGGCCGACGCGCATCGGCCGGGTGTACCTCGAGGTGCCGTTCGACCGCCCCCGCCTGCTCGACTTCCTGAACCGCTTCGATCAGCGCTTTCTCGAGCTCTATACCGACGAGGGGATGCGCCTCGTCAACGTGCGCCTGCTGGAGCGGGTGCGCCAGTTGGACTGACCGTCTCGACTCCTGATGCCGCAACTCGATCCGTATCTCGCTCTTCTCGCCGGCGGTCACGGCGACACTCTCACGCTCGCCGACGGCGACGTCGCGACGCTGCTGAAGGACGGCGCCGCGCGCCCCGTCACGAAGCAGCCGCTCGCCGCCGCGCAGCTCGCGGCGCTGCTGCGCGAGATCGCGCCGGCGGACGTCGCGGCGTCGATCGTGCCGGGCGCGGCCGCCGCCTTCCGCTACCTGGCGGCCGACGCGGCGTACCAGGTGCGCGCGGGGGAGCGCGACGGCCGCTTCCACGTCGCGATCACCATCGAGGCGCGCGGTACGGCGCCGACGCCTGGCGCCGGGACCCCGGCCCCGTCAGCGGCCACGCCGGCCGCCGTGACCGCGGCGGTGGCCCGCCCGACGCCGGCGGCAACGCCGGGGCAGTTCGCCATGGGGCCCCTGGACGAGCGGCGCGCGGCGAGCCGCGTGGCCATCGACAACCTGCTCCGGAGCATGGTGCAGCGGAAGGCGTCGGACCTGCACCTGCGGTGCGCGGAGCCGCCGATGCTGCGCGCCGACGGCGAGATCGTGCGGCTCACCGACAACGCAGCGCTCACGGCCGAGGACCTCGAGGCGATGCTCGTGTCGATCATGCCGGACCGCAACCGGCACGAGTTCGAGGAGACCAATGACACCGACTTCGCGTACGAGATCAACGGCCTGGCGCGCTTCCGGGCCAACGCGATGCGCGACCGCCACGGACCGGGCGCGGTGTTCCGCCAGATTCCGGCGACCGTCGTCAGTGTGGAGCAGATGGAGATCTCGCAGGAGGTCCAGAACCTCTGCTACCTGACGAAGGGGCTGGTGCTGGTCACCGGGCCCACGGGGTCGGGGAAGTCCACGACGCTCTGCGCGCTCATCGACCTCGTGAACCGGTCGCGCAGCGACCACGTGATCACCATCGAGGACCCGATCGAGTTCGTGCACCCGAACAAGAAGTGCCTGATCACGCAACGCCAGGTGGGGGTGCACACCACGTCGTTCAAGAGCGCGCTGCGGGCGGCCCTCCGCGAGGACCCCGACATCATTCTCGTCGGCGAGCTGCGCGACTTGGAGACGGTGTCGATCGCGATCGAGACCGCCGAGACGGGTCACCTCGTGTTCGGCACGCTGCACACGACGACCGCGGCTAGCACCATCGACCGCATCATCGACCAGTTCCCGGCCGACCGCCAGGAGCAGATCCGCGTGATGCTCTCCGAGTCGCTCAAGGGCGTCATCTCGCAGACGCTGTGCAAGAAGGTCGGCGGCGGGCGTGTCGCCGCGCGCGAGATCCTGCTCTCGGTGCCCGCGGTGTCGAACCTCATCCGCGAGGGGAAGACCTTCCAGATTCCCTCCGTGATGCAGACGTCGCGGCGCCTCGGCATGGTGACGCTCAGTGATGCACTGATCGATCTCGTCGACGCGAAGCTGGTAGAGCCCAAGGAGGCGTACATGAAGGCGCTCGACAAGCAGGCCTTCGCCAACATGCTGCGCACCCGAGACCACGACGTGAGCTTCATCGAGCCCGAAGCGGCGCCGAGCTCGGCGCGGCCGGAGCCGCCGGCGGGGAAGGGCGCCCCGCAGCGGCCGGCGGCGGCGCGCCGCTGACGCCGCGTGGGGACCGGGCGGACCCGAGACGTCGAGGGGGCGCGGACCGTGTGGTCCGCGCCCCCGCTCGTTTTTGCGTCGTCGATGTGTCGATGAGTTGGCGCCGGCTACGTTCGCGGTTCGGAACCCGAGGGATCGTTGTCGCCCAGGCTGCCCAATTCCACGCCGTGAGCGTCAGCGTCGCCCCCGCTGAGCTCGCCACGGGGACGCTCGTATTCGTCGCGCTCGCTGTAGCCATACCCGCCGAACACTTCACCCCCACGCATGTAGTCATGGCCGTAGCCGCGTCCGTGGGGGTAATCGTGGTTCGTCGGTTGATCCTGCTGCGCCATATGCACCTCCTGCGAAGAGTGACGGTCAGGAATGTCGCCGCATCGTGCGTGCCGCGGCACCGCCTGAAGGGCGATCCCGGCACCGCGGGATGGCACGCCGGCGGTGCCGCACCGTCGCGTGACGCGTGGCCGCGGGCGGCTCCCGCCGGGCGTGACCGAGGAGCTCGGCTTGTATCGCTCTTCCGCCGTACGATATACTTGTCGGCTATGCGGATCCGCAATATCGCCATCATCGCGCACGTCGACCACGGCAAGACGACCTTGGTCGACAAGATGCTGCGGCAGGCCGGGGCCTTCCGCGAGAACCAGGTCGTTCAGGAGCGCGTGATGGACTCCAACCCGCTCGAGCGGGAGCGGGGCATCACGATCCTCGCCAAGAACACCTCGGTCCGCTGGCAGGGGACGAAGATCAACATCGTCGACACGCCCGGCCACGCCGACTTCGGCGGCGAGGTGGAGCGCATTCTGCGCATGATCGACGGCGTGCTCCTCGTCGTCGACGCCTTCGACGGGCCGATGCCGCAGACGCGCTTCGTGCTGCGCAAGGCGCTCGAGCTGGGCCGCACCCCGATCGTGGTCATCAACAAGATCGACCGGCCGGGCGCCGACCCGCTGCGCGTGCACGACGAGGTGCTCGGCCTGTTCATCGAGCTCGAGGCGGACGAGGCGCAGCTCGACGCGCCGGTGGTCTACGCGTCGGCGCGCGAGGGCGTGGCGACCATGAGCCTCGACGTGCCGCCCGTGGACCTCGCGCCGCTCTTCGCGGCGATCGTCGAGCACGTGCCGGCCCCGCCGCACGACGCCGAGTCGCCCTTCCAGATGCTGGTCTCGACGATCGACTACTCGCCCTATCTGGGGCGGCTCGGGATCGGCCGAGTCGAGCGCGGCACGGTCCGCGTCGGCGAACAGGTGGCGCTCCTGCCCCTCGACCCTACCCAGCGGCAGGAGCAGGCGCGCGTGACGAAGCTCTACGCCTTCGAGGGGCTGGAGCGCGTCGAGGTGCCCCAGGCGTCGGCGGGCGAGATCGTGGCGCTCGCTGGTCTGGAGGGGGTCGAGATCGGGCTCACCGTCACCGACGTCGAGCACCCGGAGCGCCTGGCCGGCATCGCCGTGGAGGAGCCGACGATCTCCGTCGACTTCCTCGTCAACAACTCGCCGTTCGCGGGCCGGGACGGGCGGTTCGTGACGTCGCGTCAGCTCCGGGAGCGCCTGTTCCGCGAGTTGGAGCGCAACGTCGCACTCCGCGTCGAGGAGACCGAGGCGACCGACACGTGGACCGTGAGCGGCCGCGGGGAGCTCCACCTCTCCATCCTGATGGAGACCATGCGACGCGAGGGGTACGAGTTCCAGGTGTCGCGCCCGCGCGTGATCACGCGCCGGGGCGCGGCGGGCGAGCGACTCGAGCCGTACGAGGAGCTCGCGATCGACGTGCCGGAGGAGTTCCTCGGCGCCGTGATCGAGAAGCTCGGGCCGCGCCGTGCCGAGATGATCGAGATGAAGAACCCCGGGCAGGGGCTCGTGCGGCTGCTGTTCAAGATTCCGTCGCGCGGGCTGTTCGGCTATCGCTCGGAGTTTCTGACGGACACGCGCGGAACCGGGATCATCCACCACCGATTCCTGGAGTACGGGCCGTGGGCGGGCCCGCTCGCGGGCCGCTCTCGCGGAACGCTCGTTTCGATGGAGGGCGGAACGGTCGTTGCATTCGCCCTCGCCAACCTGCAGGAGCGTGCGACGCTGTTCGTCAGCCCGGGGGACGCTGTCTACGAGGGGATGATCGTCGGCGAGAACTCGCGGCCGGGTGATTTGGATGTGAACCCAACGAAAGAGAAGAAGCTGACGAACATGCGGAGCAAGGCGAGCGACGAGAACGTGCAGCTCGAGCCGCCGCGCGAGTTGACGCTGGAAGGCGCCCTTGAGTATATCGAGGACGACGAGTTGATCGAGGTCACGCCGCAGGCCATTCGCCTGCGGAAGCGCTATCTGAGCGCGAACGATCGGAAGAAGTTGTCGCGGGACGCCAAGAAGGAGCGCGAGCGCGCGTCGCTGTAATCCCCCCGGGCGCGCGTCCCTCACCACCCCTCACGGAGACCCCTGGTATGTCGTACACGTTCGAGTCGTCGTGGCCGGAGGTTTTGTTCGGCGCCGCCGGCTCCGCAGCGCCGACGCTCCGGCGCGCCGATGACGAACTCGACGAAGAAGAGTTGGACGACTTCGACGACGACTTCGACGACGAGCTGGACGAGGACGACGACCTCGACGACGAGGACGAGGACGAGGAGGACGAGGACCTCGACGAGGACGAGGACGACTTCGACGACGAGCTCGACGAGGACGATGAGGACGAGGAGGACGAGGAGGACGACTTCGACGACGAAGACGACCTCGAGGAGCTCGACGACGAGTTCGCCGACGACGAGGAGTGAGCGTCGGGGCATCGGGGGCGTCGCGGGGCGTCGCGGGGCGTCGCGGGGCGTCCGGGCGCCACTCTCGGCGTCGATCGAGGGGTCGAATTCGACCCGAGTCCGGGGTGGATTTTCACCCGAAAAAAGCGCGAAAAAAAGGCTGACTGCCCCCTTGAAATCGGGCTCTGGGAGGCTATACTTACTCCTCCCCGGCGGTGCCGGGGAGCCGAATAACGCTGATTGACAATCGAGTGTGGAATCGTGCGATGGCTCTCATCGATCCGCGGCCACGTGGGCTGCGGGGAGAGATCAATTCACGAATGTAAGTGATTCCGGACGCGGTCATCGGACCTCGTCCGAGGAACCGCGTTCGGGAGCTAATCAAATCTTCTCTTGGAGAGTTTGATCCTGGCTCAGGACGAACGCTGGCGGCGTGCTTAACACATGCAAGTCACGGGGGCCGGGCAGCGATGCCCGGCAACCGGCGAACGGGTGCGTAACACGTGAGCGACCTGCCGCGCCCCGGGGGATAGCCGGCCCAACGGCCGGGTAATACCGCATACGCTTCTTGGGGGGCATCCCCGAAGAAGGAAACCTCCGGGGGGGCGCGAGGGGCTCGCGGCCTATCAGCTCGTTGGCGGGGTGACGGCCCACCAAGGCGACGACGGGTAGCTGGCCTGAGAGGGTGGCCAGCCACATTGGGACTGAGAGACGGCCCAGACTCCTACGGGAGGCAGCAGTGGGGAATCTTGCGCAATGGTCTAACGACTGACGCAGCGACGCCGCGTGCGGGAGGACGCCCCTCGGGGTGTAAACCGCTGTTGCCCGGGACGAACAAGCCGACTCGTCGGCTCTGACGGTACCGGGTGAGGAAGCGCCGGCTAACTCCGTGCCAGCAGCCGCGGTAATACGGAGGGCGCGAGCGTTGTCCGGAATCACTGGGCGTAAAGGGCGCGTAGGCGGCGCGGGCAGCGTGCGGTGAAAGCCCGGGGCTCAACCCCGGGTCGGCCGTGCGAACTCCCGCGCTCGAGCACTGTAGGGGCGGGCGGAATTCCGGGTGTAGCGGTGGAATGCGTAGAGATCCGGAAGAACACCGGTGGCGAAGGCGGCCCGCTGGGCAGTGGCTGACGCTGAGGCGCGACAGCGTGGGGAGCAAACAGGATTAGATACCCTG
>Ga0307410_10000796_pt1 | contig 13340 bp, 7 predicted proteins | sample 322Ometagenome_3_FD_203707 | JGI IMG/M metagenome (GOLD analysis project Ga0307410, IMG submission 203707) | Maize rhizosphere microbial communities from greenhouse at UC Davis, California, United States - 322HYB-O-3 | ecosystem: Host-associated > Plants > Roots > Rhizosphere > Soil | place... | reverse complement strand
TCCTTCAGGCGGCGGGGTTCAATTTCCTCGACCAGCAGCGCATCGAGCGTCCTCGCGAGGTCGCGGGCCAGCCGCAGGCTCTCCGCCGACGCTTCGCCCCTGACGATAGACGCCAGCTTCAGTAGCCGTTCCAGGGGATCCATCGCGGGTGGGACGAACTCTCCGCTCTCGGCGGGATCAAGCGCGCCGCCGATCCTTTCGTCGAGCTCCGGATCGCCGATCGGGATCAACCGCGGCAACAGGAGTCCGGAGCCGCTTGCTCGAACAAACGCCTCGGTCATGGTCCGCACGGCACGGTTGTTGGGAAGCAGGATCCGTCCACCAGCGAGTGTCAGGGGATCGGATCCGAACTTGGCGATCAGTCCGGCGGCAAGCGAATCTGCAAACGAACGATGGATGGGGATAGTGAAGACCGCCGGACTCACGGCGAGAGTTTCAGGCATCTGCCAGGAAGGATTCCGTCTGCCGGATTGCGGCGGGCGTTCCGACATCGAACCACAGGCCCTGGTGAACGGCGCCAAAGCAGCGCCCAGCTTCGATCGCTTTGTCCCACAAAATATTCGTCGAGAACGGCCCCTCGGGCGCTCCTTCGAGCAACCGCTTCGAGACCATCTGGATACCGGTGTAGACGAACGGCGCGACGCGCGATTTCTCGCGCCTGCGGAGGCGTCCGGAGCGATCCATGTGGAAGTCCCCCCTACCCCGATTATTCTGGGCGCGCGCCTGCGGGACGAGCAAGAGCAGCGCGTCCATTCTCCTGTCATCCCAATGCGACGCGAGCAGCTTCAGGGTGTCGGCAGGCCCGTCCACCCACAGATTGTCGCTGTTCACGACCAGGAACGGGTCGGCGTCGATCAGCGGCTCCGCCCTGACCATCCCGCCACCCGTCTCGAGAAGCACGTCGCGCTCGTCCGAGATGACGACTTCGAGCCCGTTCGCTTTGGCTGCGAGGTGCGCTTCAAGTGCGCCGGGCAGATAATGAACGTTGACAACGATCTTCTGAACGCCCGCGGCCCGCAGGCGATCGAGCACGTGGTCGAGCAGCGCCCGTCCTGCCACCTCAATCAGCGGCTTGGGGCGCGTTGCCGTCAACGGTCGCATGCGCTTTCCGAGGCCGGCAGCCATGACCATGGCCGTCTTCGGTACGTCAGCAGTGACTTCGGCTCGGAGCCTCAGGGCACGGCGTGGGACGCTCACGCGGCCTGCTTCCAGGGAGCAGCGCGATGCTCGGGGCGAACATTTGCGTCGAACCAGTCGCGAACCGGTTCCAGTCCCGGCTGGGCGAGATCGCGCTCGAGCAGACCCCACATGCGCGGCTGGAACTGCCTGTAGCTCGGCTTATTGTCGCGTTTCCAAAGACGCGTGAACACGCCAAGTATGCGTGTGTTTCTTTGGGCTGCTAGCGCCCAATAGGCCCGCTCCAGCGCTTCACTGCTGCCCGTCGCGGCGACATAGCGGTCGATCATCGCTCGCTCGACGTCCGGCGAAACGTCGCGCCGCGCATCCTCGAGCACGGACGCTAGGTCGTAAGCGGGGTGGCCGGCCAGCGCGTCCTGAAAATCGAGGAGTCCAAAACGCGCGACACCCTCCCGTCCCTGCACCAGCATCACGTTCTCGGCATGATAATCGCGAAGAACCGTAACCGGACCAAGCCGGTCGTTGGAAACCGGTTCGAGTACCTTCGTCCAGGCGGCCAGGTAAGCGCCTTCATCCACCGACAGACCGACAGCCGGACAATACCATTGAGTGAAGAGCTTGAGTTCTTCCAACCACTGATCGAGGCCATGCTCCGGAAGGCCGTCCATCGGCGAATGCTGGTGCAAGTGGACCAGCACGTCGGTCGCGAGTTCGTACAGCTCCCGCTCGCGTGAGGGATCCTCGTCCAGAAACTCGCGGAGCCGCCAATCTCCGAAGTCGCCGAGCAGCAGTAATCCTCTCTCCATGTCGCGCGCGAGGATTTCAGGCGCGCTCAGCCCCTTGTCCGCGAGCCATTCTGCGACCGCGACGAACGGGCCCGGATCCTCATGTGGCGGCGGAGCATCCATCAGCACGGCCGTACGGTCGCCGTGGCGTACCCGGAAATAACGACGGAACGACGCGTCACCGGCAAGCGGAAGAATCTCCGCGCCTTCCCATCCGCAGGCCGCAAGGAACTCGGGCGCGGCGGAGGGCGGAATCATGCTGGGGGCCATCGGCCCTGCCATGAAGCCGGAACCTCCGCTGTCAAGCGCCGCGCGCCGCCTTCGGCGAATTCCAGGGTGAGTCCAAGCGCGTGCGGCCAGCCCGAAGCGCCCGCCATCTCCGGCCATTCGACCAGCAACACACCCTCGTCCGCGGCTTCGAGGCCCAGCTCGTCGAGCTCGGACGGATCCTCGATGCGGAACAGGTCGACGTGCCATACCGGAAGATCGAGCTCGTCGTAGGGCTGCACGATGGTAAAGCTCGGGCTCGGAACTTCGCCGAGATGCCCCAACGCCTCGATCAATCCGCGGGCGAGAGCGGTCTTCCCGACGCCGAGGGGGCCCGAAAGCGTGATCGCGTCGCCCGGCCTAAGCGCCTTGGCGAGCCCGGCCCCCAACGCCAACGTTGCCTGTTCGTCCTCAAGGATCATTTCGAATTACGCGGGACCGTCAGGGTCACCGTCGTGCCCTTCCCCTTTTTCGACACGAGCTCGATGGTCCCGCCATGCGCCTCGATGAACTGGCGGGTCAGCGGCAAGCCTAGCCCAAGTGCGGCTTCGCCCCGAACACCGGCTTCGTCGATCCGATCGAAACGGTCGAACACGCGCGGCAAGTCCTCCTTGGCGATCCCGATGCCGTTGTCGCTGATCCGTATCGTTGCGAAGTTTTCGTCACCACCGGCCTCGAGCCGGATGCGGCCCCGTTTGTCGGTATAGGCAACGGCATTGTCCAGAACGTGCTCGATCGATTCTCTCAGCCTTCGCGCGTCGGCGAATGCGAAGCCGGCGCTTTCGTCAATATCCTCATCGACTTTCTGGCTCTTCTCGCCCGCGCGAGGCTGGACCGCCTCGATCGCCATCCGGCAAAGACCAGCAATGTCGACGCGCTCCCGTTCGAGAACGATTCCGCGAGTATCGCCCTGGGTTAGATCAAGCACGTCGTCGATGAGCTTCGACAGCCGCGCGACGGCCTCCAGGATAGCGTCCACATAGTCCGATGCGGAAGAGCTAAGCTTCCCGGCATATCCACCTGCAAGCATCTCCGCGAACCCGCCGATCGACGTGAGCGGAGTGCGCAATTCATAGCTCATGTTGGCAACAAAATCGGTCTTGACCTTGTCAGCCGCTTCGAGAGCCTCCGCACGTTCGCGGAGGGCCGCCTGAATCCGGGTCGAATCCGTCACGTCGACCATCGTGAACAGTGCGTTACCGTCCGGTAGAGGAACCGCCGCAAATTCGAAATGGCGGCCGTCGGTCAACGAGATCCGGCCGCTCGATGACTGGCGGTCGCTGGTCGTCTGGCGGACCATCTCCCGTATTTGGGCAGCGGCGGTCGGGTTGACGAGCTTGCGGGCCATGGCCGGAATCAACTCATCCACGCGGGGATGTTCGGTGAGCCTCTCTTCTTCAATGTCCCAGACATCGCAGAAGCGTCGGTTCCACAAGTAGAGACGCCCGTCGCTTGCGAAGACGCTGATCGCCTCGAACAGGTTATCGAACGTCGCCGTCCGGACGCGAAGCAAGGTATCCCGCGCGGACGCCAGCCTCACTTGCTCGGTGCGGTCCTCCATGAACATTCGCAGACCCCCGTCAGGCAGGGGTTGCGCGACGACACGTAAATGGTCCCCGTCGGCCAGGATCCAGTCTTCCTCGATCACTTCCTGAGTGCTCGTGAACCAGGCCCGCCGGTCCGCCTTCCACACGGGGAAATCGCGGACTTCGGGAAGGCGATTTTTTTCCCTCATGCGCTCTAGCACCCGGTCGAATTCCGGGCGTTCGGCAAGCCATTCGGGATCAAGATGGGTCATGACCGCGAAGGGCAAGTTGAAGAAGGTCACGCCCTGCTCGGAATCGAACTGGATCGTGCCCGCGGTCATGCGGTCCGCGAGGTCGCGCTGAGACTGGACGTGCCTCATCAGCTCCGCACGGGCGTCTTCGAGTTCCTGGACGTCGATCGCAAAGCCGGCGACCGCTCCTGTCGGCAGAGGCACGTTGACGATATGCATCATTCGCCGTTCGCCGCGCACGGTGGCCGGCTGCATCTGCGCGATCGGCTTGCCGCCCTCGAGCGCCGCTTCGGCCGAAGCGCGCGCACTGTCGGGCCCGGTCGCATCGATCAGTTCGGTGGAACGGGCGATAACGTCGGATGCGTCGCGCGCTTCGACCGCCTTCACGAAGGCGCTGTTGACGAGACCTAGGCTGAGGTCGGGGCCGCGATACCACATCGGAAATGGCGCCGCCTCGATCAGGTGGGTAAGGGAATCCAGCGCGGACTCCGTCTGATGGATTCGCTGGGCGAGCTTCGCCCGCTCCGCCTCGGAGGCGCTGGTATCGGAAAGCCAGAGCAGCATTGCGCCCGCTCCCTCCGAGGCCGGCGCAGGCCCGCCGCGGACTTCGAAGACGCGGTCCGATCCCGAAACGCGAACCTGCGCCTGGACCGGCGATCCGGACAAGGCGGCGTCGGCCACCGCCTCCCGCAGCGCCTGCACGTCGTCACCGACCAGCCCGTGATCGTATCCTGCAAGTTCATCCCAGGACCGCGGCTTCCGCTCGAGGCCCAGTTCGCGCGCGAGCCGGACATCGGCATCTATCGACCCATCCGCGCGTACCAGGAGAGGCCGTGCCGGCGCCACCTCGAGCAGCGCTGCCAGCGAGCGAGCCGAACCGACCAGGGCGCTTGCGTCCCGCATCCGCCGGACGGCAACCACCAGCAATGAGGCGGCAATCGCCAGCCACAAGCCCGCGATCGCCAGCACAATCCACGATGAGCCCCCCAGCTCGCCCATTCAGCCCCGGTACCTCGCGAAATTCACACGACTCGGTAGTCCCCACGACCTTCGTCGAAAAGGGCTTTCGAACGCAGGCGATGCCCTTGTAGCCAAGATACCACCTCCCAGGCCGCAAGCGACCAGGTCGCCAGTCAGCCGGTTCCCGATGCCGTGTCATTAATGTGACAGGGCATGATCAAATTCGGCAAACCACTCAGAGATAATTGAAAATTTCACGGGTTGCGGCTGAATTCACGAATCTGCGGCTGTGCCTAACGGGGAATGAGTATCCGATGACAAAGAAAAGCTTGTTGGAAGCGACTGCGCTTCGTTCGGTGGCTATCGGCCTGGCCTTCGCTTTTACGACCCCTGCCTTGGCACAGGAGACGCAGGAGGATCAGGCGCAGAATCCACCTGAGACGTTATCGACCGAGCAGGAAGTCGAGTCCGGACAGAACGCGACTACCGATCAGGCGATCGTCGTAACCGGTTCGCGCATCCGCCGTCCGAATTTGGAGTCGGTCGTGCCGGTCACCTCGGTCGGCGGCGAGGAATTCTTCGAGACCGGCCAGACGTCCGTCGGCGACACTCTGAATGAACTTCCAGCCCTTCGGAGCACGTTCAGCCAGGCGAACTCGACTCGCTTCCTCGGCACCGCAGGACTCAACCTGCTCGATCTTCGGGGCTTGGGCACGCAGCGCACCCTCGTGCTCGTCAACGGTCGCCGGCACATTGCTTCGAACGTCCTCGGCAACGCCGTGGAAGTCGACGTCAACACGATCCCGACCGACCTGATCGAACGGGTCGATATCGTGACGGGCGGCAACTCCGCCATCTACGGATCGGACGCCATCGCCGGTGTCGTGAACTTCGTGCTGAAGCAGGACTACGAAGGTATTCAGGTCCGGGGCCAGGGCGGCATCAGCAAGTATGGGGACGCGGGCAGCTATTATGTCAGCGCGCTTGGCGGCAAGAACTTCGCCGACGGTCGCGGCAATATCGCGGTGAACCTCGAATTTGCCAAGCAGGACGCCTTCTACGCGTCGCAGCGCGGCAAATGCTTCAGCACTGTATGCGCGTTCCTCATCGTCGATGACGATGCCGACAATCCTACAGGAGCCGATGGGGTCCCCGATCGGCGCTTCTTCGAAGACGTTCGATTCCCCTATTTTGCCAACGGGGGCAGCCTTTGGGTGGGGTTCCCATACCTCGATGGCGTGCCCGGACGGCGGGCACCAGGGTATTTCGCGAATTCGTACCTGTTCCAGCCCGACGGGACATTGATTCAGCAGACGGGCGAACGCATCGGCACGCCTTACTTCGGCTATTTCCTCGGCGGGAACGGCAGCAACTTCCGCGAAGGGAAGCAGTTCGGCTTCCAGCCCAATCTCAAACGGTATAGCGCCAATCTCCTGGCGCACTTCGACGTGTCCGATGCCGTCAAGCCGTTTATCGAAGCCAAGTTCGTTCGCACCGACTCGCTCGGCAATGCCTCGGGCCCGTTCTTCGGCCCATCCATCGGTGAACTGTACCCGTCCAACTGCTTCGACGACGACAATGATCCGACGACTCCTGACTCCTGCCCGGCGGGCCCGAACCAGGGGGGCACCGGGATTTATCCGACCCGGTTCAGCAATGCTCTTGGGGCATTCGTCCCGCTCAGCCGCGAGAATGTCTTCACCAGTAACCCGTTCCTGAATCCTCAGGCACGCACGCTGCTGGAGAATAATTACTACACCTACTTCTCGGTTTACCGGAACTATCTGGACCTCGGAAACCGCGAGGAAAAGGCGCGGCGTGACACGTACCAGATCGTCGCCGGCGTTCGGGGCGACTTCAATGACGACTGGTCGTACGAAGTTTCGGCGAACTACGGCAAGCTGAAGGAAAACACCCGGATTCTCGGCAACGTGAACATGCAGCGTTTCCTGCTCGCACTCGATGCCGTGGACGACGGTACAGGAAATATCGTCTGTCATTCGCAGATCGACCCGAATTTCGCGCTTGGACTCGCAGGGAACACCTTTGGCCAGCAACAGCTGGCAAACGATGTCGCGGCGTGCGTTCCGGTCAACGTGTTCGGCTCGGGCAACATCACCGACGCCGCAAGAAACTACATTCTTCAGGACACGGTTGCGAAGGGCTGGATCAAGCAGTTCGTCGTGAACGCCTTCATGTCCGGCGACACCAGCGAGTTCCTGAACCTCCCGGGCGGACCGATCGGCTTCGCTCTTGGCGCGGAACATCGCACCTACGACATCAGCTATAAGCAGGACGCGTTCACCTCGAATGGCCTGACGTTCTACAATGCGATCCCTGATTTCACTCCGCCCAAGTTCCGGGTGAACGAAGTCTTCGGGGAAGTTCGCCTCCCGATCCTGAAGGATCAGTTCGTGCATGAGCTGACTCTGTCGGGCGCGGCACGTTACGCGAAGTACAAGACGTTCGGTGGTGTCTGGGCGTACAATTACGGTGCCGAACTCGCGCCAACTCGCGACATCCGCTTCCGCGGAAACTTCTCGAGAGCCGTTCGTGCACCGAGCCTTGCCGACGCCTTCACACCGCTCGGTGTAAACTTCACTCCGGCGCCAACCGATCCGTGCGATGTGTCCAGCATCAACAATGGCACAAGCAGCCGTCCCGCAAACTGCGCGGCGGACGGTGTGCCCGCGGGATATGTCTTCAAGTACAACCAGTCGCTGCAGTATCAATCGGGTGGCAATGTGAATCTGAAGCCGGAAACGGCGGACTCCGTCACGCTCGGCGGCGTGTTCACCCCGCAGTGGATCCCGGGGCTGTCGCTATCGGTCGATTACTACAAGATCACCGTCAATGACGTGATCACGGCACCGACAGTCCAAGACGTTTTGAACGCCTGTTACGACTTGCCCTCGATCGACAATCCGTTCTGCGCCCTATTCGACCGAAATCCGGGTCCAGGGCTCGGGCCGAAGGGCGAAATTCCAGGACGCATCCTGGAAGGTAACTTGCAACTGGTGCCGGTGAACTACGCAAAGTTGCGAGTCCGGGGTATCGACGTCGAAGCTGCCTACAGAACGAACCTGTTCAATATCGGCCGCCTGGATACGAGGTTCATCTACACCTACGTCATGCAGAACGATCAGTTCCTCGACCCGACCAATCCGGGTTTCGCGGACCAGATCCTTTACGAGCTTGGCGATCCGGAAGATGCGTTCAACTGGAACAACTCGCTGAAAGTCGGCAAGTTCACCTTTGGGTACCAGATGCGTTACATCGGGAAGATGTTGATCAACGGTGCCGAGTACGAGACCTTCTTCTCGAAACAGGGGCGCCCGCCGGAAGATTCGGACTATGCGGAGCGGAAGTTCTACCCGTCCGTATTTTACCATGACATCCGCGCGTCGGTCGACGTGACGCCGAGATTCAACTTCTACCTTGGCGTTGACGACGTGACGAACAAGAAACCGCCGTTCGGTCAAAGCGGCGCCGGTGGAGGAAGCGGTATCTACCGCAACATCGGCCGCTTCTTCTACGGAGGCGTGGTCGCAAAGTTCTAATATCGTTCGGTTGAAGATTGAGGGCCGGGACATTCCCGGCCCTCTTTTATTAGGGTCCAGCCTGAACAGGCCCAACACAAACGCGTGATTTCCTTTTGTTTTATACCTTGAGCTGTGCTTGGAGCACCGGATGAGCAATCCTGCCGCGCAGGCCACGATGACCGTGGGTGATGCGCTCAACCGCGCCCGACAGCTGACCGTAACGAAACCGCAGACCGCTGCCCGACAGGCCCGAGCCATCATCCAGGTGGAGCCGTCCATCGCGGAAGCTCATTTGATCCTGGCGGCAGCACTTCGGAATCTCGGTGATACGCAAAGCGCGATCGAGGCGGAACAACGCGCAGTGCAAATCTCGCGCTCAGACCCGGTCCTTGCGCGGGTTGCAGAATATCTCGAGACCGATCAGCTACCGGGCGCTGAACGGCTACTCGAGCTGTTCCTCAAGGACACGCCCAACGATCCAGAAGCCCTGCGGCTCTCCGCGCGCCTGGCCAAGCGCAATGGCCAGCTGGAGCGCGCTCAGGCGCAGCTCGGGCGGGCGCTCCGGATCGCCCCAAGCTTTGCGGCTGGCCGGGAAGATCTCTGGGCCCTCTTCAAGTCGGAGGAAGGCGCGCTCGACAAACCGTGGTCGGCGCCGGCAGAGCCTCCTGTCGGAACGGAGGAGTTTGACGTCTCTCTCGCTGAAAACGAAAGGCTGGTCAGGGAGGAGCCAAGCAAACCGGGGAATTGGCTGAGCTTCGGCCATATCCTGCGCATCTCGGGGCGATCGTCGGAAAGCGTTGAGGCCTATCGGCGATCGGTGGAGCTCGTCTCCACTTATGGGGATGGTTGGTGGGCCCTGGCAGATCTCAAGACCTTCAAGTTCACGCCCGAAGACGTGGATGTCATGGTTCAAGCGCTGGCGGATCCCGCTGCAAATCCCAACGACCGCATCAAAATCCATTATTCGCTTGGTAAGGCGTTGCGCGACCAAGGCGATTTCGCCTCGTCTTTCCTCCATTACGATAGCGCGAACAAGCTCAAACGAGAGTTCGTCATCTACGATGCCGATTCCGTTGACCTGCATGTTGCCAAGTCGGAGGCGACCTTCACGAAGGAATTCTTAGAAGGCTTGGCGCTTGGCGGTTTTGCGACGAAGGAGCCGATCTTCATCGTCGGTATGCCGAGGGCCGGTTCGACACTGGTTGAGCAAATCCTTTCGTCGCACAGCCAGATCGAAGGAACCGAGGAACTTTTCGACCTGAGCCTGATATGCGAATTCCTCGCCGGAGGTCATAGTGCCGAGCTGGAAGCTCCGGCATATATCGACAAGTTGCAGGACGTTTCGCCGGAGGATTTTTCAGCGCTTGGCGCGTCTTACATCTACACGTCCCGCTCAAAGCGGCATTCCAGGCGGCCGCATTTCACCGACAAGATGCCAGCCAATTGGATGCACGTAGGGCTCATCCAGCTGATTCTGCCGAATGCCTACATCGTCGACGTGCGCCGCGATCCAATTAGCTGTTGTTTCTCCAACTTCAGGCAGAATTTCGCGAGCGGGAAGAACTTCGCCTACGATCTTGAAGAGCTTGGCCGCTATTACTCCGCCTACGTTCGGTCGATGGCGCATTTCGATCGGGTGCTCCCCGGCCGGGTCCATCGCGTTCACTACGAAGCGCTGGTTTCGAATCCGGAGGACGAAATCCGAAAGCTACTCGCCTACCTGCAACTTCCTTTCGAAGAAGCCTGCCTGCGTCAGCATGAAAATCCTCGTGCCGTGAAGACTTCGAGTTCAGAGCAGGTTCGGCAGCCGATCTACTCCGATTCAGGTGAGGAAGCGCTCCCATACGGGGCCTGGCTTGCACCGCTTAGGAATGCTCTTGGAGACGTTGCCGACTGTTACCCGGAAGTGCCGCCGCGTTGGGGCGACAGGTGATTGCGACGGTCGGTACGCAGGGTACGAAGGACGAGGCCCTCCAGAATACACGGCAACTGCTGGCTCGGGACCCAGAATCAGCCGAACGACAAGCACGGATTATCATCGAGGGCGACGCGGAGTGCATAGACGCGCACACGCTCCTTGGGCTGGCCCTTCGTCGGCAGGGGCGCACGGATGAGGCGCTAATATCGGAGCAAAGGGCAATCGACCTCTCCATGCTCCAGCCTACGGTCTTCGAAGCGCTGATGACTTTGTCGTTGCAGCAGCTCGATAAGAGCGAACGGGCTGCTCGGACCGTCCTTGAAACACATCCCGAGAATGCAGCGGGAATGCGCCTCCTGGCCGAGGTCGCGGCCCGGATGGGTCAGCTCGATGAAGCTGAGCGGTTACTTAGAAGAGCACTCACAGTAGCCCCCTCTTATGAATTAGCCCGGTCTCTCTTGGCCAGGATCGAGCGAGCGCGAGCCATTCTCGGAAACGGCAAAACGCTTCCTGATCGGGGCATAACTGAATTAATCGAGCCGTCGGCAGGTGAGACCCCGACCGACGAAGCGCTGCATGTCTATGAAATCATGGCGCAGGAGCATTCGGATAATGCCGAACTGTTGGTCAGCTACGGACATCTGTTGCGCACCATCGGGTCACAGGACAAGGCGGTCGAGCGTTATCGGCAGGCGATTGCCGTGAAACCGACCTTTGGCGAAGCTTGGTACGCGATCGGCGACTTGAAGGCCTCCCGCTACTCACCAGAGGACGTCACCGAGCTCCAGCACCTCGCTCAATCCGACGTCCGCGGTCTCGATCGTGCGCAGATCCTCTTCGCCCTGGGCCGGGCGCTCGAGCAGTTCGGTGATTACCCCGACTCGTTCGAGGCGTACGCCGAGGCCAACCGTCTTCGATCGACGCAGACCGACTACGATGCGGCCGTGACGGCACGTCACGTGGATCACTCGTGCCAAGTTTTCGACGCTGACTATTTTGCCAGGCGGGCAGGCGCAGGTGAACTGTCGAAAGGCCCTGTATTCATTCTCGGAATGCCACGAGCAGGATCCACACTGCTTGAGCAAATCCTCGCTAGCCACTCGCAGATCGAACCGACCGGCGAACTCACCGATATCGCAAATATCGCGAACTCCTTGAGTCAATCCGAGCAGACACGGCAAGATAGTGCATACGACCCGGAAGCTGTCGCCAGACTGCCCCAATCGGACCTTCTGAGACTTGGGCGAGGGTATCTATGGAACGCGGGGCTTCGGCGGCGGACCAAAAAGCTCCTCTTCATCGACAAGATGCCGAACAACTGGCTGCACCTCGGTTTCATCCTCTCGATCTTGCCGAATGCAAAGATCATCGACGCGCGACGGCATCCGATGGCGTGCTGCTTCTCCAACTTTCGTCAGAATTTCGTGGCAGGCCAAGAGTTTACGTATGACCTAAACGACATCGGCCGGTTCTACAGGGACTATGTGAGGATGATGGCTCACTTTGACGAAGTGGTTCCTGGGCGCGTGTATCGCGTGATCCACGAACGGCTTGTCGCAAATCCCGACGAAGAAGTTCGCCGCATGCTCGACTTCGTGGGGGTCGAGTTTGAGGAATCCTGTTTGCGTTTCTACGAGAACAAGCGAGCCGTGCGGACGGCGAGTTCGGAGCAGGTCCGCCGACCGATCAATCGCGAAGGCCTCGACCAGTGGCGGAACTTCGACCCTTGGCTCGGGGACCTTCGGCAGGCACTGGGTCCGATCGTCGACTCTTACCCCGACGTGCCTGCCGCGTTGGTGGACGGAAGCGCCTAGATCAATACCGATAATGGTCCGGCTTGAACGGTCCTTCCTTGGAGACCCCGATGTAAGCCGCCTGCTTCTCGTTGAGTTCGCTCAAGTGCACTCCGAGTTTACCCAGGTGCAGGCGCGCAACCTTCTCGTCGAGGTGCTTTGGGAGCACGTACACGTCGTTCTTGTACTGGTCCGACTTCGTCCAAAGTTCGATTTGCGCGAGGACCTGGTTGGTGAAGCTCGATGACATGACGAAGCTCGGGTGGCCCGTCGCGTTGCCGAGGTTCACGAGGCGCCCCTTCGACAATACGATGATTTTCTTGCCGTCCGGGAACTCGACCTCGTCGACCTGCGGCTTGATCTCGGTCCATTTGTAGTTGGCCAGCGCACCGATCTGAATCTCGCTATCGAAATGGCCGATATTCGAAACAATCGCCATGTTCTTCATCGCCCGCATGTGATCGAGCGTGATGACGTCCATATTGCCGGTCGCGGTGACGAAGATGTCGGCGCGCGGAGCGGCCTCTTCCATCGTCACGACCTCATAGCCTTCCATCGCCGCCTGAAGCGCGCAGATCGGATCGACCTCGGTCACGATGACACGGGCGCCGCCGTTGCGGAGCGATGCAGCCGAGCCCTTGCCGACATCGCCGAAGCCGGCGACGCATGCGACCTTGCCGGCGAGCATGACGTCGGTCGCGCGGCGGATGGCGTCAACCAATGATTCCTTGCACCCGTAGAGGTTGTCGAACTTCGACTTGGTGACGCTGTCGTTGACGTTGATCGCCGGGAACGGGAGCTTGCCGTTCTTGGCGAGGTCATAGAGGCGATGGACGCCCGTCGTCGTCTCTTCCGACACGCCCTTGATCGCCTCGACCGTCTTGGTGAGGTAGCCGGGACGCTCGGCCAGGAACCTCGTCAGCGTCGCCGCGAAGATTTCCTCTTCCTCGTTCGAAGGCGTGAACAACTCTTCACCGCCTTCGACGCGATAACCCCAAAGAGCGAACATGGTCGCGTCGCCGCCGTCGTCGAGAATCATGTTGCAGGTCGTGTCCTGGCCCCAATCGAAGATCCTGGTCACGTAATCCCAATATTCCTCGAGCGTTTCGCCCTTCACCGCGAACACCGGGACGCCGCTCGCCGCAATAGCGGCCGCGGCAT
>Ga0307410_10000795_pt1 | contig 13341 bp, 9 predicted proteins | sample 322Ometagenome_3_FD_203707 | JGI IMG/M metagenome (GOLD analysis project Ga0307410, IMG submission 203707) | Maize rhizosphere microbial communities from greenhouse at UC Davis, California, United States - 322HYB-O-3 | ecosystem: Host-associated > Plants > Roots > Rhizosphere > Soil | place... | reverse complement strand
AGAAGGTGATTAGACCCGCCGCCATGCCCGAACTGGCACAGACCCAAGCGCGGTCCGCCGCGCTGATCAAGGCCGCGCGCCGAATCACCGTGAAGGTGGGTTCGTCGCTGCTCGTCGATGCGAGCGGCGACGGCATCAGGCGCGACTGGCTGAAGAGCCTCGGTGAGGACATTGGGCGTCTGCGCGAAGGCGGAAAGCAGACGGTGATCGTCTCGTCGGGTGCAGTCGCGCTGGGCCGGCGGCAATTGTCGCTCAAGAGGTCCGCGCGGCTGTCGTCGAAGCAGGCGGCCGCGGCGGCGGGACAGCCTTTGCTCATGCGCGCCTGGGAGGAAGCCGTCGCTCCGTTCGGGATCCCAACTGCGCAGCTTCTTCTGACGCTCGACGATACGGAATCGCGGCGGCGCTGGCTCAATGCGCGTGCGACGATGGAGGTCCTGCTTGGCCAAGGCGCGCTTCCGGTGATCAACGAGAACGACACGGTTGCGACCGAGGAACTGCGCTACGGCGACAACGACCGACTGTCGGCGCGCGTCGCGCAAATGATCCAGGCCGATCTACTGGTCCTGCTGTCGGACGTCGACGGAGTTTACACCGGCGACCCGTCGCGCGACCGCAGCGCTCGGCACGTGCCCCACATCGAGGCGATCACGGCTGACGTCGAGCGCTGGGCCGGAGGGGCTTCCGGTGCGGGCGTCGGCTCGGGCGGAATGCGAACGAAGATCGCCGCCGCCCGCGTCGCGCAAAGCTTCGGCTGCGCGACGATCATCGCCTCGGGGCATGGCAATCATCCGCTGGAGCATCTTGAAAGCGGTGATGCGACTGCGACGGTGATCGACGCGGCGGGATCGCCAGCGCGAGCCTACAAGCAATGGATTGCGGGAACGCTCGTCCCCGCGGGCAGCGTGACGGTGGACGCCGGCGCGGTAAGCGCCTTGGCTGCTGGCAAGAGCCTGCTCCCGGCGGGCGTTCGCGAAGTGACCGGCACCTTCGAGCGCGGCGTGTGCCTGCGGGTGCTCGGTCCCGACGGTCGCGAGATTGCGCGCGGCATCAGCGGCTACACTTCGGCCGAGACGCAGGCGATTCTCGGATGCCCGAGCGCCGATATCGAGAACCGCCTCGGCTACAGCGGCCAGGACGAGCTCATCCACCGCAACGACCTGGTGCTGATGTGAGCGTCCGCGAGCAGCTCGGCGCCATGGGCCAGGCCGCCCGCGATGCGGCGCAACTTCTGCGTGAAGCACCGGCGGAGCACCGAAGTCGCGCAATTCGCGCGATCGGTGCGCATCTTCGCGCGCGATCCGCCGACATCCTCGCAGCGAATGCGGCTGACGTGGCGGAAGCGACGACGATGGTCGATCGCCTGCTCCTCAACCCGGAACGGCTAGAGTCCATGGCGAGCGCAATCGAGGATATCGCGGCGATCCCGGACCCTGTGGGCGAAGTGACCGAAACCTGGACGCGACCGAACGGCCTGGCGATCTCGCGCGTTCGGACGCCCATCGGCGTCATCGGCATGATCTACGAAAGCCGGCCGAACGTGACGGCCGATGCAGCGGCCATCTGTCTCCGCTCCGGCAATGCCGTGATCCTCCGTTCGGGATCGGAGGCGTTGCGGAGTGCCCTGGCAATCGGCGAGGCGATCACTGCCGCCCTGAAGGAGGCGGGACTTCCCGAAGCAGCCGTTCAGATCGTAGCTACCCCGGACCGGGACGCGGTCGGCGCGATGCTCGAAGGTCTGGGCGGCACGATCGACCTGATCATCCCGCGCGGGGGGCGCGCACTCGTCGAGCGCGTCGGCACCGAAGCGCGAGTGCCGGTCCTGGGGCACCTTGAGGGCGTCTGCCACACGTACGTGCATGCGTCCGCCGACCCTGACATGGCCGCCGAGATCGTACGCAACGCCAAGCTTCGCCGCGTGTCCGTCTGCGGAGCGACCGAGACATTGCTCATCGATCGCGTCGCCGCGCCTTCGCTGCTGCCGGGCATCGCCTCAGAACTCGAAGGCTGCGAGCTGCGCGGAGACGAGACAGCTCGCGCAATCTTCCCGATGGCCGCCGCGACCGAGGCGGATTGGCACACGGAATATCTTGAGCCGATCCTGGCGGTGAAGACCGTCGATGGCCTCGACGGCGCAATCGAGCACATCGCTACATACGGCACGGGTCACACCGAGGCGATCGTCGCGGAGGATGCCGCAGCCGCAGAGCTGTTCCTCAATCGGGTCGACAGCGCCATCGTCATCTGGAACGCCTCGACCCAGTTCGCCGATGGCGGAGAATTCGGTTTCGGCGCGGAAATCGGCATCGGCACCGGTAAGATGCATGCTCGCGGACCTGTGGGGCCGGCGCAGCTGACCTCATTCAAATATCAGGTGCGCGGCACGGGCCAGATCCGGCCCTGACGGGATCCCGCCGCGTGTTGGTTTCGCAAACGCCTGCAGCGGTCACGGCGCGATATTGTATCCCATTTGTCACGTGGCGCGCGAATCTTCGCCACATTACTCTCTGTGGGTTGACCACCGTCCTCGGTCCGTGCATTTTTGGGATCCCATGCAGAACCGCGTGATCCCGACTGCCGCCGATGCGCTTACCGGCGCCGCGATGTCGCACGCGCAACGCATGACCATGATTACGACCATTATGACGGCCACGCGCGAGCGGGGAGTGAGCGGCTGACAACGGTCTAACAAACCAGATTTCACCGACCCGCTCCCTCCCTGAGGCAAGCGGGTCTTTTTTTGCCCATTCGATTGAAAGCGACCACGAGATGTCCAGTTCGAAACAAGTCGCGAAGGAGGCGCAGGCCAAACGGCTGTGCGTGCTCAAGTTCGGAAGCTCGGTTCTCGAGCGCGAGGAGGACTATCCCAAGGTCGTCCATGAAATTTACCGCCACGTCCGCAATGGCGAGAAAGTCGTCGCGGTCGTGTCAGCGCTTGCGGGCGAAACGGACGCCTTGCTCGCGCAAGCCCGACGCGTCGGCGGCGACAAGGCCCCGGACGCGCTCGTTGCCCGGCTGGCCCGCGTAGGCGAACTGCAGTCCGCCGCGCTGATGGCGCTGGCGCTGAGCAAGGCAGGCCTCCGGGCATGGACGCTCGATCCGCAGGAGATGGCGCTGGACGCAGTAGGCTCGCCGCTCGATTCCAATCTCACGCGTGTCGATGCCGAGGCGGTCTGGGCGAAAATCGACCTCAACGATGTGGTCGTATTGCCGGGCTTCATCGCCGACCATGCCGAGTTCGGCGTCGTGACGCTCGGCCGCGGCGGGACCGATCTCAGCGCCGTCTTCTTTGCCGACCAGCTCGACGCGCATCGCGTTCGCCTGATCAAGGACGTCGACGGCGTTTATGACAAGGACCCGGCGCGCAACGCCGGTGCCCAGCGTTTTTCTCAATTGAGCTATGCCGAGGCGGAGAAGGCCAGCAGCGGCCTTATCCAGGTCAAGGCGATCCACGCCGCGGCCGAAAAGGACGTGTTGATCGAGGTCGCAGCGCTCGGCTCGGCCGAAGCGACGACCATCGCCAACCTCCCCGCCGCCAAGTCGCGGCCGCCCCGGCCGGAGCGGCTGCGAGTCGCGCTGCTGGGCTGCGGCTCCGTCGGCAAAGGGGTGCTCGACCTGCTGCTGTCCCAGCCGGAATTGTTCGAGGTCGGCCCCGTCCTTGTTCGCACCGCGGATCGTCACAGCGAGAACGTGAAGTTCACCCAGAGCCTGGACGAAGCACTTGCGGGTGAACCGGACGTGCTGATCGAAGTGCTCGGCGGTTCCGAATTGGCGGCCGAAGCGATGCACTCGGCGCTCCTGCGCGGCGCTCAGATCGTAACGGCCAACAAGGCGGCGGTCGCAAAGCATTGGGACTCGCTTCATGCCTGCGCTGCCCGCAACGGAGGCGAGCTTCGTTATTCAGCGGCCGTCGGCGGTGGCGCCCCGGTGATCGAGACGCTTCGGCGTCTTTCCGGCTCGGTCGTGTCGGTCGAAGGCGTGATGAACGGCACGTGCAACTATCTGCTCAGCCGCCTCGCGGAGGGGACGAGTTTGGAAAAAGCGCTGGCGAAAGCGCAGGAACTTGGCTTCGCGGAAGCGGACCCGAGCGCCGACGTCGATGGCCACGATGCCGCCGACAAATTGTCGATTCTCGTCCGGGAGGCGTTCGGGGTCGCGGTCGTTCCGCAGCTCATCGCCAAGCACTCGCTGCGCGACCTGGTGCCCGAAGCGGCAATGGAGGCGCTCGACCGCGGTGAGGTGCTGAAACAGGTCGGCCGATGCCACCTCCTTCCCGACGGGACCGTCGAGGCCGAGGTCCAGGTCGTCGCCTTGCCGCTTTCGCATCCGCTTGCCGGCGCGCGCGACGAGGAAAATCGCTTCCTCATCACCGATGCCGAGGGCAATGTGCACGAGGTCTTCGGGAAGGGCGCTGGCAGATGGCCGACGGCGACATCGGTGTTCGCGGACGTGATGGACGCCCAACGCGCCCTGCTCGGCCGCGCGCCGGTCGAGGCCAGCAAGACCCTGAAGCTTCGGGCCTGACCGACATGCGATTGCAGTCGGCGACGGCCAGCGCGCCGGCCAGCATCGGCAATGTGTGCGTCGGATTCGATATCCTGGGACAGGCGTTCGACGCGGCGCGGGACGTCGTCAGCGCTGTCCGTGAGGACAGACGTGGCGTGCGACTGGCCGATGTCCGCGGCCTGGTGACGAAGCTGCCCGAAAAGCCGGCTGAGAATACGGCCCTTGCCGCCGCCGCCGCCGTGCTGGAGGCTGCAGGATCGCCGTTCGGCATGCGGCTGTCGATCGAGAAGGGCGTGCCGTTGGCTGCCGGAATGGGCGGATCGGCAGCGTCGGCGGTGGCTGGAGCGGCCGCTGCCAACGCGCTGCTCGGCGAGCCGTTCAGCATCGAAGAATTATTGCCGCTGGCTCTCGAAGGTGAGCGAGTGGCTTCGGACCCGCCGCATTGGGACAATGTGATGGCCAGCCTGCTTGGCGGACTTGTTCTTGCCGCGAGCGAGGAACCCCCTCTGGTCCAGCGGCTGCCTGCTCCCGACGGTGTGATCGCCGTCGTTTTGCATCCCGAAGTGAAGGTCGAGACGCGGGTCGCGCGGTCGATCCTGTCGCCGCAGGTGTCGATGAAGGTTGCGGTCGAACATAGCCGCCGGGTGGCTGCCTTCGTCGCCGGCTGTGCCACCGGTGACCTCGATCTCGTTCGCGCGGGCTTCGAAGACCTGCTGGTCGAGCCGCAGCGGGAGCATCTCTTGCCGGTGCTGCCACTGGTGAAAGTGGCGGCGCTGGGCGCGGGTGCTCTCGGATGCTCCTTCTCGGGATCGGGGCCGTCGGTCTTTGCGTGGGCGTTGGAGGCAGATGCGCAGAAAGTGGAATCCGCGATGGCTGCCGCATTTGCCGCTGCGCAATTGAGCGCGAAGGCCTATCGTGCTCCGGTCGCATCGGAAGGCGTGAAGGTGATCGCCGTCAGCGAGGAACTCGTCGCCGCATGAAGTTCGTGAGCACGCGCGGGCAGGCACCCGTTGCCAGTCTTTCCCAGGCCCTTCGAAACGGCGCCGCGCCGGATGGCGGGCTTTACATGCCCGACGCGGTTCCGACGGCGTCCGAGAACCTCGATCCGGACGTGCCGCTCCATCAGTTCGCTGCGCAATTGCTTGAGCCCTACTTCGAAGGCGACCCCCTTTCAGCAGAGCTTTCGGCAATTTGCGCCGAGGCTTTCGATTTCGAAGTGCCGCTCGTCACGCCCGATCCCCAGCGGCCTGGAATGCATGCGCTCGAGCTGTTCCATGGGCCGACCGGAGCGTTCAAGGATTTCGGCGCCCGATTCCTGATGGGTTGCTTCGACCGGCTGGCCAAAGGCGACCCGCTGAATGTGCTGGTAGCGACCTCCGGCGATACGGGCGGCGCGGTCGGCTGCGCGGCGGAGAACCGCTCGTCCGTGCGCGCCACCATCCTCTTCCCCCACGGCCGCGTGTCGCCGTTCCAGGAACGGCAGCTCACCTGCTGGGGCGACAACGTTCAAGCACTGGACGTCGACGGCGACTTCGACGACTGCCAGCAACTGGTGAAGGCCGCCTTCTCGGACGCGGCGATGGCGGCCGAACATAGGCTGACCTCCGCGAACTCGATCAACTTCGGGCGCCTGCTTCCGCAGCTTGCGTACAATGCCCGCGCCATCCTGCAGGTTTACGCACAAACGGGCGTCGAGCCGGGGATCGTCGTCCCGAGCGGCAATCTCGGCCAGGGCTTTTCCATATTGCTAGCCCAGGCCATGGGCCTGCCGGTTGGACCGGTCGTCCTCGCGACAAACGCCAATCGGACCCTCAAGGATTGGCGCGACACCGGCACCTATGCGGCGCGGCCTTCGCTGGAGACGCTCGCCAACGCCATGGACGTCGGCAACCCAAGCAATTTCGAGCGTGTGGCTGCGTTCGGGATCGAGCCTGAGGACGTGCAGGTCGAATTGGTCACCGATGAGCAGATCCGCACTCGCATCGCGGCGGACTATCGAGGCTCGGGCTATGTGTGGTGCCCGCACAGCGCCACCGCGGCGGAGGCTTACGCGCGGCTAAGCGACGAGCAGCAGTCCGAGCGGCCCTGGATCGTCGCTGCAACGGCGCATCCGTACAAGTTCGCGGATGTGGTCGAGCCGCTGATCGGCGCGAAGATCGAGCCAACGCTGGCGCTCGCGAAGATCTACGAACGAGCGACGCGCAAGCTGGAGATCAACGCCGACCTCGGCTCGCTCGAAGGAGCTCTCCGCGGCCGGATGGCGGTCGCCTAGCGAAGCGTGACGGCTCCGTGCGACGCGGAGCCCACCAGTGCCGCATATTTCGCGAACGCCCCTGTAGCTTCCGGCGACGTCGGCCAGACGCGATCCGGTCGCGAGGCGAGGTCGGCATCGGTCTCGATAATCCGCTGCTCGACATCGATGGCGATTACGTCGCCGTCCTGGAGCTTGGCGATCGGCCCACCGCGTGCCGCTTCCGGCGAGATGTGACCGACCATGAAGCCGTAGGTGGCGCCGGAGAAACGCCCGTCGGTGATCAGTGCGACGCTGTCGCCAAGGCCCCGACCCTGGATTGCGGCCGTGACGCCGAGCATTTCGCGCATGCCCGGCCCGCCGACCGGGCCCTCGCCGCGGATGACGACGATGTCGCCAGGCTGGATCGCGCCATGGGTCACCGCGTCGAACGCGGCTTCCTCTCCGTCATAGACCTTTGCCGGTCCTTCGAATCGCAGCTTGCCGTGGCCGGCGAGCTTCACGACGCAGCCCTCCGGAGCGATGTTGCCATAGCAAATTCCGAACCCGCCACGCTCCTTGATCGGCTGGTCGGCGGTAACGATCACTTCCTGCCCCGGCGTCTCACCGGCACCTTCGAAGTGCTCGAACAAGGATCGGCCGGTGACTGTGGGAGTGTCGACGATCAGCCCCGCCTCCATCAGGCGGCGGCCGAGCAGAGGGGTGCCGCCGGCCGCCGACATGTCCGGCGCCATGAAGCGACCGCCTGGCTTCAAGTCGGCAATGACCGGCGTCTCGCGAGACACTTCGTCGAACATGTCGATGTTGAATTCGCTCTCCGGCACGCCCGCCTCGCGAGCGATCGCCAGCAAATGCAGGATGAGGTTGGTCGAGCCGGCCGTGGCCGTCCCCGCGACCGCCGCGTTGCGCAGGCTCGTCGCATTGATCAGCGAACGGGCATTGCGACCCGCCCGCAGCGCGTCGAGCGCCAGCCGACCTGCTTCGAATGCCGCCTGCCTCTTGTCCGGGTGCACGGCGGGGATGTCGTTCAACCCGACCGGCGACAGGCCGAGGAAGCTCATGGCCAGCGCCATGGTGTTGGCGGTGAACTGGCCTCCGCAAGCTCCGGCGCCAGGACAGGCCGCCTGCTCAACCTTCTGCAACTCGCCGTCATCGATCGCGCCCGCGCTATGTGCGCCAACCGCTTCGAATACATCCTGGATGGTGATCGCCTTGTCGCCGAGCTTCCCCGGCATGATCGAGCCGCCGTACAGAACGACGCTCGGCAGATCGAGACGCGCCGCCGCCATTGCTGCCGCCGGAATGGTCTTGTCGCATCCGGCGATGAACACGACCGCGTCGAGCGAATGGCCGCGCACGGCGAGCTCGGCGGAATCGGCGATCACCTCCCGGCTCATCAGCGAGGCGCGCATGCCGCGTGTGCCCATGGCGATGCCGTCGGTGACAACAATGGTGTTGAACTCGATCGGCGTCCCACCAGCTGCTTCGATGCCCTTCGCTGCATGCTGGGCGAGGTCGCGCAAATGCATGTTGCAGGGCGTGACCGTCGAGAAGCTGTGCACGACCGCGACCAGAGGCTTGGCAAGGTCCTCAGCATCGAAGCCGGCAGCATGAAGCATAGCGCGCGCAGCCGCCCGTGACGGCCCTTCGACCATTTCTCGCGACGGCAGCTTCTTCGAAGTCATCAAAAATCCCGCATTTCAGTTTTGGATACAATTTTCGCTCTGAAGCACGCAGCGGCAACGAAGAAAAGAGGCCTTTTCTACAGCGATGTGGCGAATTTGCACTTGCGCCTCATGTTGCCATGCAGCATAAGTCGCTGCGAACGGGATCCCAAATCGGGCTCCTGCGATGGGGTAAGCAGAGAGTGCAGCTCAATTCGAAGCTGATTGCCGGCAATGACACGACGACGATGGTCGACGTGCGCATTCCCTTGCTTACGCTCGTACTTATTACCCGAAATCGGGGAGCGGACTAAAGGTCGAAGGTTCATTGAACCGGAAAACCAGAGACCCCCGCTCCCAGACCGGAGCGGGGGTTTTTCTTTGCACAGAGGAGAACCCAGTTGGAACGGATCTACACCGATAGCGATGCGAACCCGGCAGCCCTTCAAGGGCCGGTCGCGATCGTCGGTTACGGCAGCCAGGGCCGGGCGCATGCCCGTAACCTTCGCGACAGCGGGTTCGACGTGATCGTAGGCGCGCGCGCCGGCGGAGGTGCCGAGCGCCGGGCCAAGGCCGACGGCTTTCGTGTAGCTTCCGTGGCCGATGCCGCCCGCGAGGCGAAGCTGGTCGCCTTGCTGACCCCCGACATGACTCATCGCGAGGTCTACGCCCGCGACGTCGATCCGAACCTGTCGGCCGGCGACGCCCTGCTTGTCGCGCACGGCTTTTCGGTCCTCTACGAACAGGTGAAGCCGCGTGCCGACATCGATGTCGTGCTCGTGGCTCCGAAGGGTCCCGGCGACCTCGTTCGCCGCGAATATGAAATCGGCCGCGGCGTCCCCAGCCTATTCGCCGTCTACCAGGACGCGACCGGTTCAGCGCGTGACAAGGCGCTCGCCTACACGCGCGGCAACGGCGGCACTCGCGCCGGTGCGATCGAGACGACCTTCAAGGAAGAGACCGAGACGGACCTGTTCGGCGAACAGGCGGTGCTTTGCGGCGGCGCGACCGAGCTGGTCGCAGCCGGTTTCAAGACGCTCACCGACGCCGGCTACAAGCCGGAAGTCGCATATTTCGAATGCCTCCACGAGCTTAAGCTGATCGTCGACCTGATGTACGAGGGCGGCTTCAAGAAGATGCTGCACTTCGTGTCGGAGACGGCGAAGTACGGCGACTTCGTTTCCGGCCCGCGAGTCATCAACGACGAGACCCGCGCGCGGATGAAGGAAGTTCTCGCCGACATCCAGAGCGGTGCTTTCGCCCGCCAGTGGATCGCCGAGAGCGAAGCCGGAAAGCCTGAGTACCAGCGGATGTGGGACGAAGATCTCGCCCAGCCGATCGAGCAGGTCGGCGCGGAACTGCGCAAGCATATGGCCTGGCTGCAGAGCGAAACGCCGGCAGCCGAAGCTCAACCGCAACCGCAACCCAGAGCCGCATGATGTCGACCGCGGCCGCCCAACCCGCCCCGACCAACCAGCCGGCGCCAGTTTCCGGCGCGCGGCTGGTCGTCGAGGCGCTGGAGCGCCAGGGCGTCAAGCACGTCTTCGGCTATCCGGGCGGCGCGATCATGCCGGTCTACGATGCGCTGACCGGATCAAGCCTGAAGCACATCCTGGTTCGTCATGAGCAGGCGGCGGCGCTGGCCGCCGACGCCTACGGGCGTGTCACCGGCAAGCCGGGCGTTTGTCTCGCAACCTCCGGTCCGGGCGCGACCAACCTCGTCACCGGCATCGCCAACGCCTTTCTCGACAGCGTGCCGATGGTGGCGATCACCGGGCAGGTTGCCTCGCCCTTGATGGGCACGGACGCCTTCCAGGAAGTTGACATTTTCGGGATCACGCTGCCGATCGTGAAGCACAGCTTCCTGATCCGGAACACCGCGGACATCCCGCGCATCTTCGCCGAAGCCTTCCGCATCGCGACGTCGGGCCGCCCGGGTCCGGTGCTAATCGACCTGCCCAAGGACATGAGCGTCATCGCCACGTCTCCGGAGCCGTTCGAACTGCCGGTGGAGGAGGAAGACGAACTCGACGAAGGCGCGATTGCCGTAGCGAACGCCTTCATCGCCAGCGCCGAAACACCCGTCCTCTATTTCGGCGGCGGCGTGCCCATCGCCCGCGCCGAGCGCGCGCTGCGCGAATTCGCCAAGCGCTCGGGAATCCCGGCAGTCGCAACCCTCAAGGCTTTGGGCGCAATCCCGACCGATGAGCCGAACTTCCTCGGCATGCTGGGAATGCACGGCACGCGCGCAGCGAACATGGCGATCGACAATTGCGATCTTCTGATTTGCGTCGGCGCCCGCTTCGACGACCGCGCGACGGGCAAGCTCGACAGCTTTGCACCGCGCGCCAAGGTCATCCACATCGACGGCGACCCCGCCGAGATCGGCAAGCTGCGCGTTCCCGAAGTGGCCATCGCCGGCGACCTCTCCGCCATCCTCGACAGCCTGACCACCAAGCCATCCATCGCCGAATGGGCAAGGCAGTGCCGCGCGCAGAAGGAAATGTGGGCTGCGCGCTACGATGCGCCGGGCGCCGGCGTTTACGCGCCCGCGCTGCTCAAGGAACTGTCCGAAGCCGCCGGCGACAAGGCCATCTTCACCTGTGACGTCGGCCAGCACCAGATGTGGGTCGCGCAGCATTGCCGCTTCGTCCGGCCGCAGGCGCACCTCACCAGCGGCGGCCTCGGCACCATGGGTTATGGCGTGCCGGCCGGCATGGGTGCCCTTTTGGCCGAACCGGACGCAACGGTGATCACCATTTCCGGCGACGGTTCCTTTATGATGAACGTCCAGGAACTGGCGACCCTGCGCCGCTATCGCCTGCCGCTGAAGATCGTCCTCATCGACAACAGCCAGCTGGGCATGGTCCGGCAGTGGCAGGAATTGTTCTTCGAGGAGAATTTCTCGGAGATCGACCTCAGCGACAACCCGGATTTCTCGGAGGTCGCGCATGCGTTCGGGATCGAGGCGTTCACAATCGATCACCGCTCCCAGGTGAGCGATGCGATCGAGCGTCTGCTGGGGACCTCCGGCCCGATCCTGATGCACGTCCGCATCGACCCGCGCGAGAACGTCTGGCCACTCGTCCCGCCCAACAGCTCCAACGTGCAGATGATGGAGAAGGGCTGGTGACCGAGCGCCTGACCATCGACTTCACTCCGGCCGAAGGTGCGGTCGTCCGCATGATCGGCCTCGTCGAACGCCGTGGCTATTTCGTGCGCGGCCTATCGATGAACGAAGAAGCGGACAGCGCTTCGCTCATCATGGAAGTCGAGCCGCGCGATGCTAGCCGCAGGGTACAGGTTGTTGCGGCGCAGCTCGGTCGCCTCGTCGACGTCAAACAGGTTTCTCATTCAGGCACTGGAACGGTCGCATGACCCAGGTACGCATCTTCGACACCACGCTTCGAGACGGCGAGCAGGCGCCTGGCTTCTCGATGACGCCCGACGGAAAGCTGCGCATGGCGAAAGCGCTCGCGGCGCTTCGAGTAGACGTCATCGAAGCCGGCTTCGCAGCGGCCTCGCCAGGGGACGCACAGTCGATCATGGAGATCGCCGGCACCATCGAAGGTCCGACCATCTGCTCGCTGGCGCGCGCCGTTCGTGGGGACATCATCGCTTCGGCCAGTGCGCTGGCACCGGCGGAGCGCAAGCGCCTTCACATCTTCATCGGCACCAGCCCGATCCACCGCGAAGCCAAGCTCAACATGACCCGCGAGCAGGTGCTGGAGGCCATCCGCGCGTCGATCGGCTTCGGTCGTGAATATTTCGAAGACATCGAATTCTCAGCTGAGGACGCGATCCGGACCGAGCGCGACTATCTCGCCGAAGTTCTGTCGGTTGCTGCGGCCGAGGGCGCCTCAACGCTGAACGTGCCGGACACGGTCGGTTACACGACACCGGAAGAGATCTACGACCTGTTCCGCTTCCTCGACCAATCGGTCGACAAGGCGGACAACGTCATCTTCTCGACCCACTGCCACGACGATCTCGGCATGGCGGTCGCCAATTCCCTGGCCGCCGTTCGCGGCGGTGCGAGGCAGGTCGAGTGCGCAGTCAACGGCATCGGCGAACGCGCAGGGAATTGCGCGCTCGAAGATGTCGTGATGGCGCTGAAGACGCGCGGCAACGTCTACAATGCGACGACCGACGTCGACACGACCAAGATCATGGCGGCAAGCCGGACGCTGGCGCAGATCACCAACGCGCCGCCGCCGCGCAACAAGTCGATCGTAGGAGCGAACGCGTTCGCGCATGAGAGCGGAATCCACCAGCACGGCATGCTGCAGAACCGCGAGACCTACGAGATCATGAAGCCCGAAGACATCGGCCTGTCGGTCGAAGGGATCGTGCTCGGAAAGCATAGCGGCCGCCACGCACTGGCGGCTCGTGCGAAGGCACTGGGCTATGTCCTCGAGGGCGATCAGCTCGACCGTACCTTCACCGAGTTCAAGCTGGTCGCGGACGAGGTCGGGATCGTCGACACGGCGCGTCTCGTTGCCTTGCTTTCGGAAGCCAAGACGCACCGCAAGCAGGACCTGTGGAAATTGACCAAGGTCGATATCCGCGCGCCGGTTTCGGCCGGCTCCTGGCCCGTCGCTCGCGTCGAGCTGTCGCATGGCGAGCGCGGCCGAGTGACCGACGTCGCCAGCGCCCCGGGTGCACTGGATGGAGCCTTCGCGGCGGTCAGCCAGATGATGGGCGTCGCTGCCCGCGTCGACAGCCTGGAGATGCAGTATATCGCCGCCGACCCGGACGAGCGCACGGACGACGGCCAGGGTGCCAGCGTGCTCGTTGAAATGACCATCGAAGTGGACGGCGAAATCTTTGCCGGACGTGCGCGGGCTCGGGACATCCTGCCGTGCTGCGTGTCCGCCTACATCGATGCCGCAAGCAATGCGCAGGCTGTCCGCGACCTTCGCG
>Ga0307410_10000790_pt1 | contig 13363 bp, 13 predicted proteins | sample 322Ometagenome_3_FD_203707 | JGI IMG/M metagenome (GOLD analysis project Ga0307410, IMG submission 203707) | Maize rhizosphere microbial communities from greenhouse at UC Davis, California, United States - 322HYB-O-3 | ecosystem: Host-associated > Plants > Roots > Rhizosphere > Soil | place... | reverse complement strand
TCCGCCCCTCGCCTGGTACTTACGCTCGCCGCCCGCGCCGACCGGCTGGTGCGCGGCAGGAAGGCCAAGCTCACCCCCGACCGCGCGGCTTATTTCTGCCACCCGGACTGGACGGTGGCGTCCCCTTGCGCGGTTCCCGTAGAATTATGGCAGCCGCGGATCGAAAGCGAGGCGGGCCTCGCCGCAACCGCGCGCTGGTATGAGGCGCAGGGCTGGCTCTGACGCCCTCTTTGCGCCCCATTCGATTGCTTAAGCCGCCGCGCAACATTAGGGGATCCGCGATGACCAGCAGTGCCGAGACCGACGCCCGGGTGAAAGCCCTGATCGAGCCGTTCAACAAGAAGGGCATTGCAGTGACCGACGGCACGCGCTTCGCCCAGGACCTCGAGTGGGACAGCCTGACCGTGCTCGATTTCGTCGCCACGATCGAGGATGAGTTCGACATTCTCATCACCATGAACCAGCAGGCCGAGATCGAGACGGTCGGACAGCTGGTGGCGGCGGTGGAGAAATTGGCGGGCTAGAAAGCACCGTTCGGGCTGAGCCTGTCGCAGCCCTGCCCTTCTTGCGTTGAACAGTACAGTCCTTCGACAAGCTCAGGACGAACGGTATGGGATATCAATGACCGACCTTTTCTCCAAATTCGACCCGCTGATCGAGCAGCGCGAGACCCTGCTCTCGACCGGCCTGACCGACCCTTTCAACCTGGTCATGGAGCGGGTCGAGAGCCCGACCGTGGCGATCTGCAACGGGCGGCGGACGATCCTGCTCGGCACCTATAATTACATGGGCATGACGTTCGACCCCGACGTCATCGCCGCCGGCAAGCAGGCGCTCGACGAATATGGCTCGGGCACCACCGGCAGCCGCGTGCTCAACGGCACCTATGCCGGGCACAAGGCCTGCGAGGAAGCGCTCAAGACCTTCTACGCGATGGACCATGCGATGGTCTTCGCCACCGGCTACCAGGCCAATCTGGGAATCATCTCGACCCTCGCGGGCAAGGACGATTACATCGTCCTCGACATCGACAGCCATGCCTCGATCTACGACGGCTGCGCGCTCGGCAACGCCAACATCGTGCCGTTCCGCCACAATGACGTCGACGCGCTCGAGAAGCGCCTCAAGAGAATTCCCGAAGGCGCGGGCAAGCTGGTCGTGCTCGAGGGCGTCTATTCGATGCTGGGCGACATCGCGCCATTGAAAGAAATGGTCGCGGTGTCGAAGGCGGCCGGGGCAATGGTGCTGGTCGACGAGGCGCATTCGATGGGCTTCATCGGCGAGAACGGCCGCGGCGTCGCCGAGGCGCAGGGGGTGATCGACGACGTCGACTTCATCATCGGCACCTTCTCCAAATCGGTCGGCACGGTCGGCGGCTTCTGCGTCTCCAACCATCCCAAGTTCGAGATTTTGCGGCTCGTCTGCCGCCCCTATGTGTTCACCGCCTCGCTGCCGCCATCGGTGGTAGCGACCGCGGCGACCTCGATCGCTAAGCTGATGACGGGCGCCGACAAGCGCGCGCATCTGTGGGAGAATAGCAAGAAGCTCCACGCCGGCCTGAAGTCGCTCGGCTTCACGCTAGGCACCGAGACGCCGCAGTCGGCGATCATCGCGGTGATCATGCCCAACCTGGAGCAAGGCGCGATGATGTGGGAGGCGCTGCTCAAGGAAGGGCTGTACGTCAATCTCGCGCGGCCGCCCGCGACGCCGGCCAACATGACGCTGTTGCGCTGCTCGCTGTGCGCCGAGCATACCGCCGCCCAGGTCGATGAGATTTTGGGGATGTTCGAAGCGGCGGGACGGGCCACCGGCTGCATCTCCTGAGCTTCTTGGGCTATCGCTTTTGAGGGGAGCGGGCTAGGTTGGCGTCATGAGATCAGGGGACGATCGACGCTACGACTGGCGCGGTGGCGGAGCTGCCGCGGGAGCCTTGCTCGCGGCGCTGGTTCTGCTCGGCATGGTGTTCCTCGTCGCCATGTCGAACAATGCTCGCGACGAGGCCCTCACCGGCGAGCGCCATGCCTATGACGTCACGCTCCTGACCCGCTCGCTCGACGCCAGCATCTCCCGCTCCGAAGCCGCGCTCGGCCGCTTCGTGCTCGACGAACAGGTCCGCACCAGCGGCAACATCTATTATTCGCAATGGCGCCTTGCCGGACAGCAGATGCACGAGCTTGGCAAATTGCTCCGTGACGAGCCGTCACAACGCGAGCGGCTGGCGCGGCTGCAGAAATTGTACCAGCAACGGGGCGCCGAATTCGCGCTCGCCGCGCGCGCCACCGTCGCCGGACAAGGCGCCGGCGGGACGAGCTATTATTATGCCGCTGCCCAGTCGCCGACCGGCCCCGCCCTGCGCAGGGTGCTCGGCGACATCGCCGACGCCGAGCGCGTCGCCTTGACCGAACGGATGGAGACGACGCGCTTCTTCGCCGCCCAGGCCGACCGCCTGACCGATTATCTGAGCTGGCTTGGCGTGATCGTCGGCGCGATGGCGGTGTTCCTTGGCGCGGTCGCGGTCCAGGCCTTGCGGCTCAACGCGATCGCCCGGCGCGACGCGGAAAGCGAGGCGACACGCAGCCAGGCGCTGGAGCGCGCGGTCGCCGACCGCACGCGCGAATTGAGCGATGCCAATATCGCGCTCAAGGCGGAGGCGGTCGAGCGCCAGGCGGCCGAGGCGCAGCTGCGCCAGGTCCAGAAGATGGAAGCGGTCGGCCAGCTGACCGGCGGCATCGCGCACGACTTCAACAATATGCTGGCAGTGGTGGTCGGCGGGATCGACCTCGCCCGCCGGCGCCTCAACGGCCCCCGCCGCGAGGTGCTGGTCCACCTCACCAATGCGATGGAGGGCGCGACCCGCGCCGCCGCGCTGACCCGCCGCTTGCTGTCCTTCGCGCGCTCCGAGCCGCTGCTTCCCGAGCGGGTCGACAGTGCGGAGCTGGTCGGCGGAATGAGCGAGCTGCTCGACCGAACGCTGGGCGAGCGGATCGACGTGCGGACGGAGCTCGACGCCGACGCCTGGCCGGTGTTCGTCGACAGCCACCAGCTCGAGAATGCGATCCTCAACCTTGCCGTCAACGCGCGCGACGCGATGGACGGCGAAGGGCAATTGACGATCTCGACCGCCAACGTAACGCTGGCCGCCAATGCGGTCGGCGACATCCAGCCGGGCGAGTATCTCAGGATCTCGGTCGCCGACGAAGGCTGCGGGATGACGGAGGAAGTGATCGACCGCGCGTTCGAGCCCTTCTTCACGACCAAGGAAGTCGGCAAGGGCACCGGGCTCGGCCTCAGCCAGATCTTCGGCTTCGCGCACCAGTCGGGGGGCGAGGTGGGGATCGTCAGCGCGCCCGGCGAAGGCACGACCGTGTCCATCTATCTGCCGCGGACCCAGGCCCCGGCGGCCAATGTCCGGCTCCACCCCGCGGCGCAGCGCCAGGAGGCCGACGTCACGGTTCCGGGCGCGCGCATCCTGCTGGTCGAGGACGATCCCAGGGTCCGCCTGGCCACCGTCGGCGCGCTCGAGGATCTCGGCTACGAGCCGGTCAGCTGCTCGGGCGGTGCCGAAGCGATGCGGCTGTTCGCCGAGGAGGACTTCGACCTGGTCATTTCCGACGTCGTGATGCCCGAGATGTCGGGTCCCGAGCTGATCCGCGAACTGCGCGCGCGCCGCCCCGACATCGCGGTGCTGTTCGTCACCGGCTTCGTCGGCGAGGGCGAGACCGATAATCTGGTCGGGCATGAGTTGCTGCGGAAGCCGTTCACGGTCGCCGCGCTGGCCGCCGCGGTCGCCGGATCGCTGTCTCGCGGGGCTAGCGGATCGCGCCCGATTTCAGGAGCCGCGGCAGCAGGCTGATCGCCGCCAGCAGCGGATGGCGCCGCTGCCACGGCTTCAATTCGAACGCGGTGCCGGCGTGGCGGTTGATCTTCCACACGATATAGTCCGCCCCGCCGGCATAGGTCGCACTCGCCTTGGCGAGGCGGAGGACGGACAGCGCCTTGCCCTCGATCCGCCGCCGGCCCCAGCCGCCGCTCGCCGCGCTGGATTCGATCGCCGCCGCGGCGGGGGAGGAAAAGCGCTCGTAACGCGTGGCGTTGGCGTCCACGACCGAGCCGCTGCGGCCCTTGCGCTCGGCGCGCAGCTCGGCCGAATAAGTCAGCGAAAAGGCGCGGCGCCACCAGTCGAGCGGCGCTTCCCCCGCCACGCGGCCGGCCGCGGCGAGCAGGGTTGGCGCAGCGCGGGCGACGGCGCGGATCGCCGAGGCGCGCGCTTTATAGTCCGCGGCCCACACCAGCCGCGCCGGCTGGGCGAAGCGCGCCCACACCGACACGTTGCGGGTCTCGGGGCCGTTGAGGCGGTGAAAGTCAGCCTCGCTCAGCACGGCATATTTGGCGGCGAGCTGGCCGTGCTGGAAGGGGAAGACGTTGGGCGGGATCAGCGCGTTGGCGCGCGCCATCCACGGCTTATCATACGCCGCGCGATAGTCCGACACGATCAGATAGAAATCGAGCATCAGCCCGTCGAGCTGTTTCTCCCGCAGGCACGAGCCGTAGAACAGCACCGCTCGGCTCGCGGCTCCGTGGCGGGCGGCGACCGCCGCGGCCATTTCAGCGACGCGCGGATCGACCGGCTGCGCCAATTCCTCGGCGACGAGTTGCTCAAGCTTTTTCACGGGTTAGGCGGCGAGGCGGACGAACGACAAGGGCAAGGCCGAGCGCAGCAGGATCGGCTTGCCGATGCCGGCGCGGAAGGTCTCGCCGTCGAGGATCACGTCGCTGCCCTCGCCCTCGATCGAGATTTCGTCGGCTTCCTCGACGTGGACGCCGGCCATCTTGGTCTTGCCGAGCTGCCCGAACAGGCTCGCCGCAAAGGCGCGCAGCAGCGAGATCGGGCGCTGCTCGACCGCGACGAACTTGAGCGAACCGGCATTGCGCTTGCCCATCTCGCTCGACAGCAGCATTTTTTCGAGCGTGGTCACGAACAGCAAAGAGAAGCGGCGCTGGATCGCGCCCTCGCGGCGCAGCGAGACGCTGAGTTGAGCGGGCTCCGGCGGCAGGAAGCTCGCCCGCAGGCGGAACACCTGGCCGAGCAGCACGGCGAAGGCGGTGATGATGTGGCTGATGCCGTTGGGCAGCCCGAGCGGATAGATGCGGTTGCGGCAATAAAGCATGATGTCGGCGAGGCCGGCGCCGCCAAGGAACATGCCGATCACCGGCTGCGAGCCGTCCATGCCCCCCGACAGCGCGATCAGCTCGCGTGCGACGATGTGCGGGCCGAGGTCGGTCTGGGCGAGGACGAGCAGGCGGCGCAGCGCCACCACCGGGTCGCCGCCGGCGCCGAGGTCGAGCGCGATGAGATTGGTCTTGCCGCTCGGCAGCACCGCGACCGGCGGCGGCGTGGCGCCGAAGTGGCCGCCATTGTAGAGTTCGGTCAGCGCCGCCTGGACGGTGCCGTCGCCGCCATTGATGACCAGCAACTTGGGCTTCACGCGAGCGATGATGGCCATCGCCTCGCCGATCTGGTTGGCGCGCTCGACTTCGTAATGAAAGATGTCGAGATGCTCGGCGCAGAAGGCGCGGATCCGCGGCAGCTGGTTGATATTGCCGCTCGACTTGGGGTTCGACAGCAAGGCGATGCGCGGACGCTTCATCAGCTTCTCGCCGGCCCGACCGACAGGCCATTGACGTAGAGCAAGCGCACCTCGACCCGCGCCGGAGCCTTGCCGACGGTCACCGCGGTGCGCGAGAAAGCGGGGCGCAGGTTCGTGATCGAGACTCGCGGGTTGTTCGAATAGCCGCCGCCGTCGTGGCGATCCCGGTCGCCATTGCCGTTGAGGTCGTGATGGACCGCCACCGCATAGCGCCCCGATCCCGGCACGGCGAGGCAGACGTCAATCGGGCCGCGGCTGCGCACCGGAACCTTGATCCGGCGCAGGCGGCCCTGCTTCTTGAGATACACCGACGGGTTGCTGCCGTAGACCGCCAGCTTGAGCGTTCCGGTCGGCTGCTTGAGCCCGTTGACGCGGACCAGCACCGCGGGCTTGCCCGCCGCGCACACCGCGGCGTCGGCGCCGACGATGGCGGCGCCCCCGGGCGCGGCGAGGCCAAGCGCCGCGAAGGCGGCCCCGCCGATCAGGGGAAAGCGAGATTTGCGCATGAAATCCATGTCCATTCTGCTACAGCCGAGCACGGCGTCTCCGCCCCCTTGTCTGCGGGAGTCGCCATCACGGTCTATGTCGGGTCGCTTTGCGGCCAAATCATGGTGCAGGGACGACGAAACTTGGGACGGCTCGCCCTCATCGACCGCTATCTGGCGAAAAGCATCACGGTGCCGCTGCTGGGCACGCTGTTGCTCGCCGCGATGCTGCTGGTGCTCGACAAGATCGTGCGCCTGTTCGATTATGTGATCGACGCCGGCGGGCCGGTCAGCGTGGTCTGGCGGATGCTCGCCAACCTGCTTCCCGAATATTTCGCGCTCGGCATCCCGATCGGGCTCTTGCTCGGAATCCTGCTCGCCTTCCGCAAGCTGGCCTTGTCCTCGGAACTCGACGCGCTGCGCGGGATCGGGGTCGGTTACGGCCGCCTGCTGCGCGTGCCCTACATGTTCGCGGTCGGGCTGCTGCTGCTCAACATCGTCATCGTCGGCTGGGTCGAGCCTTATTCGCGCTACCGCTACGAAGGCTTGCGCTTCGACCTTCGCTCGGGCGCGCTCGGCGCGGCGATCAAGGTCGGCGAGTTCAACACCATGGGAAAGCGCATGACGCTGCGCATCGAGCGCAGCGAGGAGGAAGGCACCAAGCTCGGCGGGATCTTCACCGCGCTCGAGGACAAGTCGGGCATGCGCGTGGCGGCGAGCGCTCAGAGCGGGCAGTTCCTGTCGACCGACGATCCTGACACCATCATCTTCCGCCTGAAGAACGGGCGGCTGGTGCAGGACAGCCCGAAGTTCACCACCCCGCGCACCCTCGCCTTCGACAGCTATGACCTGCCGATCAACCTGCCCTCGATCGACCCGTTCCGGGGCCGCGGCAGCGACCGCGAGGAGCTCAACCTGATCGAGATCAGCTCGCGCGCCTACGGAGCGGATTCGACCAGGGTAGACACCCAGTCCAACCGCGCCGCGCGCGCCAACCTCCATTACCGCATCGTCGAAGTGATCATGATGCTGATGCTGCCTTTGCTGGCGGTGGCGCTGGCGGTGCCGCCCAAGCGGTCCTCGTCGGGCCTCGGCATCTTCGTCGCGATCGTGATGGTGGTCACCTATCACAAGATCAACCAATACGCCGAAAGCGCCGGCGCGCAGGGGCGGCTGATCCCCGAGGTCGCGCTCTACGTCCCCTTCCTGTTCTTCGTCGCGCTGATCGGGTGGATGTATCACGTCATCGCGCATCGCCCCGGCGGCCAGCCGATCGGGGCGCTCGAAGCCGCCTTCACGGCGATCGGCAAATGGCTCGGCAAGCTCGCGCCGCGTCGTCGGCGCCCGCGCCGCGTCGAGGCCGCGGCGTGATCAACCTCAACTTCCTCCCCTCGCGGCGGATCGCGCTGTACATGGCGCGGCTGTTCCTGACCCGCAGCCTGGCCGTGCTGATCATGCTGGTGATGGTGCTGATGGCGCTCGACCTGCTTGGCGAGTCGGGCAAGATCCTGGCCGTGCCCGGCAATGGCGAGCCCGACCTGTGGCGCTATGTCAGCCTGCGCGTGCCGATGCTGGCGTCGCGCTTCCTGCCGTTCGCGGTGCTGCTGGGCACGCTCATCGCGCTCACCGCGCTCAACCAGAACAGCGAAGTGGTGGCGATGAAGGCGGCGGGCATGTCGGCGCACCAGGTGCTGGCGCCGATGATTTTCGCCAGCCTGCTCGTCGCCGCCGCGGCGTTCGCGTTCAACGAGACCGTGGTGGTCCGCGCCGCGCGCACCATCGATGCGTGGAGCGGGGCGGACTACAAGCCGATCCCGCCCGACACCGGCGTGCTGAACAATGTCTGGGCGCGCGACGGGGAGCGGCTGGTCCACGTCCGCCAGGTCGTCGGGCGCGGCGCCAGGGCGCGGCTCGAGGGCGTCACCATCTACCAGCGCGAGGGTGGAGCGATCGCCGGCATGGTCGATGCCAGGCAGGCGCGGCAGCGGCCCGGCGGCTGGCGCCTGTCCGACGTGCGCATCTACGACACCGGCATGAACATGGTTCGCAAGGTTGCGGAAATGGACGCGATGGAGGGGGTCGAGGCGACACGCTTCACCCTCGCCCGGATCGACGCCGCCAGCGAGGATTTCGGCTCGCTCAACCAGGCGATCGTCGACCTCGACCGCGCCAGCCGCCCGACCGCAGCGGCGCGCAGCGGATGGTGGCACAAGATCAGCGGACCTTTCTCGATCGTGCTGATGCCGCTTCTTGCCGGGCTTGCCGCCTTCGGGCTGGCGCGATCGGGGCAGGTGCTGATCCGCGCCGCGATCGGCATGGCGCTCGGCTTCAGCTATTTCCTGGTCGACAATCTCAGCCTGGCGCTGGGCAATGTCGGGGCTTACCCGCCCGCGCTCGCGGCGTGGGCGCCGTTCCTGTTGTTTCTGTTCATCGGCGAGATGGTGCTCGTCCGCTCCGAGGAATAGGCTTCAGCCGCGCCCGCCGCCGCGCCACGACGCGGCGGCGAGGCGGCCGACCAGCGGGAACAGCCCGCCATAATTGGCGCCATGATAGGCCGAGTCCGGACCCAGCGCCGCCTTGAGCCGGCGATGCGCGGTGGGCAGCGCGTGATAGGGCAGCCCGGGCAGAAGATGGTGGAGCGCATGATAGCGCAGGCCGACCGGCGCCCACAGCTCGGCGGCGAGGCCCGGCGGGGGCACGTTGACGCTGTCGAGGAACTGTTCGGTCACGCTCAAGGGCTCGCCGTCATTCTCCCACAGGTGCGCGACGAGGGTGCGCGTCTGGTTGAGCAGCATCGTTCCGGAGGTGACGGCAAGGAAGACGAGCGCGGCGCGGAGCGGGATGACGCCCGTCAGGATCATCGCCACCAGCGCGATCGCCCAGACGCTCGCCGCGCCCTCCTGCCAGCGCCACTGGCGGGCGAGCTCCCCCTCGGCCGGCTTGCGGCGGAAGCGCGGGTTGATCTGCAGCCCCGAATAGCGCTCGACCACCAGGGTCCGGAGGGGCGGGATCAGCAGCGACAGCGGCGTGAGCACGGCGAAGCGGAACAAGAGCGCGATCGGCGCGACCATGGCCGCGACGAGGAACAGCGGCAGCGTCCACGGCTTCATCAAAGCGAGCGGCAGATATTCGGGATCCTCGACCGTGCCATAGCGGATCTTGGCGTGGTGGAGGTTGTGGATGCCCTCGTAGAGGAAGGACGGGATGAGCAAGGGAACGCCGGCGATCAAATTCCAGCCGAGCTTGAACCCGGCGAGGTCGCCCTTCTTGATGTGGGTCAGCTCGTGGATGAAGCTGCCGGCGCGGAACAGGGCCAGGATGCTGACGAGGCCGGCGGCGAGCATGACGAGCGTGCTTGCCGTGGTGGCGGCAAGGCCAAGCGCGGCGTAGCCGACGACGGCCGAGGCGAGGAAGTCGGCCCAGTAGATTTTCGCGGAAGGCCCGTTGAGGTCGCGCGTGACGTCGGCGGCCGCGCGCAGCATCGCCTTGTCGTCGCGGCGAGTCCTCGACGGTGCGGTGTTCGTGTCCCCAGCCAAGCCGGCGTTCCTGGTCAGCGTCGTGAAAATGCTTCGAACCTTTCTTGGCAGGCGTGCCGCATGACGCGAGAGTATGGCGCGATGATGGCGCCGGCAGGGTCGCGCGGCAGCAGGTGACAAGCGCGAAACCGCGCATTAGCGCATGGCCGATGAACAAGGCCATTATGATCCGCCCCGTTTCGACCAAGGCCGAGCGCCGCACGTTCGTCGACTTCGCATGGGAGGTGTACAAGGACGATCCGGCGTGGGTGCCGCCGCTCAAGGCCGAGGTGCACGCGCTGCTCGATCCCAAGAAGAACCCGTGGTTCGGGCACGGCCGCGCCGCCTTGTGGGTGGCGGTACGTGACGGCGTGGTGGTCGGGCGGATCAGCGCGCAGGTCGACGAGCTGGTCCAGGCGCATATGCAGGCGGGTCTCGGCCAGTGGGGAATGTTCGATGCGCTCGACGGGGACGCAGCGACGGCGCTGATCGCGACCGCCGAGGATTGGCTGCGTGGCCAAGGCATGAGCGCGGCGCTGGGGCCGATCTCGATCTCGATCTGGGATGAGCCGGGGCTGTTGATCGAGGGCTTCGAGCAACGGCCGATGGCGATGATGGGGCATCACCGCCCGGCCTATCGGGGGTGGATCGAGGCCGCGGGCTACGCCAAGGCCAAGGACCTGGTCACCTACGACCTCGACATCGACAAGGACCAGCCGGCGCTGATCAAGCGGATGGTCGCGGCGACCGAAAGGAACCCGCGAATCCGCATCCGCAACGTCGACATGTCCAATTTCGCGCGCGATTCGGCGATCATCCTCGGCCTGCTCAACGACGCCTGGTCCGACAATTGGGGGTTCGTGCCGCTGACCGACGCGGAGATCGCTTATGCCGGCAAGAAACTGAAGCCGATCATCTTCGAGGACCTGGTGCGCATCGCCGAGCTCGACGGCGAGCCGGTGGCATTCATGCTGACGATCCCGGACATCAACGAGATGATTGCGGACCTCAACGGGCGGCTGTTCCCGTTCGGGTTCGTCAAATTGCTGTGGCGGCTGCGCAAGCCGAGGGTGAAGCGCGTCCGAGTGCCGTTGATGGGGGTGACGAAGCGGCTCCACGGGACGCGTCTGGCGGGGCAGATCGCCTACACGCTGATCGAGTATATCCGCCGCGCCTGCGTCGAGAATTATGGCGTGCGGGAGGGCGAGTTCGGCTGGGTGCTCGAGGATAATCAAGGCATGATGTCGATCGCCGAACTGCCGGGAGCCACGATCAACCACCGCTATCGGGTGTTCGAGAAAGCTCTCTAGGCCAACTCGACCCAGGTCGGGGCGTGGTCGCTGGCCTTGTCCTCGGCGCGGGCCCATTTGTCGACACCCGCCCCGCGCAGCCGGTCGGCGGCCTGCGGGCTGAGCAGCAGATGGTCGATGCGGAACCCGGCGTCGCGCGCGAGGGCGCCGGCCTGATAGTCCCAGAAGGTGAACAGGCGCCGCTCGGCCGGGTGCACGGCGCGCAAGGAGTCGGTCCAGCCCTGGTGGACCAGGGTGCGGAAGGCGGCCTGGCTTTCGGGCTGGAACAAGGCGTCGTTGGCCATGGCGCGGCGAGAGAAGGTGTCGCGGTCCTCGGGGATGACGTTGTAGTCGCCGGCCAGCACGACCGGGCGCTCTTCCGCAAGCAACTCGGCCGCGCGGGCACGAAGCCGCTCCATCCAGCGCAATTTATAGGCGAACTTGTCGGTCCCGATCGGATTGCCGTTGGGCAGGTAGAGGGAGGCGACGATAAGCCCGTGCGCTTCCGCCTCGATATAGCGGCTGTGGCTGTCGTCCGGGTCGCCGGGAAGGCCGATCTGGCGAAGCACCGGCGCCTCGTCGCGGGCGAGGATGGCGACGCCGTTGAAGCCCTTCTGCCCGTGCCACACGGCGCGATAGCCCGCCCCCTCGATGTCGCCGACGGGGAGCGACTCGTCGGCGCATTTGAGTTCCTGGAGACAGACGATCGCGGGGCGCTCGCGGGTCAGATACTCGACCAGCCGGGGCAGGCGCGCGCGGATGCCGTTGATGTTGAAGGTGACGAGTTTCACGCCTCACCCCTACGCGGAGCAAGGCGCGCGAGGCTAGACCGAAAAGCTCGATCCGCAGCCGCAGCCGGAGGCGGCGTTGGGGTTGGTGACCTTGAACGCGGCGCCGCCGAGGTCCTCGACATAATCGACCGCCGAGCCGTCGAGCAGGTCGAGGCTGACCGGGTCGACGACCAGGGTGACGCCTTCGGTGATAGTGCAAGCATCATCTGCCGCGGGCTCGCCCATTTCGAACTTGTAGGAAAAGCCGGCGCAGCCGCCGCCGTCGACCGACAGCCGCAGCACCGGCGGTTTGCCTTGCTTTTCAGCAATATAGGCGATGCGCTTGGCGGCGTTGGGGGTGAGGGAAAGCGTGGTCACGAGCGCGAGATAGGCACGCGGGCGTGCAACGGCAAGCCTAGCGCTTGGTCGGGCCGCCCAGGGCGACCGTGTCCATCGACTGGGTGCCGGCACCCTTGCGCTGCATGGCGAGGAGATAGTCGCTCGACTTCATGAACGGGATCGGGTTGACCGCGCGGGCATCGATGCGGACCTCATAATGAAGGTGGCTTCCGGTCGAGCGGCCGGTCGAGCCCATGCGGCCGATCATCTGGCCGCGGGTGACGCGCTGCCCGGCGCGGACGAGGAAGGACGACAGATGGCCGTAGCGGGTTTCGATGCCGCGGCCATGGTCGATCTTGACGAGGTTGCCGTACCCGCCGCGGTTATAGGAGGCTTCGCCGACCACGCCGTCGGCGGTGGCGTAGATCGGGGTGCCGACCGGGCCGGCGAGATCGATCCCGGCGTGCATCGCGGCGCGGCCCTTGAACGGGTCCGAGCGGACGCCGTAGCCCGAGGTGAACGAGGCGTTCTTGACCGGCTTGTCCGAGGGAACCGCAATCGCGCCGTCGGCGAGGTTGTCGAGCTTCTTCCAGCTGGTGAACAATTGCTTGAAGGTCGCGTCGCCGCCCGACAGCGGCTCGAACGGGCCGCCTTCGGCAAGGACCCGGCGCGGATTGATGCCGCGCTCGCGGAGCGCGCTGGTGGCGTTGGCGTAGCGGGCGTCGATGATCTGCTTGGTGGCAAGGACCTGGGCCGTCATCGCCGCGTCGGCGCGGGCGAGCGGGCCGGCGAGTTCGGCGGGGAGCGCGCTGATGCGGGTGGTGGCGGGAAGCGTTCCGACCTTTTTGCCCGAGAGCATTGCGGCGAGCAGTTCCTGGCGCTGTTCGATCTGGCGGGCGCGAAGCTCGGTCGCGGCGGCAAGCGCCCGCAGGTCGGCGGGGGCGCCGGTACCGGCGCCGGCCGGGACCGCGATCATCAGCCGCGCGGTGGCGAAGCTCGACCAGCCGATGAGGGCAAGGATCAGCGCCGCGACGGCCATCTGCAGCCCGACCGTCAGCCGGACGCGGCGCAGGTGCTGTCCGTCGTGCACGAAAATATCGCGGTTGCGGATGACGCTACCCTTTGCCTTGTCCAAAGAAATCATTCCTCAACACGCTCCCAAAATCCCGGTGCATCGATAAAGCCGACGCCGGAAACTTCGTCAGTCGTGGAGCTCCCCAGCCCCCGCGCTGTTCGACCAGTGATTGCCCATCACTGCCCGGACCCAGCTACTTGTCCGGATTTGGTTAAGCATTTCAATCAGGAGTTCCGCGAAGA
>Ga0307410_10000787_pt1 | contig 13386 bp, 9 predicted proteins | sample 322Ometagenome_3_FD_203707 | JGI IMG/M metagenome (GOLD analysis project Ga0307410, IMG submission 203707) | Maize rhizosphere microbial communities from greenhouse at UC Davis, California, United States - 322HYB-O-3 | ecosystem: Host-associated > Plants > Roots > Rhizosphere > Soil | place... | reverse complement strand
TGCGTCGGCTATCGCAACGTGCCCGATACCAATTGATCTGCATGCGGCGCGCCGGGCGACCGCACGCAGGTCGGCTGGGACTCGACTTCCGGGATGCTTCCGGGGCATCCTGCATAATTCGCAAAAGCCGGGCCGGCGCGCATCCGCACCGCCTCACGAGAACCCGGCCGGTGTTGCCGCTAGCGAGGAGGGAATCGTGATCAACCGGGTCGACCACGGCGCGCAAGCCTGGCGCGACGTCCATGCGCGCGCCGCGCCGGGAACGGCATGTCCGGCCTGATCGACGTTCGCGACCTTTCGATCGAGTTCGACACCCGCGGGATGAAAGTCCCGGCGCTCGACCGCGTGTCGTTCCGCATCGAACCGGGCGCCACGGTCGCGCTCGTCGGCGAGTCGGGCTCCGGCAAGTCGGTCACCGCGCAGGCGATCATGCGCATCCTTCCGCGCACGGCCTCGATCACCGGCGGCGAGATCCTCTTCTCCCCGCCCGGGTCGAACAAGCCGCCGGTCGACCTCGTACGACTCGCCCCCGACGGCCGCAAGATCCGCCGCATCCGCGGCCGCCACATCTCGATGATCTTCCAGGAGCCGATGGTGTCGCTCTCGCCGCTCCATACGATCGGCGACCAGGTGAGCGAGGCGCTGTTCCTCCACCACCGCGTTTCGCATCGGGAGGGCATGGCGCGCACGCAGGACATGCTGCGCCGCGTCGGCTTCCCGGATCCGGCGCGAGCGTTGCGCACGTATCCGTTCCAGTTGTCGGGCGGCCTGCGCCAGCGCGCGATGATCGCGATGGCGCTCGTCTGCCGCCCGTCGCTGCTGATCGCCGACGAGCCGACCACCGCGCTCGACGTGACGATCCAGGCGCAGATCCTCGCGCTCGTCAAGGAGCTGCAGGCCGAGCTTTCGATGGCCGTGCTGATCATCACGCACGATCTCGGCGTCGTCGCCAACCTGGCCGAGCACGTCGTCGTGCTCTACGCCGGGCGCGTGATGGAACAGGGACCCGTCGAAGCGCTGTTCGAGCGGCCGCAGCACCCGTACCTGCGCGCGCTGTTGCGCGCCGTGCCGCATTTCGACATGAAGCCCGGCGAGCGGCTCGTGTCGGTGCGCACGGTCGACCACCAGACCGGGCCGCTCGTCGAGGATCGCGAGCCGTGGCCCGAGGACGCCGGCCGCGTGCACCTCGACATACGCAATGTCGTGAAAACGTTCGCGTCCCGGTCCACCGGCTTCCTGTTGCGTCGCGAAGGCGTGCCGTTTCGCGCCGTCGACGACGTGAGCTTCGCGATCACCCGCGGCCAGTGCTTCGGGCTGGTCGGCGAGAGCGGCTGCGGCAAGACGACGCTGTCGAAGATCATCATGCGGGCGTTCACGAGCGACGCCGGCGAGGTTCTGTACAACGACCGCGGCCGCACGCTGAACGTCATGCGCGCCGAGGGCGAGGAGCTGATGCGCTTCCGCCGCCGCGTGCAGTACATCTTCCAGGATCCGTTCGGGTCGCTGTCGCCGCGCATGACCGTGTTCGACATCCTGCGCGAGCCGCTCGTCATCCACGGCATCGGCGATTCCGACTACCGCGCGCAGATGGCGAAGGAGCTGATGCGGCTCGTGGGGCTCGACCCGCGGTTCCTGAGCCGGTATCCGCACAGCTTCTCGGGCGGGCAGCGGCAGCGGATCGGCATCGCGCGCGCGCTGGCGCTCAAGCCCGACCTGATCCTCTGCGACGAGCCGGTGTCGGCGCTCGACGTGTCGATCCAGGCGCAGGTGCTCAACCTGCTCAAGGACCTGCAGGCCGAGCTCGGGCTCACGTATTTGTTCATCTCGCACAACCTGGCGGTCGTCGATTACATCGCCGACGAGATCGCCGTGATGTGCCGCGGCCGCATCGTCGAGATCGCGCCGCGCGAGGTGCTGTTCCACGAGCCGATGCACCCGTACACGCTGGGCCTGCTGGCCGCCGTTCCGTATCCCGATCTGAACCGCAAGCTCGATCTCGCGAAGGTTCTCGACGGCGCGGCACGCCGCCCCGAGGACTGGCGCGCGCCGTTTGCATGGAACGGCGCCAATGCGGGCGAGCTGGTCGACGTCGGCAATGGCCATCGCGTGCGGATGCAGCCGGCTGTCGTACCGGAGAGGATGACGGCATGAACCCCCGGTGGACCGTACCTGCGAAGTCCTCCGGCGACGATCGCACCCGTCCCGGCCGCCGCCGCTTGTTCGCGTTCTGGGTCGCCACGATTCTCGCAGCCACGCTGGCCGCAGGACCGGCGCGCGGCGACGAGCCGCCGATCCTCGCGGCCGACGTCGCGGCCGGCAAGATTCCGCCGGTCGCGGAGCGCCTGCCTCGCGTCCCGCTCGTGTATGAGCCGAAGCGCGCGGACTGGACGCTCGGCCGCTACGGCGGCGAAGTTCGCACGCTGCTCGCCAAGGACCGCGACATCCGGATGATGGCGGTGTACGGGTACTCGCGGCTCGTCGGCTACGACGAGACGCTGAAGCTCGCGCCGGACATCCTGCAAAGCGTCGACAACGTCGACAGCCGCATTTTCACGCTGCATTTGCGTCCGGGTCACAAGTGGTCCGATGGCAAGCCGTTCACGGCCGAGGATTTTCGCTACTACTGGGAGGATGTCGCCAACAACAAGGACCTGTCGCCGTTCGGGCTGCCGCAGGCGCTGCTCGTCGAGGGCCATGCGCCGAAGTTCGAGGTGGTGAACGAGACGACGGTCCGCTACACGTGGCGGGAGCCGAATCCGATGTTCCTGCCCGCGCTTGCCGCGCCGAGCCCGCTATACATCTATCGGCCCGCGCATTACCTGCGGCAGTTCCATGCGCGTTACGTCGGCCTCGAGAAGGCCAATGCGCGCGCGACCGAGGCCGGCTCGCGCAACTGGGCGGGACTGCACCAGAAGAAGGACGAGCAGTTCCGCTTCGACAATCCGGATCTGCCGACGCTCGAGCCGTGGATCAACACGACGCCGCTGCCGACGACGCGCTTCGTGCTCGTGCGCAATCCGTACTTCCACCGCGTGGACTCCGCCGGCCGCCAGCTTCCGTACATCGACCGCATCATCGTCGGCGTCACCGACGACAAGCTCGTCCCGGCGAAGACGGGCGCCGGCGACGTGGACATCCAGGTGCGCTACCTGCGCTTCGACAACTACACGTTCCTGAAGCAGGGCGAGAAGCGCAACCACTATCACGTGCGGTTGTGGGAGAAGGCGCTCGGCTCGCAGATCGCGCTGTATCCGAACCTGAACGCCGAAGATCCGCAGTGGCGCAAGCTGATGCGCGACGTTCGATTCCGCCGCGCGCTGTCCCTCGGGATCGATCGCCACGAAGTGAACGAAGTCGTGTACTTCGGGCTCGGGAAGGAGTCGAGCAACACCGTGCTGCAGCGCAGTCCACTGTTCCGGCCCGAGTTCCGGTCGGCGTGGACGGCCTTCGACGTCAAGGCGGCGAACGCGCTGCTCGACCAGATCGGCCTGACCGCGCGCGACCCGTCGGGGCTGCGGCTGTTGTCGGACGGCCGGCCGATGGAGCTCATCATCGACACGGCGGGCGAGTCGACCGAGGAAACCGACGTGCTCGAGCTGATTCGCGACAGCTGGCGCAAGCTCGGCATCGCGCTGTTCTCCCGTCCTTCGCAGCGCGAAGTGTTCCGCAAGCGCGTCTATTCGGGCAAGTCGATGATGTCGGTGTGGTCGGGACTTTCGAACGGCATCCCGACGCCGGACATGAGCCCGGCGGAGCTTGCCCCCACCGCGCAGGAGCAGCTGCAGTGGCCGATGTGGGGGCAGTACTATGAGCAGAACCGGAGGGGCGGCGAGGCGCCCGAGTCGTCCGAGGCGAAGGAGCTGGTGCGCCTGTTCGACGCGTGGCGCAACTCCGAGACGGCCGAAGAGCGCGAGGGCATCTGGCTGCGCATGCTCGCCATCAACGCCGAGCAGGTGTACACGATCGGCATCGTCACCCGCGCGCTGCAGCCGGTGGTCGTCCGCGACAACCTGCGCAACGTCCCGGCGGAGGGCGTCTACAGCTGGGATCCGGGTGCCTACTTCGGCATGTATCACCCCGACACGTTCTGGATCGACGTCAAGTGATCCAGTACGTCGTCAAGCGCGTGCTGCTGATGATCCCGACGCTGATCGCGGTCAGCGTCATCGTGTTCACGATCATCCAGCTGCCGCCGGGCAATTATCTCGAAAGCTACATCGCCGAGCTGCAGGCGCAGGGCGAATCGGTCGATCAGCAGAAGGTTGCATTCCTGCGCGAGTATTACGGCCTCGACAAGCCGCTGCCCGAGCAGTACGTGCGCTGGGCGACCGGCATGCTGCGCGGCGACTTCGGCTATTCGTTCGAATTCAACATGCCGGTGACGAAAGTGGTCGGCGACCGGATGTTCCTGACGATCATCGTGTCGTTCGTCACGATTCTGTTCACGTGGGCGGTCGCCTTCCCGATCGGGATTTACTCCGCCACGCATCAGTACAGCTGGGGCGACTACGGGCTGTCGCTGCTCGGGTTCCTCGGCATCGCGATCCCGAACTTCATGCTGGCGCTCGTGATGATGTACGTGGCCAACGTCGTCTTCGGCACGAGCATCGGCGGGCTGATGGCGCCCGAATTCATCGGCAAGCCGTGGACGTGGGACAAGGTGAAATCGGTGCTCGAGCACAGCTGGATTCCGGTGGTGGTCATCGGCACCAGCGGCACCGCCGGAATGATCCGGCGCCTGCGCGCCAACCTGCTGGACGAATTGCAGAAGCAGTACGTCGTCACCGCGCGCGCGAAAGGTCTTCCGCCGCGCAAGGTGCTGCGCAAGTATCCGCTGCGGATGGCGCTCAACTTCTTCATCTCCGACATCGGCAGCCTGCTGCCGCACATCATCTCGGGTGCGGAGATCACGGCGGTCGTACTGTCGCTGCCGACGACGGGACCGATGCTGCTGAACGCGCTCAAAAGCCAGGACATGTACCTCGCCGGCTCGTTCCTGATGTTCCTCGCGACGCTGATCGTGGTCGGCGTGCTGATCTCCGATCTGGCGCTCGTCGCGCTCGATCCGCGGATCCGGCTGCAGGGCGGGGTTGCACGGTGACCGTATGAGGATTGCGACTTTTCCGCCAAGTCCGGTGCGGTGCGCACGCCGGTGAGCACGCTCGAACTCCCGCCGACGGCCACACGGGACAAGGAGCACTTCGTCTCGACCGAGCCATTCGATCCCGGCTCGGCCGCGCAGCTTTCGCCCGAGCAGGAGCGGCTCTACCTCGCGTCGCAGTGGAAGCTGATGTGGTGGAAGTTCAAGCGTCACCGCGTCGCGGTCGTCTCGGGGCTCGTGCTGCTGGTCATGTACGGCTCGACGCTCGTCACCGAGTTCCTCGCGCCGTACAACCTCCACACGCGCCACACCGACTTCATCTACGCGTCGCCGCAGAAGGTGCACCTGTTCCACCAGGGCAGCTTCATCGGGCCGTTCGTGTACGACCGCCACAAGATTCTCGACATGGATACGCTGCGACGCGAATATCCCGAGGATCCCGGCGTGCCGCACAGGCTGCGGTTCTTCTGCTCGGGCGATCCGTACCGATTCTGGGGCATGATCGACATGACGTTCCACGTCGTGTGCCCGGCCGAAGGTTCGACGCTGTTCCTGTTCGGCACCGACCGCCTGGGCCGCGACGTTCTGTCACGCGTTCTCTACGGCGCGCGCATTTCGCTGACGATCGGGCTCCTCGGCATCGCGATCAGTTTCGCGCTCGGGCTCGTGATCGGCGGTCTCGCCGGCTACTACGGCGGCGCCGTCGACACGATCGTGCAGCGGCTGATCGAGATCATCCGTTCGTTCCCGGAGCTGCCGCTGTGGATGGCGCTCTCCGCGGTGCTGCCGGTCACGTGGAGCCCGATCCTCATCTATTTCGGGATCACCGGCATTCTCGCGCTGCTGGACTGGACCGGGCTTGCGCGCGCGGTGCGCTCGAAGCTGCTCGCGTTGCGCGAGGAGGACTACACGACGGCGGCGCGGCTCATGGGCGCGAAGCCTTCGCGCATCATCGGCCGGCATCTGCTGCCCGGCTTCATGAGCCATCTGATTGCATCCGCCACGCTGTCGATACCCGGGATGATCCTCGGCGAGACGGCGCTCTCGTTTCTCGGCATCGGGCTGCGGCCGCCGATCACGAGCTGGGGTGTGCTGCTGAACGAGGCGCAGAACATCAACGTCGTCGCGCTCTACCCGTGGCTGATGCTCCCGGTCGCGCCGGTGATCGTCGTGATCCTCGCCTTCAATTTCTTCGGCGACGGGCTGCGCGACGCGGCCGATCCCTACCGGTGAACAGGCCGCCGATCAAAGTCCAAGCCAGGCGATCGTCGTCTTCTCCACGTCGGCGTCCGGCGCGACGAAGCCCTTGTAGCCGCTGGCGGCAAGCGCGCGCCGGCCCGGCTCGGTCTGCGCGAGGTTGAGCAGCGTCTCGCGGATCTTTTCCCGCTCTTCCTGCGAAAGCCGGTTCGACGCGATGAACTGCTTGATGGGAACGGCGCGCGAGCGCAGCACCACCTTGCCGCCCTTGTCGGTCCATTGCTTGACGACGGCGTTCGCGGCGGTGGCGCCGAAATCGGCGAAACCGTTGTCGATGTAGAACGGCACGGCATCCTGATAGCGTGTCGTGCGCACCTTGAGCTCGGTCCCGCCGATGTGATCGCTGCGCAGCATCGCGCGGACCATCACCGCGGTGATCGAATCCGGGTCGGGTGTCACCAGCGTATGGCCCTTGACGTCGCCCAAGTCCTTGAACGGCCGGTCGGGCTTCGCGAGCAGCGAAACGGTGTACTCGGTGTACCCGCCCGTCCATGCGATCGCGCGGTAGCGCTCCTTCTTGATCTCCGCCATGGCGACGTGCGCCGGATGGATGAACGCGATGTCGTACTCCTGGCGGGCGAGCCCGGCGCGTGCGTCGTCGTACGCCGGGACCAGCACGATCCTGACGTTCCGCCGCAACGCCTTGCCGATCACCTCCGCAAGCGGCTCGAACTTGTCGCGGATCTCTTTCGGCGTCGCCTGGTATGTGACGCCCTCCGTCACCGAGAACACCAAATCGGTCGACTGCGCCTCGGCCGGCTGCCCCGTCGCCGTCAATCCCAGAACGAGAGCGAGCGCGGCGCCGAGCCGAAAGGCCGCCGTCTTCGATGATTGTGTCGTCATCACAGAGGACCCGGTCGCGCGCGAGCGCCGGGCAAGTGTCGGTAACGAGGCTGCAAGAGCACGGCGCGTGCCACGCCCCCTGAGGCAGGGTCGGAGAAGACCGCACCTTCAGGCAACCAGGCTCGCGAGCGCCTTGCCGTCCCGCTCCAGCTCCTCGAACGAGCCTTCCTCGACGAGCTGGCCGTCGGCGAAGACGAGCACGCGGTCGAACTCGCGGCCGAGCTCCGCCCGCGACAGCGTCCAGAGGATGGTCCGCCCTTTCGCCCATGCGAGCACTGCGCGCAGCACGCGCAGCTCGGTTGCGGGGTCGAGGCCGGACGTCGGCTCGTTGAAGACGAGGACGTCCGGGTTCTTCATCAGGCCGCGCGCGATCACGAGCCGCTGCCGCTCGGAATAGGAGAGCCGCGAGCCGTTGCTGCCGACATCGAACAGCAGGCCGAGGCGCACCAGTGCGTCGTTCAGGCCTTCCTCCGAGGCGACATCGCGCACGAGCGCGCTGATGCGCGCCTGTGCGTTGGGCTGGTCGAGCGCGACGCGGCCGAACAGCAGGTTGTCCTGCACCGACAGCGCTGCGCTGTAGCGGTCCGGGTGAAAGAACTCGCAGATGTCGTCGCGGCCCGCGAAGCGGCGCGTGAACTCGTTGCGCGCCTGCACGATGCGTCGCGGCATCGATTCGTCGAGCACGCCGAGCCGGTGCCGCGACTTCACGAGCCGGAAGGTGAGCGCGAGCAGGCGTGCCTTGTCGCGGTCGGAAATCGCCGCCAGCCGGCCCTGGTTGTATTTCGAGACCAGCGCCCGGAACTCGGGCAGGTCCTCGGCATTGATGAAGCTGTACTGCTCGAAGAGCTCGCTGTCCGGCGCGACATCGGCAAAGATCTCGACCATCAGCCCCGCGACCTTGGCCCCCGCCTCCTGCAGGTCATCGAGCAGCCCGACGTCGCGCAGCAGCGCGACGATCTCCGGGTTGTCCGCGAGCCGCGCCGGCTGAAAGTCGGGATTGCGCGGCGTGCCGAACAGGATGTTCTCGGCGATGCTCATGTTGGCGAAGTAAGCGTCGCGGTCGAAGAACTCGACGTAGGCTTCCAGCGCATCGAGCTTCGCGCGCTCGCGCAGCTTCGCCCGTGCGGCGACCGCCTTGGCCGCGAAATCCGGGTCGGCGTGCGGGTCGACGGTGCCGGCGAGGCCGTAGCCGATTACGGCGCGCTCCATGTCCACGAGCCCGAGGACGCGAATCGCGAGCGCCGCGAGCTCGCCCTCGCCGGCGACGCCGGCTGCGGCGTAGTCGATCCAGTCCGCCCTGACGTCGTCGGGGCTGTTGCCCGACGCAAGCGCATCGCGCACGCGCTGCTCGCGCAGCTTCGCGCCTTCGCCGTCGTACGCAAACGGAAGCACGGGTGCGTGCTTCAAGCCGTAATAGAGATTGTGCGCGAGCGTGCCCGAAAATACGTGCGCGTTCTGCGCCGCATAGGCAATGCGCCGGCCGGGCACCGACTGGTGTACGTCGTTGAACAGGACGCCGGCGACGGAGAGGCGCCCGCCGGTCGGCAGGTTGAGACGCGCGATCAGCTGCGCGAGATCTTCCTTGCCACTGTGGCCGGTGCCCACGACCGCCACGTGCTCGCCCGCAGCGATGCGGAACGTGAGCCGCTCGACCTTGTTCGCCACGCCACTTTCGCTGTACGTGAGCCCCGACGCCGCGATCTCGCCCGCGAGCTTCGGTATCGCCTGCGGTGGATCCTCGAGCAGCTTGCGGTCGAACATGCCCGGCGGATCGAATTGCGACACGATCTGCTCGTGCTTGATCCGCACGTCCTCCTTCGTCGAGTACCAGGCGAGGAGCTCCTTCCACGGGCTCAGGATGTCCTTGTACGCAGCGAGCACCGCCACCAGCGCGCCGAGCGACAGGCTGCCCTTGATCACCAGGTAGCCGCCGACCGAATAGAAGAAGAACGGCGTGATCTGGGCCAGGAAGTTGTTCAGGAACTTGACGAAGAACTTGCGTTTGTAGATGTCGTAGCGGATCGCGTAGATGCGCCCCAGCCGGTGGCTGATGTCGGCGCGCTCGAGCGCGATCGTGTCGTTGCCGCGGATCTCGGCGAACCCGGCCACCGATTCGCCGATGCGGTCCGAAAGCTGGCGCGCCGTCTGCACACGCTCCTTGGCGAGCAGGTTGATCTTCCGCTGCAACCGCGGAATCAGGTACACCTGCGGCGGGTACAGCGCGATCGCGGCCAGGCCGAGCCACAAGTCCTGGTTGAAGATGAACACCAGGTACGTGACGAGCAGGCCGCCCTGGAAGATCGGCAGCACGATCGCCTCGCCGATGAAGCCGCCGACCGGCTCGGTCTCGGCGACGATCATCGGAATGATCTCGCCGGCCGACATCGTCTTGAACTGCGGCAGCGGAAAGCGCAGCACCTGCTGGTAGAGGTCGTGCCGCATCCGCCGCAGCGTCCGCTCGCCGACGACGCCCGAGTACACGTTGATCCAGTACTTGAGCCCGCCGTTGATCGTGATCAGCGCGAGCAACAGCAGCGACAGCGCCATCAGGTACGACACCTGCGTGACCGGGAAGCCGAACCACGTCTCGGGAATGTTCTTGCCCTGGATCGCGTTGTTGACGATCCGCTTGGGCAGCTCGAGGTTGATGTAGATCAGCGGAAAGCTGATGCAGGTCAGCACGAGCAGGAACGCCTGCGAGCGCCATGTGTGCCGCAGGATGTAGCGGAAGAGTGACCGGTCCATTCGGTACGGGTCGAGCGGGCGATACGAGACGACGCGGGGCAACGGCAGCGCCGTAGCGCAGCGCGCCGATGGTAGCATCTGCCGATTCTGAATGACGCATCCGACACCGACGTCTTCGTTCCTGCGCCACCGGCGACGCGGGCGGCGGCCGCGCGCGCGGTCGGCTCGATCGCCGTCGTCCTGAAGGGGTACCCGCGGCTCTCGGAAACGTTCATCGCCCAGGAGCTGCTCGCGCTGGAGCGGCGCGGCCTGTCGCTGCACCTGTTCTCGCTGCGCGAGCCGACGGAGCCCGTCGCGCACCCGTTGCACGCCGACATCAAGGCGGACGTCACCTATCTGCCGGAATACCTGCACGAAGGCATCGGTCGCGTGCTGCGGGCGTGGCGCCGCGCGCGCGGGCTGCCCGGCTACCGCACGGCGCGCGCGGCCTGGTGGCGCGACCTGCGCCGCGATCCGACCCGCAATCGCGTGCGGCGCTTCGGACAGGCGGTGGTGCTCGCGGCGGAGCTGCCTGCCGACGTCGCACACCTTCATGCGCACTTCCTGCACACGCCGGCGTCGGTGGCGCGCTACGCGGCGCTGATACGCGGGCTCGCGTTCAGCGTTTCCGCGCACGCGAAGGACATCTGGACGATTCCCGAGTGGGAGAAGCGCGAAAAGCTCGCCGCGTGCGCGTGGACCGCGACATGCACCGCGTGCAATGCGCAGCATCTGCGAAGCCTCGCCCCCGCGCCCGAGCGCGTCGACCTCGTCTATCACGGCATCGACACGGCTCGATTTCCGCCGTCCGCGGCAATGAACCACCCGCGCGACGGCCGCGATGCCGCACATCCCGTCGGGCTGCTCTGCGTCGGCCGCGCCGTCGACAAGAAAGGGCTCGACGACCTGCTGCATGCGCTCGCCGAGCTGCCGCGCGACCTGCACTGGCGGCTCGTCCACGTCGGCGGCGGACCGCTGTTGCCGGCGCTTGCCGACCTCGCGCGATCGCTGAAGCTCGCGGAGCGCGTGCAATGGCAAGGCGCGCAGGCGCATGCCGCGGTGCTGGACGCTTACCGCAAGGCCGACATCTTCGTGCTCGCTTCGCGCGTCTCGCCCGACGGCGACCGCGACGGGCTGCCGAACGTTCTGCTCGAAGCGCAAAGCCAGCGCCTCGCATGCGTAGCGACTTCGGTGTCGGGCATTCCCGAGCTGATCGAGGATGGAAGGACAGGACTGCTGGTCGAGCCGCGCACGCCGAAGGCGCTCGCGCGCGCGCTCGCACGGCTGATCGGCGATCCCGCGTTGCGCCGTGCGCTCGGCGATGCCGGGTTTGCGCGCACGACGACGGACTTTTCGCTGCAGGCCGGCGCCGACCGCCTCGCGCAGCGCTTCGCCGCGACGCTCGCCGCGCGATGAGAATCGCGTTCTACGCGCCGCTCAAGCCGCCCGATCATCCGGTTGCGTCGGGTGACCGCAACATCGCGCGCGCGCTGATGCAGGCGCTCGCGGCGGCCGGCCACGACGTCGTGCTCGCATCGCGTTTGCGCAGCCTCGATTCGCGCGGCGACGAGACGCGCCAGCGACGTCTGCACGCGCTCGGCGATCGCGTCGCCGAGCGGCTTGCGGCACGACTTGCGCGCGAGCGCCGTCCCGACGCCTGGTTCACCTATCACGTGCATCACAAGGCGCCCGACCTGCTCGGTCCGTTCGCAAGCCGCACGCTCGGCATTCCGTACGTGATCGCCGAGGCATCGGTCGCGGGAAGGCAACGCGAAGGGCCCTGGTCGGCCGGCTACGCGCGAGCCTGCGCCGCCGTTCGCGCGGCCGATCTCGTCGTGTCGCTCAATCCCGCGGACGTCGACGGCGTTGCCGGGGCGAGGCCCGCCGGGGCAGCGGCGGCGTCGCTCGCGCCGTTCATCGATGTCGCGCGCTTTGCGGGCAACGCCGCGCCGGCAGCGCCGATGCCTCGTGCACGCGTGCGCCTCGCAACGGTCGCGATGATGCGCCCTCGCGCCAAGCTCGCGTCGTATCGCGTGCTGGCGAGCGCACTCGAATCGGTGCGCGATCTCGACTGGCAGCTCGCGATCGTGGGCGACGGTCCGGCGCGCGCCGACGTCGACGCGGCGTTTGCGCCGGTTCACGATCGGATCACGTGGCTCGGCGCGCGCGAGCCCGCGGACATTGCCTCGCTGTTGCGGGCGAGCGACGTCTTCCTGTGGCCGGCGATCGATGAAGCTATCGGCCTCGTGTTTCTCGAAGCGCAGGCGTGCGGCGTACCTGTCGTCGGTGCGGCAACGCCGGGCGTCGCGGCGGTCGTCTCGGCGGATCGCACGGGACTGCTCGTGCCGATGGGCGATGTCGCCGCCTTCGCGGCGGCCACGCGGCGGCTCATCGGCGATGCTGCGCTGCGTGGCCGGATGAGCGCGGCGGCGTTCGAGTACGTCCGCGAGTTCCACGATGTTCCGCGCGCCGCAGGGGAGCTCGATGCACTGCTCCGCGGCGCCTGCGCGGCGCACCGCGTGGCCGCCTGACGACAGATCCGTCGATGCCGATCATCGCCTGCCTGCGCCACGGCGCAACCGACTGGAACGCCGAGGGCCGGATGCAGGGCCGGCGCGACATTCCGTTGTCCGCGGCCGGACGCGCCGACGTCGCGCGCTTTGCGTTGCCGGCCGATCTCGCGCACGACGCGGACTGGTTCGCGAGTCCGCTTCTGCGCGCGGTGGAAACGGCGGAGATCGTGTCGGGCCGCACGCCGCGCATCGAGCCTGCGCTGACCGAGATGGATTGGGGCGCGTGGGAAGGATCTCGCCTCGACGATTTGCAGGCACGCCTCGGCGATGAATTCACCGGCAACGCCGCACGCGGCCTCGATTTCCAGCCACCGGGCGGCGAACGCCCGCGTGACGTGGTGTCGCGCGTCGCGCGATGGCTCGACCGCATCGCCGCGCGTGAGCGCCCGCTCGTGGCGGTCACGCACAACGGCGTGCTCCGTGCGCTGCTCGTGCTGGCGACGGATTGGAACATGCTCGGCAAGCCGCCGGTCAAGCTGCGGCCCGCGACGCTGCACCGGTTCCGGCTCGCGCCGGGACCGCGGCTTGCGATCGACGCCTGCAACGTGCCGCTCGTTCCGGATGCCGCGCCGCAGGGCGGCGGACGATGACTATCCCGCGTGACGCGAGGCTGCGAGCGCCTTCTGCAGCTCGTCCTTCAGCGTCGCGAGCGCGCGCAAGTCGTTTGCGATGTGCGTCGATAGCTGGCGCATCACCTGCAGCGCGCGATCGGGGCGTCCCGACGCCAGCTTCAGGAACACTTCCGGCGATATGCGCAGCGCGCGCACGGCGCCTCTCGCGCGCACCGTTGCCGTGCGCGGTGCATCGGTGAACACGCCGATCTCGCCCGGCATCGCGTTGCGTCCGAGCGTCGCGACGACGAAGTCGCCTGCGCTCGTCGCGCCGAGG
>Ga0307410_10000786_pt1 | contig 13391 bp, 10 predicted proteins | sample 322Ometagenome_3_FD_203707 | JGI IMG/M metagenome (GOLD analysis project Ga0307410, IMG submission 203707) | Maize rhizosphere microbial communities from greenhouse at UC Davis, California, United States - 322HYB-O-3 | ecosystem: Host-associated > Plants > Roots > Rhizosphere > Soil | place... | reverse complement strand
GCGCGAGACCGAGGACGACGCCTGGGGCCTCGCGCGCAAGCGCTTCCCCGAAGACCGCGCTGGCCAGCTCACGCACCAGCTCGCGATGAAGGTCTCGGACTCGGCGTGGCACCACCGCCTGTCGGGCCTCGCCAAGGAGCAGGCCGCGCGTGATGCGTATTGGATGATCCCCTTCACGAACTACAGGACCTTCTGCCCGTACCTGGTCGGCACCTACGACCGGGTCGGCACGGAGCTCGCCCGCTACTTCGAGAAGGGCGCGACCACGATGATCCTCGACGTGCCGATCGGCACCGAGGATCTCGAGCACGTGACGCGGGCGATCCGCCGCGGCGCGGAGCTGGTGGGCCAGGTGTGAAGCGGCTCCAGGACTACGTGAGCGCGCAGGCCGAGCGGCGAGCGGAGGCCCCGGCGATCGCCTGGAAGGGCGAGCGGCTCTCCTACGGCGCGCTCGAGCAGCGCGCCAACCGCCTGGCGCGGCTGCTGGCGGGCCTGGGCGCGCAGCGCCGCGACCGCATCGCACTGCTGCTGCCGAAATCTCCGCTCGCGATCACGGCGATGGTCGGCACGCTGAAGGCCGATTGCGCCTATACGCCGGTGGACCTCAAGAACCCCGCGCCGCGCGTCGCGCAGATCCTCGCCGCGCTCGAGAGCCGCGTGCTGCTCGCGTGTCGCGAGGCCGCGCCGCTCGTCGAGCAGCTCGTGCGCGAGAACGGCCTCGGCCCGGTGCGGGTCGCCTGGCTCGACGGCACGCCGCCCCCGGGCCTGCCCGCGCACGCCTCGCTCGCCGACTTCGAAGCGTGCTCCGCGGACTCCGTCGCGAGCGCGAACCGCGCCGGCGACGTGGCCCACATCCTGTTCACGTCGGGCTCCACGGGAGTGCCGAAGGGCGTGCTGATCACGCACGCGAACGTGATCGCGTTCGTCGAGTGGGCCAGGGCACACTTCGACATCCAGCCCTCGGACCGCTGCTCCGGCCACTCTCCGCTCCACTTCGATCTCTCGACCTTCGATACCTACGGCAGCTTCGCGGCGGGCGCCGAGCTGTACCCCGTGCCGGTCGAGCTGAACCTGCTGCCGCACAAGCTCGCGCAGTTCATGCGCGACGCGGCGCTCACGCAGTGGTTCTCGGTGCCGTCGGCGCTGAACCACATGGCGAAGGCCGGCGTGATCGGGGAGCACGACTTCCCGTCGCTGCGGCGGCTGCTCTGGTGCGGCGAGGCCTGGCACGCCGCCGGGCTCGCGCACTGGATGCGGCGGCTGCCGCACGTCCGCTTCACGAACCTCTACGGCCCCACCGAAGCCACCATCGCGAGCAGCTGGTACGACGTGCCCGGCATCCCGCAGGACGAGACGAAGCCCGTGCCGATCGGGCGCCCCTGCGACGGCGAGGAGCTCCTCGTGCTCGACGAGGCGTTACGGCCGTCCGCGCCCGGCGAGACCGGCGATCTCTACATCCGCGGCGTGGGCCTGTCGCCCGGCTACTGGCGCGACCCGGCGAAGACGGCGGCGGCCTTCATCCCGAACCCGTTCTCGGACGACCCCGACGACCGCATCTACCGCACCGGCGACCTGGCGCGGGTCTCCGAGGGGGGCGAGATCGTGCTGGTCGGCCGCGCCGACACGCAGATCAAGAGCCGCGGCTATCGCATCGAGCTGGGCGAGATCGAGGCGGTGCTCCACACCCTCGGCACGCTCGAGGAGAGCGCCGTGGTGGCGGTCGACAGCGCCGGCATCGACGGGCTCGCGATCGCGTGCGGCTATGCGACGCGCGCGGGCGTCGCAACCGAGCCGGCCGACCTGCGAGCGCTGCTGGCGGCGCGGCTGCCGGCGTACATGCTGCCTTCGCGCTGGCGGCGCTTCGACCGCCTTCCGCTCAACGCCAACGGCAAGGTGGATCGCAAGGCGCTGAAGGAGATCTTCGCCGCGACCGAAGCGTCCGGGAAGTAGGAGAGATGTTGGAACGCCTGGAGAGGCTGCAGCGGGAGATCGCGATCATCTTCGTGGAGCGCTTCGACACGCGCATCACCTCGCACGACGTCGATCTGCTCGAGACCGGGCTCGTCGACTCGGTGAAGATCGTCGAGCTGGTGCTCGAGCTGGAACAGCGCTTCGGCGTGAGCCTGCCCTTCGAAGAGCTCGAGATCGAAGACTTCCGGACCGTGCCGAGGCTCGCCGAACGCATCGCGCGGACGACGCCCGCGGCCGGTTGAGCCCAGCCCCCTTGGCGCGCCCGCTGCGAGTGCTGCTGGCCGGCGAGGAGGCGGCGGGCGCCCAGACGCTGCGGCTCCTGCACGAGACCGGGCAGGAGGTGGTCGGCGTTCTCACCGGCCGCGCGGGGGCGGAGCGCTCGATCGGGCCGCTCTCGTCGCTGGCCGAGCAGTGGGGCTACCGCGTCTGGCCGGCGCGGCGCGTGCGCGATGCCGCCTTCGCCGCCGAGCTCCGCGCGGAGCGCGTGGAGCTGCTGCTGAACGTGCACTCGCTCTACGTGGTGAAGCGTGAGGTGGTGGAGGCGCCGAGCATCGGCAGCTTCAACGTCCACCCGGGTCCGCTGCCGGAGTACGCGGGGCTGAACGCCCCGAGCTGGGCGATTCTGCACGGCGAACGCACGCACGGGGTCACCGTCCACTGGATGGACGCAGGGATCGACACGGGTGAGATTGCCTACGAGGCGCGCTTCGAGATCGCGCCCGACGAGACCGCGTTCACGCTCTCAGCGAAGGGCGTGCGCGCCGCCATCCCGCTGCTGCGGCAGCTGCTCGAGGCCGCGGCGGCCGAGCCGCCCGCGATCCCGCGCGCGAAGCAGCGCGCGGTGCCCGGCCGCTACTACGGGCGCGAAGTCCCGAACGGAGGCCGCGTCGACTGGCGCGCAGGTGCGGAGGAGGTCGAGCGCTTCGTGCGCGCGGCCGACTACGGGCTGTTCGCCTCGCCGTGGGGCGCGCCGCGCGCGATGCTGCGGGGTGTCGGGGAGGTCGAGATCGTGAAGGTGGCGCGCACCGGCCAGCCCAGCGATGCCGCGCCGGGCACGATCGGCGACGCCGAGGCGGGTGGCGTGCGCGTGGCGTGCGCCGACGAGTGGCTGCTCGTGAAGAAGGTTCGGATCGCGGGCGCACCCGGCGACCTGGCCCGGCTCGCCTCGGGCGCCTTCGAGGCGCCCTGATGCCGCTCGCGATTCAGCCCTTCGACGCCACGCACCACGAGGCCGTCAGGGACTTCAATCGCCGCATGGCCGCCGGCGGCTCGACCTGGCGGTTCCCCGAGAGCCCGCTGCCGAGCTGGCTCGCGCGCGTCCCCGAGAGCCCCGTCTTCCAGGAGTTCTTCATCGCCGCCGAGGGTGAGGTGGTGCGCGGGGCCTATGCGCTCCAGCGCCGGCCGGCGCGGATCGGCGACGAGGAGCGCTCCGTCGGAGCCTGGTATCTGCCAGTCTCCGAGGGCAGCATCGACCCGAAGCACGCGCTCGTCGCCACGCTGCTGATGCGCGACGCGCTCCGCCGCGAGCCGCTCTCCTACGGGCTCGGCATGGACGGCATGGACTCGCAGCTCAGCAAGCTGGCCGGCGCGATGCGCTGCGAGCGCCGGCTGGTGCCGTTCTTCGTACGCATCGAGCGCGGCGGCCGCTTCGCGCGCGAGGCGCGCTACGTGCGGAAGAACGCCGGGCTCGCCGCGCTGCTCGACCTCGCCGCCGTGACGGGGCTGGCGACGCTCGGCGCGGCGCTCGTGAAGCGCGCGCTGCGCCGTGGTCCGGGCCTCGCGGGCGCCACGCTCGAAACGGTGCCCGAGTTCGGGCCGTGGGCGGACGAGCTCTGGCAACGCTGCCGCGGCCGGTACTCGTTCGTCGAGCTCCGGGACGCAGCGACGCTGGCGCGCATCTACCCCCCCGAACGGCCCCGCTTCGAGCGCCTGCGCATCTCCCGCGGCGGCCAGGTGATCGGCTGGGCCGTGCTCCAGCGCGCCGAGATGAAGGACAGCGCGAAGTTCGGCTCGCTCCACGTCGGCCGCATCACCGACGCCTTCGCGGCGCCCGAGGACGCCGGGGTGGTGACCCGCGCGGCCGCGGACACGCTCGCAGCGCGCAGCGTCGACCTGATGGTCAGCAACCAGCTGCATCCCGCCTGGTGCGCCGCGCTGCGCCGGAACGCGTTCGTCTCCGGACCCTCGAACTACGTCTTCGCGCCCACCGCACAGCTCGCCGAACGCATCCGCGCGCTCGACCCAGACTACGAGAACGTCCACCTCAACCGCGGCGACGGCGACGGCCCCTGGGGCAACGACCCGCGCTCCTTCTGACCGGGGACGGAGTTGATTTGTTCAGATTTTCAGATTCGCCCAGCGGGGCGAATCTGAAAATCTTAAAATCTAAACTCCGACCCCGAATAGCGTGCGGAGGTCGCGCTTCAGGACTTTGCCCATCGCGTTCCTGGGCAGCGCGGGCACGCTCGCGATGCGGTCGGGCACCTTGTAGCGCGCGATGCGCTCGGCGCAGAAGGCGCGGAGCGCTTCCTCGGGCGGCGAGGCGCGGCCGCGCTTCGGCTGCACCACCGCCACCACGCGCTCACCGAGCCGCTCGTCGGCGATGCCGAACACCGCGGCGCACTCGAGGTCGGCATGCTCCGAGAGCGCGCGCTCCACCTCGGCGGGATACACGTTGGCGCCCCCGCGCAGGATCAGCTCGTTGCGCCGCCCGCGGATGTACAGGTTGCCGTCCTCGGCGAGGCAGCCGAGATCGCCGGTGTGATAGCGCCCGTCGCGGAGCGCCTGCCGCGTCGCCTCCGGCCGTCTCCAGTAGCCGAGCATCGGCGTGTAGACGCCGGCATACGGGCCGCTGCGCGCGGGGCGGACGGTGATCTCGCCGATCTCGCCGGCCGGCAGCACGCGGCCCGCCTCGTCCGTGATCTCGATCTCGAGCTGCGGCAGCGGTCGTCCGCACAGCCCCGGGCCGGACGGCACGCTGCCGTCGCTCCAGGTCACGGCCGTCGGCGCCTCGGTCATGCCGTAGCCGATTCCGACGCCGCGCCCGAAGCGCTCGCGATAGAGCCGCACCACCGCGGGCGGCACGTCCGAGCCGCCGACGCCCGGTGCCACGAGCGAGGCGAGGTCCGCGGGCTTCACCTCCGGGTGGGTCAGCAGATCGTGGAAGAGGGTCGGCACGCCGGAGAAGGCGCCGACGCGCTCGCTGCGGATCCACTCCGCGAGCCCGAGCGGGTCCGTGCGGTCGATCGCGACGACGGCGCGCCCATCGAGCCACGGCGCCAGCACCTCGAGCACGATCAGGTTCAGGATCGTGAGCGGCAGCACCGCCCCCTGCCGCGTGCCCTCCGGTACGCGCCGCGTGAGCTGCGAGATCGTGCCGGGCAGCAGCAGGTTGTGCGCGCTGTGCACGGCCCCCTTGGGCAGGCCGGTGGTGCCGCTGGTGTACGCGATCGCCGCGGGCGCGAAGGCATCGACGACGACGGCGGGCCGCGCCTCGCTCGCCGCCGCGCACCGCGCCGCCCAGGCACAGTCCGCACGGCCGGGCGAGACGGCGATCACGTGCGCGAGCTCCGGCAGGTCGGGCTGCGCCTCGATCTCCGCGGCGAGCGGCGCGAGCGTCACGTACACCCGCGCGCCCGCGTCGCGCAGCACGTACGCCTTCTCGGGCGGCGCGAGCAGGCGGTTCACCCCGACCCACAGCGCGCCGAGCCGCTGCGTGGCGAGGAAGAGGATCGGCAGGTGGACGTCGTTCGGCAGGCAGGCGGCGACGCGTTCGCCGGGGCCGACGCCGAGCGCTGCGAGCGCGTTCGCGGCGCGGTTCGCCGCGCGGTCGAGCGCCGCGAAGCTGAAGCGTCCGCCGCGCCCGACCAGCGCCTCGCGCTCCGGGTGCGCCGCGACGCCGCGGTCGATCACCTCGGCCGTGTGCTGCGGCCCGCCGCCGGGCAGCGGCAGGCGCAAAGCGGGCGGGATCAACCCGAGCGCGGCGAGGTCGGCAGGCACGCGCGCAACGTAGCGCCTACCTTCCCGCGCGAGCGCTTCGGAGCCAGGAGACAGCCATGCACGACCTCGTGATCCGCGGCGGAACGATCATCGACGGCAGCGGCGCGCCCGCGCGCACGGGCGACGTCGCGATCGCGGACGGCCGCATCGTCGAGGTGGGCCGCGTTCTCGGCGCGGCGCGCCGCACGCTCGACGCCGACGGCCTCGCTGTCACGCCCGGCTTCGTCGACATCCACACGCACTACGACGGGCAGGCGACCTGGGACGCGCAGCTCGCGCCCTCCTGCTACCACGGCGTCACCACGCTCGTGATGGGCAACTGCGGCGTCGGCTTCGCGCCGGTGCGGCCGGGCCAGCACGGCTTCCTGATCGAGCTGATGGAGGGCGTCGAGGACATCCCGGGGACCGCGCTCCACGAAGGCATCCAGTGGGAGTGGGAGACCTTTCCGCAGTACCTCGACGCGCTCGCGCGCCGCCGCTTCGCGCTGGACGTGGCCACGCAGGTGCCGCACGGTGCCGTGCGCGCCTACGTGATGGGCGAACGCGGCGCGAAGAACGAGCCGGCGACGCCCGAGGACATCGCGGCGATGGCGGCGATCGTGAAGGAGGGCGTCACGGCGGGCGGGTTCGGCTTCTCGACCTCGCGCACGATCGCGCACCGCGCGATCACGGGCGAGCCGGTGCCCGGCACCTTCGCCGCCGAGGACGAGCTGTTCGGGATCGGCGCCGCCCTCGGCGCGCTCGGCCGCGGCATCTTCGAGGTCGCGGGCGCGGGCGCGGCGGGCGAGGACGTGGCCGCGCCGAAGGCTGAGCTCGACTGGATGCGCCGCCTGTCCGCGCGGATCCGCCGGCCCGTCACCTTCGCGCTGCTCCAGGTGGACGCCGCGCCGGACCTCTGGCGCGAGCTGCTCGCCCTCTCCGAGGCCGCAGCGAAGGAGGGCGCGCAGGTGTTTCCGCAGGTGGCCGGGCGCCCGTTCGGGATGCTCGTCGGCCACCAGACGAAGATCCATCCTTTCGCGCTGCGCCCGAGCTTCGAGACGCTCCGCGCGCTGCCCTTCGCCGAGCGCATGCGGCGCCTGCGCGACCCCGCGGTCAAGCGCGCGATCCTGGCCGAAGGCGCGAGCGCGCCGCGCTCGATGCTGCTCGCGCAGCTGCACAAGTTCTTCCCGATGGGCGACCCGCCCTGCTACGAGCCGACGCGCGAGGAGAGCATCGCCGGCATCGCCGAGCGCTCTGGCCGCGACCCCGAGGAGCTGCTCTACGACCGCATGCTGGAGCGCGACGGCCGCGAGCTGTTCCTGGTGCCGGTGCTCAACTACAGCGACGGCAGCTGCGACGCGATCCGCGAGATGATGCTCCACCGGTCGGCAGTGCTCGGCCTCGGCGACGGGGGCGCGCACTGCGGGATCATCTGCGACGCGAGCATCCAGACCTTCGTGCTGACGCACTGGGTGCGCGATCGCACGCGCGGGCCCAAGCTGCCGCTCGAGCTCGCGGTGCGGCGCATGACGCGCGACACCGCGGCGCTCTACGGCTTCGGCGATCGGGGCGCGCTCGCGCCGGGGCTGCGCGCCGACCTCAACCTGATCGACCTCGCCGCGCTCCGGCTCGAGGCGCCCGTGATGGTGCAGGACCTGCCGGCGGGCGGGCAGCGCTTCATGCAGCGGGCGAAGGGCTATCGCGCGACGATCGTCGCGGGCGAGCTGACGCTCGAAGACGACGAGCCGACCGGGGCGTTGCCCGGCCGGCTCGTGCGGAGTTCGTGACCGGTCCGCTCAGGGCTGCGCGACGAGCTCCACCGTCGAGGCGCCGCTCAAGGCGAAGTCGAGCAGCAGCTCGCCGGCCTCGTCGGGAGTGGGATCGAAGCGGGCGGCCGCGATGCCGTCGTCCGCCACCACCACGTCGCCCACGTCCACGCCGTCGACGAGCAAGTCGTAGGTGCCGGCCGCGAGGCCACTGGCGTCGAGCGCGAGCGCCGTCTCGCAGTCGGCTTCGATTTCGAGCACGGCCGTGCCCGAGCCCGCCGGCAGCGTGAGCGCGAGCGACGTCTCGCTCGGCGAGCAGGCGTTGAGGCCCTCGATCTGCGCGATCATCGGGCCCGAGAAGTAGACCTGTGCGCCCTGCTTCAGCTCGATCAGCTTGCGGCGCGGGTCGAAGTCGAGCGGGCCGCGCTTGTTGTGTCCGACGGCCTTGCCGCTGCCCTTGCCCTTCGAGGGATGCGTCAGGAAGCTGGCGCGCCCCGTTCCGCCCGGCGTCGGCGTCAGCGTCTCGACCATCACGCCGTCGACGTAGATGTCGTAGTCGCCGGCCGGCACACCGCGCATCATCACGTCCAGCGAGCCCTTGCCGTTCGGCCGCATGTCGTAGCCCGCGCTCGCCGTGCCGGAGGGGTCGGCCGTCTCGTCGGGCGCGAGCTCGGTGAGCTCCTTCACCTTGGTCATCGGGCCGTCGTCCTCGGGCGCGCCGTAGAGCCAGCCGGCCAGCACGTCCTCGGCGCCGTCGCTCACGACGAGGTACTTGCCGCGCGGGTCCACGGGCGCCTCGATGGCGTCGCCCTTGGTGAGGTCGAAGGTGTCGTTGAACTGCCCGTTCGGGTCGGTGGTGAAGTGCGCGAGCACGAGCGGGTCGGGATCCGTCTCGTCGAGGAGCGCGAGCAGCGTGTGCTCGACGCCCGGCTCGAGGCCGCGCACGTGGAGCTGCAGGATCGCGGAGTCGCCCTGCAGGAAGGAGCGCACGTCGCCGATCGGGCCGTTGCCCTTGGCGAGGCCGTTGCCGTTCCCGTTTCCGGGGCCCGGGGGCAGGAGCAGGATCTGGATCTTCGACTCTTCCTTGGCGATCGCGGCCTGCGGCGCCAGACCGAGCGCGAGGCCGAGCAGCGCGAGGCTGCACATGGACGAGAGGAACAGGCGGGGGCGGAGCATGGGGAGCACCTCCATGGGAGTGGGTGCACCGCCCGGCGAAAAAGGTGAACGCCGGGCGGGGAGCGCGCCGCGTCGGGCGGCCCGGTATAGACTCGGCCCCTCGGCGAGAGGAAATCGTGATGCCCGTAACGGATGGCGCTCACCTCCGAACCTGCCCGCTCTGCGAAGCGATGTGTGGGCTGCGTGTGCAGGTCGAAGGCAGCCGCGTGACGCAGATCCGCGCCAATCCCGACGATGTGTGGAGCCGCGGCTACCTCTGCCCGAAGGGCACCACGCTCGGCGAAGTGCACCACGACCCGGATCGGCTGCGCGCGCCGCTCGTGCGGGAGGGCGCGGGCTGGCGCGAAGTCTCCTGGGCCGAGGCGTTCCGCGAGATCGCGAGGCGGCTGCGCCCGGTGCTCGCGGAGCACGGCAAGGAAGCGGTGACGGCGTACATCGGCAACCCGACCGCGCACAACTTCTCGCTCTCGCGCTACGTGCCGGCCTTCGTGGCGATGGCGGGGCTGCCGGTGATCTATTCGGCCGGCACCGTCGACCAGTGGCCGAAGAACCTGACGAGCGCGCTGATGTTCGGCGGCATGTGGGCGATCCCGGTGCCCGACCTCGACCGCACCGACTTCCTGCTGATGCTCGGCGCGAACCCGCACGCCTCGCAGGGCAGCCTGCTCGCGGCGCCCGACGTGCTCGGTCGGCTCGACGCGATCCGCGCGCGGGGCGGGCGGGTGGTGGTGGTGGACCCGCGCCGCACGGGTACCGCCCGCCACGCGGACGAGTGGCTGCCGATCCGCCCGGGCACCGACGCGGCGTTCCTGCTCGCGCTCGCGCACGTCCTCTTCGCCGAGGGGCGCGTGCGCCTCAGCGGGCTCGCGGGTCGCGTGAACGGCGTCGAGGCCGTGCGCCGCGTGGCCGGGGAGTTCGCCCCCGAGCGCGTGTCGGAGACGTGTGGGATCCCCGCGGAGACGATCCGCCGCGTCGCGCGCGCTCTCTCGGAGGCGCCGCGCGCGGCCGTCTACGGCCGCATCGGCACGTGCAACCAGGAGTTCGGCACGCTCGCCTCGTGGGCGGTCGAGGTGCTGAACGTCCTGACCGGCAACCTCGACCGCGAGGGCGGGGCGATGTTCGCGAACCCGATCGCGTGGTCGCTCGCCTCGCTCACGCCCCCCGAGTTCGCAGAGGGCTTCACGCTCCAGCGCTGGCGCTCGCGCGTGCGCGGCGCACCCGAGGTGCTCGGCCAGGTGCCGGTCTCCTGCCTCGCGGAGGAGATCGCGACGCCGGGCCCGGGGCAGCTCCGCGCGCTCTTCACGATCGCCGGCAACCCGGTGCTCTCGGCGCCCGACGCCGCGAAGCTCGACGCCGCGCTGCCCGGCCTCGACTGCATGGTGAGCGTCGACAACTGGCTGAACGAGACGACGCGCCACGCCGACGTGATCCTGCCGGGCCTCTCGCCGCTCGAGCAGCCGCACTACGACGAGCTGATCTGGTCCTGGGCCGTTCGCAACGCCGGCAAGTACTCGCCCGCGCTCTTCGACCCGGGCGAGCGGCCGCACGAGTGGCAGATCCTGCTCGTCCTCGCCGCGCTCGTGCAGGGCGCCGACCCGGACGCGGTGGACCCGCGCGCGCTCGACCAGCTCTTCTTCGCGGGGCTGGTCGCCGGCGTCGCGCAGCTGCCGGGCTCGCGCATCCACGGCCGCGACCCGGCCGAGATCGTGGCCGCGAGCACCGGCTTCGGGCCCGAGCGCCTGCTCGACTTCCAGATCCGCACCGGCCCGTGGGGGGACGCGTACGGCGCCGAGCCCGGCGGGCTCACGCTCGCCGCGCTGAAGCGCGAGCCCAACGGCGTGGACAGGGGGCCGCTCGCACCGCGCCTCGACGCCGTGCTGCGCACGCCCTCGGGTCAGCTCGAGCTCGCGCCGCCCTACGTCGTGGCGGACGTCCCGCGGCTGGCCGCGCGGCTCGAGCGCCGCGCGTCCGGCCTCGTGCTGGTCAGCCGGCGCCACGTGCGCTCGAACAACTCGTGGATGCACAACGTGCCCTCGCTCGTCAGCGGCCGCGAGCGCTGCACGCTCCTGATTCATCCCGGCGACGCTGCGCGCGCGGGCCTCGCCGACGGCGCGAAGGCGGTGATCCGCTCGAAGGTGGGACAGGTGGTGGCGCCGGTCGAGGTGAGCGACGAGATGATGCCGGGCGTCGTCTCGCTGCCGCACGGCTGGGGCCACGACAAGCCGGGCGCGCGGCTCGCGGTCGCCTCGCGCCACGCGGGCGTCTGCAACAACGTCCTCGCCCCCGGCGAGCTCGTCGACGTGCCCTCGGGCAACGCCGTCGTGAACGGCATCCCCGTCGAAGTCGCCCCCGCCTAGACGGAGCTAGACGGTCCCCGCTCCCCTCAGAGCGGCAGGTCGCCGGCGGCGCTCGTGACGCTGCCGGTCTTCGTCCAGGCCTCGATGGCGCGCTGGGCGATGCGCCACTGGTGCACCTCGTCGGCGCCGTCGGCGAAGCGGGCCCAGCGGGCCTGCGTGGCCATCTTCGCGAGCGGCGTGTCCGTCGAGTAGCCGAGCGCGCCGTGCACCTGGATGGCGCGGTCGATGATGCGGTTCAGCGCGTTCGCCACGAAGTGCTTCGTCATCGACACCTCGCTCTTGAAGTCGAGGCCCTTGTCGATGCGGTAGGCCGCGTGCAGCACCATGAGCTTGCACTGGTAGAGCTCCATCGTGCCGTCCGCGATCATCCACTGGATGCCCTGCTTCTCGGCCAGCAGGGAGCCGTGCGCGTAGCGATTCAGCGCGCGCTCGATCGTCATGTTCAGCGCCTTCTCGGCCTGGCCGATCCAGCGCATGCAGTGCGCGAGCCGCGCCGGCCCGAGCCGGTACTGGCCGAGCAGATGGCCCTGGCCGCGCCCGCCGAGGATGTTCTCCTTCGGCACGCGCAGGCCGCGGATGCGGATCTCGCAGTGGTTGTGGCCGCCGCTCATCGTCTCGACGTCGCGCACCACCTCCCAGCCGTCGGAGGGGATGTCCACGAGGAACGCCGAGTTTGCCGCCTGCGGCACCTCGGGGTCGTCCTCGGTGCGCGCGATCAGGATCGCGAACCTCGCGCCGCGCGCGCCCGAGATGAACCACTTGTGCCCGTCGATCACCCACTCGTCGCCCTCGAGGCGCGCGCGCGTCTGGATCAGCGTCGGATCGGAGCCCGCCACCTCGGGCTCGGTCATCGCGAAGCAGGACCGGATGTGCCCGTTGCAGAGCGGCCGGAGGTACTTCTTCTTCTGCTCCGGCGTCGCCCAGTGGTGGAGCGTGTGCATGTTGCCCTCGTCGGGCGCCTGGGCGTTCAGCGCGAAGGGGCCGAAGCCCGTCTTCGCGGCCTCCGCGGACACCGCGGCCATCGCGACGTGGCCGAGGCCCATGCCGCCGTACTCCTCCGGCATGTGCGGCAGCCACAGCCCCCACTCCTGCGCCTGCTTGCGCATGTGGATGACCTGCTCGACCAGCACCTCGCGGCTCTCGCCGCTGGCTTCGATCTTCTCCTCGGCCGGGCGGACCACCTCGTCGCAGAACCTGCGCACGCGGGCAACGACGTGCTGCACGTCTTCGGGAAAGCTGAAGTCGATCGCCATCGTGGGCTCCTTCGCGCGGCCGAGTATGCCAGCGAGGCGGAGTCCGGGCACGGCGCGGACTACGCCTTGGCGACCGCCTGCGCCGGCCGGCGGTGCAGCTTGAAGCCGAGCAGGATGAGCAGCACGCCGAAGGCGATCGCATAGGCGCCGATCAGCCAGAGCACGGCGAGGGCCCCCGCGCCGGGGCGCACCATCAACAGGACGCCGAAGGCCAACGAGGCCAGCCCGCCGAGCCCGAGCAGCCATTCGTTCTCGATTTCCCTCCGGAGCGCGATCGCAGCGGCGATCTCGAGCACACCGGTCGCGACCGCCCAGATCGCGATGTAGAAGAGCAGCGCCAGCGCCGTGATGCCGGGCGCGAAGAGCGTGATCACGCCGATCCCGATCCCGACGAGGCCCTCGAGCGCGAGGACCCACCACGGCTCCACGCGGCCGCCACGAATCGCGCCGATCGCGGCGAACACGCCGTCCACGAAGGCGTAGGCGCCGAACAGGATGACGAGGGTGGCGAGCGTGATCCCCGGCCAGACGAACGCGAGGATGCCGAAGGTGACGGCGAGCGCGCCGCGGAGGACGAAGAGCCACCAATAGCGGGCGAGGGCCTCGACGAACATCGGGAGCTCCCTTCGAAGAACCCCCCGTGTCCCGTGTCGATGAAGCTAAGCGAGGCGCCGGGCGCGCGTCAGCGGGAACCGCTTGCCCCGAGGGGCGCCTGCTGCTCCCAATCTACGACCAGCTCGCGACGCGCGAAGCGCCAGCTGCCTTCCTCGCGGCGGCAGCGGTCCTGGTAGCGGATCCCCCAGTCGAGCTTGTGGCCCGCGCCGTCGCGCTCGAACAGGTGGCTCGCGTGGCAGTAGGTCTCGCCGCTCGCCTCGTCGCCCCGGATCTCG
>Ga0307410_10000785_pt1 | contig 13393 bp, 17 predicted proteins | sample 322Ometagenome_3_FD_203707 | JGI IMG/M metagenome (GOLD analysis project Ga0307410, IMG submission 203707) | Maize rhizosphere microbial communities from greenhouse at UC Davis, California, United States - 322HYB-O-3 | ecosystem: Host-associated > Plants > Roots > Rhizosphere > Soil | place... | reverse complement strand
GGCTTCGTCATGTCGTCACCACAACTTCCGACCATGAATGAGTGACGGCCAACAGCTCTCCACCGGAACAGCACGAAAGGACGACCCATAACCTAGGTTCCCAGCAGGCGGAGGGCCCAAAGGCCAGGACCCTGAACCCGCCGCCCACACAACTGAACAGGCCACCGCGGCGGCGCCAGCCACAGACCGCGAACAACGTCAGAGGGACCCACGTAGGGTCAATGTGCACACATTAAAGCAAAAACCGCTCTGACGAGGGGTCATGCTCTGCCCGAGGGGGACTCGAACTGCATTCCAGCCCCTGCCAACACTGGGCTCCCCCGGAACATAAGGAAACCGGCCCGATCCGACGGCAGTACGGCCCAGTCCGAAGCCCAAGGTGTGCACATTGTGCACACCCCCTTTTTGCTCTGCGGCAGCACACAGGCACACGCTAGCGACCACCGGACGACCACGACGACCCACCGGTACCGACGCGGCCGAGCCACGACATTCGGCCACCAATCGAGGGTCCAGACACATAACGCGCCCCTTCCATCCGCCGGCGATTTCCTACGTAGCTCATGGGGCATTGGACGACACAGGACAGGACCGCCCCCGGCCGAACACGAAGCCTCCCAGCCATGATGCTCATGTCACCATTCGGTGACATACTGGATACAGCACAGGAGGATGCCATGACATTTGAAACCAGCATCGACTCGCCCGCAGCAGCCGGCGCCATCATCCGCGCCCGTCGCATAGACAAGGGGCTGTCACAGCAAACCCTTGCCGACATGGCCGGAGTGTCGCGGAAGTTCCTCATCGATTTGGAAGCCGGCCATAACCGCGCCGAACTCGGAAAAACCCTAGCCGTTATGGCCACCCTCGGCCTGACCCTGGCCGCCACAGATCCCATCCCCCGCGGCACCGACTTCGACCCTGCGCGGCGAGACTACGCCACAACATTCACCCGACTCATCGCCGAACGGGACTTTGAGTTCGCCATCAAAATGCTCGCCGACTACGCCACCGCATCCCTGACCGCCGGCGTGCCGCTGCTCCAGCGCAGCCCCCGCCTCAAAGACCCGTACTGGTCAGCGGCCCTCGCCGGAATCACCAACTACACCGCACACCGTCTCGGACAACCAGCGCCATCCTGGACACGACGGATCAAGCCCCTCGACAAGGCCTGGATGCCGGCAGAGTCCTACCGCACCATCCGAGAACCTATGAAGGAACTCACCCGCGCCGAAACCCCGCCGGAACTCGCCGCCCTGAACGTCTTCATCCGCGAACGCAGCCTGGCCACGGCATGACCGGCGGAGAACTCACCGCCGCACAGATCCGGGCCCTCCTTCATGAACTCGGTAGGCGCCTGCAGGCCGCCGGCGCTCACGGCGACGTCAAACTCGTGGGCGGTGCCGCGCTCATCCTCCAGGGCATCGGCAACCGCCCCACCGCCGACATCGACGCAAGCTACGCCGACCCAACCACCATCCACGCCGTCGTCGCCGACATGGCCGCGGACTACGACCTCGCGCCCGACTGGCTCAACACCAACGCCTCAGCCTTCGTCCCCGACAACGCCACCTGGGTCGACATCGAACAGCTCGACGGACTCACCATCCAGGCCGCAGACACCGAAACGCTCCTGGCCATGAAAATCGCCGCCGAACGCGACAAAGACACCCTCGACATCGCCCGGCTCCTGCGCCGACTCAACATCACCAACGCCGCCAACGCCGTCGACCTCGCCTACGACAAATACGGCGAACACTCCATCCCACTCGCCGCCGGACGCGACAACTACCTCATCGTCGTCGACGACGCCCTCGACGCCGCCACCGCCCTCGAATCCCAGCCCGAACCCGAATCACGCATATACCCCACATGACCGTTGCCAAAGGCACAAGTTAGTTCTCCGGACGCCGGTCTGAATGGTATGAGCCCGCACGGCGGGACCCGGAGCTCACGAAACATACGGCTCCGACCTGGCCTACGAACCTTCAGATCCCAAGCACCCCGGCTTCCTGGATCGCGCCGGCGCCTAGAGCGGGCCGTAACCTGCGTTGCCATAGGGGTCGCGCCAGGTAGCCAGGTCTTGTACCACCGACCTGCGGAGTTCCGGGTTCGCCTGGACCCGCTGCCGGAACGACTGCCGGGCGCGGCCCATCACTGCCGACGGGACCACAATGCAGGCCACCAGGAGAGCCAGAATGAGCACGAAGGACCCCACCAGTGTTGCGGCCGTGCCGTCGTCTTTTGCAGTGGCCGAGGGCAGGTACATGCACAGGATGCCACCCAGGGCAACCGCCAGTACCGACACCACGGCGATGCCGCCGCGGGCGTTACCGGGGCCTCGGGTGATGAGCAGCTTGTTCGTATTCGGAAGCCTGCCACGAACCCGCTTCCACGAGGTCAGGCCAAGCGCCATCAGGGCAACCCCCAGTGGGCCGAGGACCAGCACCGCGGCAGGGTTTCCTGACATGGCTGAGAAGAACGCGCCGGTCAGGGCCAGGACGGGTCCGCCAGCGATCGCGCTGCTCCAGCCTGCCGCCAGGGTGCCCTGGGCATCGGCCAGTTGCCGCAACCGGGACGGTGCGTTCGGCGGGCTGACCCGGGCCAGTTCCGGGGAGAGCCAGTGATCGAGGGAGTGTGCGGGCAGGTCGGCGGGGAAGGGAATGGGATGTGTCATGCAGGATCTCTCGGATAGCTGGCCAATACCGCAAATTCAGGACGGCGGCTGGGTCTCAGTGGGGGTGGCGAGGTCCATGAGTGTTCCATCCGTGTCGGTGATCGTCGCGATGCCCTGCGTGATGACTGCTTTTGAACATTTCTTTTGCAGCCGCTCAGGAGGAACCACGCGAGGACCACTCTGGCGGACTGCTGGCCGCACAAGGTGGTTCCGCTGCTGGATTCAAGGAAAGGTGCGTCGAGGTGCCACCGGATGTGTTGACCACCATGACGTCCTGCGTGCGTTTCCAGTTCTGTCCGTAAGCCTCATTGGCGAGGATGCGGCACACTGTTTCGAATGGTGACCTGTTCGGGTTCAGACATGGGGTAATCCTATGCGCGTGAGTCCACGTTCTCCCGGGAATGGTTTAGCCAAGAGCCAGCAGCGGTGAAATGAGAAATAGCGGGGCCTGGATTCCCGAGGGAACAAGACCCGCCATTCTTAGAGGAACATCCCGGCTTCTCTACTTCCCAGCCTAGCTGCCTGCCGCCACTCCCCGCCTCGCCGTAAAATTCTTCTCCGAGCGCTCGGACCCCGAGATCGTCAAGCGCTCCCAGTCTGAAGCGTTTTCGGCCAAGAGAGGAGTCAGCTCTCGGGGAGATCACCCGCACTCGGACCCACGGCGAACTACTGCTCAGTCGAGCAGACGCGACTCATGCTCAGGGAATCGGGGTTCGAGGTAAGCGACGTCGAAACACGCCAGGATCTGGGCAGGCGCCCGCACGCGGATACCGCCGCCATTGCCCGCTGAACGAACCGGCCCCGGGGTGTCAGCTCTGCTCGCCACCAAGACGCGGCTCACCCAATCAGCCCTTCGTCGGGTTGCTGGCCACTGGATAGGCACTCAACACGCCAGTAGCTTGTATGCCGGGGCGTCCGTTTCCTTTTTCGGGCGGCGGTGAAGTCAGTGTCGGCGGCGTGGATCAGTTCCGGACGCTCCCAGCGGCTGATGTTTTCGGGGCCCTGCTGCTTCGACCAGGCGCGCAGGCGCCCTCTGACCGGCTCAGTTGCTTGGTCCACGATGTCCTCCATCGCCGAGATCAGACTGTGGAATTGCTCAGCAATGACGCGGGGCATCGGCTGAATAACGGACACGCCGATCACGTCCACCGCCTGGCCCGCCGCATCCAAAATAGCCACTGGTACTGGCATGGTCAGGTCGGATTGTGAGTGCGCGACTGTGGTGTTGCGGTACTTCCGAACAAGATCGTGGACTGGTTTCAACACCGTCGGCACGGCGGTAATTCCGGGCATTTCATCGAGGCGGGATCGGACGTTGGAGAGGATGAACGGACGGGTGTACGCCGTGACAGCGTGCGAAGTCAGCGGCACCCACAGTGGAGACTCTTCGCCGGCTTGGAAGGCCTGAGCCAAGGTGTGGGAGGCCTCGGAGAGGTCGCTGGCATGGCTGGTGAGGTCCACCAGTCGTCTCGTATCCTCCATGTCAGGTAGGACTGCAACCCGCGGTGGTTCCGTACTCACAGAGCCTGGTCTCTGGGAGTCCGGGAGATGTCGCTCGGCCGCCAGGACGACGAGGTCGTGGATAGTTGTTGCATCTCGCCGCTCTGGCAGCCGCAGGAAGGCATAACTTCAACCGCTGCTGGTCCGGTGGGAGGAGCGGGAACAGGCTGCTGTGTCGGGGACTGCGCCACTAAGGCCGGCGCTTCAGCCGCAAACTGATCAAACAATCTAACTGCTTCCATCAAACGTCCCCCTCAGCGTTCGCATTTCTGACCTGTCTAGCATGAATTTCCCGGGGTGCTGCGACGAACTCCACTTCGACAACGAACAGTGACACCGGCAGCGACGACACTGCCCCACAAAATTTCCTTTGCTGAGGGAAAACAGGAAGGCCGGCACCACATGGCGCCGGCCTTCCCGATTGAACACTCCCGGCTACGGCTGGCCCCGGGTTTCCGTCCCCGCCGACGTTGCTGCCCGGAAGCCGGATGGGTCCGGAATTAGTACGCCAGAGTCCGCTCAATCATGGCAGCGTGCAGTTGAAGGAGTCGCCGCACTTCCTCCTCGCGCCGTTGAGTGCCATGACTGCTATCGGCACTAAACCGCGCCGTAGGACCGGTGAGAGTAAGGCTGCAGACGGGAGCGCCAATGGGCCTTGATATGGGCACGGCGAACGCTACGAGGCCGATCTCTGACTCCTCGAAATTTCGACCGAATCCTGATTGTCGCACCTGCTCGAGTTCCTGTAGCAGCGCGGAACGGCTGCGAATGGTGTGTAGTGTCACCCCAGCCAGGTTCTCGTCCGGGTAGAGATCAAGCAACTGCTCCTCGTTGAGTTGTGCCAGCAGCACTTTTCCGGCCGCCGAAGTGTACGCCGGAATTTCCAGACCAATACGGGCGGTCACCCGCATCAGATGGCGAGATTCAGCGGCAGCAACAAACCTTGCCTGCGTTCCGGACAGGATGGAGATGTGCACCGTTTCCTTCGAAACATCCCGCAAAGCACGCATCACTGGCTCGCTCATCTCGATGCAATGGTCGATCGACGCCGCGTCCGGAGAGAGGCGCATCTGCGGCCCCAGGCGATACCTTCGCGCCGATGTCTGCCGATCGACGACGGGCCCTAACACCGGCAGCGACGACGGTGACTCGCAAAGTTTTCTTTTACTGGGATAACACGGAAGGCCGGCACCAATGGTGCCGGCCTTCCGTCGTCAACACTCTCAACTACCGCCGGCCCTGGGCTTACGGCCGCGCTGCCGCCCGGTACTCCAGCCCGGCACAGATTCATCCAGCGCCTGCGCCTTGGCCGGATCCAGCTCACCTCGGCGCGCCTTGTAACGCTGGGTGTGCAACCACACGCCCAGCTCGTGCTCTTCACCGGTTAGGGTCGCCTTGTGCCGGGGCCAGTCGTGCCCGGCCCCCCCGGTACTTCACCAGGGCCGCCCAGCCTGTCCTGCCACCTGGCCTCATCGGAGACCGCGCGAGTTGCGCCCTGCCAGCCCCACGGCACGCCCAGCCCCTCGCGGTACTCAGCCGCCAGTGTCCCTTGGGCGGCTTCGCGCCGTCGTCGCTCCAGCCACACCCCCGGGCTCCGTTCGGCCGCCGTCCCGGCCCGCGGGGATGGATATCGTTCCGTTTCATGCACCATCGCCACAAGCTCCTGCATCCGCGCCAGCCCGTCCGCGCTGACCCGGAGCTTCTTCCCGGCCACGGCTTCCTCGTGCGCTGCCTCAAGACCGGGATCCCCAGCCCTCGCCACCGCGAGGTGATAGCCGACGTCGAGGCAGGAGCCCCGGTCAGCGCCGCGATCCGGCGCGGTACAACAACACTCACTCCGCCTTCGGCGCCGGAATCCTTTGAACACTAGCCACCGGATTATCCTGCCACCATCGACCGGAACAGGCCTTGGCCAACCGCCGGCTTGCGGGGCGCGCCGATCTGTACCCGTTGCTGCTGAAGCCTCCGACGCCCTGTGCCCGCGTAGAATCGCCCAAAGATCAAAGAACTGGGGGACGGATGATCTTTGCGAAGAGGCACACGTGCGAAATGTGGGGCCTCAAGACAGCAGCACATAACAGGGATGTCCGGTTCCGCCTCCCGGACCCGGTCCTGGAAAGCCCGGAGCAGCACCGCGCCGAAGACAGCTGGTTGAGCGACCCGGACCCCAACAAGGCGACGCTCATGCAGATCCCCAACATCAGGCCGTTCGTCCGGGCGTTGCTTCCGGTCAAGCTCGAAGGCGGTCACGAATTCCGCTTCGGGGTCTGGATCGCCATTCACCCCGACGACTTACAGCTGGCATGTCGGGTCTGGAACGCGCCCGAGTACGGGGACCTGAAACTCACTGGCTACCTGGCCAACAAAATCCAGCCCTGGGGCCTCTTCGCCGTCCCGGTGGAGCTCGCCGTGCTGAACCGGGACCACACGCCCTACTGCGTGGGCAGCCCAAACGAAGAACTAAACGAGGTGCTGACCAAAGAGTGGCCGCACGACATTCTCGCTTCGCTGCCATGAGATACCCGCCGCTGAGTGCAGGCAGCCCGGCGGGTTTGCGACCAGCAGGTGACGCAAGTAATTCAACCAGAGAGGCTACGGAATGGACCCGTACCAACATCACCAGCCACCGTATCCACCTCAACCGCCCCACTCTCGCCAGGGTCAGTATCCGCAACAGCCCTACTGTGGACCCCCACCGCCGGAGTGGCAGGGGCCTCCGCCGCGGAAGAAGAGCAGGTTTGGCTGGGTACTCGGTGGAATCGCACTGGCGGTGACCCTGCTCAGCATTCTTGGATTCGTGGGATGCTCTGTCCTCACCCATGAGATCAATGGCGGCGGAGGCACCCAGGCGGAGAAGGCCAGGGAAATGATAGCCCGGGCTGACAACTTACCGGAAGATGACTGGGTTTTGGTCTTCCGCTTCGACCCCAAGGTCGATCCCGGATGTCTCTCCATCGACACATCATGCCTGCGTTTGTCCGCACGGTGGTCCGTGGATCACAGGGTCAGCCTGGAAGAGGCGGCAGACCGATTCGGCATGAAGTCCAATTCGGACGGGCCCGTTTTGGGACGGAATGCGGGCTGCATCAAGACCGAGTCTGACGGAACAAGCAGAGAATCGCTCTGCATCGAAGAGTCCGCAGAAGGCTCAGACACCTACGAGGTCACCATCCAGATGGAGCGTGATTAGAGGCCTCGGGCACCGATTCATTCTGTATACGGCCGGAGTGAAGGGCGGGTTGACGGCTGTACCACTCCCGTCAGCGGCGCTTCTCCACCGGCCGGTACTGTCGGCGAAGGCGGTCAGCGCGTCCTGGAGCGGCGGCACGTTGCCCAGCTGGTCCACAGGCCGGTAACGGGACACTGCCGGACCAGGTCCCAGGGCCTTTCAGAACACCTGCGACTCCAGGAAGCCGTAAACGAACCAGATCAGGACACCGGAGGTGATGGTGAGGGCGATGGTGCCCGGAACGCGGCCTCGGCGACGGACGAGACTGACAACGCCCAGGGCGATAGTGGCAAGGGCTGCGGGGAAGGTGACGCTGAAGAGGTAGTAGAACAGGCCAATCCCGGAGTCGACACCGTCCCCGACGGCCCACACAGCCCAGAAGACTCCGGCGGTATTGAGCACCAGGATCAGTAAGGCAAGAAGACCTGCATTCAACTTTCGGCCACTTGATTCGGCGTGGCGTTGGTCATGGCCCGTTTCTGTCGTCCCCATGTCAGTGACGTTACCTCCCGCCGGGGGAATATGTGCTTATAACTATCACTCGTCAGCGGCAGCCAGCCTCTCCTCGAACATGGCATCCGGTTCAATACATGCCCCATGTATTCTGGGGAGTTCGTGGCCCATGTTGCCGCACGTTCACTGAAGATTGGGGACTTCACAATGGTTTACCGTGTCGACGACCGGAAGACAGGCAATGCGCCTGCGGTCCTTCGAGCATCATCCTACTTCTGGGTGGCCAGTGCAGTCGTGTCCGGTGTAGTTCCAGCCATCGTGATGTTCCTGCGGCCGCCGGACTCATCCTCGTTCGCAGTCAGCCTGGGAATGCTGCTCCTTTTCACAGTCCTGCAATGCTGGGCGGCGATCAGGCTTCGGCGGGGCGAACGCTGGGCCAGGTACGTCCTGACTGCTGTGGCAGTCTTGTCCCTTGCTGGTTTTGGTGCCCTGAACGATGTCTTGGTCGTTATGGGTTTGATCCTCAGTCTTACCGGCGCAGTGCTGATGTGGCTTCCGGCATCCAGCACATACATCCGACGTCGTAGCCGGCTAACCCGGCCTTGCAGATCCAGCACCTAAGCTGAAGTCATGAACAACACCAGAAGAGCAACGCTCATTTGGTCGCTGGGGGCAGTTGTTTTCTCTCTCATCGGCATCTACATCACACTGACCGCCAACGGAGCCTGGTACTCCATCGTTTCAACCGTCATTCTTTTTCTCGCCGGCGCCGCGTTCGCTGCGCGGGCCGTTCTGACCCTGCGGGCCAGCTCATGAGCGCGCGGCAGAAGAAGCTGACCCCCGAGGTCATGCAGGAACTCCGGAACAAGCCCGGCTTCATGCCGCTGAAGATTGCGGACGTCCTCTGGCCGGAAGCGGTCATGCGTGCCCAGGACACCTGGACGAAGCTGAAGGTCCGCTTCTTTCAGACGTTCTCGCGGTAGGCCTGGGGCAGCAAACGATGATTCTTGGCCTCATTATTGCCTGTGAGATCGGCTTTTGGGTCGCTGTCCTGAGCGGACTGGCTGCCCGGTACCTTATGGGTTCCCGACGTGTTGGCGCGGCTCTGCTGGTGTGCGCACCGCTGATTGATGTTGTGCTGCTGATTGCAGTCACGGTGCATCTGGCTTCGGGGGCAACGGCCTCCTGGCACCACGGGCTGGCAGCACTCTACATTGGCTTTTCGGTAACCTATGGCCACCGGATGATCGCGTGGGCAGACACGCGTTTCGCGCACCGCTTCGCAGGAGCGTCCTTGCCGGTTAAGCCAACCGGGGCTCAGTACACGAAGCAGTGCTGGTCTGATGTTCTCCGGACGTCGGCGGCCGCCATCATCGCCGCAGGAATCCTCGCTGCCATCACCGGGTGGGTAGCGGACCCAACCCGCACCGGAGCGCTCACTGGTTGGTACGGCATCCTCGGCGCCATCGTGGTCATCGACCTCGTCTGGACGATCAGCTACAGCATCTGGCCGGGCAAATCAGTACTGGGTCGTGACGATGTCGGACTGCCCGCTGCCATCGAGGCCAGCGATGGGTAGGCGAAGCGAAGGCGTTCCCCAGGACCCGGGCTACGTGCCGTCACGGCCGGAGGAACAGCTGATTTACCGCCGCTCGGAAAACGGCGAGATGGTCGGTTACACCCCTGCCGAATATGGAGTGCGCAAGGACGACGGCGGCGGCATGGTCAAGCCCTACAACAGCTCCGCCGGGCTGCTGTTCCTGTCCGTCCTCATGACGATCTGCTTTGGCGGAATGATCTACGGCCTGATCCAAATTGCCTTAACAGGTCAGTGGCATATCTTGGGCGAGACCTGGTGGATGTTTCTGATCATCTTGTACCCCTTGCTTGCCGGATGGGCCGGCTACTTCAAGGAACGCAAGGCTGAGAAGCTTCGCAACGCACGGAACCTGTCGCGGCCAGTGGAGTAGCACAATATATGGGGGATCGAGTGAAGCACAGAATTTGGATGGTCTTCGCGCTGATCCTGGCGCTGGGAGTCACGGCGTTCTTCGTGGTCCGGTCCGCCGAGGACAAAGTAACTGCCGACATGCCTTCCTGCGCCGGGCGCTTCGCCATCCGACAAATTGTCCGCTTCTTACTTAAGAACGGTCCATCAACGTGCAGCGAAATCGGAGCCGGCTGCAGGCATCGCCGTCGGCCATCCGTCGGCAACTCAACTTCCTTGGTAACGCCGGTCTCGTGCAGCGCGCCTCGAGCCAGTTCACGGCTTCTCCGGAGCGAGTGCAGCGCCAGACCGATGACTTTGCAGCGACTTTCGGCAACGCGGTCATGCAGCTGGATGGCCCAGCTCCGATGAACTAGGGCAGGACTCAGCACGGAGCACTGCCGCAGCGAAATCACGAAAGGATCGAAGAAGGCATGAAACTCGAATTCTTCGAGCCGGCCGAGGCCGCCGGTCCTCAAGTGCTCAGAGACGTGGCTCCGTGAAGGGGCCGCCAAGGGAGAGTTCCCGCATTCCGTCTGGGGCAAGGGAAAGATCGTCTTTACGTCTGTCCACTTGAAGGAGATTGCCCAGCTGCGCGAAGTCCGGTCAACGAGTACATCCCAAACCTCCGTCCGAATGATCGGAACCCGGGCCCAGGCACGCCAGAAATACTCCTAGCTTTGGCGAGTGCCGCAGCTAACCACGCCAGACAACGGCAGAGCGCTCAACGGCATCCGCGGCATCTTGAAGGGCCTGAGGCATCAGATCGCCATAGACCTGGTCCGTCGTACGCGTGGACGCATGCCCCAGGCGCCTGGAGATAGTGAACAGAGAAACGCCGTCCTGGATCCGGTGCTACCGCTTTTCCGCCAACGCACAAGGCACGGAAAAGAATCGTGGGGTCGGACACCACATCTTCATGGAGGCCGGCGAGGCCATCGACAATCCCGACTTTAAACCGCTCCCGGTGGACGTCGGCAAGCCCGAACTCACCCACGGTGAAGGCCCCGCCGTGTTTTCCGACAGCGATGCCGGTGCGTTCTACCTGCTCATCAACGAGTTTGCCCTCCGCGGCTACCAGCTTTTCACCACACGGGATCTCGCCTCTGCTGAATGGACCCATATCCCGTCCGCCCAGCTTCCTCCAGGCGCACGGCATGGATCGGTCATCCCAATCTCCGCTCACGAACACTCAACCCTTTTGGAGTTCGCATGACACCGGCAGCACCTCGCCCGCTCTTTCGTGATCCCGTCTTGACGGTGCGGCGGATCCCACACTAATTTGGAACCCCCACGAGCAGACGTGGTGGATGGTCTACACCGCGCGGCGAGCCAACCTCGCACTGGCCGACGACGTGTCCTGGATACACGGGACGTCGCTCGGCGTCGCCTCCACCGCCGACGGCGGTGCCACCTGGCTGTACAGGGGAACGCTGGAAGGACTCGACATCGACCCCGGCGTTCACACGTACTGGGCGCCGGAGATCGTGCAGATCGGCGGGACCTTCCACATGTTCCTCAGCGTTATCAACGGCCTGCCTTCGACCTGGTCCGGGCATCCGCGCACAATACGCCATTACGAAAGCCACGATCTGTGGCACTGGACCTACACTGCGACGCTTGACCTGTCGAGCGAGCTTGTCATCGACGCCTGCATCTTCCCCCTCCTAAACGGCGGATGGCGGCTTTGGTAGAAAGACGAGGCCGATGACTGCCACACTTGGTCCACCGACACCGCCGACCTTCGCGTCTGGTCAAAGCCCGAACCCGCGGTCAGCGATGTCCCGCACGAGGGACCGAACGTATTTGCGCTGGGTGGCCGGTACTGGATGATCGTCGATGAGTGGCGCGGACTCGCAGTCCACCGCTCCGACGACCTGAAGAACTGGACCCGGCAGGGCTTGATCCTCGACACGCCGGGCACTGGACCGGACGACGGCGCGATAGGCCAGCATCCCGACGTCGTCGTGGCCGACGGCGAAGCACATATCTTCTACTTCACGCACCCGGACGGCGCCAGGCGCACCTCACTCCACGTCGCACGCCTGACCGTCATCGACGGCAGGATCGAATGCGACCGCGACGCTGCCGTGCCCGTCCCCTTCCTACCTGTCGACGGTCCGGAAGTCTGATGCGAGTGTCCCGGTGAGACCGGTGCCATTCGCCCGAGTCTGGAACGGAAGCCAGTCGCGGGGGTCGCCTACTTCATCTGTAGAAAATAGACCGACCCCAACGTGACGTTGCACGGCCAGACTACGACGCAATGAGAAGTTGCCGCCGCTGCTGAGTGGATGACCCGCGACTAGGCTGCCGCGCCTGAAGTTTTGTGCGGCAACCGTGCCGAGAGGCCCGTACCATCCAGTTTGGAGGGCGCGACATAGATGACGGCTGCCAGGGACGCAAAGGATCCCGCATCTGCACCGAAACTTCCACCGCGTCAACGTATGTACACGCCTTACGGCAAAAAGACTCTGACCAGCGGTAACACTGTGCTCGAGGTGGGGACTCGAACTGTCTTCCAGGCCTTGCAGACGCTGGGAAGCCGGGAAACATCAGCAGCCCAGCCCAACCCGACCAATTATCAACCCGATCCACAGCCAAAGGTTTGACGCTGTCAATGCTTCTCTGCACTTTGCAAGTACAGAAGCTGCTCACAAATGGAGCATTGGTCTTGAGGCTTGGTCATCGGATGGTGCCGGCCATCCGAGGAGGGAAGCAGGGTTTGTTGTCATCATGTTCCGGAGGAGGTCGTCCCCTGCCAGGGCTTGGGCCCAGGCCAGGACTTCCGTGAATGTATGTTGTTCGTGCCTGGTGAATGGCCAGTCGCTGCCAAAGACGAGCCTGTCTGCGCAACCTCGCTCCACGAGCTCGGCGAACACTATTGCGGCTTGTTGGCGCGAGGACCGGTACGGAGCGGAGGCTTTGACCCAGACATGTTCGAGAGGGGCGAGTTCAAACACCGTCCGGATGGCTTCGGGATGTTCCTGTCGTGGGAGTCCGAGGTGGTCTATGACTAGTTTCCCGCGCCATGCTCGAAGGGCCGGGGCGAGATGGATCCACTGCTGCCCGGAAGCCTGAATTTCCAGGTGCCATCCATGCTTTGCCATCGCGGTCGCTGCGGCTTGCCATGCTGGATTGAAGAGGTCCGGAAGTGGCCGGCCTATGAGATTTAGCCGGACACCGCGGATCCCTGCCCTGTCCAGCTTTTCCACTCGCCCGTCAGAGAGTTCGGAGCGGATCTCTCCGGGTGACACCACGATGACTCCGCGAAGCCTCTCCGGTGCGGCCGCGAGGGCGGACAGGAGATAGCTGTTATCCGATCCCAGAAAGCTCGGTTGAACCAGAACGCCCCGGTCCACATCGTGGGCGGTCAGCACGTCAAGGTACTGCTCCAAGGTGGCCGCATACGCCGGCACGTACCTCGCATCAGCCACGGACGTAAGGGTTGGCTCAAAGATATGCGCGTGGGTGTCAATCGCGGCGGGGGGCAGTCCAAGCATGTAGCAACTCTAGCCGAAACTAATAAACCTTTATAGGACTAGACCTA
>Ga0307410_10000782_pt1 | contig 13415 bp, 15 predicted proteins | sample 322Ometagenome_3_FD_203707 | JGI IMG/M metagenome (GOLD analysis project Ga0307410, IMG submission 203707) | Maize rhizosphere microbial communities from greenhouse at UC Davis, California, United States - 322HYB-O-3 | ecosystem: Host-associated > Plants > Roots > Rhizosphere > Soil | place... | reverse complement strand
CAGGACACTCCGTACGGGCCGAGCGCGCTGACCGAGGAGGTCTCCGCCAGGGCAGAGGAGGCGGTCGGGTGAGTACTGCGGTTGCCGTGGTGTTGCTGCTCGCCGTGGTCGCGTACGCGATCTTCGGGGGTGCCGACTTCGGGGCCGGCTTCTGGGACTTGATCGCCGGCGGGCCGGAGCGTGGTCAGCATCCCCGCGACACGATCGAACATTCCATCGGGCCGGTGTGGGAGGCCAACCACGTCTGGTTGATCTTCATCTTCGTGGTCTTGTGGACGTCTTTTCCCGAGGCGTACGCCTCGATCACGTTGACCCTTTTCGTGCCATTGACCATCGCCGCCCTCGGGATTGTGTTGCGCGGTGCAAGCTTCGCCTTCCGGAAAGCGGTCGTCGGGCTGCGTTACCGGCGGCTCTTCGGCGCCGCATTCGCTGTCTCCTCGGTGCTGGTGCCCTACTGCATGGGGGCGATCGCGGGCGGCATCGCATCCGGCCGGGTACCCGCCGGCGGTCAGGCCGGGGATCCGGTGAAGAGCTGGATCAACCCAACCTCGGTTGTCGCTGGTGTCTTGGCGGTCGCAACCGTCGCGTATCTCGCCGCGGTCTATCTCGTCTGGGACGCCCGCCGCCTCGCCGACCACGACATGGTCGATTACTTCCGCCGCCGGGCGATCGTCGCTGCGAGCATCGTCGGGATCATTGGTTTCGCCGGCATCTTCGTGCTCCGTGCTGACGCCCGATATCTCTTTGACGGCCTTGCTTCGCGAGGGCTGCCACTGGTCATCCTCAGCGTTGTCTGCGGGGTTGGTGCCCTGGTGCTGTTCGTTCGCAAAGCTGCCCGAGGCGCTCGGGTGCTCGCCATCTTCGCGGTCGCAAGCATCATTATCGGCTGGGGCGTGGCGCAGTGGCCATACCTGTTACCGGAGAGCCTGACGTTTTCGGCGGCTGCGGCACCCAGCGGCACCTTGGCCGCCGTCCTTGTTGTCGTGGTCCTCGCGGCAATCATCGTGGTCCCGGGATTCGCACTGCTCTTCGTCCTTCATGAGAAGGATCTCCTTCCCGAGGAAGGCGTGGATGAGGAACCGGGCGTCGATCGTGCCACGACGTGACGACCTCCGAGTTGTCAGCGTCTCAGCTTGCTATAGCCATCCCAGACGCTGACAAGTCGGAGACGGGGGGCGCCGCAATCAGGCCGATCCGGCGGAACAGCCCGAGGTCATCGCGGACTGCCTGTTACTCCGATAAAGCCCAGCGCAGCGTCTGCATTGCAGATCGTCCCAGCGGCCGGATCAAAGCGCACTCGGTGATCGGCAGCGCTGGTAGCCGCAGCTCGCGACGAGCCCATGCCGGCACGATCGAGACGGCGCTCGCGGCCAAAACGTGATACGCGGCTCGAGTAATGCCCGCAAATGGTGGATGGACAAGAAGCAGATCGCTAGCCTCTCGAGCGGCCTGACTCGAGCCGCTGAGTTCCGGCCGGTAGCTGTCGATGATCGACATCAGGTCAGCGACCGTATTCGGTGGCTCGAGGAGCCCCAGTCGGGCGGCAACTGATCCCATTTGGCATACGTATTCATCTGCTTCGGCCGCGCTCAGCTTCTCAGCACCGAAGACCTGGAATGCCTTGAGAAAGCTGTCGACTTCGGCGACATGAACCCACATCAGCAGGTGTGGATCCTCGGCCGAGTACCATCGGCCGTCGGGCGACCTGCCCGTCACTCGACGATGGATCGCTCTGACGACAGCGATCGCCCGCTCAGCATCAGGCACCGTGCCGTACGTGGTGATCGCCAGGTACCTGCTGGTGCGCTGGAATCTTCCCCAGAAATCACGCCGGAAACCGGCTTGATCAGCAACCGCCTGCAGCGCCACCGGATGAAGCGACTGCATGAGCAGCGCACGAATCCCACCGATGAACATCGACGTATCGGCGTGTACCCGCCATATCGCATCCTGCTCGCTAAACCACCGCTCACCCTCTCGCCAAATCTCGGCATGCTGAGCCTCGAAATCCCCGGCAATGCGCTCCCGCACTGCTCGAGCGATGCCGGCTCGCGGGTTTGGAAGTGTCCCAATCGCCACATTTGGAGCGTATGCGCTGCGGCTGCGTGCTCCAATGGAGGACAGTTCACGGCGGAGGGATGCACATGGCGACGCTGGCAACGGTGCGGTGGCGTACGCCGCCGCCCAGCTCGGTCGACGAGCGGTTGATCATTGGCGACGACGGTCGGGCCCAGCTCGTGGTGCTGCGGCCGCGAACGGTCGGCGACACGGTGGGCGTATACGAGGGTGCAGTTTCTGAAGACGAAGTACGCGAGCTGACCGCAGCCGGATCCGACGTCGAGGTGGATGCTACGGCGCAGGATGCTGGGCTTGGCGGCGCCGCGGTGGCGGCGGACCGGATAGCACAGCGGCTGCTGGGTTCGCCGCTTGCGGTGGCGCAGTTCTTCGCTCGTCCGATTGGCGCGGTTCCGCCCATACCGCAGACCCTCGCCCTTTGCGTGCTGGGAGCTGGCTTGCAGCCTGTCGAGTTTGAACTTGATCTTGCTCAATGCGCGATCCACTTCAGCTCCAGCGGCACGCCGGTGTCCTGGATTCCATTGCCCGACCTGCCGATGGGCTTCCTGACATCTGACGCCGAGGCCTTGGGTGGGGTACGCCAGCGCGCGCTAGTCGAGCCCGGCGTACTCGGTACCATTTCGCTGCCGTTGGAGATCCCTGAGGGGGTGAACGAGCTCAGTGCCCAGGTAGTGGGCAGCTGGTTCCTGCCTGGTGACGAGTCGGGTGAAGACTTCGAAGCGCGTACGGCTGCTCAGCCGATCTAGTCGTCGACATGATCAGCGGGGAGTCCACTGCGCAGTGACTGCCCATCCATCGGCGACGCGGTGGGGAGTTGGTGCGTGGATTGCTCTCTTTCGCCCACAGCGCATAACTGCCCACCCGAGCGCTCAGCGCTGGGCAGTTGCCGCGCACTCGCCGATCAGGAAACTCAGGTTGCCGCCCGCAGCGGTAACCCGGCTTGACGGGCCTCGTCGGCGAGCGAGGCGAGTCTGCCGTTAACCCAATCCATCGCTCCCCGGAACAGAGCTCCCGCGAGGCTGATCCGAGCCACACCAAGCTCGGCCAGTTCGGCGAGCGTCGGTGCGCGCGGGCTCGCCATGATGTTGACCGGACTACCGGCCTCGGCAACGAATGAGGCAAGGACGTCGCGCTCCCACAGCGTGATCGGGTAGACGCAATCAACCCCTGCCTCGAGGTAAGCGCGAGCCCGGCGCATCGCGTCATCAAATAGATCCGCTTGTGGCTGCCTGTCAAGAGCGTGCAGGAAAACATCTACGCGCGCATTGATCACGAGCCCATAGCCCTCAACACTCGCAGCCTCGCGGACGCTGTGCAGCCAGTCGGCCTGCCAGTAGGGATCTCGCAGACTACCGCTGCTGTGGTCGGTGTCCTCCAGATTGCAGCCTGCCGCGCCAATCCGCATCAGCTCCGCCACGAAATCGAACGGGCTGAGGCCATAACCGGCCTCCGTATCGACAGACACCGGTACGTCGACGCTGTGGACGATCCGTGCGGCAGCCATGAGCATTGCCTCGGCCGGCGCCCGTTCGTGATCTTCATAGCCCAGTGCGGCAGAGACCGCGCCGCTTGTCGTAGCCACGGCGGGAAATCCGGCCAGAACGACGGCCCTCGCCGTGGCGACGTCCCAGGCGTTGGGCAGCAAAAGTGGTCGGCCCGGGACATGGAGCGAGCGAAGGAGATCACACCGGCTTTCCAATGTGCCGGACTCAGCGACGGCCCCTGTTGGCTCGGTCATATTCTCTCCTTCGGCGCGGGGATCCACATCCTCGCTACGACGTTAGAACTGCCATGAGAACGCTTATTCATGGGGCGTTGCAGCTGCTCAGGAAGCTCAGCGAGCTTCGCTGTTTTCGGGAGCTGCTCGCGCAATACCGACGCTCGCAGCTTCTCATCTCTTTCTCATCAAAGGTCGGTTGGAATTGGACGTGACCTTGTCGCACTCGGGGGTCTATAAGGACCAGGCAGGCCCAATGACGAGCATGACCGTGGAAGCGATGCGACTCACCAAACACTACGGTGGCCGCAGCGCGGTCGAGGACGTCAGCTTTACGGCCTCCCAAGGTGACATCGTCGGCCTTCTCGGCCCCAACGGCGCTGGCAAGACCACCACAATTCGACTGCTGACCACGGTGCTCGTGCCCACAAGCGGCGAGTTCTCCATAGCCGGCCATCCCTCGACATCACCGAACGAGATCCGCCGGTGTGTCGGCGTCCTCCCCGAAAGCAGCGGCTACCCGGCATATCAGACGGGCGGCGAATACTTGCGTTTCTTCGCGCGGCTCTATGGACTGAGCCGCCGCAATGCGCGCAGCCTGGCGGCCGAGCTGCTAGCCACCGTCGGGCTCGCCGACCGCGCCGGATCCCCAATTTCGACCTATAGCCGGGGCATGCGGCAGCGGCTCGGGATTGCCCGCGCCCTGGTCAACGACCCGATTGTGGTTTTCCTCGACGAGCCGACGCTTGGCCTCGATCCCGCCGGTCAAGCTCAAGTTCTCGACATCATTCGCACTATCGCAAAGAGCCGCGCTGCGACCGTTGTGCTCAGCACCCACCTGCTGCCTGAGGTCGAGGACGTCTGCTCCAAGGTGGTGATTCTCCACCATGGCAGAGTGGCGGTCGCCGGCAGCGTCGGCGAAGTGATCAGTACGGCCTTGATCGAGCAGTCCGCCGAGCTTCGTGTGCCACTCGACATGGTGGAACGCGCCCGGAATGTGCTTGCCGGCTTCCCAAATCTCAATGTCGACCAGCTCGCCGAACAACCCGATGTGCTGAGTCTTTCCGTGGACGGAGCTGGCACAGGCGCGGGATCCAGCGAGGTAATGAATGCTGCCCTGGCAGCCATTACGGCAGCAGGGATTCCGGTTCTGCACTTTGAGCTGGAAGGTGCGCGGTTGTCTGGTGCCTTCTTCAAGATGACCAGCGAGGCCGTCGCATGACGCTGCAAGTTGCACCGCCAGACGTTGGTACGCCACAGGACTCATGCGTCACCACCGAACGTCGCTCCGGATGGCTGGTCGTCGCGGAGCAGGAGTCTCGCGATCTCTGGACCAGCGGGCGCGGGTTGATCTTGCTCTTCTTGTTCAGCATCCTGCTTAGCGCCGTTACTTACCTGACATCGACCAACCAAGCGCTGAACTTTCTGGAACAGCGCGAATCGGTGAACCTGGTGCTGCAGCTCGCGGTGGCCGTCGGCGTCTTGGTCACGCTGGTCGTCAGTGCCGACGGGATCAGCGGCGAGCGGGAACGCGGAACCCTGGAAAGCCTGCTGATCACCCCGGTCTCTCGCCGGTCGATCATCGCGGGCAAACTCATTGCCGCGTTGACCATGTGGTTCGCCACATTCCTTGTCACCGTCCCCTACGTGTGGGTGCTTGCTCGCGGCGTCGGGATCCTCGGTGAAGCGCTCGCACTCGGCTTCTGCGTTGGCACTTTGGTGGCCGTCGGCCTCGGTTCGATCGGGTTGTTGATCAGTGGTGTCTGCAACTCCAACAAGACCAGCATCGCGGCCAGCATCTTCCTGTTGTTGATCTTGTTCGCACCCACCCAGCTGCCCAGCGGACTGCCACAGGGCTGGTTCTTCGAGGTGCTGCTGCGAGCTAACCCGATCGCCTCGGCCCTGGCGTACATTTCCTCGATGCTGGTCGAAGGCCATAGCTGGTCGCAGGATCTGTCCTATCTGATCACACCGTTGCTGACGGCGATCATCGCAGGCGGCGCGCTCGTACTTGCTGGGCCACGGCTGGTACGGCTGACGCCCGGGGTGAACGCGGGATGAGGGCGCTGATCATGATTATGCTGCTCGCCGGCGTACTGAGCGGGCTACCGACGCCCGCCCTTGCCAACCCGCTCAATGTCGAGGTGGCCGCTGATCCGCCGACCGTCTCAACGGTGCTCGGTGGCCGTTTCAAGATCACAACCGAGATCAAGAACACCGGCAGCGCAGCAACCGGCGAAATTCTCGCGCACCTGAATGTCGCCAGCATCGAGGGCAGCGTGTACGTCGACCCCGAGGATTGGTCGTCGGATCGCAGCCAGCAACTCTCACTCAAGCCGGGTGAAAGCCGCAAACTCAGCTGGGAAATTCAGGCCGTCAACTCCGGTCGTTTTGCCGCATACGTGGTGGTCGTCCCGTTCGGCGGCTCGGTCAACGGCAACGAGGACCTGAGGATCAGTCCGCTGGTCAAGGTCGACGTCGCTCCAAGGACGACGCTGACCGCCGGAGGCGCGTTGCCTGTGGTGCTCATGGTCCCGCTCTTGATCGGTTTGGCTGGCGCGGCCGCATTGTTCCGGGTACGCCGTCGGAGGGCGACGGGCACATGACTGCATCTCCGCTGATGCGTGCGCCTCAGCCACGAACTGATCCCGGGCAAGATGCCAGCAGAGCCCGGCCCGCGGTATCGGTGATCATCGCAACGTACAACTCCGGTCCGCTCGTCGCCTATGCCCTCAACGCGCTAGCAGCCCAGACTCTGACCGCCGACCTGATCGAGATTTTGGTCGTCGACGATGGCTCGACCGATGACACCTGGCGCCATCTCAGTGATCTGGCAGCGCAGCGGACCAACATCAAGATCTTCCGGCAACCACACAGCGGGGGGCCTAGCGCTGGCCGCAACCGCGCGCTGACCGAGGCGAGCGGAGAGTTTGTCTTCTTTCATGATGCTGATGACTACCTTGGACCCGACGCGCTGCGGCGGCTTATCAACTTGGCCCGACAACAGAACTCCGACATCGTGGTTGGCCGGGTCAGCTGGATCGGCCGACCAGAGGCTCGAGCGGGTTTCAGCAAAACAGTGCCGGACGCTGACATCGTCGCTGACGGTGTCTGGCGATCGTTGACGCCACACAAGTTGATCCGTCGATCGTTGATCGAGCAGCACCACTTCCGCTTCTACGACGACATGGTGCAAGGTGAAGATCAAGTATTCATGGCGTCCTGTCTCTTCGCCGCCCGCAAGATCAGCATTCTCGGCGAACGAGACATCTATCACCGACGCATGCTGCCAGACGGCACGAACCTGTCACGGCAGCGCCAAACACTCGTCAACAAGCGGTTGACGGCCTCTCGCATGGTGGGGGTGGTCATCGCCAACACCACGCCGGGCCCGCGCCGAGATCAGCTGTTGCGGCGGGTGTTCGTCCGCACTCTTCCTCCGGCTCTCAACCGACCATTCATGCAGGCCCAGCCGGCCGAGCGAAAGGAGTTCCTTGACGTGATGCGAGCAGAGGTGTTTCCCTATCTCCCGCATTCCGTGCTGGGCGAGCTCGACGACCGGCAACGGTTGCGAATGCTCACGGCAAAAGCCGGAGAGGCTGAGGATCTGGTCGAGCTCAATAAGGTGCTGCGTTCGCCCGTCAGGTATGGGGAGGGCGAGCTTCCCACCTACACGCTCAGTCCAAAGCTTGACAGGCTCCTTAGCGCTGAGGACCGCCAGGTCGGAGCGCCGCGACTGGGCATGGAGCCGATCTTGTGCTACGCGATATCTTCCCGGAGCCGGCTTACGTTAGTGGTCAAGCTCGATGAAGAAGCCGGCGCCTCGATCGCACGGCTCAGACTGGCTGGCTGGCTATCGGGCAACACGAACTTTGTCGATCTTGGATCGGCGGTGTCGCGGATCGGCTCCACGCTGACTTTCAAGATCAGCCCACGGCAGCTGTGGAAGGAAGAGAACGACTCCTCCAATGCCTTACCAACGGGCAGCAGCGAGCAACGTCACTGGATCCTGCTGCTGCGGGAGCAACGGAAGGGCACAATGGTCGGTGCCACTCCGATCACCTGGCCGGAGGCCTTGGAGCCAGGGGCAATCCGCGTGGAGCGCGAAGGCCGGAACCCTCAGATCCAGCTCGGCAGCACGCCGGGCGGATCGGCCATGATCACGCTGAGACAGCCGAAACGATCACAGGCTTGGCACCGTCCCCGGTTGGTGGTGTGACGCTAGCCGTCCACGTACGACGGCGAAGCCACTGTTCCAGCCAAGCTGCTCACGTGATGCGAGCTGGATCTGCAGGAAACCATCGCCTCGAGTTTGCGTGCACGGCTTAACGCACCTGCATCAAGGGCTTCCACACCACCAGCCTTGACAGCCTCGATGAGCACCGATTTCGCATGGGTGTCATCGCCGATTGGATTGGTGATGTCGACGACGATTTGTCGGCCAACTCGTCGGCGTACTGATCAATGATGTCCTTCAGGACCGGGTAGTAAACGGCGAGGATGACAATGTCAACATTTACCGGCGTGCCGATTCTGGGTACTACACGTCCAGCGATGATCGCACCCGCAATGGAGGCGGCGGTCATGGGCGCAAACCACAGCCCGCTGATCATTGGGTTCATCGCGTGGAGATCTTGGAAGTAGAAAGTCAGCAGGTAGAGCCAAGCGATGCCGACCATTGACTGCAATCCGATAGCACCGTTCGGTGCTAGTACTGCAGTTCTCGTTATGACGGCCATGCCGGACCAACCGCCAAGGTCGCCGTTAGCAATGACAGCGAGCTTGGCACAAACGCGGCAGCGCCCAGTCCCTGAATGGTTCGGCCCACTATGAGCATCAATGACTGCTGCGCCAGGCCGGCCACGACCGATCCTGCGAGAAAGACAATGAGGCCCGCTACGAACAGTCGGCGACGTCCTATCTGATCGCCGAGGCGGCCGAAGAACAGCAGCAAGCCGCCGAAGACTAGCGTGTACGCGTTGAGCACCCATTGCGACCCGCTGGCGGTGGAGTTCATGGCGCGCCGGATCGCGGGCAGCGCGATACTCACGATGGTCGTATCCACAACTGCCAGGAACGAGGCGGCGCACAACAGCGCCAGCGCCGTCCGGGGTCGCGCGAGGTCCATGCCTCGCATCTAACCCGGTGATACTGACAGATCAGGCCGGTGCGGAAGCGTCGTGCATGAGCCGCTCCACCATGTCATCGTCAACATCAGCAAAGAACGTACCGACCACGTCCTCGATCTCGTTGAATCCCTCGGCACAGAAGAGCACCGGCTGGTAGTGCGTGATGTCGTAGGTTTGAACGCCCATTCGCCCGACGTCCAGCGGCCGCAGCTCCGCCCGTTCGATCTGCTGAATCTCCCCGTACGAGGAGAGCAGACCGGCGCCGTACGTCCTGACTTGGTCGTGTTCGCGTACCACACCGAACTCCAGCGAGAACCAAAAGACCTTCGAGACGAACTCCAGGGCTTCAGTGGTCTCAACGCGCCGAGCTGCCTGCCCGGCCACTCGATAGAGCGCTGCGAAACGATCATGAGCCAGGCAATTACCGTGGCCGACGACCTCATGGATGACGTCGGGCTCTGGCGTGTAGAGCGGCACAGAGTGATGGCGAATGTACTGCGTGGAGTGGAAAATGCCGTCGGCCAAGGATCCGTAGAACTCAAGGAGCGGTACCAGGCCGGCCGCCGGCACGTACTGGAAGCCGGTAAGCGGCCGCAGCATCTCGTTCACCTCAACGAGCTGCGGGATGTGGTCTTCAGGAAGGCGCAGTCGCTCCTTGCCTGCCAGGTACGCGGCACAGGCCAGGCGCTCATGCAGGCTATGCAGTTCGGTGCAGACGATGCGCCAGACTTCCTGCTCGGCATCGGTGTAGGTCGCGATGGGTGGTGGTGTGCCGCGCTGCCAATCCATGGCTAGGGCGGCAAGAGCGTTGCGTCGAGCCCGGTACTCCGGGTCGACGGCACCTGGATGATCGTCTCCCAGGTGAACGGTGACGTCGTCTCCTGAGCGCGTCACCGGTGCATAAAGCTGAGCTTCTTCGAACATCGCTGCCTCCGGGGTGTCCGGACGTCGCACAGCGCGCCGTCGTTCTGGACTTCTGGTCCACAGACCAGGTTAGTCACACCCGACACCGGCGCGGCGGGAACCTACGTGACGCTGACAGAACCTACGCTGCCGAAACCACGTGCACGTAGGTTCCTGTCCCTCTGCACAGGTTGCAACCCACGCAGACCCTAGGCAACCTGGGTTTACGTAGGTTTCTGACAGGCACCTGTCGGCCAACTTCCACGACCGGCCACCATTTCAGCAATGCCGGCCCAGGTGTTCGAGCGTGTCTGAGTCAGCCGTCCGGCACCGGAGGCGGGGGGCTGCTCGGCAACCAGCAGTGCTCGATGATGGCGGCGGCTACGGCAGTGGGATTGTCCTCAGCCAGGTGATGTCCGCTGTCGATCTCCCGACCGCGCGAACCTGGCATCGGCCCGCCGTAAGGCCTCGCCGATCGGAACGCCATCGAACGCCACAAGATGGGTGAGACGGTTGGGATAGTCCATGGCGAGGCGGAACGCGACATAGCTGCCACGGTCATGGCCGACAACCGCGTACCGCTGCTGACCGAGCCGTGACATCACTTCCGCGACATCGGCGGCCATTTCGCGTTTGGACGCCTGCGAGTGGTCGGGTCGTGGCGCCGGCGCCGTTGACTTGCCGTAACCGCGCAAGTCCGGGCACACAACGGTGAAGCCTGCATCGACCAGCATTGGGGCCACTCGAAACCACGTCGTGTGCGTGCGGGGATGCCCTGTAGCAGAACGATCGCTGGACCACGGCCGCCCACCCGGACTCGAAGCCGCACAGCATCGGATACGTCAAGCCATTGGACCTCGAACCCGTCGAACACGAGGGCTACATGATCGAGTACGCCGAAGACTATGCCGTACCACGGCGACGCAGGGACGGCTCGCGCAAGGCTGGCGGCAGGTAGCCCGAATCGGATTCGCGGTTGAGTGTGACTCCCGGCGGAACAATCTTGTCGATGCGATCAAGAATGTCGTCGCTCAACGTCACATCCACGGCGCCGAGCTGGGATTCGAGTTGCTCCATCGTCCGGGGCCCAATGATCGGCGCGGTAACCGCAGGATGGGCAAGGGTGAAGGCTAGCGCGAGGTGGATCAGCGTGATGCCCGCGTCCTCCGCCAGCAGCGCCAGCTCCTCGACGGCATCAAGCTTTGCTTGATTGCCAGGTTTGCTCAGGTCGTACCGACCAGGAAGCCGCTGGGCGCGCCGCGACTCAGGCACTTCTTGTCCCTTGCGATAGCGGCCGGTCAGCCAACCTCCGGCGAGCGGGCTCCACGGGATGACGCCCATTCCATACTTCTCGGCCACCGGCAAGACATCGGCCTCGATCCCGCGTACCAAGATCGAATACGGCGGCTGCTCGGTCACAAAGCGCCCCAGGGCTCGGCGTTCGGAGACCCATTGCGCCTCGACGATCTCGTGTGCCGGGAACGTCGAGGAGCCAAACGCGAGAATCTTGCCCTGCCGCTGCAGGTCGGTGAGAGCTCCCAGACTTTCCTCGATATCGGTGCCGGGGTCGGGACGGTGCAGCTGGTATAGGTCGATCCAATCGGTCTGCAGCCGACGCAGGCTGTTCTCGACTTCTCGGACGATCCAGCGCCGTGAGATGCCGCGCTTGTTCGGATCACCCCGCTCACCGGACGGGACACCCATTTGCCCATGGACCTTTGTGGCGAGTATGACGTCGTCCCGACGCCCACCAGCCAGCGCCTTGCCGACGATCTCCTCCGATTCGCCTTGGGAGTAAACGTCAGCGGTGTCGATGAAGTTGATCCCGGCGTCCAGCGCTCGATGGATGATCTTGATTGATACGTCGTGATCAGGTTCGCCCCAGGCGCCGAACATCATGGCGCCCAAGCAGAGTGGACTTACTTGCATGCCGGTACGTCCAAGGCTGCGATATTCCATAGCCAAAGCCTAGAGATCGAGTACCTGCTCACCGCGGCCGGCTCCGTTAGGCTGACCGCTCATGTCGACGATCCTCTGGCAAGACATCTCAAACGGCGCCCTCGACCGCTGCCAGCTTGACGCCACTCCTAGCGGTCTGCGGCTGGTCGGTACGGTGCTCACAGCCGCCTACGGTGACCCGCTGGTGGTCCGCTATCTGGTTGTGACTGACGAGAACGGTTTAACCCGCCGGGTCGAGCTGGATCTGGACGGATCCACCAGCCGCGTATTGCTCGCTGATGGCGCTGGGCGCTGGCATTGGGACGGTGTCTCCGAGTTGACCGATGTCGCGGGCGCGCTGGACGTCGATCTCACCGTTACTCCTGCTACCAACACTCTTCCCGTCCGCCGCCTAGGACTCGAAGTCGGTCAAGCTGCAGACCTGCGGATGGCATGGATCCAGTTCCCAGACCTGGAGGTGATCCCTTCCGAGCAACGCTACGAGCGCCTGACACAAGATCGCTGGAGGTTCTCGACCGGCGACTTCCAGGCAGAGCTCGTGGTCGACCGCGACGGCTTGGTGCTTGACTACGGCGGTCTGTTCCGATCTCTCGCCTATCGCCGCTGATTAAGAGTCGCCGTGATTAAGAGTCGGGGCTCAGGAAGCGAGTGCTTTCGCCTTCAGCTTCTCAAACTCCTCCTGAGTGATCGCGCCGCTGTCCAGCAGATTCTTCGCGGATGCGATTTGTTCGGCCGGGTTGCTCTGGCCGGCAACGGTCTGGATGTACTGATCGGTGGCGGCCTGAGCCCGCTTCATCTCGCCTGCCTGCCGCTCGGCCATTCCCCTACCGCGCGCGATCAAGTAAATGAGGGACGCCAGGAAGGGGAAGATGATCAAGAAGATGATCCAGACCGCCTTCCACCACCCGCTCAGATCCCTGTCCCGGAACAGATCAGCAATGATGTGGAAGAGCACCATGAGGTAAAACACGAAGAAGAAGGTCCAAACCAGGAGCCAGAAGAAGTCCCAGAAACTATTCATTTACGCCAGCCTTCCGCTGAGTCGATCAAGCGCGGCACCGCGCCAGCCGCAAATCACTTTAGGACATCTGCACCGCGATATTGCGGATGCCGACGTTCATCCAAGGTTGTCGCGCCGCCTCTAATTTCTCAGCGCCGGTCCGCCGAGTTGAGATCTCATTGATCACCCGTAGAGGGTGATTTCAGTCCGTCTCGTTGGTGAGAGCATCAAGGTCAAGTTGACGAAGACCATACCTAGGACGATGCAGATCAGTGCGCCGATTGGCGCGGGAGGTGGAGCATGACAGAGCAGGGCGGCATGAGCGGGCAGGACAGCATGGTGGAACAGGACAGCATGGCGGAACAGGACAGCATGACCGAGCTGGCGGTGGGGCCTATTGACTATCTGGCGATTGAGTTGCCAGCCGCCAGAATGAGAGGAGAAGGTCTCGCTGCACTCGTCGACCTAGTCGATCGAGGCATTATTCGGGTCCTTGACCTAAGGGCCGTCAGGCGGGAGGACGACGGCACGTTTACCGCAGTCGCGATCACCGATCTCGACCACGACGGAACCCTTGATCTCGCCATTTTCGAAGGCATTGAGTCCGGACTGTTGGATGATGATGACTTGC
>Ga0307410_10000780_pt1 | contig 13425 bp, 13 predicted proteins | sample 322Ometagenome_3_FD_203707 | JGI IMG/M metagenome (GOLD analysis project Ga0307410, IMG submission 203707) | Maize rhizosphere microbial communities from greenhouse at UC Davis, California, United States - 322HYB-O-3 | ecosystem: Host-associated > Plants > Roots > Rhizosphere > Soil | place... | reverse complement strand
CTGGCGAGGGTGACGGCGATCGCATCCATCGGGCCTTCCACGATCACCGGGGTAGCGCCGACAGAGAGCTGGTCGTCGGGGGCGCCGAACAGTTGTGCTCTCTTGTGGAACAGCGGGGTGTCGCCGGTGTTGAGGTATTTGGGTCCAGTCCGGTCGGCATCGGTGAGGTCGGGACGCCGTCGCCCAACGAATCCGAGAACCTTGCCATCATGGATGATCGGGAAGACGACCCGGTCGCGGAACCGGTCGATCAGCCGACCGGTGCTTGCAATCGTGGCGACACCGGTGATCAGCATTTCTTCGTCGGTGACTCCGTGCCGCCGGAGGTGATCGATGAGGCTGGTCCAACCTGCGGGTGCGTGACCGGGTTGGAATCGGTGGTCGTCGGTGAGCTCCTCGCCGAACCGGTCGGCCAGATAGTGCTGCGCCCACGAGGAGGGGAAGCGGTGTCGGAAGTAGCCGAGGCTGTGCTGGTTGACCTCGGCCATGCGGTCCTCGCTGACCGGGCATTCTCGCCACGCCATGGCTCGGGTGAACATCCGAGCGACGTCGGCGTCGGTCTGCTCGGGAGGGCCGGCAACGTCGCGGAGCATCGCGGCAACCGCGAGGTCTGCTTCGAGGTGGCGTTCGTTGTCCGCCGGGTCACCAGGCGTGGCTGCGGCGGCTGTCCCGACCGCTGACGTTCCGTCGGCTGGGGCAGCTAGTGCGCTTTCCGTGGCGGGCGGCTCACCGGCGATCGATGCCTCATCTGACACAAAGCTCGGACGCGGCTGATCTCCGTCGTCTGCGCGGACGGGCTCTAGTGCGATTGAGATGCGCCACACGATCGCCTGGCACTGGTCGACATCGGTTGGGCTGAGGCCACTATCGGGTGCGGAGATGAGGTCTTCGAGCCGCCAGCCGCGTTGCAGTGCCTGATCGACTGCGGTTACTAGGGCGGGCCACCAGGGGCTGGTCTGGATGAGCTGCGCACGGTCGGTGCCGATGAGCTCGGCAAGCCTGGATTCCCAAGGAACGGTCGGGACGGCGGGACGGTTGATTTGGGCAGATAGGGCCGGGTTGAGATGACGGCAGATCCGCCACCACAGTGCCGCTGCGGCGTGATCGTCAGGCAGCGCCTTTTCGAGTGCAGCCGCGCGCAGCAGGTGTTTGGCGTCCACCCCGGCGCGTGAGATGGCGGCCAAGCGGCCGGCCAGAATCGGCGCGAAACTGTCCTCGCTGATGTTCGGTGCGAGCTGTGCGACCAGCGGTCGCCACTCCGGCCAACCGGGTGCCGCACCGTCGGCCAGCGTCTTGTCGAGGCGGCGCTGCCAGATCCGGGCCGCCTTGTGTCGCTGAACTGGACCGGTGGGGCGCCGGTCGTCTGGGCTGACGCCCGTGGCGGCCCGCCATACCTCGACGTGCTCGATCACCTGGGATGGTGGCTGGCTCCAACCCGGCCCGGCCCAGGTCGGTCGCTGGTCAGCATGTGCGCTGGCCCGGATCCGCTCAGCCAGCTCCCTGACGGTCGCCGCTTGGGCGGTCAAATAGCTTCCCCACATTTGGTGTGCTTGGAGGTGTGGGGGAATGGTGGGTAGCCAGGGCAGCGGACCGGGTCCGGGGTAGCCGGTGTCGTCGAGTCGCCAGCCCACGACGGCGGCGCGATCAACGGCGCTGTCGAGTTCGCGCGTGTCGACCACGCTCAGCAGCTGTGCGACGGGGTCAATGCCGGCGGCGGAGAGTAGCAGCAGTCGCGCCCGCAGTGTGGGCCATGCCGGCTCGTCGGCTAGACCGGGCACGGCCTGCTCGGCAGCCTTCTCCAAAGCCGCCACAACTTCTGGTCCCGCTAGATCTTCGGCAGCCACATGGAGGGCGTCGACGTATCGCTGAGCCGCATCGGCGAGCCGGACGGCAGGATCGTGCTGATCCGATGCCAGGGTGGTTGCGGACCGGGCGGCGTCGTCGCGGGCCAAGATCTGCTCCAGGAGGTCGGTCGCCGTGGACGGCCGTACCGTCTCCGGCCAGAGGATGCTGTGGGGGTCGCCGTCCCCCACGACCTGCAGATAGAGCTGGTTCGCGACCCGGCCACGGGTCAGCATGGTGTAGAGCTGCTGCCGAGACTCTTCACCGGTCGCCACGCCGTGCATGGTGTCCACCGAGAGTCCCTGGGCTCCATGCACCGTCGTTGCGTAGCCGAGCTCGGCCGAGGTTTGAACGTAGCCGGCCGGCAGCCGGACCCGGCGCCGGTTGCGCAGGTGTTGCACCTCAAGATCGCCGTCGCCGCTGATGCCGCGTACGGCCCAGCGGTCACCGTTTTTCACCCAATCGGTCGCTGTCAGGCGCAGTTCGCGGTCGTTGCTGCGAGTGATGATCAGGTCGCCGACACTGGCGTGGTTCCCGTCGGCCAGCGCCACCTCGGCGTCGGTGGCGGGGCGAGTGTCGGCGAGTCGGTGGCTGCGGGCCCGCCGGTTCAGTTCGGCGACAAGGTCGCGGGTGGGGGCGAGCATGATCGAGTCCAACCCCATGGAGCGGTCATGCTGCCAGGCAGCGAAGACGTGCTCTGTGAGGGTGGCGAGGTCACCGACATGTATCCGCTGGTTGTCCAGGTAGAACCCGATCGCCTCGGGTTGGCCCTCACGTAGGGCGAGGGTGGCGGCGGCTTCGGCCGGATCGGTGAACCGCAGCGGCTGGGTGAGCCGGACCGCCCCCTGGGTGGCCTGAATGTCGCGGAGAACCCCGCCGGCACCGATCGCGGAAAGCTGCTGGTCATCCCCGATCAGCCGGACACTGCCGCCTCGGTCAACGATGTAGCCGACAGCGGCGTCAAGGGAGAGGGTGTCGGCCATGCCGGCCTCGTCGATCACTACGAGTGTCGACGGCCCGATGCCTGCCGCCCACTGCGGTACCTGGAGCTGGTGCAGTGAGGTGGTGAGTTTGGCGAGCGTTTCGCATTGGCTGTGGATTTGGTCGCGGAGCACCGCGGCCGCGGCTGCCGAGGGAGCAAGCCCAATGACGGTGCCGCCGCCGTGACGCCAGGCGGTCGCGAGGGCCCGCATCGCGGTTGTTTTGCCGGTGCCTGCCGGCGCGATCGCCAGCTGCAATCGGGCACCCGAGGTCGACATTGCCCGAACCAGTCCGGTCTGCCCGGCGTTCAGAGTGATCCCATTCGCGGTCGTCTCTAGCAGCGCCGTATCCACCGCAGCGGTGGATATGGTGGGTCCGTCGCGACGCGCCGCGGCTGCCACCAGCCGCTGTTCGGCTTCCAAGATCCGCGTTGACGTGAACAGATCGGCTCCGGCAACGGTGTAGACGGAAGCGCCGTCGGATCGCTGCAGCGGTTCCGGCTCGGCGATCGCGTCCGGCCGGGCAAGGCACACCGACCTGCCACTCAATACCTTGTGGACAACCAGGTCGACGAGCCGATTAGCCTCCGTCGTGGGCAGATTGGCGGCTCGTATCAGGCGTTGCGCCTCGGCGCGTACGTGCCAGACCTGCCAGGTCGAGCGGCGTTCCTCCATCGCCGCCAGCACCTGATCCGCTGCTGTGTCGAGCCACGCGGTATCTGTCTGGTGTGCTGTCGATGGCGCGGGGTTGAGCGCCCGCTCCACCATAAGCTGCACGGCCTCCGGGCTGCCGAGGACGTCGATGGCTTGCCCGAACCATGCCGTCCGCTGCTCGGCCAGGCTGCGCGGTTCGTGCTTGGCTGCGCGGGTTTCCAGGGTGGCCTGCTGGGCCAGCTGCAACGATTCCACCGGAGTGGGTGGGCGGCCGTGGGCCTGTTGGAAATCGGCTGTGAGTACTCCCCGGCGGGCTTCCATGCTGGCTCGACGCGCCGACCACCGGGCATTCAAGGCGGGGTTAACACCGACGATTTCTCTGACCGGCCGTTTCCGCGGGTCCTGGTTCGGCCGTTCGGCGAACTGGAGTCCGAGAATGTCGCCGAGGTGGTTCTCCAGTGCCGTGTTGTAGGTCTCGGACGCGGCAACGGTGGCTTTGAACAGGATGCGGCCGTCGATGCTGAGCCAGCGTCCGTCAAGGGTTTGCACCTTGTTCGCGACAGCCACATGGGTGTGCAAATCGGGGTCGCCGGTGCGGCTGTCGCGGTGGGTGAACGCGGTTGCGACCAGCCCCTGCACGTCCACCTGCCGGACACCGTTGGCGCCGGTGCGGCTAAACAGGGCGTGTCGTTCGATGAAGCTCAACGCATCGGCGACGGCGGCCCAGTGGGCCTTTTCGATCTGCGCCGCAACCGCCGGTTCGGCGAGCGCCCACAGCGTCGAGACGCTCTTCACCGGGGAGAAGGTGAGGTCGTAGCCCGCGACCGCGGTTGTCTGCGGGCGGGAGTGTTTCGCGATTGTGGCGGCCAGTTCCCGGACATCCTGCGGTGGCCTGCCATGCTCGGCGGCGAACAACTCCGCCGCCACCTCGGTACGTACCCAGGCCCGTTCGCTGCGCGGAACCGGCCAGTCCCTGGGCAGGCCTGCCGCCGCATTGAGGTCGGCGATCCGCTTAGCAACCTCCACCCGAAACGGCGGGACGTCGTTGTTATAGACCTTGAACGGCGCACCCAACCGAGTCACAGCTAGGTAGTCCCGCTCGGTTAGATCCGGGCCCTGCAGCTGCTGCTGCCGCTGCGCGGCGAGCGGATGCAGGCCGACACCGAACAGTGCCCGCATCTGCTCCGCAGTCACCGGATCGCCAGTCTTGAGACCGTCGATGCCGGTCAGCCCGGAGCCGATCCACACACCGGGGCTCTCACCGCGCTCGGCGTAGTAGCTGGCGAGCGGGACATGGCCCTTCACGGTCGCATCGAACGCCGCTACCTGCCGAGTGAGATAGTCGTACCCCGAGCCCGCAGTCAGCTTGTGGATGCTCATCGTCACGCCAGCCATAAAGACGGCCGGCCGTCGTCAGCGGTCTTCGGCTGCGTCATGGCGGGATCGCATCGGATGCAATAAGGCCCGCAGTAGCCCCGGAATGAAAGAGGTGTGTCGAACAGCGGATATTGAAATCGACTGGGCGTACGCGAAACAGGTCGAGATCGTCGGTGATGACCGCTCGGGTCGCTGGAACGGCTTAGGAGTGAGTGAAAGGCCGGTGTCGATAAGGGAGATGTGATGAGTCAGCACTCGGCGAGGCAAGCGGCGCGACGCTCAGCGTTAGACGCCCAGGCGACACTTCGCAAAGAACGGAACGACCGGGAACGCCGGCTCGAAGCTCTGGCGGTCGCCGTGCTAACCGCGGTTGGCGAACGCGATGCTCTCGTCCGAGACGCCGAGCGGCGCGCCGGGCAAGCGCTGCGGACAATGACCGACGAGGAGGGATTGTCCCTGCGTGAGGCGGCCGACTGGTGCGGCGGCGGCATCACTGTTCGCGCGATAACCCGGTTGGTGCGACTCGACGGCGGCCACCAGGCCGTCGAGACGGACGTACCGGATGAGCGACAGGGCGGACAGGGGTGGGGCGCGGCTTCGAATGATTGGGGCGGGACTTCCGTTCGAAGGTGTGGCGGTGCGCGGGTCTGAGGCCGCGGTCATGGCCGGGTCAACAGGCCGTGCATCGTGTCGGCGGAGACGCCTTGGGCGGCATGGATGGTGGTGGCATAGCCAAGACCGGTCGAGGCTCGCACATAGTCACTGGGCATCCGGACGGTCAGCTGGGCATGCACACCGCGGGACTGGTGGGGCGCCGTCCTGGCGGTATGTGTGCAGTGACGCTCAAAGTGGAGTTCCAGGTTTTGGGCTCCGTGTGAGAACCCGCTGTGCCAGTGGGTCGGGCCGTGCTATGCGGGTCTGCCGTCATCCGCCGCAATATGTGCGGCACCGCGGGGTTGTAATGAAATGAGTTGTTTGGCTTCATCGATGACGCTGAGTGGCCGTCGGTCGGACGAGCCAAACGCGCTCGGTCTTGACTTCAAGTCCGCTTGAGGGCGTGTGATCCGATTCATGAGGGCGAGGCAGCGGGTGTTCGTAGGAGTCGTGACTCAGTTTGTTCGACCCCACGGCTTCGGCGGGCGGCTGGCTGGCTGGGAAATGGCGCTACGCCCATCGAACAGAAAGCGGAACCGGTGGGCGGTCGCTTTGCTGGACGTTCAACCTCAAGACCACATTCTGGAGATTGGCTTCGGCCCTGGACTCGCGATCCGTGAGCTGGCCCGCCGCGCAACAGACGGTTTTGCGCTCGGAATCGACCACTCGGAGGTGATGGTTCGCCAGGCGGCGGTCCGCAACCGGGCTGCTATCAAGCAAGGTCGAGTCGAGTTGCGACTTGGATCCGCCCTGGACCTCCGTGATTTAAGCGAGGTGTTCGACAAGGCGTTGGCTGTCAACAACTTCGGGATGTGGCCCGAACCAGAGGCGCGGCTGAAGGATCTTCGCGGGGCGCTGCGGCCGGGCGGTCGAGTGGCGATTGTCTCCCAGCCGCGCTGTCTCGGTGCCTCCGCCGAGACAACCGAACGCGTCGGTGAGGAGACGGCGGGGCGGCTTCGCGAGGCTGGCTTCATCAACCTCCAGAGGGAGAGGCTGAACCTGCGGCCTCCGGTGGCCTGCGTCCTCGCCGAAGCTCCCTAAGTGAGCAGGGAGTCGTGCCGGTGAATTTAACAGCCTGCTGTAGCAAACCGGCAAGGTCAGCGATAGATCGACCCACACCGCGCTATCAGCTGCCGATTGCCTAGCTGTCGGCGGTGTTCTACCTGACGCGTCGGCGCCGGGACGGCGTTATGGAGCAATCGCCGCTGCCTAGTGAGGATGCGACGCCTGCAGTGAGATTCCCTGAAGTCGGTCTGTCACGGCGGCCCAGAATTGGGGGCAATCGAGGACGTCATCATGGTGGTGATCGAGGGCGTGCTGGAGAGCACTTCGAGCCGCCTCGGCCTGCTCGATGCGGTTATCGAGGTCCTTGAGCTTGCGGGCGGCCAGGTCGCGCCATGCGGGGAGCCGCATGCCGACGCGGGACGCATGATCTGGTGGATCTGGTTGAGCGAGAAGCCCACCTCGCGGAGCAGCAGGATCGCCCCAACAAGTGCGACCGCGGCTTCGTCGTAGCGGCGCTGCCCCGACCGTCGATAGTTGGGCTGCAGGATGTCGAGCTCCTCGTAGTAGCGCAGGGCAGAGCGCGCCACGCCCGTGCGCTGCGCTAACTCTCCGATCGTCAGCAGCTCACCGTCGATCATCTTGACTTCAAAGGTAGTTGAGGCGGACTAATCGGCCATCCGGTCGAGTGCCGCGCTGGGAATCGTCATGACACCGCCGCGCGGAAGCCGAGCCGCAGCGACGTGAGGATACAGGCGGAGCGGCGGCGTGGCGCACAGTTAGAGTCGACTATGAGGGTCGTCTCGGCAGGCTGAGGATGTCTTCTCTGATTTCTGGGCGTTACGGTCCGCATGTGTTAAGGCCGGAACCGGTCATCCTTACGGTCAAGGTGGCCTCGCCTGTGGTCCGGCGTGGGCATATTGCTCGGCCACGCCTGGTCGAGCAGCTCCGCGCGGGAGTGCGGGGCCGGCTGACGCTGCTCGCTGCTCCTTTGGGGTTCGGTAAGACGACGTTGTTGGCTGAGTGGGCCGCGGCCGAGGACAACGGCGCGGTCGCCTGGCTCTCCCTTGACGATGGCGACAATGACGCCGCGCGCTTCCTGGGCTACGTGATCGCCGCCATGCGTACGGCGGCTCCACGGGTGGGCGAGCACGCGGTGGCTGTGCGGCCGGTGCCGGGGGCCCGGCTACAGGATCTTGTGTTGCCCGTGCTGGTCAATGACCTGAACGATCTGCCGGAGCGCGTCGTGCTGGTCCTCGACAACTATCAGGTCGTCACGGAGGCGGCCGTTCACGACGTGGTGGCATATCTGGTCGACAATCTGCCGGAACAAGTGCGGTTGGTGGTGTCGACGCGTGTTGTTCCGGCGCTGGCGTTGGCCCGGCTGCGGGCGCAGGGTGACCTGACCGAGCTGCGGGCGGACGCGTTCCGCTTCACCGCGGACGAGGCGGCAACCTTCCTGGCACGCCAGCTGGGGCCGGGCCTGCCTGCCGAGGCTGTGCAGCGCTTGCAAGCTCGAACCGACGGCTGGCCAGCCGCACTTTACTTGGCGGCGCTGTCGCTGCGCGGTAGCAGCGACCTCGCCGGGGCGGTGGAATCTTTCGCGGCTGACGACCGCAACATCGGCGATTACTTGAGAGCCGAGCTGCTGGAACGCCAGAGCGTCGGTCGGCACCGCTTCCTAATCCATACATCGATCCTGTCGCAGCTTTGCGCGCCGCTGTGTGATGCAGTCACCGACCGCGAGGACGCGACGGAAAGCCTGGCCGAGCTGGAGCGGGACAACCTGGTCCTGGCCCTGGACAGCAGGCGGCTCTGGTTTCGCTACCACACGATGCTTGCCGAGCTGCTGCAGCGGGAGCTGCAACGCACCGAGCCAGACATGACTCCGCGGCTCCACCAGCGGGCCTGCCGGTGGTACGAAAGCCAGGGCATGGTTGTCGAGGCCGCACACCATGCCACCGCCGGCGGCGACACGAACGCGGCCGTAGAGCTGGTTGCGCGGCACTGGTCGGAATTTCTTGACCAGGGGCAGCTCTCCACCGTTTCCCGGTGGCTGGCCGCCCTTCCCGCCGACGCCATCGCCGGTAACCAGGCGCTCTGCTTCGCGGCTGCCATGGTGGCCTCGCACAGTGGCAGCGTCGATGCGGCCGAACACTGGCTGGACGCTGCGGAGCACGCACCGGCAGTGGGCGCGACCGCCCGGATGGAGCTTCCCGCCCCGGCGCTGCGGGCGTGGTTGCGGCTGCTGCGAGGCGATATCGCTGGGACGATCGCGGCCGCCCGTCGAGCCGAAGCTGAGCCGCCGTTGGCCGATCCCGGGCAAGTGGTCGCCCCGTTGCTGCCGCTGGGTGCTGCGCTGTGGTGGTCGCAGCAGTTTGCAGAGGCAGTAGTGGTGCTGCAGGCGGCCGCACGTAACGCCATAACTGCTGGCCTGGAGGCACAGGCGGTTTTCGCGCTTGGCTTCCAGGCCGCTGCTGCGTTGGACGACGGCGACGTGAGGCGGGCACAGGTCCTGGCGGCCGAGGCACTGGAGCTGATCCGCCGGGTGGGGCTGGCTGCCCACCCCTTTTCGGCAATGGCCAGGATCGTAGCCGGGCAGCTCGAGGGTCGGCAGGGCGAACTCGAGTTCGCGGCGGAGCAGATTGAGCTCGGGGTTCGGCTCGCCGATCAGGCGGGTGCCTGGCACATGACTGCCTACGGTCTGCTGGCCTTGGCGGAAGTCCGGCAGCTCGACCACGCGCCCGCCGCGGCCCGCCGGCTGCTCGCCCAGGCCCAAGCTGTCATCGAGAACCTCCCTCAGGATGCGGGCATTGCCCGTGTCAGCGAGACCGCCGCCAGGCTTCGGCTACGAGCACTCGCAGGAAAGGACAGGGTGCGGTCCCACCAGCTGTCCGAACGCGAGATGACCGTGCTGCGCAGGCTGACCGGACGGCAAACACAGCGAGAAATCGCCGCCGACCTGCACGTATCCAAGAACACCATCAAAACCCAGGTGCGCAGCCTGTTCGACAAGCTCGGCGTGACCTCTCGCGCCGAGGCCGTGGCGCGTGCCCGGGAACTCGGCCTGCTCTGACCCGCTCACAAACGAAGACCGACGAAATCAGCAGGGGTGAATTCCGTGCGGGGTGATGCGACTTCACCCCGCCCAGCCGGACAGTGACTGCAGTCCGCTGGCCCTGCATCCGCCGGCGCAGCCCGAAGGGAGCAAGTCATGCTCAGCAACACTTTCATCAAGATCGGCGCCGTCGTCGCCACATCGGGCCCGGTGGCCCGGCTTGGACACTCCTTCGTGAAAGCCATCCAGTTGGCCAAGGAAGATCTCCAGAGCACCCGCTACCGCTATGACCTGCTTATCCAGGAGATCGCGAACCCGGACGACGCCGAAACTGCAATCAAGAAGCTGATCGAGATCGATCATGTGGACGCGGTCATCGTTGGCCTGTCGGTGTCCGGAGCGATCGTGAAACCCTACGCGAACGCAGCCAAGATCCCGATGTTTTGCATCTGCTCGGTAGGCAGCGTCGCTGACGAGCTATACACCTTCACGACTATGCCGCTGGCTGAGGATGAGGCGGCCGAATGGGTGCGGGAGGCGCGCCGCCGCAACGTGCAACGGGTCGCGCTGATTACCCAGGACTACCCGAGCATCAACAACCACGTGCGCGCGTTGCGGGCCGAGGCGGCCAGTGCCGGGATCGAGTTTGTCTATGCGACCCGGTTCGAGGCCGCCGACACCGACTTCACGGCCAGGATCGCGGCCGCCCAGCAGACCGCCCCGGATATCTATTTCGTGGAAGGGTTCAACCCGGCGCTGGATCTGCTAGGCGCCCAGCTGCGTGATGCCGGCATCACCGATCTTGCTTCGGTGGTGGCTTTGTCGCTCACCGAAAAGCCGGAACTATTCGAGGGCGGCTGGTACACCGACAGCTACGTCGGCCCCGAGTTCAGCGAACGGCTCCGGCGCCGCTATCCCGACGAGCGGCTAGCCACCCACATGGTTCCCTACGCCTACGACTCATTCAACATGCTGGTCCAAGGCTTCGAGAACGGGCCGGATGTTCTCGCCTACATCCGCGGCATGACCGCATACAACGGCACCGCCGGCATGATCACCAAAGAGGCTGGCAGCGGAAACTTCCGCTCCGCACCGGCTGTCTGGGTCATCGAAAACGGCCAGCCGGTGCTGGTAGAGCAGGCGTCCCAGCCCGTGAAGACATCGGCGTGATCGCTGGGCGTCCGCCATCCACCTAAGAGGCTTCACGGGTTAGAGCTGAACCGTCCCGGATGCTGCGGGGTGCGCGGAGGGGTTGAGCCGGACAGCGTTCATATCTGGCAGCTGGTGCGCATGATCTGGTCGGCCTCATGCTCTAGGTCGTGGAACCGGCCGACCGGCATGGTGGGGTCGCTGGTCACCGTGGCGTCCACATTGAGCCGGTGCCCGGTCCAACGCAACGCACCTCCTCCGCGTTGGTGATGCCCAGCACCGTGCGCACCGCTTCGTCGGCCTGTTTGAAAGGCTAGGGTCGACGCCGTCCAGCAGCCGCCGACCAATGTTGCGGGCGGTGCCCTACAGCAACACGAAGATGGCGATGCTGATCATCAACCCGACGATCGGGGTAGGCCGACGGGAAGCCGAGCCAGATTCCGATCACCCCGAACACCACCGCTAGTGAGGTGAAGCCGTCGGTGCGGGCGTGGATGCCGTCGGCGATCAGTGCCGCGGATTCGATCTGGCGCCCGACCCGAATCCGATACATGGCAAAATAGCTCGTTGCCAGCGAACCCAAGCACACCGGCGACGAGTACCCGCAGCAGGTTTGCGACGGGTTACGGCTGAGGACGCGGCGGCTCGACTTATAGCCGGCCAGCAGTGCGGATAGGGTGATCTTGATTACGGTGAGCAAGCCGGCGATGTCCTCGACCCTTCCGTAGCCGTAGGCGTAGCGGCGGGCCGCCGGACGCTGGCTCAATGCGAACGCAATTCACAGCGGGACGGCGGTCAGCCGGTCGGCCAAGTTGGAGGGTGTCGGCCAACAGGGCCACGGAGCCACTAATGATCACGACAATCAGCTGCAGATCGGCAGTTGCCGCGAGCCCGAGGCTGATCTTTACGCACGACTGGCCGCTGCGCTGGCCTCGAGGGGCTATCGATGGGTCGTGCGGGTCATGGGTGTGCGGCATGAACAATCGATGGAAGACTCGTCTGATCTCTGTTGGATGCCTGTAGTCGTCTTCCTGGGTATGCCAATGGTCATGACGGTGACCGTCTTGTTGGGCATGATCATGTCCGGATGAGGCGTTGGTTGATGCGCCTCGTGTGCCTGTGGTTGATCACGGTCGTGCGGGGGCGATTCGTGCGCCGCAAATTCGCGCCAGGCATCACCTGAGGTAGGACATGCGCGTCATCGGCGCGGCGTACTTGAGGGTGCGATTTCGAGACCTGCGGCTGATGTGTTGAATGCGCTTACTCCATGACGCTGAGGGCATGACGAACACCCAGTCGCTGCCGGCACAGCTGAATGCCCCGGCAAGTTCGAAGCAGTACTCCTTGACCAAGATCCTTGCTATCTGGGCCTCTGTGACTGTCCCCATGCGGCTGTTGGCATGGGTCGTCCGCCGGCGATCATCCCTCACACCTCGCTCAATCCAATGCTCGTGCACTGGATGCTCATGGTGGTGGGGATGATGTGGCAGTTCGTGGTCGCGCTGGCCATCCTGCGCCGCGAGCTGGGTGGCCTCTATTAGTCCAGCATCAAGCAGCGGATCTGGCTCAATCTCCCGCGTGACCCACACACGGGAAAAGCGCGAAAGGTCTTGTTCCTGTGGGCCGTGCCGGCGATTGCAGCCAACGTCCTCGGCGGCTTCCTCGCCATCCGGCTGGATCAGGCATGGACCAACTGGCTCCCCGGCTTTGATGAGCCCTCCTACGCCAATCTCGGGGTCCTAGCCGACCCACAGTTCCAGGGTCAGTGGTGGATTCTCGGTCTCGCGCTGACCCACCTGCTGTTCAACTACCTACTCGGCGAGGAACTGCTCTTTCACGGCGTGCTGCTGCCGCGGATGGCCGGGGTGTTCGGCCGCTGGGACTGGGTCGCGAACACGGTGCTCTTCGGGCTTTACCACGTGCACAAGATTTGGGCTTGGCCGAGCATGATTACCAGCTCCTTCGGCTACGCCTGGGCTGTCAAGCGCTTCCGCAGCCTATGGATGAGTGTGATCGTGCACGGGATCGAGGGCTACTTCATCGTGCTGGTCGTGGCCGTTTTGGCCGGCTGGTATCCGTGATCCGCTCCGATCGCCTCGAGGCGGCCCGCGCATTGATCAAGTTCTATTTGATCAACGCACGGGCCGCCACTGCGATCCCTTCTAGGGACATGCGGTAGCGATGAAGCAGGTAGCCGGCCCGGCGGCGGGGTGAGCGAACTCCGGCACGCCCACGATCTTCATTTTGATCGGATGGTGCTGCCCGACGGAGTCACGGCGCCGCCCAACGCCCCCGCAACCGTGGCTTCCTCTACGGTGACGATGCCGGCCGTCTCCGAGCGGCTCGCACCACGGCCTCGATATCCAGGGTTTCACAGTGAGCATGGAAGATCACCTGAGCGGAGCTGGCTTGATCTTGAAGCTGTTCTGCAGCGCCCAGAGCGCGCCAGAGGAGGGTGCCATTGCGGATCGAAGTAACGTCCTCTCCGTCGCGCAAAGTGATCGCTTTGCCAGGAATGAATGAGTATTCCGCGGGATAGACCTCGGGCACGCTCATCCGACTAACCAGAATGAACACTGGACCTTCAACCTCAGGCGCGCAGCGCATGGCCGCTGCCGTCCCCATCCGATCGGCCGGCACCACGATCGTGATGTTGTGGATAGCCCGCAGCCACGTGATGTCCTCAACGGAGTGGTAGGTCGAGCCGAG
>Ga0307410_10000778_pt1 | contig 13445 bp, 13 predicted proteins | sample 322Ometagenome_3_FD_203707 | JGI IMG/M metagenome (GOLD analysis project Ga0307410, IMG submission 203707) | Maize rhizosphere microbial communities from greenhouse at UC Davis, California, United States - 322HYB-O-3 | ecosystem: Host-associated > Plants > Roots > Rhizosphere > Soil | place... | reverse complement strand
GGTGCCGGCAGCCGGCACTCGCTCGGGACCGGCGTATTTGCCGGGATGTTGTTCGCGACCACGATCGGCATCTTCTTCATCCCGCTCTTCTTCTCCAGCATCCGAGGGCTGGCCGAACGGGGCTTCTCGCGCCGGCGGGCCCGGGCGCGTGAGCCGCTGCCCACTCCGGCCTCACCGGAATCCAAGTGATCCGGCACTCGGCAGCGCTGCTGCTGGTGGCTTCGCTCGGGGCCGGCTGTGCTGCGGGGCCCAGCTATCATCCGGAGCAGGTTGTGCCGGCGTCCACCCGGGTGGGGACCGCGGGCTCCAGTGCGGGCGCGTTCTTCGATTCACTCGCGATTGCCCGGGACAGCGATACCGTCGCGGTCGCCGGCGCAGTCGGGTCCCGCATGCTCTTACCCGATTCGCTCGCCAGTCTCGAATGGCTCGACATCTTCCGCGACTCGGCGATGATTGCCCTGGTCCGGACCGCACTGGGTCAGAACCGCGATCTGCAGAGCGCGGTGGCCCGGATCAGGGAGTTTCGCGCTGAGGTCGGAGTTGCCCGCGCGCCGCTCTTCCCCAGCCTCTCGGCCAACGGCAGCGTCAGCACCAACCAGGTCGCCATCGGCTCTTTCCCGCCGCAGTCATTCGATGCGTGGCGGCTTACCGGGGACGTAGCCTGGGAGCTGGATTTCTGGGGGCGCACGCGCCGAGGCATCGAGGCGGCACGAGCAGATCTGGCGTCAGAGGAGGCGGCCCAGCGATCCGTGGTGCTCTCGCTGGTCAGCGATGTGGCTACGGGATACTTGTCGCTGCTGGAGCTGGATCAGGAACGGGCTCTTGCCGAGCGAACGCTGGCGTCGCGCCAGGCCACGCTCAACCTGGCTCGGCGGCGCTTCCAGCAGGGCCTCACGTCGGAGCTCGACGTGCGCCAGTTCGAGGCCCAGGTCGCGGTGCCGGCGGCTACACTCGCCCAGACCGAGCGGCTCCGGGCCGAGCAGGAGCACGACCTCAGCTTGCTGATCGGCGAGGCGCCGGTGCCAATAGCGCGCCGGGGCTCCCTGCCCGAAGCGGTGAGCGCTTTGTCGGTGCCCGACTCGTTGCCGGCAGCGTTGCTGCTGCGCCGACCCGACGTGCAGCAGGCGGAGCGGGCCTTTGCGGCGGCAACGGCTCGGATCGGGGTGGCCCAGGCGGCACGCCTCCCCGCAATCTCGATCACCGGCTACTATGGTTCGCAGGTGCCCACCGCCGGGGACCTCTTTGGCAGCAACGGGGAGATTTACCAGGCGCTGGCGGGCGTTTCCTTGCCGCTCTTCACCGGAGGTCGCCTGGTGAATGAGACCCGCGCTGCACGGGCCCGGGCCGATCAGGCACGGCTGCAATACGAGCAGAGCGTGCTCATTGCACTGAGGGAGGCAAGCGATGCCCTGATCGGGGTTCGCACTTCGCGGGATCAGGTCGTCGCCCAACAGACCCAAACTCAGGCCTTGCGCCGGGCCCTGCACCTTGCCGAGCTCCGCTACCGCACTGGAATCGCGAGCTACGTCGAGGTGCTGGAAGCACAGCGGAGCCTCTTCGATGCGGAGCTGGGCTTGAGTCAGTCCCAGCGCCGACAGCTCGCCGCCGCGGTCCAGCTGTATCGAGCCCTCGGCGGAAGCTGGCCGGAGAGCAATAAGAGGTAAGCGGGAGCGGCAGCGCGAGCCGGAACCGAGTCACCCCTCACCTCACGTCTCACCTCTCACTTCCCAATCGATCCGATCTGTTCGGCCACGTGCGCCAGGTCGGCAACAGCCTCGAGCTTCTGGTACAAGCTTCGGGCTCGCTCCAACAGCTCCAGTGCTGCGTCCCGACGTCCCTGGATCCGATAGAGCTCAGCCAGTTCCCTGGCCGCATCGGCCTCCGTAAGCGGACACTGCGCGCCGGCCGCGATCTCCAGCGCGGATCTCAGGTGCGACTCCGCCAGGGCCAGCTGGCGGCGTTGCCGGAACACCATCCCGACCAGGCGGTGGGCTCCAGCCTTGTCCCGCCGCGCCTCGACCTGGTTGAATACTCGAAGGGCCTGTTCGGCTCCCGCCCGGGCGCCATCCAGGTCGTCGATCGCCAGACGCACCTCGGCTCGATTCAGGGCCGCCAAGCCGCCCAGGTGTCGGTCTCCCGCTTCCTCAGCCAAGGCCTGACAGCTGCGGTAGTGGCGATCGGCTTCCTGCCACTGCTTCTGCTTGGCGTGAATCATTCCCAGGTTGTGATGCACGATGGCAGAGCCCCGCCGATCGGAGATGGCACGGTAGGTGTCCAGCGCCCGGTGATAGTGCGTCAGCGCGTCGGCCCAGTTGCCCCGGATGTTTGCGATGATGCCGAGGTTCTGGGCGATTTTCCCGACCAGCGCCGGATTGCCATTCGCCTGCTGGAGGGCCGCGCTGTAGAGCTCCCAGGCTTCCGCCAGGTCACCCCGCTCCAGAGCAAAGCCGGCGAGCGCATTGGTGGCGTCGGCGGCCAGATCCCGGGCTCCGCTCTCGGCCGCTACCTCACAGCTTCGCCGGCACAGATCCGACGCTGCCTTCGGCTCCGCCCGCAGATGATGCAATACGGCGAGCCGGCGGAGTGATTCCGCCCTGGTGCGCTGGTCGCCGCCAGAGGCCGTGACGTCGATGACGGCGGCGTAGCACTCCATCGCCTTGGCAGATTGCCCCGCCAACTCGTGGCATCGGCCCTCTTCCAGCAGTTGTCCCGGGGTCCGGGCCAGGAGCGCCGCGCCGGATGGCTGATTCATGGTTGACATTCGCAGGCGATCAAAAGGCAACCGCATAGCGGGACCGCAGCACGTACCTCGAGAAATGCTTGAGCCGAGCCCCGACCGTGTGATTCAGCGTATCCGCCGCAACCAGCTCAGTGGTATCCAGCACTGTCGTCATCGCGTCGTCGGTATAAACGATCGTGAGCTCGAGCTCCGCCCGTTCCTTTATCGGGCAGTTGCGGTAGCTCATCACCAGCGTCGGAAGACTGGCTGGCTCGAACGTCAACCCTTCGGGCCCGAACACCACGGAGTTCAGGCTGTCCGACGGAGCGTCCATGGTGATGATCGTCGAACGCCGCAGCGCACCCGCAGGAATCCTGAGCATGTGCCTACCGGCTCGCACCACGCCCCCATTGGGTCCGATGCGCGCCGACCCGGAGGCCGATTCCTGCGGGGTGCACTGAGTAAAGCCGAGCCTCGCGGGATTCAGCGGTGCGTCATGCGAGGTCTCGACCAGCTCGGTGGTGGGGGTGGTGGTCTCGATGCTACACGCGCCCGCGAGCAGCGCGCCAAGTGCAGAGGCCCCGACGACGAGGGATCGGCTGCGGCGATTCACGGCATACCTCCACGGCGTACGTTTTGGCGACGAGTTCTCGCCCTGCTTGCGAGGACGTTCGGTGCGCGGCTCAGACCGGAATGCAGAAGCTGTGAGTGATTGGGCTGGGAATTCGTACCGGTGGTACATGGGCAACCGCTATGCCGGATCACCCCCGGGTGGTGGGAAAGTTGCGCAGAGAGTGGCAGCACCCGTTGAAGGAATGTGGGCGCTATGAGTTCAGTGGATCACCCCAACGAACACCGTCAAAGAACTGGAGGGTAGCTGCGGAGCACTGAGGAAGGCTGTGTTGCGGCGCCGTTACGACGAAAGTCATAGACGAACAACATTCTTACCGTGAGGGGCGTTGCATGGCAGGCCCCTGGCGATAGCTCAGCTGACTAGATGTTTGACGGAATGCGACAGCCTGGCCCTACAGCGACTTGAGATACTCGACCAGGTCGGCCTTCTCTTGCGGAGTGAGCTGCAGGTTTTTGGCCGAGTCATACCGGTCTACCACGTCCTCGAGCGTCGCTGCACTCCCGTCGTGGAAGTAGGGCAAATGCTGCCAGAGTGCCCTGAGCGGTGTGGTGCGGTACATCTTGGTGGCGCTTCGGTCGGCATGCGTGGGATCCGTGGGGACCTCTGTGGTGGGATGCAGCCGAGTGTTCGCGTCGGTAAACGTCGGGCCCGCATGACACGTGGCACACTGGCCCGCTCCGTTGAAGACCGCCTGCCCCCGCTCCGCGGCCGCAGCGTCGAAGGTTCCGGATGGCGGAGGAGGTGCCGAAAGACTCAGTTGATAGGCTTCCAGGTCCGGCAGCTTGCTTTCGACCTGGTCCGGCGGGTTGGACACGGTGATGCCGAGCCGCGGCTCGGAGAACGATCCATGTCCGTGCATCTGGGTAACCGCCACGTAGCGGTTCCAGTACGCCGGCCGGTCTCCGTCGCCGGTGTAGGTGACGCTGTTGACCCCATCGAGACCATAGGCCGGGGGAATCAGCGCCGGATCGTTTTCTCCATCGAAGTTATACCGCGCATCGTATTTCCCTGGACCCCACGAGTTGTACACCGCTTTCTGTGCACCGGTGAGCGCTGGCGAGAGGGCAATGATGGCTCCGGGATCGAGATCCAGGTTCGGCCAGCCGTCCAGCCGCTGCCCGATGCCAGGTTGCACCGAGTTGTTCACGGTCGAGTGGCACAGCGCGCAGGTGACTCCCAGCCGGGTCAGGGTGTCCCGACCCTCAATCGTTTCCACCGTGCCCTTGAGACCGACCACCGCGTTGAGCTTGAGCAGCGCGACGGTCGTCGCCGGTGAGTTGAGGTCTGCGCTCTCGAGAATACCGGGTGGCAGGACGTCGGCATCCACTTTGAGACCTACGCTGAGCGCCGTGGCGGGACTCACCCCGGCAGAGATCACCTCATGGATCCGGAGGGTATCGGTCCAGAACGTCTCATCACCGAAGGTGTCGAACCGAAAGATCTCCCGGCCTCTGGTGATCTGCGCCGGAGAGGGTTCATCGGGACCGTTGTCGCTACAAGCCGACAGCGAAGCGGCGAGGGCAGCGAGAAGCAGCTTGCGGGCCGGAGTCATACCGCAACACTAGCGGCCACTCCATCCGCCGTCAGTTATCTCGCTAACAGCCGCTCAAACCGGATGGGATCCGGCCTCGAGAAAGCGTTGCAGACTGTTCCGCCGGACGGTGATGGCGCCGCGTGGCGAGTAGCTGATGTGTCCGCTGGCCCTGAGACGGTTCAAGAGCCCGGACACGACTTCTCGCCGAGCCCCGACCAGCCGCGCCAGCTCCTCCTGGCTGATGTAGTGCGCCAGGCGGGTACCCGATTCTGAAGGCTCGCCCAGCTCGTTCGCCAATCGGAGCAGCGTCCGCACCAGCCGGTAGAGCACGGTATCCCAGGAGAGGCTCTCGATCTGCTCCTGGGCGTCTGCCAGGCGCTCGCACACGGCGGAGGCGAGTTCCAGCGCCGCGTCGGGGTCATCTCGCAAGCGAGCCAGCAACGAAGCGGCTGAGATCTCGGTGACCGTGCTCGGCTCCAGCGCGATCGCTGCCTCACGCCGGCCGCCGCCACAAAGGCAGAGCTCGCCCAGGAGATCTCCCGGCTTCGACAGCCGGAGCGTCAGCTCTTCGCCCGCTGGAGAGATCGTGATGGTCTTGACCAGTCCGCTCTGGACCAGAAACAGGCTGCCCGCCTGGTGTCCCGTCCGGTAGAGGTGCTGGCCGGCCTGCAGATGCCGGGGAGGAAGCTGGGCCAGTTGCTGACACAGCTTGCCGCGAACCGAGCCACTCAGAGCCTCGCACTGACTGTGGTCGGACACCGCCCAGGAGGTCTCCGCCTGGGGAGGCCGCATCAAAAACGAAAACAGCTCCAGCCTTCGATCCAGGGACAGATCGGGCTCAGTTTGGGGGCTTCGAGTTTCCCTGAAACCCGGGTGGGTCACATCGCCTCTCAATATTCTAGTGCAGCAGCTGCCTGCCCCGCTGAGCCGCGGGGCCCACCTCGAAGCAGCAGCGCTCTCGATTGTAGCGGTCGCAACACTTGGTGACGCTGGCTCCGACAAATTCACTGAGCAGGCTTTCCAGCGCATTGCAGACCTCGGGATGATCGGCCGTTGCGGCCGCGAGCGGGCAGCCATGGCTCCGAATGACGTAACCGCCTTCTTCCTCCGAGATCTCCGTCAATCCTCCCAGGTCGTTCAGCAAGGCACTGGCCCCGACGACCCGCTCGCCCAGAGTCCCCCTCGGTGGAGCCCGGTGTTCCAATATTCCCCTCCCCACCTCGTGCATGATCGAATCGAACTCCGCCGGCGGCATTCGGCGCGATAACGCGTGAAGCAGCTGGGTCAGGATCGGCACATAGGCTCGCGAGAAAAGCAGCTCGGCCTGAACGGTCACGCCGTACACCCGCGATGGCTTGCTGGTACCCCGGCGACTTTCCCGCTGCTCCACCAGCTCGTCTCGCATCAGCGTGGCGAGCTGCGCCCGCACGGCCGGCCGGGTCAGGTCCATGGCCCGGGCCAGCTCATCGACCGTCTTGGGACCTCGGCGGAGCAGCTCCAGGATCCGTCCGCTGGTTCCCTGCGCTGCCCGCCGGAGATCCCGCATCAATCTTCCTCCTCAAAGGTAGATAAGTATAATCAATCTTGCTTTTCTCGGGCAAATTTCGTATCTCTGCGGTAGCAGATGCTGAGGGGTACCAGACCGAGAGGTCTTCGAAGTCCTTCTATGAAGTCCTTCTATTAAGGAGGCAGATGTGTCCAGCATGAATTCCCGTCGCGGCGCCGCGGCCGCAGCCGCCATCCTGCTTCTGCTATCCGGGTGTAAAGGTCGGCAGAGCTCCGACAACGCCACCATGGGGTCCGATACCGCTTCTAGCACGGGCATGGCCGGCGGCGATACCGCCATGGCCGGTACGTCCGGAAATGCTCAGCCGGGCCAGCTGTCGGACGCCAACATCGTGGCGCTCCTGGATGAGGCCAACATGGCGGACAGCGCGTCCGGTGCGTACGCGGCTACCAAGGCCACCAGCCCGGACGTGAAGGCCTTTGCCCGGCTGATGATGGGCGAGCACCACGCGCTCAGAGCCCAGGGCCAGCAGCTGGCCAAACAGCTCAATGTGACTCCGGAGCTCCCCGCGAATGACCCGCTCAAGCCTGCGGCGCAATCGGAGATGACCGCCTTGAAGGGGGCGACCAAGGGCGCAGCCTTCGATCGCACCTACATCGACCAGGAGATCGGAATTCACAAGGCGGTGCTCGATCTGGCCGGGAAGGGACACGATGCGGCGCAGAGCCCGGAGCTGAAAAAGCTGATCGAGCAGGCCAAGCCGGTAATTGAGAAGCACCTGGATCGGGCCGAGGAGATTCAGAAGAAGCTCGGCAGACCGTCCGCCTGAGGTTTCAGCAGGTCGACTATGGCTAGGCGCTTCTCTCCCATTGCTGTGGTAAGTGCGGGGCTGCTGCTGCTGAATGGCTGTGCCCACCTGGGCCTCCTCCGCCCCAACCGCCTGAAGCAGCTCAACACCAGGGTGGTGAACCTGGTCAACGAAATGGCCCGGGTTGACCACCCTAACGAGGACATCGTGGGCCGACTCTTTGCCCACGGCGGCCTGGCGCATGCCAAGCGCGGTAATGATGGAGTGATGCGGGCGCGGATCCATGTCCCGCCGAACCAGTTCATCTGGGAGCCCGCGATCATTGTCATGCCGCAGTCGGGTGACCTCGAGCTCGAGTTCCACAACGAGGACCAGGTACTGCACATGGCGTTTCTGCCGAGCGACGGTGATCGCCAGCTGCTCCAGCTGCCCGTGCATACCGGCGGCAGAGCCAGAGTACGCCTCGACGAGCCGGGGCTGTATTGGTTCGGCTGCCCGGTTGCGAATCACGCCGGCAGGGGGATGCTCGGGCTCATCATGGTCCGCGGCAACGTTCCGGCCGACGCCCGGCTCGACCGGCCCGAGCAGGAGCGGCCGTGAGAACCGTCGTTTGGGTGGTGGTCGCCTTGGCTGCCTGCGGGCGATCGACCCATGAGTATGCCATCACCGAACAGAGCCGGCCGTTCTCCGAGCTGAGTGAAGCCAGGGCGGCAGCCGCACCACCGGTTGCGCGCCAGGTCACTGCCGAGCGGATCGCCAATGCGGCGAGCGAGCCGCAGAATTGGCTTACCTACCATGGCGGCTACGCCGGCCAGCGATTCAGCTCGCTCGATCAGATCAACGCAGGCAACGTTAAGAACCTCCGCGTCGCGTGGATCTTCCAGAACGGAGTCATCGGACTGGTGGCCAACCCGGCCACCTATGCCTTCGAGGCGACTCCGATCGTGGTGGACGGCGTCATGTTCGTGACCGGGTACGACGGATACGTCTGGGCACTCGACGCGGTGACCGGCCGGCTGCTCTGGCAGTATCGTCACGCCATCCCGTTGGACGTGCCGCTCTGCTGCGGCAACGTGAACCGCGGCGTGGCCGTGGCGGAGGGCAAGGTCTTCGCCACCACCGAGAACGGCCATCTGGTCGCGCTCGACGCGAGCAGCGGGACGCCGGTCTGGGACAAGCCGTTCGTCGACATTCGGGCGGGCGAAAGCGCCACCATCGCGCCCCTCGTCGTGAAGGACCTGGTGATCGTCGGCAGCTCAGGAGCGGAGTACGGGGTCCGCGGGCACATCGATGCGTTCCGGCTGGAGTCCGGCGAGCGCGTCTGGCGCCGGTACACCATTCCGAAGCCGGGCGAGCCGGGCTCCGAGACCTGGCAGGACAAGGAGAAAAGCGCGTGGCAGCGGGGCGGCGGGGCAGCCTGGATCACCGGCAGCTACGATCCCGAGCTGGATCTGCTCTACTGGGGCACCGCGAACCCCGGGCCGGACTTCGATGGCAGTGTGCGGCCGGGAGAGAACCTCTACACCAATTCGGTGCTGGCGCTGGATCCCGACGATGGGACGATCCGGTGGCACTACCAGTGGACGCCGCACGACGTGTGGGACTACGACGGCGTGAACGAGAACATCCTGTTCGAGCGCGAGGGCCGAAAGTTACTGGGCCACTTCGACAAGAACGGTTACCTCTTCGTGCTGGACCGAGCCAACGGCAAGCTGGTGCGCGCGAGTCCGTTCGCTCGGGTTACCTGGGGATCTATTGAGTCGGCAACAGGACGCGTGTCCGTCAAGCTCACGCCCACTCCCGAGGGAGTGGAGATCTGCCCCGGACCCGCGGGAGCCAAGGAGTGGCCCCACGCCGCATACAGCCCTGCGACGGGCCTGCTTTATACCCCGGTGGTAGAGCAGTGCGGCGTGTTCAGCACCCGCAAGGCCGAGTTCAAGGAGAGCATGCCCTACTGGGGTGGCGCTGTCGACAATCGGAGGATCGATGGTTGGGGCCACGTCAAAGCAGTCGACCCGCTGACCGGCCGGGAGGCCTGGTCCTGGAAGGGCCCTCACCCGATGCTCAGCTCCATTCTGGCCACCCGCGGCGATCTGGTCTTTGCGGGACAGGCGTCCGGCGAGTTCACTGCGTTCAACGCCCGGAGTGGCGAGCAGCTCTGGCAGTTCCAGACTGGCAATGGCATCCACGGGAGCCCGATCGCCTACAGCGTCGGCGGCAAGCAGTACATCGCAGTGACCACCGGCTGGGGTGGGTGGATCAAAGGTTTCGCGCCCGAGCTCTACGGAGCACCGCGGGGACATGCCTTGATCGTGTTCACCCTGCCGTGACCTCAGTCGGCCGCGGAAACCCGTCTGCCGTGAAAAACGTCGCGATTGCATTGCTTGCATTGGCCGCGCACCTCGGAGCGCTGGCATGCCGGCAATTCCCTGAGACCAGGGTCAGCAGCGACCTGGAAAGCCAGGGCCGCAAGATCTTCCGTGACGACACTTTTGGAAGCGAGCAGTTCTGGACCGATACGGCGCGGCTCCATGAGGTGGTGCAGAAGGAAATCCAGCCGGTCGAGGCCCTGAATCTGGGCCTCAAAGTCGACATGGATCGGCTGAACCTGCTCTCGTTCCTCTTCAGTAACCCCTTCGGTACCAGTGGCACGAGAAACCTGCTCAAGCGCGATGCCGTCGTCGGGTTGAGGGCGACGTTTGATGAGAAAGGTCGCATCGCCCGGATTGGTATTACCTGCGCACTCTGCCATTCTACCGTCGACAACGCGCTGCTCCCGGGGATTGGACATCGGCTGGATGGCTGGCCTAACGGCGACCTGGAGGTGGGCAAGATCCTGGCGAAGTTGCCGTACTTCACACCCCAGCAGAAAGCAATCCTTCTGACCTGGCCGGCGGGCACCTATGATCCGCGGTTCAACTTCGACGGAAAGAGCACACCCCTCGTACTGCCGCCTGCCTATGGCCTCGCCGACGTGAAGAACGAGACCTACACTGCCGAGGGGCCGATCTCCTACTGGAACAACTATGTAGCCGTCACCCAGATGCATGGGCGCGGCAACTTCTCCGACCCGCGGCTCGGCGTGCAGATAGTCCAGGAGCCCGACCTGGTTACCCCTAAGCTTGCCGCACTGCGCGCCTACCAGCACAGCATCTCGGCGCCAAAGCCACCTGGTGGCAGCTACAGCCGGGGAGCGGCGCGGCGAGGCAAGCTCGTCTTCGATGCCAATTGTGCCCGCTGCCATGTCAACGGGAACCTGACCGACAACAACGACGGAACGCTCCACACCCCGTCCGAAACCGGGATGGATGCTGCATACGCCGCGCGAACCACGCAGAAGAGATATCGCACCACACCGCTGCGAGGCCTGTGGCAGCATCCCCCCTACTTCCACGACGGCAGCGCGAAGACCATCAAGGATGTCATCGAGCACTACATGCGAACGCTGAATCTCCAGCTTAAGAGCGGACAGAAGCACGATCTGGAAGAATACCTGAAGTCGCTTTAATGGCCGGCCTAATGGACGGCTGAGGTGAGAGGATGGCCATGCGGCATTGGATCCCTGCGGCAGTCTGCTTCGGTTGTTTGTTGGCTGCTCCTTTGGAGGCGCAACGCCCGATCTCTTTTGGCCTAGCGGGCGGGGCGTCATTGCCTCAGGGAGAAGTGAGTGATCTGGTAAATACCGGTTGGCATGCGCTGGTCACCGCCGCGCTGGGATCACCTATGCAGCCGCTGGGACTGCGTCTAGATGTGGCATATAACCGCTTCGAGTTCAGCGATGAGGCGGTGGCGACTTTGGGTGATGGAGGACACCTCACCGCCGGCTCGGCCACCATCAACATCACCTACCGGCTGCCGAAGGCGACCTGGCAGATTTCTCCGTATCTCCTCTTGGGAGCAGGGGCATATCGGACCGAGTGCTCGGTGGGCCCGGACTGTGGAAGCAGGGTTCGCTACGGCTGGAACTATGGTCTGGGCGCCAGGTTCTTCTTTCTCGGCCTGAGAAATTTTGTCGAGATCCGCGGGCATAGAACCAAGAGCCGTGCAGGTGAGGTGCATTTCTTCCCACTCACCTTCGGAATCATGTTTTGAACCAGTGTTCGCGATACGCCCTCGAGGCGCCGAGGAGAGACCATGAGAAGTAAGGCCAGTTTCCGTGGCCACCCCATTCACCCCGCGCTGATTCCGTTCCCTTTTGCCTTTTTGACCGGCGGATTCGTCTTCGATCTGATTGGGAAACTGGCTCAGCGGCCGGCATGGTGGATTACCGGAGGGCATCTCATAGCGGTGGGCATCGCGGCCGCGCTGCTCGCGGCGGTACCCGGCTTCGTCGACTACTTCAAGACCGTCCCACCCCAGAGCTCAGGTAAGCGCCGCGCGACCAAACACATGCTGGTGAATCTTGGCGCGGTCGTCCTGTTCGCCGTTGCCTGGGCCATTCGAGGAGAAGCCGCAGCCCTGCCGGGCGCCGACGTGCTCGTGCTCGAGGCGGTCGGACTCGGACTCCTCACCGCCGGCGGCTGGATGGGCGGCGTGCTGGTCAATCGCAATCAGATCGGAGTCGACCACCGCTATGCCCGGGCCGGGAAATGGAAGGAGGAGAGCATCGGTGCCGGCCGTGACGGGGCACTGGTCGTGGCCCGGAGCGACGAGCTCCAGCCGGATCAGATGAAGCTGCTGCACGTGGACGGCCGCCGCATCGTGCTCGGTCGGACTCAGGATGGTTACGTGGCGTTCGATGATCGCTGCACCCACAGGGGAGGCTCGCTCGCCGGCGGGGTCATGATCGGCGGAGTGGTGCAGTGCCCCTGGCACGGATCCCAGTTCGAGTGCAGCCACGGTGCGGTGAAGGCCGGCCCGGCAGAGGAGCCGATCGGCGCATATCGCGTGACCGAAGCCAATGGCGAGGTGAGGCTGAGCCTCGGCTCTCCATAGCGTATCGGCTTTGATTCGTCGTGTCGCGTTCCGGAAGGCCATTCTCGGCGGCGTGGCCGGAGCATTCGCTTGGGATGTTGTCATCCGCGCACTTACTGTGGTAGGCGTGCCGCTGGGCGACCTCGTCCATCTCCTCGGGACGATGCTGGTAGGAAATCGAGCGGCGTGGCTTTGGTGGCCCGCCGGGCTCTCGCTCCACGCCGGCGTGGGAGCCGTGTGGGCAATCTTCTACGCCTATTTCTTCTGGTCGACCTTCGATTGGCGTCCCGCATTTCAGGGACTGGCCTTCTCCTGCATTCCGATTGTGCTCGCCGGGTTGGTCATGCTTCCCCAGATTGGCTGGATGCATCCGCTGGTGCTGCGGGGCGACTTGCCCAGGCCGGGATTCTTCGACAGCGGCGAAGGCTGGCCGGGCCCTGCCGGACTGGTACTGGGCCACTTGGTGTTCGGTTTCACCATGGGCCTGCTGTACACCAGACCGGTAGGATCCCCGGCGCGCCAGCGGGTTCGGGCTCATGCCTGATTTCATGTTTGCCACCGGCATCGAGTGCAGCAACCCCACCATCGACGGAGGCCGCTGGCGGCTGGATGAGCTGGAGGCAACCGATCACTACCGGTTCTGGCGCCGCGATCTGGAGCTGGTTCGCGGGCTGGGACTCAGGTTCCTCCGCTACGGCCCGCCATTGCACCTCACCTTCCTGGGACCCGGCAGGTACGAGTGGGCCTTCATGGATCAGGTCTCGAATGAGATGCAGCGACTCGGGATCATTCCCATCGTGGACCTCTGTCATTTTGGGGTGTCCGACTGGCTGGAGAACTTTCAAAACCCGGAGCTGTCGGAGCGACTGGCCGAGTACGCGGGCGCCTTCGCCGCGCGCTACCCCTGGATTCGGCATTACACCCCGGTGAACGAGATGTACGTCGCGGCCCGGATGAGCGCCCTGGATGGCGTCTGGAACGAACAGCTTCGGACCGAGCGGTCGTTCGTAACGGCCATCCGGCATCTCGCCAAGGCAAACGTGCTGATGATGCAGGCCATTACCCGGCAAACCTCAGATCCCGCCTTCATCAACAGTGAAAGCAGCGAGTTCTATCAGCCGTGCTGCCCCGATCCGGAGATCCTCCGGATCGCTGATTTCGAGAATCAACGGCGCTTCATCGCGCTGGATCTGGTGTATGGAGTACCGCTCCGGGAGGACATACGCAGGTATCTGCTGGAACACGGCATGCCGGCAGAAGAATATGAATGGTTCATGCAGCAGCGCGTGGCCGAGCGCGCGATTTTGGGGGTGGACTACTACCGGTGGA
>Ga0307410_10000774_pt1 | contig 13468 bp, 19 predicted proteins | sample 322Ometagenome_3_FD_203707 | JGI IMG/M metagenome (GOLD analysis project Ga0307410, IMG submission 203707) | Maize rhizosphere microbial communities from greenhouse at UC Davis, California, United States - 322HYB-O-3 | ecosystem: Host-associated > Plants > Roots > Rhizosphere > Soil | place... | reverse complement strand
CTGCCGCGAATCGCACAACGTCGCTCCGCAAACGCTATCCCCAGCGCCCGAGCGCTCCCAGATCACACCCGACTGCGCCATGTCCAGTTGCACGACCGCCTACGGACACCCGCTGAGTCCGAGGAGGACAGACACACGGCGTCCCCGCGAGACGCTCTGAAGACCAGACTCGCTGCATAAGCCCCCAGCATGGTTCGACAGTCTTCGATTTCCGGCCTCCGGAGCCGTGTCGACCTCAGCTACCGAGTCCGCGAAACGATTCGAATTGAGCGGCGGACGCAAGGTCTGGCTGCCAACGGCGGCGGGAATCGCTTGACACGGAATAGCGAAAGCGCGAGATCGGCTCACCCAACTGCAGAGGAGCTTTAGGCTGCCGTTCGTGACGGAGCGTCTGGTCGACGCGCAGCCGACTTCGCACAGACCGGAGCCGGGGGCCGCTTCGGTTCCTAATGTGCGCCGAGCGCTGGGTGCCCTGCTTGTTGTCGCCTTCCTGTTCGTGATCCGAGTCACTGCACCGGGGGAGATTGCGCTCGGCGACGCTCTGCAGGATTTCATCACTCTGTCGATTAGCGTGCTGATCGAGTCGTTGCCGTTTGTGATGGTTGGTATTGGGCTGTCGGTGGTGGTGCAGCTCTGGGTGCCTGAACGGGTGCTTTTCCGGATGCTTCCGCGAACACCGGTGCTGCGGCGCGCAGCCCTGTCCGTGCTTGGGGTGATGCTGCCTGTCTGCGAGTGCGGAAACGTGCCGTTAGCCCGCGGGCTGGTTGTTCGGGGGATCGGTGTGCCTGATGCCATCACCTTCTTGCTGGCGGCACCGATTCTGAATCCGATCACCATTGTGGTCACCTATCAGGCGTTCGGTTTCTCTGATGGAATCTTGTTCTGGCGGGTGCTCGGCGGTTTCTTGATCGCCAATCTCGTCGGCTGGCTGTTTAGTCGTCACAACCGACCAGAGGATCTGCTGACTCCACGGTTTCAGGATTCCTGCAAGGTGCACAGCCACTCGGGCGAGCAGGACCGACATGTGAAAGCGCTGCGAATGTTCGGTGCCGAAATGAACGCGATGCTGCCCGCTTTAGTGGTCGGATGCGCCGTGGCCGGCTTCATCCAGGTTGCCGTGTCGCGGGACCTGCTGCTCACTCTGGGGCAGAATCCGGTGTGGTCTGTGCTCGCCCTGATGGGTCTAGCGTTCGTGATCGCTATCTGCTCAACGGTCGACGCCTTCTTCGTCCTCTCGCTCGGATCATTGTTCACACCGGGCGCGGTGGTCGCCTTCCTCGTGTTCGGTCCGATGATCGATATCAAGATGCTGGCGTTGCTGCGTACCACGTTCACGGCCTCGACACTGGTTCTTCTGACTACGGTGGTGGCTTCGCTGACAGCAGTAATCGGGTTGGCGGTCAACGTTGCGCTTTGAAGACGTTCTCCGTAACTGGAGCGGGGCTGCCCTCGCTCTGGTGGGTGTGATAGCAACAATCTGGCTTGCCGCGACCGGGAGGCTCACGCTCTACGTACACCCGCGCTACACCCTCCTCACGGTCATCATGGCCGTGCTTACGCTCCTGGTGCTGGTTCTCTGGCGGCGGTAGGCGGCTCTTCGGCCGCAGACCAGGACCGTGACCACGATCATGTCATTCGCGTGTCAGCTTTCGGCCGGTTACTCGTCTGGTCCAATGGCGCGGTGCTCATCTGCGCAGCGCTGGCGTTGCTGGTCATCCCGCCCGCCACGTTGAGTTCGAGTGCACGGCAGAACCGGGAGCTGGTCACCTCGGGGCAGGCACTCGACTCGACCAAGGCGGCGGCTCTTGTCGGTGCCGATCCGGCGACGTTTTCGGTCAAGGACTGGGCCGCGCTGTTGAGTCAAGGCGGTGCGGAAGCGGTGCTGGGTAAGCAGGTCGATCTCTCCGGCTATGTGCTTGACCGCGGTAAGGAGGATGTGTTCTACATCGCACGGCTGGTGGTCAGCTGCTGTGCGGTAGACGCTCAACCTATCGGGGTTCCTGTATACCGACCGGGCTGGCGAGCCGAGATCGAGCCGGGCGGCTGGATCAGGATTCAGGGAGCCTTTGTCAAGAACCCGAGCCGTGACAGCCAAGAAGAGGCGGCGATCGGGGTCGGTTCCCTCGCCAACATCGAGGAGCCCGACCAGCCATATGTCTTCTGATCCGTCGAAAGAGCAGGATCGCTTTCGGCTCACTGCCGCTGTAATGATCGGCGCCCTGTTGTTCGCCGCGGTCGGCCTCACAGTGGCGAACACTCTTCAGGGCCCACGGCTCCTGGATGCGCAGATCAATCCGGGCGCGGCCGTTGAGGGCGCCGGGCAGCGGTTGGTCCTGCGAGTCGACCAGACCGTCGCTCACCCGACCACCGATCAGGTAACCCTGACACCAAGCGTGCCGGTCGAGCAGACTACGGACGGAGCCGCTCTGATCCTGCGTTTTGCCGACAGCCTGAGCTATGCGACGACCTACGAGATCGCCGCCAAGGTACAAAGCGCGACGACCGGCGCGTCCTCCATCCTGAGGTATTCGTTCCGAACTCCGGACGGCGCCTTCTACGCCTTGCAGCGGCCCGCATCGAGCGCCGACGCCGACGCGCCCGCCCAAATCGTCCGCCATTTCATCGGGTCGACGGAGCAGCGGGTTGTGCGCAGCCAGCCGGACATCGAGCAGTACGCCGTCGCAGATCCTGCGATCGCGGTCGTGACATCAGATGCCGACGGCGCCGGTACGCTCACCGTCGGTCCAGTCGACGGATCCGGGCCAAGCCAGACACTCGCCGCCAATTCAGACATCAGCCAACTGAAATCTTCGGGGCCGAGCGGCCTCTTCGGATTTGTCCTGACCCCGTTGAGTGATCCCGACCGAGGTGGCGATGCTCAGCTTCACCTCCACGATCCGATGACAGGCAAGTTGATCACGGTGTCCGGATTCGACGGTAAGCCCTTGGATCCGCTGGACTGGGCTTTTGTTCCCGGCACGACCTCAATCGTCGCGCAGACGGCCGATAACTCGTTCTACCTAATTGACCCGCTCAATGGCAGGCCAACTCAACCTCTTGGCGGTCACTCGAGGATGTATGGGATTGTTCCAGGTTCGACGACGCTGATTGTTGACGATAACGGCGATTACAAAGCAATGGACCTGGCGACGGGCAATACCTCCACGCTTCCTGACATCGACTTACCCGAGGCGGCAGGCCTCCAACAGCTGTTGCCGCTCGCTGGCGATCGAGGATATGTCGGCTGGGTGGCAACACAGGACGGTGCAGGTTTAGTCGTGGTTATCAACAACGGCAACGTTCGTCAGATCTACGCCGAGGATCCGGATCCGACTGGTGGGATCCAGAGCATTTGCCTTTCCCCCAACGGTCAATATCTCGCGATCGCGAAGCTTCCCCGCGATGTCGCCATGAACCCCGACAGCTCCGGATTCGCGGACAAGACCGAGCTCATCGATACCGCAACCGGGCGAACTGACCACGAGGTGGCTGGATCTGAGGTCAACTGGTGCAACCAAAACCCCACCTCATGACGCCGGGTCCGCCACCCCTACTTGGGCCTGGGCAAGCACGATCCCCCGATGGGAGTTCATTCGGCTCTACGACCGGCTATGGCCCGGATGAGGCTGAGCTCTGGTCTGCGCAGCTGCTGCACCGGCCGAAGATCTCGAGGTGGTGCTGAATATCGCTGAAGCCGTGTTGGTCTGCGACGTGGTCGGTCCACCGCTCGATGGCGGGGCCTTCGACCTCGACGGTGCGTCCGCAGTCGCGGCAGACGAGGTGATGGTGGTGGCCCATCGAGCAGCGTCGGTAGGCGGTTTCGCCGTCGTCGGTGCGGATTAGGTCGAGCTGGCCGGCGTTGGCCATCATCAGCAGGGTGCGGTAGACGGTTGTTAGCCCGATGTTCTCACCCTGGTGGCGGAGATCGTCGTGGATCTGGCTTGCGGTGCGGAACTGATCGGTGCGGGAGAGCAGATCGGCGATGGCGGCGCGCTGCCGCGTCTGTCGTTGCGGGGCGGCTACCACGCCGCCCTCCTGTGCCGCCAGGAAGTCACCGCACAACAATACGACAAGGATTTTCAATAACAACCGATGAGCGGGCATCGACGTTAGACGGCTGCTGCGACCCGCGCGGACTTCGATAAGCGATTCTGGAGGACGCCCCAGGCTCGGCAGGCCAGGTAAATCAGGAACGAGATAGTGGTGACGTAGGGGCTAATCGGCACCGACCCGCCGAGGGCCAGCATGATGCCGCCGACCATGGCGACGACAGCGAAGAGTGTGGACAACACCGGAACCAGCAACGGGGAGGCGGACACCCGCAGCGCCGCCGCGGCAGGGGTGACGAGTATGGAAAGCACCAGCAGGGCGCCGACAATCTGGACCGACACGGCAGTCACCAGTCCCAGCAGGATCATGAAGACCAGAGACAACGCGACACTGCGCACGCCGCGGGCTTCGGCAACTTGGGCGTCGATGCTGACGAACATTAACGGCCGCCACACCAGGAGTAGGCCGGCGATGACGATGCCGCAGATGACCAGCAGGGACTGCAGCCGGGGGTTGTCGACGGCGACGATCTGTCCGGTGAGCAGCCCGAACTTGTTCGCGGTCCGGCCCGAGTACAAGGCGAGGCACAAGATGCCCAGCCCGAGGCCGAACGGCATCAACACGGCGATGATTGAGTTACGCTCCCGGGCCCGGGATCCGAGGAGGCCGATCAGCAGCGCCGCGGTCAACGATCCGACGAGCGATCCTTCCACCACCCCGATCCCAAACAGCAGGCCGGCGGCTGCGCCGGCGAAGGAGAGTTCGCTGATCGCGTGCACCGCAAACGGCAGGTCGCGGGCCATCACGAACACACCGACCAGGCCGCCGGCAAGCCCCAGAACTGCACCGGCCAAGATCGAGTTGCGCACCAGCACCAGCAGTTCGCCGTAGTTGGCGAAGGAGAACAACTCCGACCACAAGTGGGTCATCGCAGCCCCTTCGGCGGGTTTTCGGGGGCGGCCTCATGGCCTTCGAGGGCGGTGTCGGGAAGGCCGACGACCAGGATGCGGCCGCGGGCCCGGATGACGTCGACCGGGGTCTGGTACAGCTCTGACAGCGCAGCACTGGTGAGCACCTGGTCGACGGTGCCAGTGAGGGCCTGGCCAGCGGCCAGGTAGACGACGGTATCGACCATGTCCAGGACGGGATTGATGTCGTGGGTGATCATCACCACGGCGCGGTCACCGCGTCGCCGGCTGGCGTCGATGAGGGCGCTGACGGCCCGCTGTTGATACAGATCGAGGGAGATCAACGGCTCGTCGCATAACAGCAGCCTCGGGTTTCCAATCAGCGCCTGCCCGACCCGGAGCCGCTGCTGTTCCCCACCGGACAGGTCCCCGATCCGGCGGGAGGCGAACGTGGTGGCGTCGATCGTGGCCAGCATCTGATCGATGGTCTGCCGTCGCGTTCGGCTCGGCAGCGGCAGCCCGAACCGGTGGCCGTCAAGGCCAAGGCCGACGAAATCGCGGGCCCGTAGTGGAGTGCCGCGGTCCGCCAGCCGCTGCTGCGGCACGTAGCCGACCAGCCGGTGGCCGCGGCGCACCGGAGCGCCGAGCAGCTCGATCGAACCGCCGCTGAGTGGTTGGGCGCCGAGGATCGCGCGGAGCAGGCTGGTCTTGCCGGCACCGTTGGGACCGAGCACGGCGACGAACTCGCCGGGGCGGACCGTGAGGTTCAGCTGCGACCACAGCGTGCGTGGGCCGAACCTCAGGGTGGCGCTGCGGACCGACAAAATCGGCGGCATTGCTGCGATGCCGCGGGTCTGCGGCCGGTCAGAGGTGGCCGCTGTCATTGCCGAGAGCGGTGGAGACGGCCCGAAGGTTGGCCCGCATCCACGACAGGTAAGTCTGGTCGCTCGGCAGCGTTTCGGTGACCGGGACGACCGGGATGTTGTTGCGCTTCGCGGCGGCGAGCACGGCCTCGGTCTGGGGGCCGGTGGTCTGCTGGTTGTAGGCGAGCAGCTTGACCTGCTTGCTGTCGAACAGGTTCTCGGTCTCCTTCAGCACTGCCGGCGGGACGTCGGTGTCTTCCTCGATGGCCTCGCTGAACGTCTCCGGTGTCTTGTTGACCAGCCCGGCCGCCTCCAGCAGATACAGCGGCACCGGCTCTGTGATCGCCACACCCTCCCCGGCATGCTTCGCCTTGATGTCGGCTTCCTCGTGTTGCAGCTGGTCAAGCTGGGCGGTGAACGCCTTCCCGTTGCTCTCGAAGGTGGCTGCCTGGCCCGGTGCGGTCGCGGAAAGGTCGGTGACCAGCTGCGCCGCCAGCTTGTCCACGGTGGGGAAGTCATACCAAAGGTGTTCGTTGAACTCTCCGTCGGCAGGATGCTGGTTCCGCCCGGACACGTCGGCCACATTGATCACAGTCGGCTTGGTCTGGGCGGATTTGAGCATGGTGTCCATGAAGTCGTCGTAACCGCCGCCGTTTTCAATCACCAGCTGCGCCTTCGACAAGGCGAGCTGGGTCTGCGCGTCGGCCTCATACTCGTGCGGATCCTTCTCGGGGTTGTCGATGATCGCAGTCACCGCGACCGCCGGCCCGCCGATCGTCTTGACGATGTCGCCGTAGACGTTGGTGGAGGCAACCACATTGACCGGACCGGCGCCGCTGGCCGCCGAAGCCGACGTCGGTGAGTCTGACGGGTTGCCGACGGAACTGGTCGAGCAGCCGGCGACAGCGAACGAAACCACCGCAGCCAACGCCACGAGGCCTTTCATGAGTGTCCTTTTCAACAGATCTGGCCAAAGCACGCCGCAGCAGGCGTCCACTAGACAGTATGCTAACGAAAATGAATGTCAAAAGCTAGATGGACTCGTCGCCACCGGGATCAAGACCGGCCTTGATGACGGATCCGTCCGTCACGCCTCGGGGAACGCGCGAATAGAGCCGTAGGCTCATGGATGCACCCACAACACAGATCCGGCGCAACAACTGTTCCGCCGACGCAAGAAACTCGGCTGGGTCCTGCCCCACCGGTGTAGGCCCATCCAGCCGGGCGCGGCGAGGCAACAGGAAAGATCCCTCGTCCGCCGCCGAGTCGATTCCCAAAGCGAGTAGCTGACGCGATGACCGGGGACCACCTTCGTCCGCTTCGATCCAAGCCAGCTCGGCGGCGCGTCGAGTAAGCGCACGACTCCAGCCACCGTTTCGACGACTTCCGTGTCCATCTGCTCCATGCCCGCTCAGCGTTCCTCTGTAGAAGTTGTCCAATGAAGCCACAGGTGACGGCCGTGATGTCGGTCTGCCCATGACCTGTGGATACACAGCTCTTGCGCCCTAAGTGCTGGCGGGAGACGCAGGCGGTCACTGGTCATTGCTCCCCAATGGCAGGTGGCGGGAGAATCCAGACCCGGCTACGTTTTGATCTTTCATTGATCGCTCGCCCGCGAGTGCGCCTTAGGGGTGCGCGTGCATAGAGTGATTTCAACAACACCTGCCACGTCAGTTGCGCCATGGGCGAACATCACGAGAGCGAGGCCAGCGTGAATCTGCAACTTGCTCAGCCGAATCCTGCCTACGGCAAGGTGAGCCTCATCGAGCCGGCGCCACTCGGCTATCTGCATCTCGGCGCCGAGGTCCGACCCCCGGCCCGGCCGGGACCGATTGTTCCTTCACGCGCGAGATCGCAGCTGGTAGGTGGGCTGAAGGTTCTCGGAAGGCAGCTCGAACGCGTCGACGATGTACAGAAGGTCACCGTGTACGAGGCGATCGCGTTCGCTCCCCCGAGTAGCTACGTTCGCCAGCGCTCCGCCCTACTCCAGCCGGCCCGCTTCGATGTGGCGGTCTTGGTGGAAACCGAGTCTCCGGGGACGATCGGGGCGGTCCGCGAATCCACCGACGGCCAAACGCTGGTCGACTATCTGACCGAAAACTCCCGTCGAGTGCACGCACTCGCCGCACGCAACATCAAACGCGTCGGTGATGTGGACAAGTCTCGGCCGGGAACCTTCTTGTTTAACTACTTCGTCGGCGATGATCCAGACATCGTCGTCGAGCTTTGGGACTACCTGGCGGGTTGGTACCAAGTTGAGACAGGGCTCAACAACTCCACCTTGCTTGCACCGCTGGAAAGCGAGCCGTCCGAGTTCGTCGTCGTCAACCATGCCCGCTGGGACGGCAGCCTGCTCTCGGTCATCCTCAAGCAGCTCGGCAAGAAGAGTTTCCGCAGCTACGTATTGGGCAACCTCGACGCCCATCACGTTGGCGCAATGCCGATCTTGTATCGCCGAGGGTGACCAGGTTGGACGTCCTGCACTGGCCTCAGCGGAAGGAGACAAGATCTTCACTCATGAAGGCCACGTTCGCGCCTCAAAGAAGGCCGACGGCTGTCTAATCCTTCCCGCGCCCCTGGGATCACAACGGCTACTACTATAATCGTTTCGCTGCAGCACCTACCAGCACCCTTCGGCCGAGCCTTGGACATTGGTTGCGGCGTGGGTGACTTCGCTCGACGACTTGCCGAGTGAACGGAACAGGTTGACGCAAGCGCGGCGCCGCGCAGCACGCCGTCATTGCCATGATCATTGCCAACGGTCGCTGCCCGCCGGATCGCTGCTGAGGATAGCAATTGGAACGTCAACTGCGGACCCACGCTCGCAGGCCCGCAAGGGTCGCTGAAGATCAACACGGTCCGGCCAGTTTCAAGATCACTTTCGAAGTCTCATCCGAGGACGATGCCCATCGCTTGACACAGAGCTTTCAGGCGGCCTGTGATCTCCTCACGGATGCGGCGTACCTCCTCCAAGGGCTGTCCGATGGGGTCGGCCACCGGCCAGTCCATGTATCGGCGCCCGGGGTAGATCGGGCAGGCGTCTCCGCATCCCATCGTGATCACGAAGTCAGGGCCTGCACAACTTCGTCGGTAAGGGGTTTGGGGAACTCAGCGACCACCGGGACGCCGATCTCGTCCAGAATCTCCACTACAAGTGGGTCGATCTGCCCTGAGGGGCGTGAGGCGGCTGTTCGTACGTGCGCTTGGTCGCCAGCCATTTGTCGCAATAAGCCGCGGCCATCTGAGACCGTCCGGCATTCTGCACGCACACGAGCAGGACCTCGGGCGTTCCTCGCAAGTCACGGCCGCTGGCCACTGCCAGTCCGTTTAGCCTGTCTTCGACAAATCGTGTGGTTAGTGATGGCAGATGTTGGGAAACTCGGGCACGTTCTGCTAGTAGCCGGTAGCTGTCAGCCACGTACCGCTCGACGGTTTCCTTGGAGAACGTTGAGCTGAACCGGTAAGCGAGCCTGTCGGTCATCCGTCTCAGCACCGGGGGAAACTCCGTCTCGCTGTCTACTCCGGGTTCCTCGAGAGGCTGACGGCCGGATGGACTGGCGGCTGCACGGCTACGACGAGTCGGCCGAACCTCATCCAGGGTCAGTACCTATAGATGCACATCTATCAGGAGAAGCCTGCCTCTCTCACTGGATGGTGCTCCACCGGGTTGCCGCATCCTCTACTCTTCGGTGGGCCGTAACCTCAAGGAGAAAGTCAAGAAAGACGCCCGACAGGCAGGCGATCGGGCAGAAGCCTGGAGGTGTTACCGGCTGTCCGCCGTTGATCAGCGGCCGAACCGAGGCCAAGATCGTCGACCAGCCGTCTGACGCGGCGTTCAATGTCGTCGCGGATGGGACGGACGGCTGAGATGTCCAGGCTAGCCGGGTCGACGAGGTGGTCCCAGGATTCGTAGCGCTTGCCGGGAAAGATGGGACAGGCATCGCCACAGCCCATGCTGATCACGACGTCGGCGGCGTGGACCGTTTCGTCGGTCCACGGCTTGGGGAATTCACCGGAGATGTCGATGCCTCGTTCGGCCATAGCAGCGATCGCGGCAGGATCGACCTCGGCTCCAGGCTCAGATCCGCCCGACCAGGCACAGCCTGATCCCCCGCCAGCTCCTCGAAGAAGCCAAGGGCCATCTGAGACCGGCCGGCATTTTGGGTACACAAAAACAGCACGGCCGGCTTGCCATCGAGATGTACGCCTTCCAGTTTGGCGACGGCGCGGAGTCGTTGTCGGGCGAATCGCTCGGCCATGAGTGGGAGGAACTCGGTGACCGTCGCATGCAGTGCGAGGTGGTCGTAGGAAGAGATCAGGAATCGTTCGACGGTTTCAGTTCCGAATGTGCCGGAGAACTCGTCGGCGAGCCGAGCGGTCGCTGTGCGGAGCGCGACTGTGGCATCGATGCTGCGGGTACTCCACGTCGGGGTGGTCACAATTCTCTCTTTGCTGGTGCGTAGAGGTCGACGAGGTTGCGGACGCGATGGTCGATGTCGGTGTAGGCCCGCTCGAAGGCGGCGTCGGTGTCAACTGGCACTGGGTCTGGAATCGACCAATGCAGCCGCGGAAGAAGCACTCCGAGTTCTTCGTGGGCGTTGTCGCAAACGGCGACGACAAGATCATCGTCCTGAACGACCTCGTCGAGGGACTTGGGTCGGTGGGGTCCGATGCGGAGTCCATGGCGCTCGGCAACGGCGACGGCTCGCGGATGAATCCGTTGACCGGGATGGGTCCCAGCCGACGTAGCTGGAATGTTGCGCAGCTGATTCCAGATCGCAGCGGCGAGCTGAGAGCGGGCCGAGTTCGCGGTGCACACGAACACTACGCGGGGACTATCGGGAAGGTTGGTGGGCATCCGGCCGGAGATGGCGGCCGCCCAAACCGTCGGCTGGTCAAGCCGTAGCTGGACGTAGCTGCGTCGCCGGTCGCCTTCAGACCGGACCCGACGAATGATGCCGGCGTCCTCGAGCACGCCGAGATGGTGGGCGAGCAGATTGCTGCCTAGGCCGGCGTCGGCAGCCAGCTCCCCCGGTGAGGCATCCCCAGTCACGAGCCGGTCCACTAGCGCAAGCCGGACCGGCTCACCGAGTGCGGCGAAAACGGCTGCTCGGACATCCAGGTTCTGTCCCACGACTTGCCTCCATTAATATTGAGTCAAGTATTGTTGAGATATGCCTGACGTCAACCCCAACGCCCTGGCAGCTTGGCGTCGGCTGCTGGCCGAGCTGATGGGCACCGCGCTTCTCGTGACGGTGGTGGTGGGCTCCGGTATTGCCGCAGCCCGACTGTCCCCATCCGATAGCGGTTTGCAGCTGCTGGAAAACAGCACGGCGACGGTCTTCGGGCTGGCGGTGTTGATCTTGGTCTTTGGGCCGGTGTCCGGCGGCCACTTCAACCCGGTGATCTCGGCGATTGACTGGTTACTGACCCGCCGACCGCACAGCGGCTTGTCGGCCGGCGGTGTGGCCCGGTATGGCGCAGCGCAGCTGGTTGGGGCGATCTTGGGTGCGCTGCTGGCCAACATCATGTTCGACCTACCGGCGCTGCAGATCTCAGCCACGGACCGGATCGGCGTCGGTCATGGTCTGGGAGAGGTGGTGGCCACGGCGGGCTTGGTGCTGCTGGTGTTCGCGCTGGCCCGGACGGGGCGGGCCGCATTGTCGGCGGCCGCGGTCGGTGCCTATATTGGGGCGGCGTATTGGTTCACCAGCTCCACGTCCTTCGCGAACCCGGCGGTGACTGTTGGCCGGATGTTCTCCGACACCTTCGCCGGCATCGCACCGACGTCGGCCCTGTTTTTCATCGCTGCCCAGCTTGTGGGCGGGCTTGTCGGAGTGGGCTTGGTCAGGTTCTTCTTCCCCGACGCCCCAGTGACCGCCGGCAGGGCCGTCGTCCCGCATCCGAATCACGTTCCGGAGGAAGGTTAAGGTTCCATGTCGAAGCCGAGTGTGTTGTTCGTCTGTGTCCATAACGCGGGCCGGTCGCAGATGGCCGCGGCGTTCCTCACCCACCTGTCCGCGGGCTCGGTTGAGGTCCGCTCGGCTGGATCGGAGCCGGCCGATCAGATCAACCCGGCGGCTGTGCAGGCCATGGCCGAGGTCGGGATCGACATCGCGGCGGAGAAGCCGAAGATTCTGACCGACGAGGCCGTCCGCGAATCCGACGTGGTGATCACCATGGGCTGCGGTGACAGCTGTCCGTTCTACCCGGGCAAACGCTACGAGGACTGGGTGCTGGATGATCCGGCCGGCAAGGATGTCGCGGCTGTTCGGCCCATCCGTAACGAGATTCGACGTCGCGTCGAGGCGCTGCTCGACGACGTCGTTCCGGCTGCGCAGCGCTAGAGAATCGCGGAGCGAAAGGCTCGAAACCTAGACCGAGTATCGGCGCCGAGTTGTCGGGCGGTTCAGCGAGACGGCGAAGCAATCAATCCAGCGAGCGTGTTCAAGATGTCGTGTACGAGTCTGTAGTAGGCCCACTTCCCCCGTTGCTCGCGGGTCAGGATGCCGGCATCTACCAGTAGCTTGAGATGGTGCGAGACGTTTAGCTGGCTCAGACCCACCGGTTCGGTCAGCTCGCACACACGCCTCCTGGCCCGCGTGGGCCGCGACCAGCGAGATCAGCCGCAGCCGCGCCGGGTCCGATAGCGCCTTGAACCTAGCGGCCAGCACGTCCGCCTCGTCCGGTTTGATGACCTGCCGGACTACTGGCGGACAACAATCGGTGAGCAACGGCAAGGTGGCTTGACTTGTTGATCCCGTCAACCCTTGTTACCTCCTCAACCACGATGTCGACTCCGACGCCTTTCCGAGCTTCGGCCCGGTTGCGCGGCCAGGTAGTTCTTACCGTGCATCCGGCCAACGGATCCGGCGGCCTCGACCAGCATGGCGGTCAACCACTTGTTGCCGTGCCGCTTGCCCGCCGGGCTTGTTTCCTGGCGGACTCCTTCATCGCCGGCGCCAACCCGGCCCACACAGCCAGGTGCGCGGCGGTTGGGAATCGGGACATGTCGGCGCCGTCTCGGCCACGATGACCTGCGCGACCGTCTCCGCAACCCCCCGGCATTTGAAGTCGACTCAACAAACTCCGACAGATGTAGCTCAAGCCGCCGCATCACGGAACGGGCGACCGGAATTCGATAGCCGCGGGGCCCTCACCACGGTGCCGCCAGCCGTACAAGGTGTCAACCGGCACACCGAGCATCTCCGACAAAATCGGTGATCGTCATCACTCGATCAAGCTCCTTGGTCATTTCTCTCCTCCGGTTTCGGCTAGCAGTGACGGATCGGGAAGCCGCCAGTGATCAGAACATCCGTGAACGTCCTGCGTCCCTAAGGCGGATCGCACATGTTCGGCGTTCGCAAGTCGGAGAATTGCCGGTCGCAGCAGTGGGTGGTGAAGAGTGACGCTGCGGATTCCCCGCAGAACGTGGCGGCGCCGAGGCTGAATCTCGTCGGTAGTACAAGGTGGCCAGGGCTCGGTTCCACTGGAGCGAGCGGTTCGATAGCTTTTGAGCTCGCCGCCGCCGGCTCTCGTGGAGCTTTTGCGTCCCTCGCGCGTTCCTGACTGTAAAGATAGGGAGACGCTGTCTGGCTGAATCGAGTATCAGACCTAGTCAGAGGCAGTTTTGTCTTGTGTCCCCAA
>Ga0307410_10000769_pt1 | contig 13514 bp, 8 predicted proteins | sample 322Ometagenome_3_FD_203707 | JGI IMG/M metagenome (GOLD analysis project Ga0307410, IMG submission 203707) | Maize rhizosphere microbial communities from greenhouse at UC Davis, California, United States - 322HYB-O-3 | ecosystem: Host-associated > Plants > Roots > Rhizosphere > Soil | place... | reverse complement strand
TGACAGGAGTACGTAGTGTCCGCCTTTAGGCGGACCAGAACCGGCGAGCCTGACCAGGGTCGCCCCACGATCACTTTGCGCGAACAACCAGCCGAAGCACAGAGCGACCGCCGGAATCGCGAACGCGAGGTGGTGGGTTTCCGATTTCGGTGAAACCAGAACGATGGCCACCAGATACGCAGCCGCCGCCGCCAGGTCGGCTCCGCGCCTGCGCCATGTCCGGAGGTCAACGGCAACGATCACCCCGAGCACGGCCAGTGCACAGAACACGTCGAGCCACAACGCCGGGCCAACGCCCGGGACGCGCTGCACGACGCTGGCGACGGAGTACGCCAGCGTGACGTTTACGGGCGTCGTCATCATTGGCACCAGCAGCTCGCGCGCATACCCCGAGTAGATTCCGGCAATCCGGCTGAAGCCGGACTCCAGGGACCCCGCCGGGCCGTCGAGCAGGAGAGCCGGCGCAAGCGCCAGCACGAGCGCGGTGATGCCTGCGACCAGAACCGCGCGAAACTGGCGCCGCACCAAAAAGTAGACGACGAGCAGCGCCGGCATCAGCTTGAGGGCGATGGCCGCCCCGAGCCATGCGCCCGCGGCGGCTTCTCTTCTCTGTTTGACCGCGAGAACGCAGCACAGCAGCACGAAGAAGTTCACCTGACCGTTCAGCAGGTTGTTCTGGATGACGTTGAAGGTGATCAGAATCGTCGCGGCAATCGCCAGCTCGGCGCTCCGCGGGCCCCCATCGGCAATCCGCCTGAAGGCGGACTCCACGAGAACTGCCCTGAGTGCGGCGACGCTGGCGGCAAACCAGGCGACGACAGCAGCGCCGTACGGCAGCGCCGCCAGCGGAATCAGAACAAACGCCAGAAAGAGCGGATAGAGATACGGGAAGGGCGTATCCAGACCGTAGGGACTTTGGCCATCCCACAGGGCGCGCGCCGACAGCAGGTAGCTGGTGAGATCGTTGCCGCCGGGGCGGAACGCCTTGTGCCATGTCTGCGCGCCGAGGACGACCGTCGCCACGATGGCTGTGGCGGCAAGCATCCTCGATCGCGTCACGATGGCCACAACTCCCGCGACGCGAGACGCGCCCCGTCGGCCAGCGCCTCGAGCTTCGCCCACATCACCTGCGGGTGCACCCGCCGAAGGCCTTCGATCTGCGCGAAGCCGCAATCCGTCCCGGCGATCACGTTTTCACGTCCGACCAGTCCGGCAAATCGCACGATGCGATCCGCCACCAGCCGCGGATGCTCGACCGTCATCGTGTGATGTGTCACCACGCCGGGAATCAGGATCCGGCCGGGCGGGAGCTTCACCGTCTGCCACACGCGCCACTCGTGCTCGTGCCTCGGGTTGGCGGCTTCGATCGAGTACGCGCCGGCGTTCACCCGCAGCATCAGATCGACGATGTCGGCGAGCGCTGCGTCGGCCACGTGCGGCACGTGCCAGCTGCCGAAACAGATGTGGTAACGGACCTTCTCTTCCGGGATGCCGCGCAGCGCGTGGTTGAGCGCCTCGACGCGGACCTCCGCCCATTGGCGATACGTCGCCGCGCTCTGCTGCGTGAGCTCGTCGTACATGTTCGCCAGCACGGCATCGTCCACCTGCAGGATCAGTCCGGCGTTGACGATCTCCAGGTATTCCTCGCGCAGCGCGTCGGCGATGGCAAAGACGTACTCCCGATCGCCCGGGTAGTACTCGTTGGCGGCTTCATAGCCCGTGCTTGCCGGCGCCACGGCGGTGAGAAAACCGTCTCCGACGCCCGCGGCCGCAAGCGCCGCCGTGAGGTCGGCGATGTTACGCCGGATTGCCTCTTGCCCGGTGTAGGTGATCGGGCCTCTGCAGACCTGGCCCGGGGCGCTGGCCGCGCCGCGCGGGTAATGCTCTTTCATGAACTCGCGGAAGCGGATCCGATCGCGGCCCAGCCATGTCGCCTCGAACAGCCGGTCGCCGCTCGCGTCGAAGCCTGTCAGGCGATCGAGCACGTAGTTGGACCAGCTCGACTTGCCGTACTCGCCGTCGTTGACGAGATCGACGCCGGCGTCGATCTGCCGGCGGACGACGTCTTCCGTAGCCCGCGCGAGCGCATCGTGGCAGCGGCGTTCCGCCTGCTGGTTATCGCGCGACCGCTTGCCGAGTTCGATGAGCTCCAGCGGCCGGATCAGGCTGCCGACGTGCGTGGTGAGGATGCGGCGCTCGCTGCGCTTCACACCGTCGCGATCCGGATCCGCCGGGCACCGCGGTCGTGGGTGCGGAATATCATTCCCGTCCCTCGAGGCGCAGGTTCAGCAGCACAATCGCCGCGACGAGCGAGCCCAGTCCCATCAGCAGCGAGACTGTCGGCAGCGTGTATGCCGTGAACAGGAATCCGGCAATGATCGGCGCCAGCACCGATCCGCCGCGGCCGACGCCGACGGCGACACCGGTGCCTGAGGCGCGCACGTGCGTCGGAAACACCTTGGCGAAGATCGCGTACATCCCGGTGATCGCCGCGTTGGTGCAGAAACCAGACACCATGCAGATGAGGATCAGTTTCGTCAGATCGGCTGGCGACCGGCCGAACAGCGCGACGGCGACCGTCGACAGCAGCATCACGATGATGGTGAGAGCCTTCACGCTGAAGCGCTGCGACAGCAGACCGAGAACCGTGCCCCCGGTCGCACCGCCCACGTTCAACCAGCTCAACACGTAACCGGCGGACGACGGGGCGAAGCCCATGCCGACAACGATCGTAGGCACCCACTTGACGATGTAATAGAACGTCGTGATGTGGAAGAAGTACGCCATCGTCGCGAGGACGGTCACCGCCAGCAGCGGCGGCCTGAACAGGTCGCCGCTGGACCGCTTGCGGACATCCGCGGACACGGCGGGCAGCGCCGCGACCGTCGGGTGACCGAGCCCTCTCAACGTTCGATTGACTTTCTCGAGCGCGCCGTCCGGCTGCTTCCGCGTCAGCCAATGCACCGACTCGGGCATCAGAAAGAACACGATCGGGATCATGACGACCGTAACGGTCGCGCCGAAGTAGAAGACTGACCGCCATTCCGACAGCTCGAGTCCGGTTGAGGTGATGAAGCCGCCAAGCGCGGCGCCAACCGGATAGCCGATCGACATGATGGCGACGTTCAGGTCACGGCGCCTGGTGCTGGAGAACTCCGCGACCACGGCGTTAATCGCGGCGAGCATGCCGCCGATGCCGAGACCCGTGACGATGCGCCACATCGACAGGTCCGCCAGGCGCACGTCGACGTTCGAGCCGAACATCGCCAGCAGCGGCGTTACCAGCCCTCCGAGCACGCCGGTGGACGTCGTCGCCATGAACATGCCGGTCGCCATCACGACGAGGCACCCGAGTACCGTCGGCCGTCGTCCGATCTTGTCGGCCAGGCTGCCGAGGAAGATCGAGCCGAGCGCCATGCCGAACAGCTCCATCGACAGCACGAAGCCAAGCTGCACTCGCGTGATCTGCCATTCCGCCATGATGCCGGGGGAGGCAAAGCTGATCGACAGCACGTCGAAGCCGTCGAGCGCGTTGAGGGCGATGGTGATGGCGACGACGAGCACCTGACGGGTGCTCATGGGCGAATTGGCAATCAGGTCGCGGGGGTCGGTCATAGGCGGGAGATTCTACTCGTTCGGGTCGTTCGGGTCGTTCGATTCGTTCGGGTCGTTCCCGAAGGAACGACTCGAACGGTCGAACGACTCGAACGGTCGAACGACTCGAACGACTCGAACGGTTCGAACGGTTCGAACGGTTCGAACGGTTCGAACGATTACATAGGAGGTCTTGAGGGAGGGCGATAGCCCGACTCCCTGACCACCTGGGAGTACGGCACGGCGCTGACCGTCACGCGGATTTCCACCTGCTTGTGGCGTTCGACGGTGGTCTTCCCGGTGCCGCCGTTTTCTTCGCCCCAGACCAGCATCAGGTCGTCGCCGATGTTGATGTCAGGATCGACCACGCCGAGCGAGAGCATCGACCGCTCGTTGTAGCTGATGCCGCTGAACATCGACAGGCCGACGACCTTCCCGCCCTTCATCACCGAGTCGTAGGACGACGAGGCGTAGTTCGAAAGCGGCACGTCGATGTACTTGTAGTGGTCGGTTCCCGGCCGGAAGAGCGATCCGAACACCTTCTCCACGTCGTCCGGGTTCCAGGCAAAGGTGACCTTGCGGCGCTGCGGCTCGTTGGCCCGCTTCTCGAGCGCCTCGCGGCCGATGAAATCGTGGTCGAACTTCACCATCACGCCGTAACCCAGCTCGTACGGCGTCATGTAGTAGTCCTCGATGTTCTTCGACACGAAGCTGCCGCCGATGGAGGCGGTTGCCTCGTAGCCCGAAGCGGGCAGCCACTCGCGGTACTTCTTCATCTTCTCGCCCGTATAGACGGCCGGCAGCGGCGACGGAATCCAGCCCGACTCCAGGGTGTTGGTCGCGTAAGCGCGCGAGCCGACGGCCACGAGTCCGAACTCTTCGCCCGCGGCAAGGATCGCCTCGCGAATCTTCTCGCCCTCGGCATACGGGCCCCAGATCTCGAGGCCCGGTGCGCCCGCCATGCCGTGGCGCAGCGTCCGCACGGTCTGGCCGGCAATCTTCATCGTCGACATGTTGAAGAACTTCAGGTCGGGGAGCGCGGCGCCGTTCAGTTTTTCAATAACCTTCCATGCGTTCGGGCCCTGGATCTGGTAGCGGTAGTGCACGCGGGTCACCGGCTTGCCGCCCGGGCGCGAGGGCGAGCGGTCGTCGCGGCGCACCTTGACGTTGAAGCCGCCGGTCTCGGCGTGGAACTGCACCCAGTTCACCGTGGGTGCGCGGCCGACGAGATTGAACTCGTTTTCCGCGTGGTAGAACATGATGACGTCGCCGATGACGTAGCCGTCGTAGCTGAGAGGGGCGAACTGCTTGGCCTTGTCGGGCACGAAGCCCTTGAAGCTGTTACTTGCCAGGTAGTTCAGCATCTTGGCCGCGTCCGGCCCCGTCACCAGGAGTTCCGCCATGTGGTGGGACTGGTCGAACAGCACCGCCGACTTGCGCCACGCCGCCTGCTCGTCCCGCCAGTTCGTGAATTCCGACGGCACGACCGGATACACGTAGGCGCCAATCTTCGAATTCCGCAGCATATCCACGGGATTCTTTACGGTTTGCAACAGCTGTTCGAGGTTCTGACTCATAACGGATGGCTACTCCTGTTCGAAAACACGCCCACGCTCCGTCGTCTCCCGCCTTCAGGCGGACGCCACCGGAAAACGGACAAACGAGAGATTGTGGATCATCGGGAGGCGGAACGTCATCTGTGGGCTCCCGAGGCTGGTTAGTGGTGTGCCGTCGGGACCCTGCATCCCCGGGAAAAAGCCGTGCCAACTACGCAGTCTTTCGCGCCAAAAAAAAGGCTATTTGTAAACTAGGTAAACTGCGCGTATCTTGTGTCGGCGGCGTGCGAACGGCTCGTGCACGCCCAATGCGTGGTTCTGCGGAAGCGGGGGTCTGCGTGGCGGTCCCTGCCGCAGTGTGTGTGCGGCATTTTTGAACAAAAGAGAGAGGCCTATGCGTTCAGTCAAGTACCTCGTGCTACTTGCTGTCCTGATCATTCCGTCGGTCGCGTCCGCCCAGGCGACGCTGACCGGTACGGTGCGGGACAACCAGGGCGGCGTGCTGCCCGGCGTCACGGTCGAGGCGGCAAGTCCGGCTCTGATCGAGAAAGTGAAAACGGCGGTCACCGACGACAGCGGTCAGTACCGCATCGTCGACCTGAGAGCCGGCGTTTATACGCTGACCTTCACCCTCCCCGGCTTCAACGTGGTGAGGCGCGAAGACATCACGCTGTCGGGCACAACGACTCTGACTATCCCGGTCACGATGAACGTCGGCGGGATTCAGGAAACGATCACCGTGACTGGCGAAACGCCGGTGGTGGACGTGCAGAGCGCGAGAAAAGAAGTCGTGCTCGATCAGGAGGTCATCCAGACCATCCCGGCGACGCGTTCGGTCGGGGGACTGTTGAACGCGACAGCCGGGCTGACCGTGGACAACAACGGCATCGCGCTCTCTCCGACGATGACCTTCTTCTCGGCAAATGGCGGCGCCAATAACGAAGGGCGCATGGCGGTCAACGGCATGACCGTTGGCGCGGCGCGCAGCGGCGGCGTGTCGTCGTATGTCTATGACGCAGTCGGCGTGGAGGAAGTTGCAGTCCGCGTCGGCGGCGGCCTCGGCGAGACGGACACCGGCGGCCCGATCATGAACATCATCCCGCGTTCGGGCGGCAACTCGTTCCGGGGAACGGCGTTCGTCAGCACCGCCGGCGACTGGTCGAAGGGCAACAACCTCAATGACGAACTGCGAGCCGTCGGCATCGACGAAGCGCCGGGAATCATTCAGGCGCACGATGCAAGCCTGTCGTACGGAGGCCCGATTCTGCGTGACCGCCTGTGGTTCTTCGGGCAGTACCGCAACCTCGACACCCAGACAGCAGTGGAAGGCGTGAGCGCAAATGCCAACGTCGGCCTTGCGAACCGGTGGGACTGGATGCCGAGCGCTACTGATTCGCGCCGGGTGCAGGACCGACAGATGGCGATCGCGCGTCTTGCCGGCCAGGCTGGCAAGAGCCGGATCCAAGTCAACTACGAGTATCAGAAGCGCTGCGAGGGCACGAACCTGTTCGCTGGCGGCGACGCCTGCCATACGCGTGGCGACGACTGGGTCGGGCTCGGCTCGACAACGCAGTCGCCGGAATCGACCGGCACGGCGGGCACCGGCTACTTCGAATGGCCGTTCCACCTGACACAGGGCCAGTGGACGATGCCGGCAACCAACAAGCTGCTGCTCGAAGGCAACGCGACGATCTTCCGCTACAACCCGGCGTTCGGCTTCCCGCCGCCGGACGGCATCACTAACCTGATCCCGGTGCAGGAGCAGTCAACCGACTTCCGGTGCGCAGGCGCGACGGGCGCCAGCATGTCGAATCCGGGATGCGCGGAGGCGGCAGATCCGCTCACGCTGCGCTGGGCACCCGCGGCCAACTACACCTACCGCGGCCTCGAGCAGTGGGGGTACGCGGAAGGCGCGACCAACAGCCTCAACGGCAATGCGTCGTACGTCACCGGTTCGCACAACATCAAGGTTGGCTATCAGTACTACTGGCTGCGTCAGCTCGACGAAACGATCGCGGCTGACAACCAGCTCCTGTACCGCGCGCAGCGCGGGGTGCTGAATCGCGTGACCTACCGGCTGCCGACGCGGAGCAACAACACCGTGACGCAGCTGCACGGCATCTTCGCGCAGGACCAGTACACCCGCGGCCGGCTGACGATGTCGGGCGCGGTTCGCTGGGATCGTGCGAGCAGCTACGCTCCGGTCGAAGGTAACGGCGTGTCCAGGACCTCGTTCCTGAACCCGGCGGTGATCAGCTTCGAGCAGACGGAAGGCGTCAACGCCTACAACGACATCAGCCCGCGCGTCGGCGTCGGCTATGACGTGTTCGGCAACGGCAGGACCGCCCTGAAGCTCCGCTGGGGCAAGTACCTCGGCTTCGCGTCGAACGACCCGCCGTTCACGTCGACGAACAAGGGCGCGACGATTGTGGCCACGGTCAACCGCAACTGGTCCGACAACGACCGCGACAGGATCGTGGACTGCGACCTGTTGAACAACGCGGCGCAGGGTCCGACGGCAGCGGTGTTCGCCGTGGACACGTGCGCAGTCGTCACCGGCAACGACGCCAACTTCGGCAAGCCGGGTGCGGCAACGGTCGTCGATCCGGACCTGCTCAAGGGCTGGGGCGTGCGCACGCACGACTACCAGACCGAAGTCACGCTGCAGCAGGAAGTGCTGCCGCGGGTGTCGGCCGAGGTCAGCTATATCCACCGAACGTTCCACGGCTTCATGAGGACGGATCTTCTCAATCGGGAAACGACCGACTATGTGAACTACACGATCACGGCGCCGACGGATTCGCGCCTCCCCGGCGGCGGCGACTACCCGATCACCATATTCCTGAACAACAGCACCGCACCGACGCAGAACAACCTGAGGCGCGAAAAAAGCGTCAGCGTCGACGGCAAGGAGCGTGAGGCCTATTACGACGGCGTCAACTTCAACGTCAACGCGCGTATGCGCAACGGCCTCTTCGTCTCGCTCGGCACGCAGACGGGCCGCCGGGTCGACGATGACTGCAACGTGGTGGTCAACTTCGACAATCCGGACCCGCGCGGTTGCCACGATGCCGATCCCTGGCAGACGACCGTCCGCGGCCTCGGCAGCTACACGATTCCGAAGATCGACGTCCTCGTCAGCGCCACGCTGCGGTCGCAGCCGCCGCTGGAAATCGGGGCCGACTGGGTCGTGCCGAACACGACGGTTCGGACGCTCCTGGGCGGTACGCTCCCGCCGGGACTGCTCGCGACTGGCAATTCGACGATCGACCTGACCGACCCCGATCATCGGATTTTCGCCAGCAACCGTCGCACCCAGGTGGACATGCGATTCGCGAAGGTCGTTCGTCTTGGCCGCACGCGAACCGACGTTGGGATCGATCTGTGGAACCTGTTCAATACCAACTACGCGACTGCTTACGAGGGCGACTACGGCGACGCGAGCGGCCCGGACAGCACGTGGCAGAACCCGACGTCGATCTACGCGCCGCGGTTCGTCCGTCTGAACTTCACGGTGAGCTTCTAAACACGAAGACCACGTAGTGTCCGGCTTCAGCCGGACCAGCAGCAGGGCCCGGTGGCGCAAACGCGCTGCCGGGCCTTTTTAGTTGGTAGTTGGTAGTTGGTAGTTGGTAGTTGGTAGTTGGTAGTTCGTAGTTCGTAGTTGGTATTCGAGCGGCCTGCTCCACATTAGGGAACGGAGGTGACGGAGGCAACGGTTTTACAGGAGCAACGGAGCAACGAAGGCAAACGGAGGGAGGCATCTCTTCGTGATCTTCGTGCCCTTCGTGATTCAGAAAACTCCGTTCGTCTCCGTTGCTTCGTTACTCCTGTGAGACCGTTCCCTCCGTCCGCTCCGCGTCCTCGGCCACCTCACGCCGGCTCCATGCCGTGGCGCCGCTTGATCTCCGCCACGGCCGGTGACGCCATGAACGCCAGCAGCTCGCGGACGCGGTCGGCCTGTGCCGACACCCGCGCGATGCCGCCGGAAAACGTCGTCGTTCCCTGAATGGCGGCGGGGAGAAGCCCCACCACCTCGACGCCGTCGACGTTCATCAGTTCGCTGAGCTGCTGAAATCCGAGTGCCGCCTCGCCGCTGGCGACGAGCGACGCAACTGGAATTCCAGGACGTGCCTGGACGAGCCGCTCCGTCACGTCCGCGGCAATTCTCCATCGCTCGAACAGCGCCATGAGGTGATCGCCGCTTGGGCCCGTGGAATAGCCGATGGTCGCCGCGGACATCACCGCCTGCCTGACCGCGTCCTCGGTGTCGATCGCCGGGCGCGCCTCGCCCGTCCTCACTGCCACCGCCATCGGCGACGTGACGATGTCCACGCGGCTGCCCGCCACGACGTGGCCGTGCGTGATTAACCGATCGATCGCGGCGGACGCCAGCACGACGCCGTCGAACGGCTCTCCGGCGGCGACCCGCTTCGCCGCATCGACACCGCCCATCGAAATCACGTCGATCGTGGGGCGGGCCTTGTGAGGTCCGCCAGCGAGGTCCGTCGCTGGAGAGAACGCCGCGGCGAGATCCGCGAGCAGATGCCGCGTGGCCATCGATGAAACGACCCGCAGACTCATCGACTGGGTAACGCTACTTCTTGATCGGCCCGGTGTACTGGTCGATCGGCGGCGTCCCGTGCGTGTGGAAGGTTTCGATCGTCTTGAGCCCCCAGGCCTGCCCCTTCTTGCGCTCGGCCTCGGTCCAGATGATCGGCTGCCAGTCGGGGGCGAGCATCAGCCGGGCCCCGGCGTTCGCGACTTCGACCCGGTTGCCGCCGGGCTCGTAGACGTAGAGGAAGAACGTTTGCTGCACGGCGTGCTTGTGCGGACCGGTCTCGATGTGCACGCCGTTCTCGAGGAAGATGTCGGCGGCGCGCAGCACCTCTTCGCGCGAGTCGAGCGCGTAGGTGGCATGGTGGAACCGTCCCATGGCGCCGTAATGGTCGTGCGTAAAGGCGACGTCGTAGGTCTTGTTCGTCGCCGTCACCCAGACCCCGGCCTCCTCGCCGCTGTCGAGCACGATCTTCTCGGTGACGCGCATGCCGAGGACGTCCTCGAAGAACATGCGCAGCGCCGGCACGTCGGCCGCCAGCAGGTTGAGGTGATCGAGCCGGCGCACGTTGACACCGCGTGCCGGGAACCGCATCGCCTGATTCTTGAGCGAGGGCTTCAGCTCCGCCGGCGCTTTGTACCACTCGGTCTCGTAATAGAGCTCCATGTTGTGGCCGTCGGACGTGGTGAACGAATAGGCCGGACCGTGCCCCACATCGCCGTCCGTCCAGCCGCGGCCGAGGCCCGATCGTTCGATGACCCCGACGCGGCGCTGCAGAGCCTCGGGACTCGTTGCGCGAAAGGCGAAGTGCCCCATGCCGGCCGCTTTCGACGCGGTCAGCTTCAACGTGTGGTGTTCGTAGTCGTCCCAGCCGCGCAGGTAGACGGATTCCCCGCGGCGGCCGCTCTCGGTCATGCCCATCACGTTGACGAAGAAGTTCAGGCTCTCGTCCGGCTTCGGCGTGAGCAGTTCGAGGTGCGCGAGGTGCGCGAGATCAAATGAGCGAAGTGTGGATTGCACGTAAAGCCCCAGGCCGCGGAGGCGCGAAGTCGCGGAGGCGAAAACCCTTATCGGGTCTCCGCGTCGCCGCGTCTCCGCGGTTCGTGGCAGTAAAAGTTGTCTCTAGTCAATTATGGCCCGCATCACCGCGTTCTCGAAGTCGCGCAGCAGAACCGAACCGAGAACACGAACCGAAGAAGCGAGCACCCGGAAGCGTCAACGATCAGCTTCTGCACGGCACCGGCGTGAACTTCCCGTCCGTGGGCTCCTTCTTGAAGTTCGTGCTCGTGATGAACGGCTGCGTCAGGTACTGCGGGTCCTCGACGACGGTCGTCACGACGAACCAGTCTCCCGCGACGGGATGCGTAAAGCGCGTGAAGTGTTCGGTGACGGTCGCGCTCTCGCCGTACGGGACGCCATTCGGACGCAGCCAGCCGGCGAGCATGTTCCTTGTCGTAACTTTCAATCCGCCCCACCGCTGCGCGCCGCCGGCCGGGCCGACGCCGCGGCCGAGGAACGCGTCCTGCTGACCGCCGCCCCGCTGCCACTCGGCCACGGAATACCCCTGCAGCGTGCGCGGACCTGCCGGGGTGGTGCCGGCGGTGAAATGCAGCAGACGCGTTTGCGCGCCGGCATCGGTCTCAATCTTCAGCGTGGTGTCGTCCTGCCAGCTGATGCGAAGGCGTCCGGGGATGCGCATCACGCCACCCACGCCGTACGCCTCGCATCGTCCCTCCATCGACGGCTCCCAGGCATCCGCGACCTTGCGCGCCTGGGCGTTCATCACCTGAGCGATCGTCGTGTAATCGCCCTTCACCGGAGGCACCATCCTCGCCTCCCAGTCCTCGGTCACGACCGACACCCACGTGCCCGTGAGATCGACGGGCGCTCCGGCACGTCCCGGTGGTGGCGCGCCGCCACCGCCTTGCGGCGGCTGCGCCGCCGCGCCGGCCGCGTAACCCGCCAGCATCGCTGCAATTGCACCAGCAGCGACGCCACTTCGCACCGACCGCAACGCCCGTTCGCACCAGCCAGCGACAGAACGATCGCACCGACCAGCGACAGCACAATCGCACCGACCCGCGAACGCGATCATTTGCTCCCTCGTTTTGCCGGTGCCGCCGGCTTCGCGCCCTTCGCGGGCGGCTGCGCGGCCAGCATCTGCTTGTAGATCACCTCGATGAACATCGAGGTCGTCCAGAAACCGGTATCTGTGCCGTAGCGCGGATCGAAATCAAGCGTTGGCTTTCGCGCCTTGACCTGATCGATCGTCATGCCGCGGTTGACGTATTCACGAATGCGGTCGCGGACGATCGTCACCATATCGCGGTATTCGACGACATCCTGTTCGTCCGCCAGCCGTCCGTGCCCCGGGATCACCATCGTGCCGCCTTCGTTGACGTTGCTCGGGACGGTGATCGCGAGGATGTTGTTGAGCGCCTTGATATAGCCGTCGATGGTGCCGCCGTTGGCGGCGTCGATGAACGGATACATCGTGGTGGTGAAGAGATCTCCCGTGGAGACCACGTCGGCACGGCGGAAATGAATCAGGAGGTCGCCGTCGGTGTGGGCCGCCGGCTGGTGGAACATTTGAATCGCTTCGCCGTTGAACAGCAGGTCCTTCCGCGCGTTGAAGAACGTGTCGGTCGGGAGCGCTGCCGACGGCAGCGGCGGCTCGAGCCTGACCATCCGGTTGAGCGCGTTCTCGTGGGCGATGATGCGCGCAGTCGCGGTTGCCGCGGCGCCGATGTCGCCGACCACGTTGCCACCGGCACGCGTGCGACCCGCCTTGGCAATTGCCTCGTTGCCGCCGGTGTGATCGCCGTGCATATGCGTGTTGACGACCCACCGGATCGGCTGATCCGAGAGCTTCCTGATCGCGTCGAGAATCTTGCCGCTGAGCGACGCGAACTGAGTATCGACGACCATGACCCCTTCGGGTCCCGTGAACACGGTGGTGTTGCCGCCGGCGCCGACGATCATGTAAACGTTGCCGCTGACCTGCTGAATATCCAGCTGCACGGTGTCGAAATTCTGGGTGTCGAAGTTCTGCGTCTGTTTCGCGCCGGCACGTGTCACTGCTGCACCGCCGGCGACCACAGCCGCGACAACGGCTGCGATACGGACGATGCGGGAGAAGAGGGGCTGCATCACTTTCCCTTCGCTGGTGGCCGCGGATTCTTCAGCAGCCACTCGCGGACGCGTTCCTTGAATTCCGGATACATCGTCTCGGCGCCACCGCGGGCGGCGAATTCAGGCAGATGGTGCTTGGTTTCGAACTCACCCCTGAACGGGTGCTCACCCGGCAAGTAGGCAGGCACGTCGCCTTCGGTTTGCGTCGCAATCTCGACCACCGGCTCGCACACCCACAACCATGTCTGCGCCGGCAGATCCCGCTGGGCGCGGATGAATTCCTCGCTCCGCACGAGCGGCTCGGTCAGGAACACCGGATCGACGAGTACGCCGATGTGCGTCAGCATGTCGCCATTCAGCACGAGATATTCGGTATAGGTGGCGCGGTCGCTCATGGCGATGCCGTTGCGGCGGATCCACCCCTGTTTGAGGTGCGAGGTCTCGACGATGAACATGTCGCCGTCCCAGCGGCCGGTGGAGAACCCCATCCACGTGTGCGGCGCGTTCGGGCCCGGGTGCGCGCGCCCGTCCATCCAGATCGTCCGCGTCTGCTCGTAGGTGCTGCTGTACATCTTGATTGCCAGCACGTCCTGCGTCTTTGGATCCTTCTCCACCCAGATGCGCAGGTTGAGCGGACCGCGCAGGATGTAGGGAGCGACGTGCACGCGGCGCTG
>Ga0307410_10000767_pt1 | contig 13520 bp, 11 predicted proteins | sample 322Ometagenome_3_FD_203707 | JGI IMG/M metagenome (GOLD analysis project Ga0307410, IMG submission 203707) | Maize rhizosphere microbial communities from greenhouse at UC Davis, California, United States - 322HYB-O-3 | ecosystem: Host-associated > Plants > Roots > Rhizosphere > Soil | place... | reverse complement strand
GGAACCCGCTGCGTCATCGGTGGAGTCATGCAGCACATCGAAGATGCCGGAATCCATTCCGGCGACTCCGCCTGCGTGCTGCCTCCCTATCTGATCACCGAGACTCAGGTGGAGGAGATGCGACGCCACACCAGGGCCTTTGCCGAGCGCCTAGGGGTCGTCGGCCTCCTCAATGTTCAATACGCGATCAAGAGCGACATCGTGTACGTCCTCGAGGTCAATCCGCGCGGATCGCGCACCGTCCCGTTCGTCTCCAAGACCACCGGGGTTCCACTCGCGAGCCTGGCCGCGGCCGTGATGGTGGGCAGGACGCTGGAAGACCTGGGGCTGCATGACGATGTGCTGCAGCCCTACGTCGCGGTCAAGGAGGCGGTCTTTCCCTTCAGCAAGCTCCAGGGCGTCGATCTGATCCTGGGACCCGAAATGCGCTCTACCGGCGAAGTCATGGGCATCGCGGATTCCTTCGGGATGGCGTTCGCCAAGGCGCAGATTTCGGCTGACGGGGCCTTGCCACTCGAAGGGTCTGTGTTCGTCACGGTCAACGATCATGACAAGGCAAGCGTGGTTCCCATCGCGCGGCGATTCCATGCGCTGGGCTTCCGGGTACTGGGAACCGAAGGCACGGCCCGGTATCTCCGCGCCCGCGGCATCCCGACCGAGCGGGTACTCAAGGTGTACGAAGGCCGGCCCAACGCAATCGACCTGCTGGTTTCCGGGCAAATTCACCTATTGATCAACACGCCACTCGGCAAGCTGACGCAGCAGGACGATTATGCCATTCGCCGGGCCGCGCTGCAGCACCGGGTGCCGTACACTACGACTCTGTCGGCTGCCTCGGCCGCTTGCGATGCCATCATCGCACTGAGAAGCCGAGCGGGCGAGGTGCGGCCACTGCAGGAGTGGCATGCGCTTGCCCGGGAGATGTCCCCGGAATGGACCGGATGAGCGCCCGAGAGGCGAGCTTCATTGCCGCTCTGCGCGACCGAGTGGGCGGTACGGTGCGGGAGGCGGAGCCGGTCGCCCGCTACTCGACCTACCGCATTGGTGGGCCAGCCACGGTGCTGCTCCCCAAGACCGCCGAGGATGTGGCGACGGCCCTCCGCTTGGCCACTGATTCCGGTGTACCATGGTTCGCGATTGGACTCGGCTCCAACATTCTGCTGCCTGATGAAGGTTTGGATGCCCTGGTCATCCGGCTGGGCAAAGGCCTGGACCGGGTAGAGCGCGAGGGGGAGTGTTGGAGTATCGGGGCTGGTCTGCCGGCGCCGCTGGCCGCCCGCCGCACCGCCGAGGCCGGATTTGCCGGGCTGCACATCTTCGTGGGTGTCCCTGGCACGGTCGGTGGAGGCGTGCATATGAACGCGGGCTGCCACGGCGGTGATTGGTCGGAGGTGGTCCAGCGCGTCACGGTAGTGGATGGTGCAGGGAGAGATATGGTGCTCAGTCGAGCGAACGTCCCGTTCAGCTATCGCCGGAGCGGCCTGGATGGCAGGATCGTCCTGGAGACGACAGTCCGCCTTCGGCCGGAGGAGCCCGCCCGGCTGGAGGAGGCAGTGGCCGAGATGTTCGAGTGGCGACAGCGGGGTACACCGTTCAACCAGCCGTGCTGCGGCAGCGTTTTCAAAAACCCGTCGGGGCCCAGCTGGAAGCGGGAGGATGGGCCCAAGACGGCAGGCCAGCTGGTGGAGGCAGCCGGGCTCAAGGGTTTCTCGATCGGTGGAGCCCAAGTCTCCCCAATGCACGCCAACTATTTCGTGAATACTGGAGGCGGAACTGCGGCGGATGTTCGCAGGCTCATCGCGCATGTCCAGCAGGTCGTGGAGCAACGCTTTGGTGTGAGACTGGAGCCGGAAGTCAAGCTGATCGGCAGTCGGGGCGAATACCTGAACAGTGAAAGGTGAATAGAAAACGGCCGCGACGATCCCCGCTCACTGTTTACCGTTCACAGTTCACTGTTCACACTTTTTAGGATAGTCATGGCCGACTACTTCGCCCACGAATCCTCCTACATCGATGAGGGCGCCCAGATCGGAACCGGCACCAAGATCTGGCATTTCAGCCACGTCATGCCCGGCGCCATCATCGGTGAGCGGTGCAACCTGGGTCAGAACGTGGTTGTCATGCCGGGCACCCGGCTGGGGGACAATGTGAAGGTGCAGAACAACGTCTCCATCTATGAGGGGGTGGTACTGGAGGATGACGTCTTCTGTGGTCCCAGCTGCGTCTTTACTAACGTGGTAAACCCCCGAAGCCACGTCTCGCGAAAATCGGAGTACCAGCGGACCGTGGTGCGCCGGGGTGCATCGATTGGCGCCAACGCCACGATTCTGTGCGGCATTACCCTGGGCGAGTACAGCTTTATCGGAGCCGGGGCCGTGGTCAGGAGTGATGTGCCGGACTTTGCTCTCATGGTCGGCGTGCCGGCCCGGCGAGTGGGTTGGATGTGCCGCTGCGGCGTGCGAGTACAGCCTCGGGATGGGCGGGCTATCTGTGCCGCGTGTGGCACGCGCTACAGTGAAATCGAGGGGACTCTGCGGCTGATTGACCCTCCCGAAGCACCCGGCTAACTTCTCTGGTTACCGATGGTTCCGCGATATTGCGCGCGCCCGGGCTCGGCCGGATCGGCCGGAGCATCGGGCGCTTCCACATGATCGCTCCAGCCCGAGCTGGGTGGAGCAAAGGCACAGGACACGAGTGAGCGTACCGCTGCTGGATCTGGTGGCGCAGTATCGGGAGATTAAGGAGGACGTGCTTGCCGCCATGATGGAGGTGATTGAGCGTCAGACCTTCATCATGGGTCCGGAGGTAGGCCGACTGGAGAGTGAGATCGCCCGGCTCTCCCATACCAAGCACGGGATTGCCTGTGCCAGCGGCACGGACGCACTGCTGCTCCCGCTCAAGGCACTCGACCTCCGCCCAGGCGATGAGGTGATCACCACGCCGTTTACGTTCTTCGCCACCGCCGGCACCGTCCACAACGCCGGTGGTACCCCGGTCTTTGTCGATATCGACCCGGCCACCATGAACATCGAGCCGGAGGCCGTCGAGGCGGCGATCACTCCGCGAACCCGCGCCATCATCATCGTCCATCTCTTCGGCCAGATGGCGCCGATGGAAAAAATCATGGCCATCGCCGCCCGGCACGGGCTTCCGGTTATCGAAGATGGAGCCCAGAGCATCGGAGCCCGCCGCAAGGTCGACGGTGAGTGGCGAATGTCTGGTGAGATGGGTACCGCGGGCACCCTTTCGTTCTTCCCCACCAAGAATCTGGGCGCTTGGGGAGACGGGGGTCTGATCGTGACCCAGGACGATGAGCTGGCCGAGCGCCTGCGTCGTCTTCGGCTGCACGGGGGTGCCCGGCAATACCTGCACGATGAAGTTGGGACCAACAGCCGTCTCGATACCCTGCAAGCGGCGGTTCTGCTGGCCAAGTTGCCGTACCTGGATCGGTGGAACCAGGCCCGGAAGCGGAACGCCGCTCGATATACCGCCGCCTTCACCGGTCATCCCGCGGTGTGCCCGCCGGCCACAGATCCTGCGAACGATCACATTTTCCATCAGTACACCGTGCGCGTGCCTCAGCGTGACGAGCTGCAGGGGCATCTCAAAGCCCACGGTATCGGCCACTCGGTCTACTACCCCCTCGCGCTGCATCTGCAGCCCTGCTTTGCCCACCTGGGGTACCGGCGGGGCAGCCTTCCGGCCGCCGAGGCCGCTATGGACTCGGTCATTTCTCTCCCGATCTACCCGGAGCTGACTGCACAGCAGCAGGACCAGGTCATTGCGGCGGTGAAATCATTTTACGCGTGAGATGAGACCGTGAGCATCGCGCAGGACCTGATCGGCAAAGCGGAGCGACGCCAGATTCTTTTCGGCATCGTGGGGCTGGGCTACGTCGGGCTGCCTCTGGCCGTGGAGCTGGCGCAGGCCGGCTACCGCGTGCTTGGATTCGACGTGAACCCCGATGTGGTCGACGGCCTGAACGCTGGCCGTTCACACGTCAAGGATGTAACCGATCAGCAACTGCGGGCGCAGTGCGAGCGGTTTACCGCTACGACGGACATGGCACGACTGTCCGAGCCGGATGCCATCTCCATCTGCGTGCCTACCCCGCTCTCCAAGTTCAAGGACCCTGACGTCAGCTATATCGTGGCGGCGACGGACTCCGTGAAAAAGCGGCTGCGCCGAGGCCAGGCCATCATTCTCGAAAGCACGACCTATCCGGGGACCACTCGCGAGATCATGCTCCCGGCGCTGGAGAGTACCGGGCTGGCGGTGGGGCACGACTTCTTTCTGGCGTTCAGCCCCGAGCGGGTGGATCCCGGCAACTCCCACTATGGCACCCGTAACACACCCAAGGTGGTCGGAGGCATCACCGAGGACTGCTGCAGGGTTGCCGTGGCCCTGTACCAGCCTGCGATCGACACCCTGGTCCCCGTGTCCACCACCGAGGCCGCCGAACTGGTCAAGCTCTTGGAGAACACGTTCCGGAGCGTCAACATCGGTCTGGTCAATGAGATGGCCATCGTCTGCGACAAGCTGGGGGTAGACGTCTGGGAGGTAATCGAGGCTGCCTCCACCAAGCCCTTCGGGTTCATGAAGTTTCTTCCTGGCCCGGGCCTGGGCGGGCACTGCATTCCCATCGATCCCCACTATCTCGCCTGGAAAATGCGTGGGCTCAACTACAAGACCCGGTTCATCGATCTCGCCGGCGAGCTCAACACCGAAATGCCCGAATTTTGGGTGCGGAAGCTTTCCGAGGCCCTGAACGGACAGGGGAAGGCCGTGCGGGGCGCATCGGTTCTGGTGCTGGGCGTCGCCTACAAGCGTGACATCGACGATATCCGGGAAAGCCCCGCGCTCGACATCATCCGGCTCCTCAAGGGCCAAGGAGCCCAGGTGACCTATTCCGACCCGCATGTTCCCCGGTTTCGGGAAGACGGGACCGAGTTTCGCTCTGTGGAGCTGACCCCGGAGACCGTGGCTGCGGCGGATTGCGTCATGATTGTCACCGACCACACCTCGGTGGATTACCGGATGATTAAACGTCAGGCCAAGCTCGTCGTCGATACCCGGAACGCACTGCCGAAAGAGATCTGATATGCATGTAGCGGTGATCGGAAGCGGCTATGTCGGACTGGTGGCCGGCGCCTGTCTGGCAGAGACCGGGAACGATGTCACCTGTGTGGACGTGGACGGAGAGAAGGTCGCCCGCCTCCAGCGCAACGAGATCCCGATCTACGAGCCGGGTCTCGAGCCGATGGTCAAGCGCAACCAGGATGAAGGCCGCCTGACCTTCACTACGGATCTGGGGGCGGCGGTGCGCAGCTCACGAGTGATCTTGATAGCCGTGGGAACGCCCCCCGGGGAAGACGGATCGGCCGACTTGAGACACGTGCTTGCGGTTGCCCATGCGGTCGGTCGCCACATGAACGAGCCAAAGGTCGTGGTGACCAAGTCCACGGTCCCGGTCGGCACGGCAGAGAAGGTGCGTGCGGCAGTCCGGTCTGAAACCGACATTCCGTTTTCCGTCTGTTCTAACCCGGAATTCCTGAAGGAAGGCGCGGCAATCGAGGACTTCATGAAGCCCGACCGGGTGGTGATCGGGGTCGACAACGACGAGGCCAAGGAGATCATGGGGGAGCTATACGCCCCGTTTACCCGGCAAGGCGGCAACCGGATCCTGTTCATGGATATCGCCTCAGCGGAGGTCACCAAATACGCGGCGAATGCCATGCTGGCCACCCGGATCTCGTTCATGAACCAGATGGCGCTGTTTTGCGAGCTGGTAGGGGCGGACGTGAATCACGTGAGGCTCGGCATCGGTTCCGACCAGCGGATCGGGCGGGCGTTTCTCTACCCCGGCCCGGGTTACGGCGGATCGTGCTTTCCCAAAGATGTCAAAGCGCTGATCCGAACGTCAGACGATCTCGGCCTTTCGCTCGACGTGCTGAAGGCCGTCGAGCAGGTTAACGAGTGCCAGAAGCAGATCGTGCTCCAGAAGACGCTCCGCTATCTGGGTCAGGATCTGAGCGGGAAGAGCGTCGGGATCTGGGGTCTCGCGTTCAAGGCCGAGACCGATGACATGCGTGAGAGCCCGGCTATTCCCGTGATCGAAGGCCTGCTCGGCGCCGGCGCCCGGGTGCAGACCCATGATCCCAAGGCCACCGATTCGGCCCGGATGATTTTCGGAGACCGGCTGATGTACGCCGCCGATCCGTACAGCGCGGCGCACGGAGTCGACGCGCTCCTGGTCATGACGGAGTGGCTGGTGTACCGCAACCCCGACTTCGACCGGGTAAGGAAGCTGGTGCGGAGGCCTCTGCTGATCGACGGCCGGAACCTGTACGATCCGGACCGGATGGCAACACTCGGCTTCGAGTACCATGGGATCGGCCGGGGCCGCAGGTGAGTCGGATCCTCGTCACTGGAGCGGCGGGGTTCATTGGATCGCATGTCGTAGAGGCACTGGCAGGGCAGGGCGACGAAGTGGTCGGGATAGACAACTTCGATCCGTTTTATCCCCGGGAAATGAAGGAACGCAACCTGACCGAGATCAGCCGGCCGGCGGGGTTCACCTTCCGCGAATTGGATGTCCTCGATGTGCCCGCAGTCCGGTCGCTGCTCACTCCCGATACCGTCATCGTCCATCTCGCGGCCAAAGCCGGGGTCCGGCCCTCACTGGCCGATCCGGTCGGGTACGCGCGGGCGAACGTAACCGGGACAGCTGCGGTGGCTGAAGCGGCGCGCCAGGCAGGCGTGTCCCGCTTCGTGTTCGGCTCATCCTCCTCGGTGTATGGCGACAGCACGCCGGTGCCGTTCCGGGAGGATGCAGTCGCCGTGGTGCCGGTCTCTCCCTACGCCGCCACGAAACGCGCCGGCGAGCTTTTTCTGGGTTCCGTGGCGCCGATCTACGGGTTTCAGACGGCCTCCCTCCGATTTTTTACCGTGTACGGACCCCGCCAGCGACCCGACCTGGCAATCCATGCCTTCGCCCGGAAGATGGTGGAGGGACGCACCATCACCCTCTTCGGCGATGGCACTCAGGCCCGCGATTACACGTACTGTGACGACATTGTTGCCGGAGTACTTTCGGCCATCACCTGGACCGCCACGGCTCCGGTTGGGGTGGAGACCTTCAATCTTGGAGGGAGCCGTGCGGTCCCCACCGAGGCCATGGTGGCAGAAATCGCGGGTGCACTGGGAGTAAAGCCGAAGCTCGAGTGGGGCCCCATGCAGCCGGGCGATGTGCAACAGACCGCGGCCGATCTGACGAAGTCGTCCGCCACGCTTGGGTATCAGCCGAAAACCGGGTTCTCCGAGGGAATTCACCGCTTCGTTCAGTGGTTTCGGGAGGCGTATGACCGGGCAGACTGAGCTCCTGTTGGCGCGAGCCCGGGAGCGTTTTGTGGTGCAGGATTACTACGGGACCGTTCACTTGCTTGAAACGGTGGTCGATTCCGGGCGTGCGTTTGCCGACGTGCATCACCTGCTCGGCGTGTCGCTCTCGCTGCTGGGCCAGACGGACCGGGCGCTGCGCGAGCTGGAGCGGGCGCTCGAGCTGAATCCCCGGTATGTGGAGGCTCTTATTCACCGAGGACTGGTGCTCAACGAGCTTGGCCGGACCGACGAAGCCGAGGACGCGTTCACCCGGGCCGCCTCCAACCTGGATCATCAGACCGTCGACGGACTGCCCACACCGGTGGCCGCCCAGCTGGCCAACCGACATGCGGATCTGGCGGAGACGTACGCTGGTGCCGGTGCGCTTGGCCGAGCTATCGAGCAGTACGAGCGTGCCCTCGAGCTGGGCCCCGCCTTTCATGATTTGCGGTACCGTATGGCCCGACTGCTCCTCGAGGCTGGCCGCCCACTGGACGCCCGGGACGCTCTGGAAGAAGTGGTCGAGGCGCGCCCGAGCTTTGTTGATGCGCGGGCGGCGCTGGGACTGGCCCATTTTCTTTCCGGCGATGCAGACGGAGCTCAGGAGGCATGGCAGGAATGTCTGTCGCAGCGACCGGAGAATGCGAGAGTGGAAGCCTACCTCTCCATGCTCACCCGAGCCGGTTAGTGACGACTGGATCGCTGATCCGAACCGTCATCATGGTTCTGGCTGCCGGCCTGTGGAGCTGCGGCCAGGCGGGCGATTATGAGCGCCGGGGAGACCAGGCGTACGGCGACGGCAACTACAGCGTGGCGCTCACTGAGTATCGCACCGCGGTGGCGGCAGATCCGGATGCCCGGATCTGGGCTAAGATTGGAGCTGCGGCGCTTCGAACCGGCAACCTCGACGCCGCCTCGGACGCGTACCTCCGCCTCGCGGCAGAAGATCCCACCCGGGCGGAAGAGGCCGCCGAAGGGCTGGAAGGGGTGGCCCGCGCGGCCGAACGCAGCCGTGATGCCAAGCACCTGGAGTCCGCTGTGATCGGGCTTGGGATGATCGCGCCGAATCGCTCGATCGGACGCTACGCGCTTGCCGTGGTGCGTCAGCCGGGAGCCCAGGCCAACGATCTGGTGGCGGTGCTGCCTGCCGCGATTGCGGCGGCCCCCGATGCGGAGGCGGTGGACTCGCTGCTGGGAGTCTATGCCACTGCCTTACGGGAAACCTCGGGCTGTGACCAGGCGATCGGGGTATTTCAAGCCACGCTCCGGCGCACTCGCTCGAACGGATTGCGCACCCGGGCCGAAGACGGCGTGGCTGGATGCTCCCTGGCACTGGGACTCCGCGCCGAAGCGGCGGGAGAGACCAACGATGCCGTGCTCTGGTTTGCCGCAGCCATCCGGGTCGACTCCAGTACTCCAGTGGGCCGCCGTGCGCTGGTGGGCTACGGGGACGCACGTATTCGTCAGGGCGATACCGCGGCGGCTGCTCAAGCCTATCAGGCCGTAGCCGATGACGCGGTGCAGAGTGATTCCACCATGCAAATGGCGCGGGATCGCCTGGAAGAGATACGGGCCCGCTCCAACCTCGACCCGCCGGGGACTATCCTTCGATGAAACGGGCTTTGCTCCTGGGAACGGTCACGCTGATCATGGGCTGCGGTGGAGGCCGAGCTCGCGGCGGAGGCACCGCGGCCCCTGCTCCAGTCTCGGCGACCAGCGCGAGCGCCGCCACGATCGATTCGTTGTGGCGGGACTCCGAGCAAGCGGTTCGGCACGGCAAGTGGAGTGATGCAGAAAAGTCGCTCGATCGTGCCCTGCTGGAATTCTCCCCCGGCGATCCGCGCGTGGCCCGGGCTCATTTCTACCTGGGCGAGGCCCTCTTCGCCCAGAACCGCCAGCTCGAGTCGGCCCGCGAATTCCGCAAGGCCTCGGACGAGACACCCAATGACCCCATTGCTCCCGAAGCCCTCCTTCGGCTCGGTGACGTCTATGCGGACCTCTGGCGCCGACCGGAGCTGGATCCGACCTACGGGCAGACCGCGCTCGCGACCTATCAGGAGCTGTTGAACCGCTACCCCGGCAGCAACGCAGCGAAGCGAGGGCAGCTGCGGATAAGTGAGCTCAACGAGCGCTTTGCCACCAAGGAGTACAAGGCAGCCCTCTTCTATTTCCGGCTGAAGGCGTACGACTCGGCCATTCTCTACTTGAAGGATCTGGTCGCAACCTATCCCAAGGCCACCGTTGTGCCCGAGGCTCTGGTCAAGCTGGTTCAGGCTTACAAGGCTTTGGGCTACCGGGAAGACGTGCAGGAGACCTGCGGATATATCCGCCGGTTCCACCCTCGAGCGCCCCAAGCCGGCGAGGTCTGTCCCAGCAAGCCCGCGGGTGCGTGAGCGCCGAATGATCGGCGTGTTCGGTGGCTCGTTCGATCCGGTACATCATGGGCATCTCATCGTCGGTCAAGTGGCATCCGAAGCGCTTCGGCTCGACGCCCTTCGGTTCGTGCCTGCCCGGGAACAACCTTTCAAAGTAGGCCAGCACCGCAGTTCAGCGGACCACCGCGCCGCCATGCTGTCCCTGGCCCTTGCCGGGTCGGCCGGCTTTGTGGTGGATCGCGGGGAGCTGGAGCGACCAGCACCTTCTTACACAGTCCATACGCTGGAGGCCCTGGCGCGGCAGGAGCCCGGAATTCCTCTCGTGCTTCTGCTCGGGGCTGATGCGGCGGCCGAACTCTCTTCCTGGTATCAGGCCGAGCGCATTCCGGAGCTGGCGCGGGTGGTCGTGTTTGCCCGCCCCGGCTCGCCGGTGCCGGTCTCTCCCGGAATCGCCCAGGTGATCGAGGTTCCCGCCCTGGATATTTCGGCCACCGAGATCCGGCGCCGGGTGGGCCGGAAGCAGTCTATTCGGTACTGGGTTCCCGATCCGGTCGCCGAGTACATCGCAAGACACCGGTTATATTTGGACCCAGAATGATCAAGCCACTCATGACGGCGGTCTTCGGTTCGCGGTTCGACCGGGAGCGCAAGCGCATCCAGCCCATCGTGGAGCAGATCCACGAGCAGGAAGAACGGCTCAAGAACCTGAGCGAAGCCGAGCTTCAGGCGCAGACCCCGCGATTCCGGGAGCGGTTGAAGGAACGCACCGGTGCAATCAAGGCCGAGCTCGACGAGGTCAGGGAGGCCAAGCACGGGTGTGCCGATCCGGAGGAACGCGATCGGCTGGAGGGCCGCTTTCACGAGCTCGAGCGGCAATACAAGAAGGAGCTCGCTGCCGGCCTGGACGAAATCCTCCCCGAGGCATTTGCCACCGTCCGCGAAGCCTGTCGCCGACTCCTGGGGACGAAGGTGCAGGTTACCGGCCACGACCTCGTCTGGGACATGGTGCCGTACGACGTGCAGCTGATCGGCGGAGTTGTGCTGCACCAGGGCAAGATTGCCGAAATGGCCACCGGCGAGGGCAAGACGCTGGTGGCCACCCTTCCGTTGTATCTCAACGCTCTCACCGGACAGGGCGCGCACCTCGTTACGGTCAACAACTATCTGGCTCGGCGTGACTCCCAATGGATGGGTCACGTCTTCAAATACCTGGGCCTGACGATAGGCTGTCTCGACGACACCGAGCCGTCCACCCCGGAGCGGCGTGCCGCGTATTTCGCGGACATCACGTACGGCACCAATAACGAATTCGGCTTCGACTACCTGCGCGACAACATGGTGTTCTCGCTGGACCAGCGGGTGCAGCGGGAGCATGCCTACGCCATCATCGATGAGGTGGACTCCATTCTCATCGATGAAGCCCGGACTCCGCTGATTATCTCGGGTCCAGTGGGAAACGAGACCGACGAGAAGTACGCCCAGTTCAGCCGACAGGTAGCCGAGTTGGTGCGCAAGCAGACCGGGGTCGTGAACACCCTGCTGGCCGAAGCCGAGCGGCTCCTGGAGGATCCAAAGACGAGGAATGACGCGGCGCTGAAGCTGTATCAGGCCCAGCTGGGCATGCCGAAGAACAAACGGTTGCTCAAGATGCTGAACGAGACCGGCATCAAGCAGATGGTGCAGCGGATGGAGCTGGACGCGATCGCCGACCGCAAGCTGCCGATGAAGCAGCAGCGAATGCGCGATCTGGAGGAGACCCTCTACTTCGTGCTGGATGAGAAGGGCCATTCGGTCCATCTCACCGATCGCGGTGCTGAGGCCATGTCACCCAACGATCCAGGGCTCTTTCTGGTGCCGGACATCTCGGAGGAGATCCACCAGATCGACAAGGATCCCGAGCTATCGCCCCACGACCGGATCGAACGCCGGCGGCAGGTCGAGTCAGACTACGCCATCAAGAGCGAAAAGCTCCACATCATTCACAAGCTGCTCCAGGCGCACGTCCTGTACGAGAAAGAAGTGGATTACCTGGTTCAGGACGGTCAGGTCATGATCGTCGACGAGTTTACCGGCCGGGTCATGACCGGGCGGCGATGGGCCGACGGACTGCACCAGGCGGTCGAGGCCAAGGAAGGGGTGCAGGTCAAGGGCGAAACTCAGACCTTTGCCACGATCACTATCCAGAACTACTTCCGGATGTATGACAAGCTCGCCGGAATGACAGGTACAGCGGAAACCGAAGAGACCGAGTTCTACTCGATCTACGGGCTGGATGTGAGCGTCATTCCCACCCATCGCCCGATCAAGCGCATCGACCAGGCCGACCGCATCTACAAGACGCGGACGGAGAAGCACAAGGCCATCATGGATGAGGTGGAGCGGCTCCACGGACTCGGCTGGCCCATCCTGATTGGTACGGTGAACGTGGACGTGTCGGAAACTCTCTCCCGGCAGCTCAAGCGCCGCGGACTCAAGCACGAAGTGCTGAACGCGAAGTATCACCAGCGTGAGGCGGAGATCGTGGCCGGCGCGGGGCAGAAGAGCGCCATCACCATCGCCACGAACATGGCTGGTCGCGGCACCGACATTAAGCTGGGGAAGGACCTCGATCTCACCCAGCCTGAAGCCGGACTCCAGATCATCGGCACCGAGCGCCACGAGTCGCGGCGGATCGACCGCCAGCTGCGGGGACGTTCCGGGCGTCAGGGCGATCCGGGACAGTCGATCTTCTTCCTCTCTCTCGAAGACGACCTGATGCGCCTCTTCGGGTCTGACCGGATCGCCCGGTGGATGGACCGGAGCGGTGCCGAGGAGGGAGAGGTCATCACCGGAGGTCTGGTCACCCGGGCCATCGAGCAGGCCCAGAAGCGGGTCGAGCTGCAGAACTTCCAGCAGCGCAAGCGGCTGCTCGAGTATGACGACGTGATGAACCAGCAGCGGGAGGTGATCTACTCGCTCCGGCTGTTTGCCCTGGAGCGCGGCGAAGAGCTCAAGGCGGAGGCCCGGCGGATGATCGAGGGCGCCCTGGAGCGCGCGGTCACCCAATTCCTCAGCGGCGCCGAGCGGCCCGAGGAGTACGATCGGGGTGGGCTCAAAGAGGCGCTGGTGCTGCAGTACCTCGTCAGCGTGGATGGTCTTACCGATGTTTCGGCCCCTGGCCTCGATGAAATGGTGGAGCTGGTCAAGCAGGAGGGAGAGGAAGCGTTTCGGCGGAAGATCGAGTACCTGGCCGATTTTGGGAAAACCATCGGGATCCCCGAGGTCGACGCTCAGGTGCTCTCGCAGGTAATGCTCTCCGTTCTGGACGAACGGTGGAAGGATCACCTCTACGATCTGGACCAGCTCCGGAATGCCATTCAGTATCGTGCCTGGGGCCAGAAAGATCCTCTGGTGGAATACAAGCGTGAGGCCTTCGAGATGTTCCAGGACCTCATGCACGACATCCAGTCCACCTTCACCGAGCGCTTCCTCAAGATCCAGGTGAGCGCCGAGCCGCCCCGGCCGGAGCCGCAGGCACGGCGGATGCCGCCGCCACCCGCTCCGGAACCGGTCGGTGCGGAGGATCTATTCGCCGGTCCGGCGCGCCGAGTGGCTCCGCCGCCGGGGTCAGCCGCGCCGCGGATGCCCGCCCCGGCCCTCAGCAGCTCGGTTGGCCCGGTCGGTCCCGCCACCGCAGCCGTACCCGAGGTCGGGCGCAACGACCCCTGTCCATGTGGGTCCGGCCGCAAGTACAAGAAGTGTCACGGGGCCGGACGATAAGCGCGT
>Ga0307410_10000765_pt1 | contig 13527 bp, 9 predicted proteins | sample 322Ometagenome_3_FD_203707 | JGI IMG/M metagenome (GOLD analysis project Ga0307410, IMG submission 203707) | Maize rhizosphere microbial communities from greenhouse at UC Davis, California, United States - 322HYB-O-3 | ecosystem: Host-associated > Plants > Roots > Rhizosphere > Soil | place... | reverse complement strand
GCCGGCCTGCGCGGGCAGGACACCGGCGTGGCGCTTCAGGGCGTCCTGCGGTTCGTGGGGGAGGGGGAGTCCCGGGCCACGCATCTCGCCGCCCGGCTCGGCGTCAGCGCTCCCGTCCTGAGCAGGCACATCGCCGATCTGGAAGAGCAGGGACTGGTGGTCCGCCGCCCTGATCCCGAGGACGGACGGGCCCAGCTCGTGGCGCTCTCGGAGGCCGGAGCGGGCAAGTTGCGCGAGATAGAACAGCAGCGCACGGCAACCCTCCAGGGCTACCTGCAGGACTGGAGCCAGAACGACGCCGAAGAAACCGCGAAAATCCTCAAGAAACTTGCTGAATCCCTGAGGGACTCAGCCCGGGCAAAGACGGCCGGATCCACCGAAATCATTCCAACCGTTTAGGAGCTGCACATGGCAAGCCACGCCACAGCCACCGGTCCGTCCCGGGCCATGTCAACGACACCACAGCAGTCGTCGCCGTCATCTGCCCAGGCGCCCCAGCCTGCGATGAGCCACCGCCAGATCATGGAAGCCCTCACCGGCCTGCTGGCTGCATTCTTCACAGCGATCATCAGCAGCACCATCGTGGCCAACGCGCTGCCCACCATCATGTCCGAGCTCAAAGGCACGCAGACCGACTTCGCCTGGGTCATCACGGCGGCACTGCTGGCCAACGCCGCCACCACGCCGATCTGGGGCAAGCTCGCGGACCTCTTCGACAAGAAGCTGCTGGTCCAGCTGAGCATTGTGATCTTCGTAGCCGGGTCCGTCATGGCCGGCCTTTCCGAAACGATCCCGCTGCTGCTGACCGCCCGCGTTATCCAAGGCGTCGCCATGGGCGGCCTCACGGCATTGGCGCAGGCCATCATCGGCTCCATCATCCCGCCCCGGGACCGCGGCAAATATTCCGGCTACATGGGCGGCGTCATGGCTGTGGGCACCGCCGGCGGCCCGCTGCTGGGCGGATTCATCGTGGACAGTCCGCTGGGCTGGCGCTGGACCTTTTTTGTCTGTGTCCCGCTGGCCGTCATCGCGCTCATCCTGCTGCAGATCACGCTGAAGCTTCCGCACGTCAAGCGCCACGCCAAGATTGACTGGCTCGGTTCCATCCTGCTCACCTCCGGCGTCAGCCTGCTGCTGATCTGGGTTTCCTTCGCCGGCAACCCGGAGTACTACGACTGGTGGTCCTGGCAGACCGCCGCCATGGTGGGCGGCGGCGTGCTTCTCCTGGCCCTGCTCGTTGTGGTGGAGTCCAGGGTGGAGCAGCCCGTCATTCCGCTCAAGATCATCAGCGAACGCACCACGGCACTGGCCATCCTGGCCTCCGTCGCCGTAGGCGTGGGCATGTTCGGATCCTCCGCCTTCCTGGGCCAGTACTTCCAGGTGGCCCGCGGGGCCACCCCCACCGAAGCTGGCCTCCTGACGCTGCCCATGATCGCCGGCAACCTCATCGGCTCGGTCCTGTCGGGCCAGCTGATCAGCCGCACCGGCAAGTGGAAGCGCTACCTGGTTGCCGGTTCCATCCTGCTGATCGGCGGCCTGGGACTGGCCGGATCCATCGACCACACCACCGAACTCTGGCTGACCGGCCTCTACACCGCGATCCTGGGCCTGGGCCTCGGACTGCTGATGCAGAACCTCGTACTGGCGGTCCAGAACACCGTCCGGGCCACGGACATCGGCACCGCCAGCGCCTCCGTGGCGTTTTTCCGCTCGGTGGGCGGCGCAATCGGCGTGTCCGTGCTGGGTGCAGTACTGGCCAACCGTGTCAAAGAACTGGCCGCCGAAGGGCTCGCCGCGGCCGGTATTCCGGCCGCGGGCGGATCAGCGGGGGCGAGCATGGACCTCCAGGACATGCCTGCGCCGATCCGGGACATCATGCGGGCGGCTTACGGCGACGCGACGGCCGAGATTTTCCTGATCTCAGCGGTCGTCGGCATCATCGCCCTTGTAGCGATCCTGTTCATCAAGGAACAGCCGCTGCGCCGCACCGTGGACATCGTTCCGGGAGCCGCGCCCGCGGCTTCGGGAAGCCCCTCCCCGGCCCGGAACGGCGACGGCGGGCTTGCCCCGGCCGGCGGGTCCGGCGTCGTGGACCTCGACCGGGAGTTCATCGAGGTCCTCAGCAGGCAGCGCGCGCATGAGTCGCGGTTCCCCGACGGCGCGCGCCGGGAGCGGACCATGGTGGCGGACCGACGTTCCGAGTCCGACGACGTCGTGCCCCTCCTGGTGCAGACGCAGCTGCTGCTCGCAGAGCAGCAGCTCCAACTGGCAGAGGCGCTCCGCGCCGTCCACGAGCAGACGGCGGAGCAGCGCGAGATCGCCGCCGAACAGTCACGCATCAGCGGGGAACTCACCACCCTCCGGCGGCGGCTGGCCAAGGAGCGGAAGCTCCAGCGCGCTGCAGCGGACTACATCGCAACGCACGGACGGCATCGAAGCGAGTAGACCGCGCTCACCGAAATGCCAGGAGCAGACGACGACGGCGGCTGACTGCCGCCGTCGTCGTCAAGGGCTCCGCGAGGGTCAGGGCTCGGGGACAGGTGACGCAACCACCACCACGTTCTTTCCCCAAGGGTCTTCCGTGTAGCAGCTGATGAGGACGAGGCGGTTGGGAAAGCCGGTCCAGATCGGGCTGTCTTTCAGGCTTGACTTCAGGTAGGTATCCACCGAATCCACCCGGTATCGCATTGTTCCCGAGGCCGTGATGGCTTCGAAGACGTCGCCCGGGGCGCTGGCTGCGCTGAGCTGGTTGAACGGGGCGTCGCGGTCCTCCCAGCTGTGGCCGAGGATGTACGTCGTGTTGGTGGACCCGGCGCCGGGCATGCCGAGGCTGGACACCCAGTAGCCGTCCACGGTGATCGGCGGCACGATCGCCTGGGATTCGAGCTCCTCCGGCGTCGGCGTGAGCGGATGAATGGTGACGTCCAGGCCGGCCGCGGGATACACGATGCGGGTGGGCGCCGCGGCGGGAGGATAGTTGGGAAGGCTCGGCGGTTGCTGGGCTGCCGGCGCAACGGCGGCGCCTTTGATGGCCTCCGGGGCCGAGCCCTTCCCGTTCCAGGAGAATGTGTCAGCCGGGCCGGCATAGGCGGTGGCGCGGGTATCGGCCCGCGAGTACGGAGCAGTTGCCAGGTGAAGTCCGGCCGCGCCGGAGGTGTTCCCGGCAGCGATGATGCCGGGAAGGAACGACAGGAGGAAAAAGGCCACGACGCCGGCGAGCAGCAACAGCCGGTCGCCGCGGTTCAAGGAAAGACGGTTCCGCGACAGGCGCTTCAAGGACGGGCGCGTGGACGCAGTACGCTCCAAGGAAAGGTGCTTGGGGTGCTTGGGGGACGGGTCGCTTGGGGCTGCGTCCTCCGGGGCTGCCTCTGGTGCATCTGTTCGGCTGCCGGTACTGCTCCGCAGGTGCTGGCCGTCTGCAGATGTGAGGCCGCGGAAGGGCATCGGAACTCCTTCGTGGAGTGTGGTGTGGACGGGCATCACGCCGTGGCGGCGGATGCCCGTCCTCACAGGGGACCAGCCTTACTTCTTACTTGGAGCCGGGCATATCCTGCAGGCGTCCCCGGTGCCTCAGGGCAATCAGGCCCGTTGCCCCCAGGAGTGCCGCCAGGCCGCCGAACCACGCCGGCATGCCCGTGTCGGGCTGGCTGCCGGCCGCCGTCTGGGCGTTGAACCCGCGGTTGACGACAGGTACTACTGCTGCCGGCGCAACGACGGGTGCCACGGCCGCTCCCGCAGGTGCCGGCGGGGTAACAGCCGGCGGGGTAACAGCCGGCGGGGTGACCTCCGGCGGGGTGACCACCGGCGGGGTAACCTCCGGCGGCGTAACCTCAGGCGGGGTCACGACGGGCGGAACAACAACGGGCGGCTTTTCTTCCTCTTCTTCTTCTTCCTCCTCTTCAGGGCAGCAACCACCGGCGGGGACCGGATAGATGTCGCCGTGGTCCTTGTGGCCGTGCCACCAGGCCTTTTTCGGAATGGTGATTTCGACGTAGGGGTTCTCTTCAGATCCCGTGGCGTGGCAGATTGTGATCATTTCGCCGTGGTCGTCATCATCGTCATGGCCGCCCCCGCCTCCGCCGTATCCGCCGCCGGGGCAGCCGCCCGCAGGTGCCGGAATCAGGTCGCCAGCGTGCGTGGCATGGCCGTTTCCGTTAAGCGAGTTCTCGCTGACAGTGATGTGCACGTAGGGGTTTGATTCGGAGCCGGTTGCGTGGCAAATGCTGACTTTTTTGTCGTCGTCATCGCCGTTGCCGGTGGCATTCGCCGGGGCTGTGACACCTACTAACGCAATGCCGGCAATGCCGGCAGTTGCGAGGATTCTCTTCATGGGATACTCCTGGATCATTGTGGACTGACCAGACTGCGGGAGCGGAAGCCCATGGAGGAGCTGACCGTTTGGTCGCGGATGCCCAGATCACCTGCGACTCTCCTACAGAGTTGTCATTGACTGACCACTTCACGCTAATCCCTAGGCCCGGAGGCAGTCGCGAGTAGCCGGTACCTGACTCGCCACTCGTTTTTCACAGGTTGCACCGCTTGGAATCGCGGGGTGACACCCGTTCCACCTGTAACAGGGTGCACGTGGGAAGCTAGAGCCTCGTTGCGACGCTACACCCTTGGGATGATATTCACGGGGCGTTGTTTCGCTGAGGCAACAGATTTCGTAGAGTGGGGAAGGCTGGGAGTGTCGGCCCTCGCTGGTATTACTTTCCTGCACTCACTTCGCACTTCCCAAAGGACCCCCGGGCATGCTTGTCACTCTGATACGGCGCTACTCCAAGCCGTATTCGCCGTATATAGCGGCAGTCATTCTTTTCCAGCTTGCTTCCACCATTGCGGCCCTCTATCTGCCGAGCCTGAATGCCCAGATCATTGATGAGGGAGTCTCCCGAGGGGACACGGACTACATCTGGAGAACGGGCGGCCTCATGCTCGGGGTCGCGCTGATCCAGGTGGTCACCGCCATTGCAGGCGTGTACTTCGGTTCCAAGGCGGCCATGGCCTTCGGCCGCGACCTCCGGCGCGGGGTCTTCCGTAAGGTCACGAGCTTTTCGGCCAAGGATGTCAACGTCTTCGGCGCACCAACCCTGATCACCCGCGGCACCAACGACGTCCAGCAGGTGCAGATGCTCGTGCTGATGGGCCTGAACTTCATGGTGGCAACGCCCATCATGTGCATCGGCGGCATCTTCATGGCATTGCGCGAAGACTTGAGCCTGTCCTGGCTGGTCTGGGTGTCCGTTCCGGTGCTTATTGCCGTCGTCGGATACCTCGTGGTCCGCCTCATGCCGCTCTTCCGCTCCATGCAGACGAAAATCGACCGCATCAACGGCATTCTCCGGGAGCAGATCATCGGCATCCGCGTGGTCCGCGCCTTCGTCCGTGAACCGCACGAAACGGAGCGTTTTGGCGAGGCCAACCGCGAACTCACGGACGTCTCCCTGAAGATCGGCGCCCTGTTCGTGCTGATGTTCCCGGCCATCGGCATGATCCTGCATGTCTCCACCGCGGCCGTCCTATGGTTCGGCGGCCAGCGCGTGGAGGCGGGAGAGATGCAGGTGGGCTCCCTGACCGCCTTCCTGCAGTACCTCCTGCAGATCCTCATGGCGGTGATGATGGGAACGTTCATGGCGATGATGATTCCGCGCGCCTCGGTCTGCGCGGACCGCATCGGTGAAGTGCTCGACGTCGAGCCCTCCATCCATGAACCGGAGGCGCCCGTGGCGCCCGCCCAGCGGACGGGACGCGTGGAGTACCGTAATGTCTCCTTCGCCTACCCCGGGGCAGAAGAACCCGTCCTGAGCGATATCAGCTTCACGGCCGAGCCCGGCCAGACCGTTGCCATCGTCGGTTCAACCGGTGCCGGCAAGACCAGCCTGCTGTCGCTGCTGCCGCGGCTTTACGACGTCGCGTCCGGCGAGGTACTCCTCGACGGCGTCCCGGTCACCAACCTTGAACGCTCCGAAATCACCGGCCGGGTGGCCATGGTGCCGCAGCGGCCGTACCTCTTTTCCGGGACCATCGAGCACAACCTGCGCTTTGGCAAGACCGAGGCCACGGACCAGGAGCTGTGGGACGCCCTCACGGTGGCCCAGGCCGTTGACTTTGTCCGGGAAAAGAAGAACGGCCTCGGTTCCCGGATCGCCCAGGGCGGCACCAACGTCTCGGGCGGCCAGCGACAGCGCCTGTGCATCGCCCGGGCACTGGTGACCCAGCCCAAGGTGTACCTGTTCGATGACTCCTTCTCCGCGCTGGACGTCGCCACGGACGCGCGCCTTCGCCGCGCGCTCAAGGCAAAGACGGCGGATGCCACCGTGATCATTGTCGGCCAGCGCGTGTCCACCATTGCCGACGCCGACCAGATCCTGGTGCTGGACAACGGACGGATCGTGGACCGGGGAACGCACGAGGAACTGCTGCAAAGTTCCACCACCTACCAGGAAATCGTCGAGTCCCAGCTGACCGCGGAGGAAGTGGCATGAGCACCAACCAGAAACCCGCCGCCGGCCAGGAAACCATTCCCGCGGACGAGGACGATTTCTACGAAGAGGAATACAAGCCCACCGAGGCCGACGGCGACATGTTCGGCGGCGCGCCGGCGAAGAAGGCCGAGCACTTCTGGCCGTCCGCCAAGCGCCTCATGGGCCTGCTGAGACCCGAGTCCGCCGGCATCGCACTGGTGCTAGCCATGGTGACGGTCGCCGTCGTCCTCAATGTCGTAGCCCCAAAAATCCTGGGGCAGGCCATGGATGTCATCTTTGGCGGCGTGGTGGGAAAGCAGTTGCCCGCGGGGGTGAGCAAGGACCAGTTCGTGGACGGGCTGCGCGCCCAGGGCGAAAACAACTTCGCGGACATGGTCGCCAAGATGGAACTTGTCCCGGGGTCGGGGATCGATTTCCAGAAGCTGTCCTTCCTGATCAGCGTGGTGCTGGTGATGTACTTCGTAGCGAACATCTTCACGTGGCTGCAGGGCTACGTCCTGAACGTGCTGGTGATGCGCGTGGTCCGCAAGCTCCGTGATGACACGGAGAAGAAGCTGAACCGGCTGCCGCTGAACTACTTCGACACGCGCCAGCGCGGCGACACCCTCTCGCGCGTCACCAACGACGTCGACAACATCCAACAGGCGCTGCAGCAGGCCTTCGCACAACTGGTCAGCTCGGCCCTGACGGTCCTCGGCATCGTGATCATGATGTTCATCGTGTCGTGGCAGCTGGCCCTCATCGCACTGGTCGCACTGCCGCTGTCCGGCGTGGCCGCCGGCATCATCGGCTCGCGCAGCCAGAAGCTGTTCGCAGCACAATGGAAGAACACCGGCCAACTCAACGGCCAAATCGAGGAATCGTTCTCCGGCCACGACCTGGTGCGTGTCTTCGGCCGCGACGCGGACATCCTGGAACGCTTCGACGAACGGAACGAAGCCCTGTACAAGGCCAGCTTCGGGGCCCAGTTCGTGTCCGGCATGATCATGCCCGTCATGCAGTTTGTCTCCTACCTGAGCTACGTCGGCATCGCCGTGGTGGGCGGCCTGCGGGTGGCTTCCGGTGGCATGAGCCTGGGCGACGCCACCGCTTTTATCCAGTACTCCCGGGAGTTCACGCAGCCGCTGGGACAGATGGCGGGCATGGCCAACATGCTGCAGTCCGGCGTTGCCTCCGCTGAGCGGGTCTTCGAATTCCTGGATGCCGAGGAGCAGGATGCCGAGACTGCCACCGAGCACCTCCCTGCCAAGACAGACGGCCATGTGGAGTTCAGGCACGTGACCTTCAGCTACTCGGAGGACAAGCCCCTGATCGAGGACCTGTCCTTCACTGCCGAGCCGGGACACACGGTGGCAATCGTGGGCCCCACCGGAGCAGGCAAGACCACACTGGTCAACCTGGTGATGCGGTTCTATGAGCTCAATTCGGGAAGCATCACCCTGGACGGCGTGGACATCACGCACCTGAGCCGCTCCGAACTGCGGGCCAAGGTGGGCATGGTCCTGCAGGACGCCTGGCTGTTCGGCGGCAGCATCTACGACAACATCAAATACGGCAACCTCAACGCCACGGAGGACCAGGTCATGGAGGCGGCCCGGGCAACCTTCGTTGACCGGTTCGTCCGGGCGCTGCCCGAGGGTTACGACACCGTCATCGATGAGGAAGGCAACAACGTCAGCGCGGGCGAGAAACAGCTCATCACCATCGCGCGGGCCTTCGTTGCCAACCCGTCCCTGCTCATCCTGGACGAGGCAACAAGCTCCGTGGACACCCGCACGGAAGTCCTGGTCCAGAAAGCCATGGCTGCCCTCCGTACCGACCGCACCAGCTTTGTGATTGCGCACAGGCTGTCCACCATCCGCGACGCCGACACCATCCTGGTGATGGAGGCCGGACGGATCGTGGAACAGGGCAGCCACCACGCCCTCCTGGAACTGAAAGGCGCGTACTACCGCCTGTACATGTCCCAGTTCTCGGGCGAGGACGCGGACGCCGCCATGGCGAATTCCGCGGAAGACGCGACGGCGGTGCGCAGTTGAGCGCCGCGCCTCGGGCACCCCGGCCCATCGAGGTCCTGGTTCCCATGCGCTGGGGAGATATGGACGCTTACGGCCATATCAACAACGTGCAGGTGGTGCGGATCCTGGAGGAAGCACGCATCGCGGCCTTCGGACCGCCCCGCGGCCCCGGCCTGCCCGGCGTCGAGCCTCAGGTGTCCCTCTTCAACGACGTCGAAGAGGGCACCATGGCCTTGGTGGTGGAGCACAAGATCCGCTACGTCAGGACGCTCGAATACCGGAACGTGCCGGCAGTGGTCCAGGTGTGGATCGGCGCCGTCAAAGGCGCCAGCTTCGACATCCACTACCTGCTGCAGGACCCTGTGACCCGGGAAGACTGCGTCAAGGCCACCACCCACCTGGCTTTTGTGGATGAGGGCACCGGCAGGGTGCTCCGCCTGACTCCGGAGCAGAAGGAGCGGCTGGCCCCGTTCACAGCCTGAGCCCAAAGCCCCTACCTTGGGGCGGGGCCGCGTCCTTATGATCGTCACAAGGCGACTGCCAGTACGAAGCACCAATCAACGGAAGCAAGGAGCATCGGCCATGGCCACAAAGACAGCCACAAAGAGAGCCACAAAGACAGCCACGAGGAAAGACAGCAGGAAAAAGAAGAAGTCCTGGAAGGAACTGCCGCCCCTGGCAAGGATCGGGACCCTGGCTGTAGCCGCGGTGCAGCTCTCCCTCCTGGTTGCGGCCCAGCGGGACATTTCGCGGCGGCCCGCGGAGCAGATCCGGGGCAGCAAGGCTGTCTGGCGCATGGTTACGCTGATCAACTTCATCGGTCCGGGCAGCTATTTCGCGTTCGGACGCAAGAACCTGCCCGCAGCCGGCAAGGCAGCTGGCTAAGGGGCTTGGGCGTGAGCTAGGGCTGCCGGTTGTACCGGTGCCGGTGCCAACGGCCCAGGACTTCTATGGCGGCGCTCCCCGCGGCTCCCACGCCGAGGGAAACCGCCAGCAGGTCCGACGGCATCCCCGGCAGTTCGAAGAAACCGGTGGCAGCTGGCAGGGTCAGCAGCACGGCCAGTCCAGTGACCATCGCGGCAATAACCAGCAGCCGCCAGCCGTTCAGCGGCCGTGACCGGACTGCCAGCACCCACAGGGCAATGACCGAAAGTGCCAGCACAGAACCTGTCCGGGTGACATCCGGGGCCGCCCCCGTCAGCGCGGCAACGACATTCACCGCGAGCACTGCTGTGGCAACAACCAGCCCTGCGGGGACGGCAAAGGCCAGCGACCGCCGCAGGAACCCGGGCACGTAGCGCCCGGCATTGGGCATCAACGCAAGGAAGAATGCCGGAATCCCGATGGTGAGGGCATCGGTGATGGACATCTGGCGCGGCAGGAACGGGAAGCCCCACAGCAGCGCACCGAACACTACGGACAGCGCCACGGCGTACGCCGTTTTCGTCAGGAAGATCGTCGCCACCGTCTCGGTGTTCGCAATGACCCGCCTGCCCTCCGCCACGATCTCCGGTAGGCGGGAGAAACTGCCATCCAGTAGCACCAGCCGTGACACTGCCTTGGTGGCAGCAGCAGCCGTGTTCATGGCGATCCCGATATCCGCCGCCTTCAACGCCAGGGTGTCGTTCACGCCGTCTCCGGTCATGGCCACGACATGGCCCTGGTCCTGCAATGCTTTGACCATTGCCTGCTTCTGGGCAGGTGTGACGCGGCCAAAAACGGGGTGTTCCGCCAGGACACGGGCCAGGGCATCAGCGTCTGCGGGGAGCGTTCGTGCATCGTAACCGTCTGCCGCCAGGCCCACTTCCCGGGCAACGGACTCCACGGTCCGCGGATCGTCGCCGGAGAATACTTTCACCTGGACACCCTGCCGGCGGAAGTAGGCAAGGGTCTCTGCGGCGTCGCGCCGAATGGTTTCGCGGAAGGTCAGCAGCGCCGCAGCCGTCACCGCCCGCGGAGGCCCGTCCTGCTCCGCCTCCTGCGGCGTGAGTGCCGGGGACCGGTGGGCGAGGACCAGGGTCCTCAATCCGCTCGCCGCCAGCGCGGCCGCCTGTTCCAGCGCCTCCCCGTTGCCCGGTGCCCCTGCGTCCAGCACAAGCTCCGGAGCGCCCAGGACCCAGGTCCCCGGTGCCGGGCTGGCGCGGCCAAGGCTCAGGGCGCTCCATTTGCGGGCGGATGAGAAGGGCACCAACACCAACGGCCGAAGCCTGCCGTCATCGGCAAACACGACGGTGAGGCAACCGGCGGTGGCATTGCCACCGGTGGCAGCGAATCTGCCCAGGGCCAGTTCCAGTCCGTCAGGAAACACCGATCCCACCGGATGCAGGGCATCGAAGCTCATGCCTCCCTCGGTGAGGGTCCCGGTCTTATCGATGCAAAGCATGTCCACCCGGGCCAGGACCTCCACGGCGGGCAGTTCCTGGATGAGGACCATGTTCCGGCTCAACCGGACGGCGCCCACGGCGAAGGCCAGGCTGGTCATCAGAACGAGGCCCAGGGGAATCATGGCGGTGACGCTGGCCACCGCGCCCACCAGCGCCTCCCGCCAGGTGCCGCTGGCAAAGGCCGGATCCCAGCCTCCAGCGGCCTGGATCTGGCCATTGGCCACCACCGCCATGATGGGCAGCAGCGCCCACGCGATCCATCGGAGCAAACGGTTCAGGCTGCTGCGGATCTCAGAATTGACCAGTGAAAACCGCCGGGCTTCGGCGGTCAGCCGGCTCGCGAAGGAATCGTCTCCCACCCTCACCGCGCGTGCCACGCCTGTGCCCGCCACCACGCTTGACCCGGAGAGGATTTCAGCGTCGGCGGCCTTGTCAACCGGCTTGGACTCCCCGGTCAGGAGGGACTCATCCAGCTCAAGTCCCTCCGCGCTGAGCACCACTGCGTCGGCCACTACCTGATCGCCCGCGCGGAGCAGCAGCACGTCGTCCCGCACCACGGCAGCGAACGGGATTTCGGTGACTGCCCCGTCTCGGAGCACCCGGGCACGTGGCGCAGTGAGGACGGCAAGCCGGTCGAGGGCCCGTTTGGCCCTGTACTCCTGGGCGATCCCGATGATGGCGTTCGCGGTGGCCGAGAACCCGAAGAGCGCATCCTTCCACTCGTTAAGCAGCAGCATGATCAGGAAACACGCGGCAATGATGCCGTTGAAAAGGGTCAGGACGTTAGCCCTGAAGATATGCCAGAGCGTCCGCGACGGCCGCGTGGAGGATTTGTTGGTGTATCCGGCGTCCGTTCGTGACTGCACCTCGCGGGCGCTGAGTCCGGTCAGCGGGACTCCGGTCAGAGGGCTTGCGGGCAGCGGGACTCCGGTCAGCGGGCCTGCGATGCGTGGCGCGGCGTCAGCATGGTCCGCACCCGTCTGCGCCGGGTCTGCCTGCGTCACGGCTCGGCTCAGGTGGCCGAGTCGTTACTCAGCCAGGACTCGAGGTAGATACGGCCTGTGGTGCTGTCCGGCAGGAGGATCCAGGCCCAGATGTAGAACGTGGCGGCCGGGCCCGGCACCAAGGCCAGGACCAGGAAAACGATCCTCGCTGCGTTGGGGTCCACGCCAAGCTTCGCCGCTATTCCGCCGCACACGCCGCCAAGCCACCTGTCCGGTCCGCGGGTGAGCCCGGTGCCCCTAATGGCCGTGAACATCTTCTGTGTGACATCTTGGAAAGTCATGGCACGCTCCTTTGGTGCCGCCAGCCTATGGCCGTCACTCCCGCGTTCATAGGGCCGAAAGCCACGGGGGCCGCCAAGTAAACATACATAATGCCTTACGTGCTACCGGGCAGTAACCTGTGGAGTCCCGTGGTGCTGCCGCTCAGGTTAACCCTGTAAATTTGAAGGCATGACCCCCACCGCGAAGCCTGCCATGACCCGCGCCCCCGGAATCTCCAAGGAGATTGAGGACGCGGCGTGGTTTGTCCTCGGGGCCGGCCTGCAGGGCAAGCCGTCCGCGTTGGACGGACAGACCCAGACGTGGACCACCGCCGCTGCCTCGGAACTCCTGGAGCGGCTGGAAAGGGGTGTCGCCGACTCCAAAGCGCCCATGATGACCAACCTCCGGCAAAACCTGTCGGACGCCTCCCGCGCCGCCAAACAGCTGGCCGTTGAGCTGCTGTTCCTCCAGTCCCTGCCGCTGGCGCACGAGGTCAAGTCATTGAAAGTCAAGCGTGCCCGGGTGGCCGAGGCGGCCTCCTGGCTGGAGCCGCCGCTGGAACTGCCGGACGAGCTCTATCAAGGCATGACGGACCACGGTGTCATCCGCGACCGCACCGCCGAATTCAACTGGACCATCTGGGACCACCTGAAGTGGCTGTGCCGCTTCGTGCAGCATGTTGACCAGCAGTCCACCAATGCCATGACCAAGGCTTTGAAGGATCCCCTCGCCTTCCATCAGCTCGCGTCGGGAACGCCGGATGACCAGCCCGCGATCCGGCGCAGTATCGAGTACCTCGCATGGCCCACCTACTTCGAACCGGTGGTGGCTGACGTGGAGCGGCAGGAAATCCGGGATGCCTTCGCTTCTTTGGTGGGCGGCGCCAAGGGTGACAGCGAAGCAGAAATCACCGCTGACATCCACCGCATCCGTCTCTACCTGGACAAGCAGGCGGGCCAGCGCATCGACTGGTATGCCCGCCAGCTGGTGAGCCAGTGGCGTAAGGTGGGGGATCCGGGCCGCCGCGCCTGGCTCCTGCGCACGCACCATGACGTGAAGGACCTCCTCGCTGCGTGGCACGGCGAGGAGAAGGTGACGCTCGACGTCGAACATCTGCGGCTTCTGGACCCCGGAGTCACCGCGGGCGTCGTGCAGCACGCCGTCGACGAGGACTACAAGCACCTGGGTTACGTGGAGCGCGAGGACAACAAAACCGCCGTTTTTGCCTTCCTCACGGTGATGAAGCCGGGCGACCTGGTCCTGTACCAGCACGCCGGCGCCGTCCGCCTGGGCGGAGTCCTGGGCGAGCCGGAGCACAACGAGAACAACCGCCGGATGCGCCGCAAGGTCCGCTGGTTCGACGAAGCACACAACA
>Ga0307410_10000764_pt1 | contig 13531 bp, 11 predicted proteins | sample 322Ometagenome_3_FD_203707 | JGI IMG/M metagenome (GOLD analysis project Ga0307410, IMG submission 203707) | Maize rhizosphere microbial communities from greenhouse at UC Davis, California, United States - 322HYB-O-3 | ecosystem: Host-associated > Plants > Roots > Rhizosphere > Soil | place... | reverse complement strand
GTATCCGGCCATACACGGTCAGTTGCGGGACGCCCCGTAGAGTCTGAGGCAGGTTTCCTCGAAAGCCAGCGCCCGCCGGGTTGGCTGCACTCCCTCGGGGCGGACCAGCATCACCTCGATGGGCGGGAAATTGTCCGTCAGCGTCAACGCCACCACCTTGCCCCCGGAATAGGTCATATCGCTGTGGAGCCGCTGATTCAGCAATGCGTATCCGTGCCCCTTCGCCACAAATGACCGGACAGTCTCATACCCGGCAAAGCGGTGACGGACGTTTGGCACCACGCCTGCAATGACATAGAGCTGCTCGAAGTACTCCCGGCTGTGCGGCAGGTCCAACACCACGGAGGGTTCGCCGTCGAGCTCCTTGAGTGAAATGGTCTTCTCGGGCCGCGCCGCGGCGGGATGCTCGGCATGGACCAGCACGTGCGGCGGGACGCGCTCCAGCACCTGGTGCGTGAAGCCGCGCCCGAGGCCGAGGCCGTAGGTCAGTGCCACGTCGCACTGGCCTTCCAGCAGGGCCGCCTGCAGGCTGGCCAGGTCGGCTTCCAGGAAGGAGACTTCAACGCCCGGGTGCTGCACCTCGAACGTCTGGAGGATCGCCGGCAGCCTGAAGGGCGCCAGCGGGGCAAACACGCCGACTTTGAGCTCACCCACCAGGCTGGCAGCCAGGCCGCGGGCGGATTCGTAGAGCGAATCAGCGTGCTCCAGCAGCACCTTGATGTCCTGGGCAAGCTGCCGGCCGGTCGGCGTGAGGCGCAGCCCCTTGGTCCGGAGGCGCACGAACAGCTGGGTGGACAGGCTCGCTTCAAGTTGGGCCATGGCCGTGGACAGGGTGGACTGGGTCACCAGCAGCCGGTCTGCGGCCGCCGTCATGTTTTCGAGCTCCGCTACCACCGCAAAATACCGCAGCTGGGTCAGGGTAAAGGGCTTAGCCATCCGTCAAGGTTCGCATTCTGCGGCGTCGGCCGCGTTCGGGGTCGGGAAGTGTCGGGAGTGGTCGGGCAGGGCCGGCTTCACAGCACCCGGAGCCGGTGCAGCAGGAGGGCGACGTGCAGCGAGGTCCGGGATTCGGCGTCATCAAGGTCCACAGCCAGGAGTTCCTCCAGCCGGGCCAGTCGCGCATACAGCGTGGGCCTGCTCAGATAGCCGCTCCGTGCGAGTGCCGCCTTGTTTCCGCCGGATTCGAGGTATTGGCCCAGCAGGTCCAGGTGCCCGCCGCTCCCCCGGGCCTCGGCCTGCAGCAGGCTTTCCAGTTCGGACTCCACGAACTGCTGGACGCGCGGATCATTGCGCAGGAGGGCCAGCAGCCCCCGCAGCCGGACGTCGGTGGCCCGGTAGAACGGCTTGGCGCGCCGCAGCGTCGCCGCTGTTTCGGCGACGTGGGCAGCCTCATCAATACCAGCCGCCGCCTCCAGCAGGGTCGCCCGCGGGCGTCCGACGCCGATGGTCCAGGCCGGTGCCGCTGCCCCCCGCAGGCGGGTGCCGCCGTCGTCCGCTGCTTGCGTTCCGCCGTCGCCCGCCTGCACCGCCAGTGCGTCCGCCAGCCGCTGCAGGGTGGCGTCCTCAAGCTGTTTCGCCGGGAGGGCAAGGATCATGCCGACCGACCCGGACTGAATGCTGGCGGTCAGGGCGCTACCCGCCGTGGACTTGACCACCTTGGACAGCAGTTCCAGGAGGGCGCGTTCCTCCTGCTGGCCGGCGAGCGGATCGCGGGACTGTGCGGCATCGGACGTTGCCGCAGCCTGCGCGGTCGCGCCGGTGCGGTAGACGATCGGCACATAAAGCGGCGAGCGCTTCAGCCCCAGGGCGCCGGCACGCGCCAGGGCTTCCGCCTCACTGAGCCCCCGTGGATGTCGCAGAGCGTTGAGCAGCCCGGCCTGGGCCTGCTGGCTGAGTTCGCGCCGGTCCCGCTCGGCGAGGCGGTTGATGGCGAGGGTCTGCGCCGCGCGCTCAAGCACCATGGCCGCGGTCTCCTCGTCGTCCGGGGTTACCGGAAGGAGCAGCCGTCCCCACACCTGCTCCCGGACACCCACCGGAACCTGCAGCCAGTTCTCCGGCCCCGTGCGCACCGTTCTCGCGGACGACGGCGTGGTCCGGGAGCGGCGCTCCCAGTCATGCAGGAGCTCTGTGGTGGCAAGGCCCTGCGCCGAGTAGGCGAGGACCAGGTGGGACAGGTCCTCCAGCACCACCGGCGCGCCGATCATCCCGGCGGCCTGCTCCACCACCCGTTCCGTGCCGGCGCTCTCCAGGCTGAGGACCGTGAAGGCCTCGTGGACGTCGCGGGCGCGTTCCACGCGCTCAAGCTGCTCCGCCACGATCATCCGGTGCACCACCTCGGTGACCTCGACGAAGCGCACCCGCCGCTTCACCACGGTCACCGGCAGCGTGCACGACTTCGCCGCTGCCTGCAGCGCCGCCAGGCTGCGGCCCCGTTCCCCCACCAGTTCCACGATCAGCCCGGCGGCCGAGGACTCCTCCAGGGACCGGATGAACGACGCCGTGGCGTCCGGCTCCTTCTCCAGTTCCAGTCCGGTGGTAAGCACCAGTTCACCGCCGGAGAGAAGGCTGGAAATGTCCAGCAACTCGCTGACGTGGACCCAGCGCACCGGTGCATCGAGGCCGGCTGCGCCGCCGAGGATCTGCGGCGAGGCAGCGCGAAGCACGGGGAGGCCCAGAATCGTGCGGAGAGTTGGCAACATTTACATAGTGTAACGGCGGTCACGTTTTCCTTTACACATCGCCCCTTATGGCGGAAGTACTCCGGCGACAGACTGGACGCAACGCATGAAGCGACCACAAGCCACCACCTGAGGAGATTCCTTGAACATCGTCGAGCACTGGATCAACGGCAGCTACGTCCCGGTCGGCGAGCGCACCGCGCCCGTCACGAATCCGGCCACCGGAAAAGTCACCGCCCAGGTGGCACTGGCCAGCACCGAGGACAGCAACGCCGCCATCGCCGCCGCGAAAGCCGCGTTCCCGGCCTGGCGCGACACGTCCCTCGCCCGCCGCACGCAGGTCCTCTTCGCTTTCCGGGAGCTGCTCAACTCCCGCAAGGACGAGCTCGCCGCGATTATCACTTCGGAGCACGGGAAGGTCCTCGATGATGCCTTGGGCGAGGTGACCCGCGGCCAGGAAGTGGTCGAGTTCGCCTGCGGCATCCCGCACCTGCTCAAGGGCAGCTACACCGAAAACGCCTCCACGAAGGTGGACGTCCACTCCATCCGGCAGGCCCTCGGCCCGGTTGCCATTATCAGCCCGTTCAACTTTCCGGCCATGGTTCCCATGTGGTTCTTCCCCCTCGCCATCGCCGCCGGCAACACCGTCATCATCAAGCCGAGCGAAAAGGACCCGACGGCCGTCAACTGGATGGCCGAGCTGTGGAAGGAAGCCGGGCTGCCGGACGGTGTCTTCAACGTCCTGCACGGCGACAAGGTGGCCGTGGACGCCCTCCTCACCCACCCTGACGTGAAGGCCGTTTCCTTCGTCGGTTCCACGCCGATCGCCAAGTACGTCTACCAGACAGCCACGGCCCACGGTAAGCGCGTCCAGGCCCTCGGCGGTGCCAAGAACCACATGATCGTGCTGCCCGACGCCGACCTGGACCTCGCGGCGGACGCTGCGGTCAACGCTGGCTTCGGTTCCGCCGGGGAGCGCTGCATGGCGATCTCGGCCCTTCTGGCCGTGGGCGACATCGCGGACGACCTCGTGGCCAAGATTGCCCAGCGCGCCAATTCGCTGCGAACCGGCGACGGCCTGCGCGGCTGCGACATGGGTCCGCTCGTCACTGCCCAGCACCGGGACAAGGTTGCCGGTTACGTGGACGCCGGCGAAGCGGCCGGCGCCACGATCGTCGTGGACGGCCGCACCATCTCCCCGGACGCCGAAGGCGAAGGCTTCTTCGTCGGCCCCACCCTCTTCGACAACGTCACTACCGACATGTCCATCTACCAGGACGAGATCTTCGGCCCGGTCCTTTCCGTGGTCCGGGTGGAGACCTATGATCAGGCCCTCGAGCTGATCAACAGCAACCCGTACGGCAACGGCACCGCGATCTTCACGAACGACGGCGGCGCGGCCCGCCGCTTCGAGAACGAAGTGGAGGTGGGCATGGTGGGCATCAACGTCCCCGTCCCGGTCCCGATGGCCTACTACTCGTTCGGCGGCTGGAAGAACTCACTGTTCGGCGACACCCACGCCCACGGCACCGAGGGCGTCGGCTTCTTCACCCGCGGCAAGGCCGTCACCTCCCGCTGGCTCGATCCCAGCCACGGCGGCATCAACCTCGGCTTCCCGCAGAACGCCTGACCGGCGCTCCTTCGAAAGGAACAGTCATGACTTCCACGATTGAAAACGGCGTCCTGCCCCTGTCCGGGGATGCCGGGTCGGCCCGCCGCGCCTACGAACTGGACCGCAAGCACGTCTTCCACTCCTGGTCCGCCCAGGACCTCCTGGATCCCATGGTCATCACCGCGGCCGAGGGCTCGCACGTGTGGGACGGCGACGGCAACAGGTACCTCGATTTCTCCTCCCAGCTGGTCAACACCAACATCGGGCACCAGCACCCCGCCGTCGTCGCGGCCATCGCGGCGCAGGCCGCAAAGCTGTGCACCATTGCCCCGAGCTACGCCAATGACGCCCGGTCCGAAGCGGCCCGGCTCATCGCCGAACGCACGCCCGGGGAACTGGACAGGATCTTCTTCACCAACGGCGGCGCGGACGCCAACGAACACGCCGTCCGCATGGCCCGGCTCCACACCGGCCGCCACAAGGTCCTCTCCGCCTACCGCTCGTACCACGGCGGCACCCAGCTCGCGGTCAACCTCACCGGCGATCCCCGCCGCTGGCCAAGCGACACCGGCAGCACGGGCACCGTCCACTTCTTCCCGCCCTACCTCTACCGCACGGCGTTCCACTCGACCACGGAAGAGGAGGAAAGCCAGCGCGCGCTGGAGCACCTCGAGCAGCTGATCAGCTTGGAGGGACCCGCCACCATTGCGGCGCTGATCCTGGAATCCATTCCAGGGACCGCCGGCATCTACATGCCGCCGCCCGGCTACCTGCAAGGCGTCAGGGATCTGTGCACCAGGCACGGCATCGTGTTCATCGCGGACGAGGTCATGGCCGGCTTCGGACGCACCGGCAAGTGGTTCGCGGTTGAACATTTCGACGTCATTCCGGATCTGCTGACCTTCGCCAAAGGCGTCAACTCCGGCTACGTCCCGCTCGGCGGTGTGGCCATCAGCCCCGAAATCGCCGCGACCTTCGGGAAGCGCGCGTACCCCGGCGGCCTCACGTACTCCGGACACCCGCTGGCCACAGCAGCCGCCGTCGCCACGATCAACACCATGGAACGCGAGGGCATAGTGGAACATGCCGCGCTCCTGGGCGAAACTGTCATCGGCCCTGCACTGGCCGGCTTCGCCGAACGGCATCCCTCAGTGGGGGAGGTCCGGGGAACCGGCGTGTTCTGGGCCATCGAGCTCGTCAGGGACCGGAGCACGCGGGAGCCGCTGGCACCCTATGGCGGCTCCAGCGCGGTGATGAACGAGCTCGTCGCATCGTGCAAGTCCAAGGGCCTGCTGCCGTTCGCGAACTTCAACCGAATCCACGTGGTCCCGCCGTGCAACACCAGCGTGCAGGACATCCAAGCCGGCCTGGCGATCCTCGACGAAGTCCTGGACATCGCCGATCAGGCCATCGCCTGACCGCTCCCGCGGCAGCCGTCCACTAGCCGGGCCCGGGTTCCTTACCGACGGAACCCGGGTCTGGCTACTGACAGGCGTGCGGTAACCCCCTGGGTTAGGGAGCGTCCGGGTTAGAGAGGGTCCGGGTTACGGAACGTCGGGGTTACGGAGCGTCCGGACGCTGGTCTCCCTTATGGCCGCGCAGGTTGTCCTGGACCTTCCCGAACAGGTCCTTGATGGTGGACTCCGTGTTGGTGAGCATGTCCGGCTGTACGTAGACGTTCTGCGCCGGCGGCAGGCTGTAATGCGACTGCAGGCCTCCCGTTCCGTCAACGCCGTCCAGTGCGATGGTCACTCCGCCTTCTTTGCGCGCAATCGCACTGATCCGGCCGAACACCAGAGTGAATTCATCCGGCTGGAAGCTCACGGTGTGCCCGATGTGCGTCCTGTTGAGCTCGCTGGCCGCAACGGCTTTCTCATTGCCCATACCTGAATAGTCCATGGTCTTCTCCTGGGGATAGTGGCAGCGTATGCCAGCAGTCTAGGGCGGCCTCCCGGTGCGGCATAGGGGGATGCTGGGCGCCTGCACAATTCACTCCGTCCCGCCTCGGCACTTCATCCATTGAGTGCTTCCACGCCCGGCGGCTTAGATGAACAGTGTCGGCGTTGACCACCAACCGCCGGCGCCGGAATCAACCACGCTTCAGGAACGGCAACGGGGACCATACGTGACTACGCAGAACAAATCGGTGATCAGCCCTGCGGGCTGGGACGACGTCGAGGTGGGCGAGAGCGTCCAGCTGAGCCGCAACGGCCGCATCGAATACACCGGGCAGGTGGACGACCGCACTGCCGACGGTGACGTTGTGTGGATCAGGTCCACCCTTGGCCGCAGGCGGCTCTTCCATGTGGGCGACGGCTACCAGCTGGCCGGGAGCAGCTTGTGAGAACGGCAACCGACGCACCGCAGCAAACCGGCTCCGGCACCACTTACTGTGAGGATGACTGCCACTACTGCTCCGGGCCCGAATCGGACTAGCCGGCCCCGCGCTGTTCCCCGGTTAGAATTGAGGGATCCGCTACGCCGCCTTAGGCCACCGACGCTTTGGCAGGGGCGCGCGGAACGAAGCCGGCAACGAACCGATCCCGAGGGAGGACTCCGTGCGCACTCACCACGCCCGGGCTCCTTTCCATTCCCTTCGCGCGGCCATGGTCTCCGCGATGATCGTGACCCTTGCAGCAGCAGCCCACGTCGTTGGCGGCGGCGAACTGCCGGCACCCGGCATCATGGCTGCCGTCCTTGCCCTGACCGGCATGGCAGCCACTGCCGCCACCCGGCTCAAACTGAACTTCGCCGCGATGGCTGCGCTCCTGGGCACCGGGCAGCTGGTCCTGCACGAAGCTTTCAGCGCCTTCAGCTCCCCCGCCGGCCCGGGACAGCCCGCCGGAACCGGACAGTACCCGGGGCACCACACCGCCTTCGCCCCGTTGACAGGCCTGCCGTTGACCGGCGGCCCGCTGGATGCCGCCGGCAGCGCGGCCGCCCACCTGCACCAGTTCGACTCCGCCTGGGCCGCCGGCCTGATGCTGGCCGGACACGCCCTGGCCACCCTCGGGTGCGCCCTGCTGCTGGCCAAGGGCGAGGCGGCGCTCTGGTCCCTCGCCGCCTGGCTCCGGCCCCTCGTTCAGCTCCCCGAAGCGGCAATGCCCGACGCCGTTGCGGCACCTGCCGCCGCCGGCTGGCCGGCGGATTCCGCTCCCCTCCCCTGGCGCAACCTCAGGGCCGACTGCCTGCGCGGCCCGCCCGCCGCCGTCGTACTTTCCTGACACCTTCCCGGCTCCGCCCCTGCTGATCCGCCGTTCCCGGCGGTCCGCCACCCGAGCCGGACACCACCCCATTGTTTTGTGCACCCGCCTTAGCGCGTCATGCACCCATGAAAGGCCCACTCTTGAAAAAGTTCTCACCCACGTCCTTCCGCCGCGCGCTCTCCGCAACCGCCGTGGCCGGCGGCACCGCAGCCCTCATGCTGGCCGGAGTCGCCGCCGCCTCCGCGCACGTCGGCGTCACCCCGGACAAAACAGACGCCAACTCCTACGCGCTGCTCACGTTCGGCATCCCGCACGGCTGCGACGAATCCGGCACCACCAAGGTGACCATCACGCTGCCCGAGGAACTCAACGACGCCCAGCCCACGGTGAACCCGAGCTGGACCGTGGAGAAGGTTATGGAACAGTTGCCGGAACCAAAGAAGCTGGCCGACGGCGCAACCATCACCAAGCGGACCAGCCAGATCGTCTACACCGCCAAGTCACCGCTTGATCCCGAACTCCGGGACGCACTGGTGCTCTCCGTCAAGCTGCCCGACACGGCCGGCAAGACCCTCCATTTCCCCACCTTGCAGAACTGTGAGCAGGGGCAGACGGACTGGTCCGAGATCGCCAAGGACGGCCAGGACCCGCATTCCCTGAAGGCCCCGGCACCGTCGCTCACCGTCACCACCGCCGCCGCTGAAGGTCACGGCAGCCACGCGTCAACGTCCGCGGACACAGCAGCGGAAACCGCCGGCGCTGCGCAGGCCTCGTCCGTTACCGGCTCCGTGTCCGACGACGGCTCACAGGCGCGGAGCTGGGCGGGCCTCGTGGCCGGCTTCGGCGGGCTTGTCCTGGGCGGGGCGGCGCTGATGCGCAGCAGGAACCGGAAGCCCGCCGAAGCCCCGGCTTCCGGAGACGCTTCGGATCCCCGGAAGTAGGGCGCAGGATTGATGCCTGGAAATCACAATCCGGGCATCAATCCGCGGCGGCGGTCGTGGCATCGTTGACTCAGGCAACCGCGGGCGTGAAGGTTGAGCCATGAGGTCTCAGCCAATTAAAAACGGATTTGCCATCACGACGGCGGTCGCGGCCGCCGCCCTCCTGCTCACCGCCTGCGGTCCCGGCCAGCCGCAGTCCCAGGGAACTCCCGCGCCGGCTACTGTTTCCAGCGCTCCGTCCACCTCCTCCGCGCCCGCAAGCCAGGCGCCCAGCAGCACGCCGCCGTCGTCATCGTCGCAGTCCGCGGCGCCCGCTGGCCCGTCACGCTGCAAGGCCGCCAACCTGACAGTGTCGCAGGATGCGACCGGCGGGGGTGCCGCCGGCAGCGTCTATTCCCAGCTCATCCTCACCAACTCCGGCGCCGAATCCTGCCTGCTCCGCGGCTTCCCGGGCGTCTCCCTCACCGCGGACGCCAACGGCGAGCCCCTCGGGGCCCCGGCCCGGCAGGACGGGGCCTCGCCCGTTGCAGATGTGATGCTTGCCCCCGGCCAGGCGGGAGCCGCGGACATGCGCTACACGCAGGCGGGCAACTACCCGGACTGCACCACAGCGCAGGCAGCCGGCTACCGGGTCTACCCGCCGGAGGAGACCGCCTCGCTGTTCCTGGCCGTGCCCCGGACGGCCTGCACCAACGACTCCATCGAGCTTTTGACGATCGGGGCGTTCCACACCCGGTAGGAGCTCAGGGCCGGTAGGACCTTACACCCGGGATTCCCGCAATTTGGCGGGCGCATCGCGGGAGAACGCCACACCGAACCCGATCGTGGCCATGCCCAGAACTAAGTGAAGCCAGTTGTCTGCGCTATTCACGGGGAGAATGTTCACGGGCGAGTCCTGCGCCAGGAACTGCCCGAGGGTCCATAAAACCAGGTAGGAAACCCCTGCACCGATAAGGAAGTTCCGGGCGGGCAACGGACGCCGTGACATCAGCACCCCGGCAACTCCGGACAGCAGATGGATGAGATTGTGCAGCACGGACACCTGGAAGACTCCGAGGAGCATTGCCTCTGATCCGTGTCCCGCGAACGCCAGCGAACCATAGTTCGCGGTGATGCCCGGGATAAACCCCAGCACTCCGATAACGAAGAGCCCTATTCCCACAATGAGTGACGACTTCTGGACGTTCTTCCGGAAGCCATATGCGGCGCTGGCGGCCTCGGTAGTTTTCATGGTGCCGCTCCTGTTCCCCGGTCACGCTGCTCATGACATGATAAGTCTACTTATGAACTCCTTCGGTGTCCCGCCGATGACGTCCCGGAAACGGGGACCCGCGGGACTCCGGCCCACGGGATCGGGGAAAGGCAGGCAGGACCATGACCTCGCTCTGGTTGGACCGCAACCACGCCTTCCACAGCGATCAGTTCCGTCCCCACAGCACGTTTGACACCGTGGTGGCAGGGGCCGGGCTGACCGGGCTGGTGGCTGCACTGCTCCTGGCCCGCTCCGGCCAGACCGTGTTGGTTGTCGAAGCCAGGAGCCCGGGCGCCGTGACCACCGGCAACACCACCGCGAAGGTCTCCCTCCTGCAGGGCACGGTGCTGCAGGCGCTGCGGCAGCAGTACTCGGAAAAAGTGGTGGGTGCCTACGTCGAGATGAACCGCGAGGGACAGGCCTGGCTGCTCCGGTACCTGGCAAACCGGGGCGTGGCTTTCCAGCATCGGGATGCCTACACCTACGCCACCTCCGTGGAGGGAACCGAAGTACTCCGCCGGGAGTTGGCCGCAGCCCAGGCCGCGGGCCTTGCTGCGGAGTACGTGCACGATCCAGGGCTGCCTTTTGCCGTCAAAGGGGCAATCCGCCTCGTCGGACAGGCCCAGATTCATCCCCTGGAAGTCATCGATTCCCTGGTGGATGACGTCCGCTCGCACGGCGGGCACATCGTTTCCGGGGTGCGGCTGAACGGACTCCAGGGACTGCGCGGTTCAGGTCCGGTGGAAGTCCGCACTGATCACGGACCTCTGCGCGCACGGAACGTCGTGCTGGCCACGGGCACACCGGTTCTGGACCGGGGGCTCTACTTCGCCAAGCTCAAGCCGCTGCGCTCCTATGCGGCGGCGTTCGAACTGCCCGGAACAACGGCCGTCCCGGACGGGATGTTCCTTTCCGTTGAGCAGCCGGTCCGGTCCCTGCGCGACTATCCCGCAGACGGCCGGCGGCTGCTCCTGGTGGGCGGCAACGGGCACCCGGTGGGCCGGGCGAGGTCAGCACAGGCCTACCTCGATACCCTGATCGCCTGGACTTCGGCACAGTTCCCCGGCGCCAGCCTCACGCACTCGTGGTCCGCCCAGGACTACCAGGCCACCAACCTGATGCCGTTCTTCGGCAAGCTGCCGCGAGGACAGGGCCGGGTCTATTTCGCCACCGGCTACAACAAATGGGGCATGACCAACTCCGTGGCCGCCGCGCTGGACATCACCGCCAGCATCCTCGGCACGCGGCTCCCCTGGGCCAACATCATCCACCACCGCGTCAGCTCCCCCGCCGGAGCCGCCTCGGCCGTATCACTCAATGCCGCCGTTGCGGCCACGGTGGCGAAGGACTGGGGGCAGGTGGGGCTCAAGCGCCTGGACGAGTCCGGGGAGCGGCCGCCTGAAGGGACAGGTGTTGTGTCCCTGCGCGGCCGGAAGCCAGTGGCCGTGTCCACGGTGGACGGCACCAGCTGCACACTGTCCGCCGTCTGCACCCATCTGGGCGGCATTGTCCGCTGGAACGACAGCGAAAAATCCTGGGACTGCCCGCTGCACGGCTCCCGCTTCAGCAGCGACGGGACGCTGCTGGAAGGACCGGCCACGCGCGATCTGCGGCAGTTTGACTGACCCTGAAGGAGCAGCTTCGGCGCCAGCCAGCGGGCCCGCCGGGAGCGCCGCCGATAGTGTCGGTGCCGTAGGGCATGATGGAGGAATGCAGGGGAAGGAGCCCGCCGGCGGCGCATTAGGTGAGACACCGTCCGGCGACACACCGACAGGCGGCACGCCATCAGGAACGCCGGCTGGCGGGGCTTCTGCCGCGCCGACCATGGACCGGTTCAGCCAGTCCACCCGCGAGTGGTTCCTCGGTGCGTTTTCCGCGCCCACCCCGGCCCAGAACGGCGCCTGGAACGCCATTTCGTCCGGTTCCCATGCGCTGGTGGTGGCCCCCACCGGCTCCGGCAAAACCCTCGCGGCATTCCTGTGGGCGCTGGACCGGCTCCAGTCCTCCGCTCCCGCCGAGCCGGAGGCACTGCCCGGCCTGGACCCGGCCGCGGCCAAAGGCAGGAAACCGAAGGCACCGAAGCGGAAGACCCGCGTCCTGTACATTTCGCCGCTGAAGGCGCTAGGCGTCGACGTCGAACGCAACCTCCGCGCGCCGCTCATCGGCATCACCCAGACAGCAAAACGGCTGGGACTGCCCGCCCCGCTGATCACGGTGGGCGTCCGTTCCGGGGATACGACGACGGCGGACCGCCGCGCGCTGCTCAGCCACCCGCCGGACATCCTCATCACCACGCCCGAATCCCTGTTCCTGATGCTTACGTCCAGGGCGCGGGAAACGCTGGCCGAGGTGGACACCATCATCGTGGATGAGGTCCACGCCGTCGCCGGAACCAAGCGCGGCGCGCACCTGGCCGTGTCCCTCGAACGCCTGGACGCGCTTTTGCCAAAGCCCGCGCAACGGATCGGCCTCTCGGCCACGGTGGAACCGCGCGAACTCGTGGCCCAGTTCCTGGCCGGCTCCGCCCCGGTGGAAATCGTGGCCCCGCCTTCCAAGAAGAACTGGGACCTCACGGTCTCCGTCCCGGTGGAGGACATGTCAGATCTGCAGGGGGCAGCCGGCGCCTTCGACTCCGGCCCGGCCTCGGGGCTGCAGCCGCAGGCGTCCATCTGGCCGCATGTGGAGGAGAAAATTGTGGACCTGGTGCTGGCCAACCAGTCCACCATCGTGTTCGCGAATTCGCGCCGCCTCGCCGAACGCCTGACCGCGCGCCTTAACGAGATCTACGCCGAACGCCAACTGGTGGCGGCGGGCGGCGGCTGGGGGGAGTTTGGCGTCGGGGCCCCGGACTTCGAAGCGGTGACTGCCGGTGGCCGGGCGGGCGGCACACCGACGTCCACGGCAACTCCGGCGCACATGATGGCCCAGGCAGGCAATACGGCCGGCGCCGACCCGGTGCTGGCGCGGGCGCACCACGGCTCCGTGTCAAAGGACCAGCGGGCGCTGATCGAGGACGACCTCAAGTCCGGCCGGCTGCGGTGTGTTGTGGCCACGTCCTCCCTCGAGCTCGGAATCGACATGGGCGCCGTGGACCTGGTGGTCCAGGTGGAGTCGCCGCCCTCCGTGGCCAGCGGCCTGCAGCGGGTGGGCCGCGCCGGGCACCAGGTGGGCGAGGTGTCCCAGGGCGTACTGTTCCCCAAGCACCGTGCCGACCTTGTGCACACTGCCATCACCGTGGAACGCATGCTGGGCGGCAAAATCGAACGGCTCAGCGTTCCCGCCAACCCGTTGGACATCCTCGCACAGCAGACCGTCGCCGCCACCGCCTTGGGCTCCATCGACGTCGAGGAATGGTTCTCCACCGTCCGCCGGTCCGCGCCGTTCGCCTCCCTACCCCGCTCCGCGTTCGAGGCCACCCTGGACCTCTTGGCCGGCCGCTACCCGTCCGACGAATTCGCCGAACTCCGGCCGAGGATCATCTGGGACCGCAACGCCGGCACCATCGAAGGCCGCCCCGGAGCGCAACGGCTGGCCGTGACGTCCGGCGGCACCATCCCGGACCGCGGGCTCTTCGGCGTCTACATCATCGGCACCGAAGTGGAAGGCTCGGCGTCGCCTCCCTCGGAGGGAAAGGCGGCCAGCCCAGGCGCATCGGCTGCCAAGGGCGGGAGGCGCGTGGGCGAACTCGACGAGGAAATGGTCTACGAATCCCGCGTGGGGGACGTCTTCGCCCTCGGTGCGACCAGCTGGAAGATCGAGGACATCACGCACGACCGCGTCCTGGTCTCCCCGGCCTTCGGCCAGCCTGGCAAGCTCCCCTTCTGGAAGGGTGATTCGCTGGG
>Ga0307410_10000762_pt1 | contig 13535 bp, 13 predicted proteins | sample 322Ometagenome_3_FD_203707 | JGI IMG/M metagenome (GOLD analysis project Ga0307410, IMG submission 203707) | Maize rhizosphere microbial communities from greenhouse at UC Davis, California, United States - 322HYB-O-3 | ecosystem: Host-associated > Plants > Roots > Rhizosphere > Soil | place... | reverse complement strand
TGAGTAGGCTGCTGGCGCTGTTGGAAAAGAAATTCCAGTCCAAGTGGATACCATCCGGTCTGCAATTCCCGGCACATGATGCGCACGACTACCTCGACAATCTCCTCTTCGATCTCGGTGACCTCTCTGACGAATTTCTGCGGCTTGCCCTCGCCGCCGAGCAGAAGGTCCACAATCGGTAGCGTGAGTGCCTGGTCCATTTGCAGTGCCGCGACCACGTTCAGCGGTTTCAACTCGAATGAAGCCAAATACGCTACCTCCGGGACGCGGGCCAGGAATTCCCGGTAGGACAACTGTTCCACCGACACCAGGTTGGCTTCAAACGGGACCCGTAAATAAGCCCCAAGGGAATGCGTCAGGTTGCGCGCGCAGTTCTCGTGCAACATCGTGATTGCTCGAACTTGCTCTCTTCCTAGCTGTCCCGCCTGACGGAAACTGCAAGGCGCGACCTTGGCCTTCTCCTCTGTCGATTGTCTTCCGCCTCGCGCCGCGCGTACCATCGCGTCGATCTCTTCCTGGTTCAGAACTTTTTCCATGCCTGCTCCATGAAGCTGTTCACCGCCATCGCTGCCGTTGCAGTCGTCATTTTGCTCGCCAGTAACTCTTGCAGGTTCGCACGTAATCTCACCAGTGCCATGGAATGCATCTGCGACACTCTCGATTCGCCCACGCCGAGCGCCGCTCCTACCTCTCTCATGGTCAGTTCTTCGTAGTAATACAAGGCCAAGACCTGCTGCTCCCGTTCCGGCAGCTTCTCAATCGCCTTTGCCAAGTGCGATCTCAGCTCGCTCTTCAAGCAGAGGAAGTAAGGGCTCTCTTCAGGGTCACCTGGAATGTACTCGCACAAATCAACATCCGAGCTGTCCTCGGCCGAAACGCTTCGCAGATTGCCCAGGTCCAACCCGCCGAGCTCGCGCAACAGGTTCTGGAATTCCGCGAGTGAAAGGCCAAGCTCCTCCGCCAACTCCTGCTCGTTGGGAGATCTACCAAGGTGCGCTCCCAACCGGGAAGTAGCTTCTTCCAGCCGTCGCGCACTGCGTCGCAAATCTCGCGGGCTCCAATCGAGTTCGCGCAAGCTGTCTAGAATCGCCCCGCGAATTCGGAACTTCGCATACGACTTGAACTGCACGTTCTTCTTCGGATCGAACTTCTGAACTGCGTCGATCAGCCCGACTACCCCAGCCTGGATGAGATCCTCCAGGGGCACGTGTTGCGGCAGTCGCTCATGAATACGACGGGCGATGTAGCGAACTTGCGGCAGCTGTTCGAATAAAACCTGGTTATGTTCATCTTCCAGGCTGCTTGTGTCACGATACTTGCATTGGGCCGAATGACTCGACATGTCTCACGCCTTGTCCCCTGAATTTGAACCTTTAAACTTGCTTCACTTCACCGTTCCGATTGATTGCACGGCGATCACCGGAGGGATTTCTCCCGGCGACAGCACGACGACTCTCGGGAGGAGCGGTTCAAGCAAACGTCGTAAGTAAAAGCGAACGGGAGTACCACATAGCAGAATCGGCGGGGCTGATTGCACCTGATCCCCAAATAGCCGTTTCAGGCCTTCCAAAATCATCCGCAGGAACGATGGTTGCAGTGCAAGCGGATTACCATTTCCTTGAGGATCGACTGCTCTCGCCAACTCACGCTCAATTTGAGCATCGAGGACCACCACTTTCAGTCCTCCGTCAGCATCAAGCAGCGGTGTCACAAGTGCTCGGCCGAGTGCCTGTCTAGCTGTCTCCACAAGCTGAACGGTGTTTTTTGTCCCACTTGCCGTCTCCACCAGTGATTCCAGAATCGTGCCAAGATCGCGGATACTCACCTGTTCCCGCAAAAGCTGCTGCAATATCTTTTGCACCTCTCCCATCGTCATCAGCTTCGGAACCAACTCCTCCACCAGTTTCGGGTGGCTCTCGTTGAGCCGTTCCAGGAGTCGCTTCACTTCGCTTCGTGAAAGCAATTCATGCGCGTGCTGACGCACTACTTCAGCCAAATGGGTCGCTACGACGGAGGTCTGGTCTACAACTGCATATCCGGAAGCCAATGCCTGGTCCCGCTGTCCGGAACTGATCCATTTCGCAGGCACGCCAAACGCAGGCTCGCGCGCTTCAATCCCCGGCAGCGCTGGCGGTGACGGCTCCGAGCTGATCGCGAGCAGCGCGTTCTCCTGCATTTCCCATCGCGCAACCTCAACCCCGCGTAGCGAAATCACATACTCGCGCGATCGGAGCTTCAGATTGTCAGTGATATGAACGGAGGGGATCACGAATCCGAGCTGCGTTGCCAATTGCCGCCGCAGCATTCGGACACGCTGTAGTAGTTGCCCTCCTTGCTTTCCGTCTACCAGCGGAATCAGGTCGTACCCCAACTCCAGGCTGATGTCGTCAAGCTTGGGAAGAAGTTCGACATCGCCAAGTTTTTCCGCGGCTGGCCCTGCCGCCGCCTGAGCAGTCCTTCCAGCTTCTGCGCGCCTGGCCTCCTTACGACCAGCCGTTCTCGCCAGAGCCAGGAGCGCTCCCCCCATTACCAGGAATGACACCTTGGGAAGTCCCGGGATCAAAGCTAAAACCAGCATCGCTCCGGCTGCCATCCACAACGGACGACTATTGCCGAATAATTGTGCCGCGAGATCACTTCCCAGGCTCTGCTCAGAGGATGCTCGCGTAAGCACCACTGCACCAGCGACGGACACCAGCAGCGAAGGGATCATCGTGACCAACCCATCGCCTACTGTCAGTACGGTATAAGTCTTCAACGCTTCTCGGAATGGAATATCCAACTGGAAGACACCAATGAGGAACCCAGCAACAATGTTGATTGCTGTTATCAGAATCGTAGCCATTGCGTCGCGCTGGTTGAAACGGGCTGCACCATCCATTGCGCCGTAGAACTCTGCTTCGCGCGCAACCTGCTCGCGGCGAGTCCGCGCCTGCACCTCATCGATAATCCCGGAGTTCAGGTCTGCATCGATCGCCATTTGCTTGCCCGGCATCGCGTCGAGGGTGAATCGTGCTGTGACTTCTGCCGTGCGCACCGCGCCATGGCTCACCACCAGGAACTGAATCGCAATCAGAGCCAGGAACAACACGAACCCGACTACATAATTCCCGCCTACGACGAACTGTCCGAAAGCTTCAATGACACTCCCCGCCGCTGACGCTCCTTCATTGCCATGAATCAGAATGCGTCGACTGCTCGCCAGGTTGAGCGACAGTCGAAACAGGGTCAGGAGCAGCAGCAGGCTGGGAAAGACTGAGAATTCCACCGGTCGCAAGATGTGCATCGCCGCCAGCAGCACTACTACCGAGATCGTGATGCTGAGTGCCAGCAGGATGTCCAGCACCAGCGCCGGCAAAGGCAACAGCATCACGAAGATCAGGCTGATAGCAGCTACCGGAACGATCCACTCGATCCGCGGGGAGATGGCATTCTTTGCTTCAGGCATTCGCAATCCCTCCCTCAGCCGCTCTCGTACTCGTCTGCCGCGCTGCCATCGCCTGCGCACGGAAAACGAATGCCAGCAGTTCAGCAACCGCGGAATAGAGTTTGGAAGGAATTGCCTGCCCTACTTCAACCGTCCTGTAAAGTGCCTGGGCGAGTGGCGGGTTTTCCATCACCGCAATTCCTTGCCACCTTGCTACCTCTTTAATCTGCTGCGCAAACAAGTCACGCCCCTTGGCAAGGACCACAGGAGCCGGTAAGTCTCCGTCATAACGCAGAGCCACCGCAAAATGGGTTGGGTTGGTCACCACCACTGTTGCCCGTTCAACTTCCTGCAACATCCGCCGGCGCTTTACCTGCCGCTGCATGCGCCGCATCCGCGTCTTCGAAGTCGGGTTTCCCTCCGTCTCCTTGTACTCGTCGCGTAACTCCTTTTTTGTCATCCGGAGATCGCCTTCAAGCTTCTGCCTCTGCATCAGGTAGTCGACAAATGACCAGGCAATCAGTACCAGGCCGCCCTTCCAGGCAATTTCGTAGGTTCTGCTTGCAAAGAACCCCATCAACGCACTACGCCCACCTCGGGGGGCGTGCACAACCTGTTCCCAATCGCGATCAAGGATCTCGAAGCAGAGATACCCAGTTCCTATAACTGGGACGATCGACTTAAGTGCACCTATGAGCGCCTGAATTGAGAAGAGCTGCCTCAGTTTTCCCGCCGGGCTCAAGCGCGATAATGTTGGTGACAACGCTTCAGGAGCAAACACGAACCCTCCCTGCGCAAACATCGCTCCTGCTGCAATCCCCCACGCAGCCAGCATCGGCAACGCCGCCCAACGTAAAGTCTCCATCAAAGGAAGCGCGACCATCGATTGCGCCTGGTCCGTACGTGGATCGGCCATCAGTAGCCACTCGCGAAACATTCCTCCCCAGCGGGGCACGACTTCCCGTACTCCGTTCGCGATCACCAGCAAGGCAGCCAGCATTCCAGCAGTGCCTGCCAGCTCTCGACTGCGCGCCACTTGTCCTTTTTCGCGCGCCTTTTGTCGCCGCCGCGGGGTCGGTTTCTCGGTTTTGTTGTCGAAGCTCATCTCACCTCGTGAGGCTCAGCATCCTTTCTGCACTGTGTGCAGCTCGTTCAAATTGCGCGTGAAACAGGGAAGGCCAGGTCAGCAGCGCTGTTCCCATCACGAACATTCCGAGCATTGCCTTCACGCTCATCCCAACGAAAAGAACCGGCAACTGTGGCGACGCTTTCCCAATAAGCGCCAGCGCGAAATCAGCCAACACCGTCGCAATCAGGATCGGCGCAGCGATTTGAAGTCCTGCAAGGAACATGCCGTTGATCTGTTGCTGCAGATGTGTGACCAAAGATTCTTGGAAATTCACAGAACCGGGAGGAACATATTCAAAGCTCTTTGCCAAACCTCTCAGCAGCCAATGGTGAACATCCAGGCGCAAGAAAATCAGCAGCACTATGGTCTGACAGAAGACCGATATAGCTGTGGTTTCTGCCTGCGTTTGCGGGTCAACGATGCTCGCGTATGAGAACCCCATCTGCAGCCCGACAATATGTGCCGCGAACTGGGCCGCATCGAACACCAGTTGCAGGCTGAACGCCAGGCATAGCCCTGCCAGTACTTCCCCTGCCACCACGGTTACCACCTGCCATCCATCAACCGGCAAAGGCCTGAAACCCTGCTGCGCTGCAAGCAGCGCGGTGATCGCAATGGTTGCACCCGCCTTGATCCGCACGGGAATCCCCGGGCTGCCAAGGAACGGAGCCAGCAACATCAACGTTGAAACGCGCACTGATATGTAGAGCAGCGCCGAGGCAACATGCGAGATCATTCCCAGGTCATTCATTGCACGAACACCCGGAAATCCCCGAATAATGTGATTGTGAATGCCGAAAGCTTCGCCAGCATCCACGGTAGTAACAGGATCCCTGCCACCCCACACAGCAACAGCTTCGGCACAGTCGCGATCGTCGCCTCCTGCAGCGAGGTCAACACCTGCACGATGCTGATCACCAACGCGGCTACCGTGGCCACCGCCAGGATGGGGGCAGCGACCACCAGCGCTGTTTCCAGCGTCATTCGCCCGAGTTGTACGGCGGGATCCATCAACCAAAACTCCTCATCAGGCTGCCAATCACCAGGTTCCAGCCGTCCACCATCACGAACAACAAGATCTTCAACGGCGTAGAAATCACCACCGGAGGCAATTGCAGCATTCCAACTGAAGTTGTGATCGAAGCCACAACCAGGTCAATCACCACGAACGGCAGGAACAGCACGGCCCCGATCTGAAATCCGGCACGCAATTCAGAAAGAATGTAAGCAGGGGCTACAGCCGAGATTGGCAAGTCGTTCGGGTTCTTCGGCCTCGGTTGTTTTGAAATCTCCACGAACAACGCCAGGTCTTTTTCCCGTGCGTACCGCAGCATGAACTTACGCAGCGGTTCCGCACCTTTTTCCACGGCCTGCGTGGCCGTTATCTTTCCGCTTTGGAATGGCTTGACTGCCAACTTATGAATGTCGTTTCCCACGGGCTGCATCAGGAAATATGTCAGCACTAGAGCCAACCCAACCAGCGTCTGATTGCTGGGGGTGCTCTGTGTCCCCAGCGCTTGTCGAAGGAAATGAAACACCACCAGCAATCGAACAAAGGGTGTCATGGACAAGAGAATCGCCGGAAGCAACGTCAGCACCGTGAGCAGTACCACGATGCCCCACGGCAATCCGTTTGGCGCATGGGAAGGATTCGCCAATGGCTGCTGCATAGGTTCGGTAATTGCCGCTTGGGCCTGTGCAATCAATGTCTGCGAAAGAAACATGAAAACGGGCGTGATGCATTTCGCGTTCATTGCACTTCCGTCATTTCGTAATGGTCGGCCAAATGGTCCGTGAACTCGTGCCGTGCCGGAAGCTTGGCCAGCAGGCTGACCGACTGTGCCGTGCACCCGATCAAAAAGCTCTCCTCGCCACAGTCAACGATCGCGACAGTTCGTTTCTCCCCAACTGTGATCTGCTCGCGCAGTTTCAACTGTCGAGGTTCGACACCCTTACGCATCGCAGCCCGAAGTCTTCCAGCTAACCTCCGCAGCAGCCGTACCAAAAGCCTTCCGTATCGCTCCACCGCAAGCCAAAAGCCCCTAGAGATTTCTGTCATTTGTTTCAACTTATGCAAGCTCCGTAATCCGTACTGCCAGCTCCGACCCGATGACCTCAAACTCCGTCCAGCCCACCAGCTCGCTATTCACTTTCAGAGGTATGACTGCTGTCTGGCTCCACCGGCTGTTCAACACTGAACCTGGCTCCATTCGCAGCAGCTCGCCGACCGTGAACTCCGGTATCGGCAACTCCAGTGTCAGTGCGCAAGGCAGCCAGCCGAAACGCTCCCAGCTCGGCTTCTCCTCACCTGACTTCAGTTCTGGCGTCGTCATGCGCGAAACCCTGCAACGTGAACCGCGTTATTCACGCAATGCGACCACGGCCCCAATTTCCACGGTGCTTCCAGGTGTGAGCTCTGCGAGGGCATGGCCCTATGAGGTATGCAAGCCAGTTGCCAGAGCAGATTTGTAGGGTTGGGAAGAGGTCCCACAACATATGGAAGACGGATTAGGAATTTTAGAGATGGATACACCGCTGCATTAGAAGTCCCTAATGACCAATGCAACGCAGCAAGAGTTTCAGTTCCAGATTGGAAGCATGTGTTCCCGAATCAGTAATTGTTCGAGTTCATCCGCCAGTTTGGCAGCCGCTTTCACCACGTCGGCTCCTGGACTACAGGCTGCGCAAATCAAAGCCTCTACGTCCTCTCGCATGTGGCTTGGCCGTTTGTCGCACAACTTCTCGACAAGCGAGACCAATCGCTTTTCGCCGGGATGCAGTTGCGCGTTCAACGCAAAGAGCACATCGAAATAACTCGCGAGGAATGCCGCGACGCGATGACTTACCGAAACGAGATCTCCGCGCTTGCGCGCAACATCAATCTGGTGCAGGTAGCAGCTCTGAGATCGGTGAAGGAATGGAAAATTCTTCGCAATGATCGACCGCTGCAACTCGACCGGGTAACTCTCCCTGGCCCTCCGTCGCAACCCCGCGAACCACCCATTTCTATCGAATAACGGTTGAGAATTCCTGATGTTGTACCAGAAGCACGTTGAATATCCCATCGATGCTTCATATCTTCCCAGGACGCGTTCTAATTGCTCCTCGATCCAATTCATCCGTCGGAACATTACGTCCACGCGGAAGCAAGACGATGCGTCGATCCATTCTTCTCCCGGCTCGAAGAATGTGTTGCCAAGCTCCGGCTTCACTGAATTTGTTAGTGCGATCCGCGCGCGATCATCCATAGGGAGCTCGCGACCTGAATAGACGTACAGATCGATGTCAGATTTTTCGTCTGACGAATCTATGGAGAGAGATCCCGCCAGTGCCACTGCCTCCACCTCAGGCAACGCGGCGTATCGCTGCGCGATCTCCTCGGCCACACGCAAACGTTCGTCCGAGCGCACCAACGCAACCTCCCTGCAAACGCCAGCAGTATAGCGAGGTTTTCAAGTTGTGGCTTGCCAAGCATCGCCCGCGGCGCTTATTTTCACTACTGCGTTTCGCCGGATTGCATCTACAAGTGAGTTCGTTATTCTCGGACCGTATCGTTCATGAAATTTCCACGTTCTTGCGGAATCTTGTTGCACCCGACTTCACTGCCTTCGAGGTTCGGAATTGGCGACTTCGGCCCCGAAGCATTTCGCTTTGTTGACTTCCTGCACGAGGCGGGCGCAGGGCTTTGGCAAGTGTTGCCGCTGAATCCAACAGGCTATGGCGATTCGCCCTTCCAGTGCTTTTCTGCAAGCGCGGGCAATCCTCTGCTCCTCAGTGCCGAGAAACTTGTTGAGCGCGGAGTGCTGAGTCCTTCTGACATCTCCGACGCTCCAGCATTTCCGCAGGACAGCGCGGAATACGGACTCGTGATTCGCTACAAAACTCCTTTGTTGCGAAAAGCTGCCGACAATTTCTTTGCGAAGACATCGTCGCGTGATGACGAGTCCTTCCAGCAATTCTGCGCCGATCATGCTGGCTGGCTCGAAGAGTTTGCGCTGTTCATGGCCTTGAAGGGTGAACACGATCTCGTCGCCTGGACGAAGTGGTCGCGTCCGCTTGCGTTGCGTGATCCTCGAGTGCTGGACGAAGCCAGGAAACGTCTCGCGCGCGACATCGATGCACACAAGTATTGGCAGTTCGAGTTTTTCATTCAGTGGCGCGAGTTGCGCGAATACGCTCAGTCGCGCGGGGTTCGCATTATCGGTGATATCCCAATTTACGTCGCTCACGACAGCGCGGACGTTTGGGCGAACCGCAATCTGTTCCTACTTGACCAGAATGGCAATCCTGAAAAGATCGCTGGCGTTCCGCCCGATTACTTCAGCGCAACAGGTCAGTTGTGGGGAAACCCGATCTACAACTGGCCGTTGATGAAGCAGCAAGGTTACGCGTGGTGGATTGAACGTTTCCGTGCTGCGCTTCGCCTGTACGACTTCGTTCGCATCGATCACTTCCGCGGCTTCGAAGCCTATTGGGAGATTCCCGGTGGCGACAAAACGGCCGAACGCGGAAGTTGGGTCAAAGGTCCAGGCGCGGAGCTGTTCTCTGTCCTCCAACGCGAACTTGGCGAGCTGCCGATCATTGCCGAAAACCTTGGAGTGATTACTCCTGAGGTTGAAGCGATTCGTCACCAGTTCGGATTTCCGGGGATGGCGATTCTACAGTTCGCGTTTGGTAACGATCCGCAAGGACCTTCGTTCCGTCCGCATAATTATCCGCGCGAGATCGTCGCTTATACCGGAACGCATGACAATGACACTGTCGTTGGTTGGTGGAACAGTTCCGGCGCGAGCGACAGCATTCGCACTCCTGAAGACGTTGAGAATGAACATGCGTTTGCGCGTGCGTATCTCGGATTCACCGATGAGTCAATCAACTGGGTGCTCATCCGCGGAATCATGCGTTCGGTTGCCAACACTGCAATCATTCCGATGCAGGACTTGCTTGGGCTTGGAAGCGCAGCGCGCATGAACCTTCCCGGAACTTCAAACGGCAATTGGCGCTGGAGAATGCTTCCCGAAGCGCTCGATCCTGCGCTCGCAGCTCGCCTGCGCGAGATGTGTTCGGTGTATGATCGCTGAGTTGTGAGCGGCTACTGAGGCCACAAATGGATAAACCGTCGCGCAGTTTCTGGCAGATCTGGAACATGAGTTTCGGGTTTCTCGGAATTCAGTTTGGCTGGGGCCTGCAGATGGCCAACATGAGCGCCATCTACGAGTACCTCGGCGCGAAAGCCGATCAGATTCCGATCCTGTGGCTCGCCGCGCCGCTCACCGGACTCATCGTTCAGCCGATCATTGGTCATGCAAGCGACCGTACGTGGAACCGACTTGGCAGACGTCGTCCATATTTTCTCGTCGGCGCAATTCTCAGTTCGCTGGCGCTGATTGCGATGCCGAACAGTTCCGCATTGTGGATGGCCGCTGGACTGCTATGGATCCTCGACGCGTCGATCAACATCAGCATGGAACCGTTTCGTGCGTTCGTCGCTGATCTTTTGCCTGAACATCAGCGCACACGCGGTTTCGCGATGCAGAGCCTGTTCATAGGCGCGGGCGCGGTGATCGCGAGCCTGATGCCTTATCTTCTTACCAACGTCTTCAAGGTTGGTTCCGGAGCAACGGGCGAACATACGATTCCGTTGACGGTGAAACTTGCGTTCTATGTTGGCGCTGCGGTGTTCTTCGGCGCAGTCATGTGGACGATTCTTACAACGAAAGAAATTCCACCGCGAGACTTAGAAGCCTTCCGCCGAATGAAGTCACAAAAGCGAAGTATCGCCGAATTCATTCGCGAGATCTTTGCAGCCATCGCCGCAATGCCCGTGACCATGCGGCAACTTGCTCCCGTGCAGCTCTGCACATGGCTTGGGCTGTTCTGCATGTGGCTTTATTTTCCGGTCGCAGTCGCGCGCAATGTTTTCGGCGCACCTGACACTACGTCACCTTTATATAAGGAAGGCGTCGAGTGGGCCGGAGTGTGTTTCGCTGCCTATTCGGGCGTATGCTTCGCTTACTCCTTCGTTCTGCCGGGGATCGCGCGCAAGTTTGGCCGTAAGACTACGCACAGCCTGTCGCTTATCTGTGGCGGAGTGGGTTTGCTTTCAGTCTTCCTGATCCACAACCAGTGGCTGCTGCTTCTCACGATGGTCGGTGTGGGGATCGCATGGGCGAGCACGCTGGCAATGCCGTACTCGGTGCTCGCGGGTTCGCTTCCTCCCGAGAAGACCGGTGTTTACATGGGCATCTTCAACTTCTTTATCGTGACCCCGGAGATCCTCGCGTCACTCTTCTTTGGTTGGGTGATGCAACACTTGCTCGGCAATAACCGACTTGCGGCGGTGATTGTCGGCGGAGTGTTCATGATCATCGCTGCGTTGCTCATGCAGCGAGTAAACGATCCGGGCGAAGCGAAGCTAAGAACTGCGTCCCCGAACACGGAGGGGGAAGTGGCGATGAGCCGCTAAGAGATTTCCACAGTGAACGGACGGGCACATCCCTGACATTTTAGACCGGGCACATGCCTGACACTTTCTCCGGTTCTGGGGGATGGGGTGCAGGGTAAGGGGGCGTGCCCTCTTCCCCTGCCCCATCCACGTAGAAGTCTTTCGGCAGTGGCTCGACTCGTCTCCGCCAACTGTCGAATCTTGCCGGCGGGACTGGGCGAAGTAGACGGTGAACCAGGGCTCGTCCACCGGCAACAGGCCCACGGGCTCGCCCCACAGCACCTCGCTTAAAAACACGTCACTCTGCTTCCAGCGAAAATGCCCGTGGCTCTTCACCCGGCGCACCAGCATGGTGTCGGGGTACTCCAGCTCCGGTATCCGCCGCGGATACTCCCGCGCCGACGGCACGTACACCTGCGCCGGGGTCTGGATGCCCAAGGCTTCGTGGGGTCGCACTTGGTTGTACTCCTTACGAAACCGATCCAGCACCCGCTGCTGCGCCCGCCGGCTCTCGGCCGGTACCGTTGCCTACTGCTTCAGCGTACGATGCATCTGTTCGTGTCGCCCGTTCTGCTGCGGCATTCCCGGCTCGATGCGCTCCGGCCGGATGCCCAGCTTGATCCACCACACCGCCAGCCGGGATAACCCGCCGATCGTCCGGGAAGCAAACGGCGCCCCATTGTCGGTGCGGATCGCCTGCGGCATGCCGTACTCGCGAATGTCCTTCGCTTCGCTCAGGATGACTCGCGGTAAGTGTTCTGCACGTTAATTCGTAGTGGTGGTTTTTTTCAGGATTGCCAACATGCGCTCGTCGGTTGAGACAGCGCGCATCAGGGCTCGCAGGTCGCCAATCTTGTCTAAGGGAACGAAGACATCTTTGACGGTGTAGGAACGTGAGTAGCGGAGCGCATTCTCCTTGCTCTCGATGTTGCTGGTGTAAGTGGCAAAGGGCGACTCGGCATTTACTGGTCTGGGGGCTTCGTCTAGAACGAAGCCGGGCGGAAGTTTGATTTCGAAGTCATCGGTTTGAAGTGCCGATGAATCGGTGAAGATGATGGGATAGCGGCGGTCTTTCTCTTCGGCAATGGGATTGGATTTCGTGCCGACGACCTGGAGCTTGAGGAACAGGAGATCTCCAGATGCACTTGCATAGTTGGGAGCGCTGAAGCGGTAACGGAGGACCAGCGGCTCGTCGTGCTTTTCAAGATTATCGATGGATGCGGACTCGAGCCGGGCATGCCCCAAATGCGCGGCAAGCATTCTTTCCAAGACGGTCGCGCTCTTGTGGGATTCACTATGAATGAGAGTCGTACGCATCTTCCAAGCTTCGTATCCGGTGCGCACTTCTTCCATGTCGCCAGTCAGAGTTCCGTCGGGCAACAATTGAAATTTCCCAGTGCGTTTCAAGAGCGTCGCGGAAGGAGAAAGGGAAGGAATCCTGATGAGATCGCCCGCGTTACTTGCAACCAACAAGCCGTAACTGTTCTGGAGTGAGGGATACAAACGTCCGAAGGGCGTGTATTCATCCGTAGGGTCGAAGATCACCAACCTGCCAAATTTTGGATGGACGAGAGTCGGATAGTCTGCGGGCGCCTGGACTTCTTTCGGCAGTTCAATGGCGAGGATGGCATGATTGAATATGATCGATGGCGCGGCGGGATTCACAACGCCACGTTCGGTGTGGACCAACAACATGTGGGATGTCACTCCCAATTCCTGAAGCATGGTTGCCAACAGCGTTGATTTGTCTTTGCAGTCTCCGTACTTTTTGGCGAAGGTTGATTCAGCAGCGTGTGACTGAAAGCCGCCAATTCCGATTTCGATAGCCACATACCGGATTTCACGTTGGACGAACGAGGATACTGCGCGAATTCTGTCCAGCATGGATGGCTGGGTAGCGACCAGTTCGGCGAGTTTCGCTTTCATGGCAGCGCTTGACTGACGTTGCGGGGCATTCAGATTGTCGGCCCAGGCGGACACGTTGTCCCATGAACTCATCTGCATGCCTGGCATGGGCACGTTCGCGGCGTAAAGACTGATATTCAGACGTCCGATTACAGACCTCATGTCGGGCATCTGCTTTTCGGGCACGACTCCCGGAACATCAGAGACCTCGAACATCCAACTACTCGCGCCCGAGACGATGGGCTTCAACTCAGGCCAGTTCACCGAACGCATGTTGAATTCCCATCCAGGTGCCAGGTTCAACTGGAAGACGGAACGCGCGACAGGAATATCTTCCTGGAACCACCATGTACGCTGCCGGGCGTAAGGCCGGAGCTTCTGCTCGTATTCAAATGCCACGACGGACCCGACTTCGGCGCCGGCAAGCGTCAATTCTTTGTAGCGGTCATCCTGGTAGAGCTCAAAAGAGAATGGAGTACGCTCTAGCGCATCTTTCTCCTTAACGGCATATTCTTTTCCGTCGCCAGTGATGCACCAGCCTTTCATGGAAAGGATCTTGGTATCTTTGTCACTCCAAACCTGGAGCGTAGCTTCGGAGCGACCGGAGTTCTGAAGAACCTTCACGACAC